>ERZ1066124.216-NODE-216-length-52662-cov-25.261239_pt1 | contig 52662 bp, 42 predicted proteins | sample MGYA00382771_ERZ1066124 | MGnify/ENA primary metagenome ERZ1066124 (study PRJEB33369, sample SAMEA5778354) | biofilm metagenome | biome: Industrial cooling water; feature: Water cooling tower basin; material: Biofilm | place: United Arab Emirates | collected... | reverse complement strand
AAATTTATTACTTCAAGTAAATTAATAAATTTAGTCCTGGAATTGTGCGCGATAGTGTCCATAAGAGTAGAGTTATATAAAGTACTCCTAGACTCCATTGGAACCATGCCAAGCTTGATATAATTCCTGGGAGACATTCATCGCGTAGACGAATATCATTAAAGCCTAATCGCATTAAATTATTTAGACTAAAGTCGTAATAGTTGAGCCAATTCCAGCGTTTGTCCCATAATATGGGCATGTATCTTTCGCGAAATGATGGGTTTCTGGGTATTACGGGCAGGCGCCCAATTAACAAACGTAACTGACGTAATGTGCCATCTTCGGTAAAATAGGATACGTCCATTTTGTTATGAAAACGTCCTATTTGGTAAAGTCGAGCTAGTAGTATTAAAGGTATAGGTAAAATTATTAATACTAAACATCCTAGTGTCAACCAAGGCTGTTCGGCATTGCGGAAAATAGCAAGTAATCCAATAAATGTGAATACAAAGTAGGATGTTAATATCCAGCTTGTTTCATAACAAGTTGGAACTATTGGAACTGGACGCAGGCGCCTATATTTATCGATAAGCCAATATAATAATCCAAAGTAGGCGATGGCAATGGCGCCAACACCAAACACTAACCAAACTTGTGTACCGTAACCTGATAGTAATAACAGCACAGCAATAAATAGCCAACTCCATGCTGTTAATATCCATCCACCAATTAATAAAGGTTCATCGACGATTATTTGGTCACGTATTTTAATATATGTCTCAAAATCTATTTCAGGTAGTTCTAACAGTTCGCTTTGGTTGCGAAATTGTTCTTTGTTACGATGATTAATAATTCCTTCAATTTGAAGTTGTGTTAGACCTAGGCTTTTTAATTTTTCTGTAGAAGCTTTATTTATATTTGTACCAAATAATCGCCGACTCAATTCTATAAACCGTAATTGTTGCTTTGTATATTCAAGTTGGTTAATATCGCTAATTTGTTGCAACGAGCGAAAATTTTGCATTAAATTCCGCAATACGTTTTGATTTCCGATTAAAGATGACACATAGAGCATTTTCCCTATTTCACCAGGATTTCCTAAAATTTTGGCGCTATTCGAGTTGAACGCTAGTCCTGATACGTTTAAATAAGCATTAAGAGCAAAAATAGCATCACTGAAGTCAGCTATATTAAGAATGCTGGCGCCTCTTAGTGTCACAGGTTGATAAAATCTAGCTTCGCGAAACGTTACAGCTTGCTCGAATGCTGCTTCGGTTAGTAAAAGGAATTCATTAAAATCTGCTGCGGTAAACTGTACCTGACCGAGAAACCGAACCTGAGAGAAATCAGCATTACCTCCAAAGCGTGCGCGGTTAAACCTTACCAAAGAGCGAAAAATTGCATCTTTAAAGTTAGCGCTAAGAGAAAAACTACTATCTTGAAAATAAACAGCTTCCTGGAATTGCGCTTGCTTTAAATCTACTTTGTTAAAAAATATACTATTTGTTAGCTGAATATCTTTACGAAAAGTAGCATTAGCAAAGCTGACGGTACTACCAAACCGAGCTTCTGTAAAATTTACAGATTGGTTAAAAACGGCGCCACTCGCATCAACTGGTTGAAGAAAAAATGTATTGGCAAACTGGACGGCGCCATTAAACCGCGTTTGTTGCATAATGAGTGCCGAGCGAAAAACGCTCTCTACAGTAGATATATTTGCTTCTTGACGTAATAACGAACGACAATCTTTTGCACTTGGGAATCCTATACTTAGTGATTTTAAACATACCTCGCGTAGCTGTTGCAGTTGTTCTTGCTCACTGGGAGTAAAAGTTGGAGAAATTGCTTGGGGGTAAATTGTGGTTCGCAGTCCCAAGTCGCTACCAATAAAATCACCTTGAATTAATGAGTTGCTTAAATCTAAACCGAATGGTTTGGCGCCTGTTTTTTGTATTTCCTTTCGTAGCGTTTGATAAAATTCATCGCGAAAAGTAGCATTATCTGGTCGTAAATCTATTGTCATTTCCCGTAAATCTACGGTGAGATTACCTTCGCGTAAAATTGGGTTATGAACTCGCTGTTGCAGTATTTCTGAAGTTAGTGGAGTGCGTTCTAATTGCGATTGAGCTTGAGAATGAGGTATATAAAATAACCCAATAAACCAGAAAGTAGCGGTAAGCGCGCTGGCTAATAATATTGTTATTACGGGATGCTGGACTTTTGTGTAGTTACTCAAATGCGATGCTAATCTTCTATTATTCGGTCAGTAGGATAATTTTACCTGTGATTGACCCTGTTTCGAGTAAGTGATGAGCTTTTGCTGCTTCTGATAATTTGAATTGATGACGCGCGTCAATTTTAAGCTTACCTTCATCTATCCAAGTTGCACATTGTTCTAATATTTCGGCTTGATGCTGCTGCGTTTCTATCATTCCTTGTAACATGGGTGTGAGCATCAACTCTAAACTAATACGCAGGTTGCGGTTACGCGCGACTTTCCACACAGTATTTTTATCTGGTTCCAAAATTGTGACTACATCACCATATACTCGTACTGCTGGAAAAGATTTTTGTAGAGTTTCTCCACCAACAGTGTCAAATGCTATGTCAACTCCTTCACCGTTAGTCCAGTCTAATACTGCTTTAACAAAATCATTTTGCTTGTAGTTTATTGCTTTTGCGGCGCCAAGTTCTTGAGTATAGCGTGCTTTTTCTTGTGAACTTATTGTAGTGCAAACGCTGGCACCTTTAAGTTTGGCAAGCTGTATTGCCACATGTCCAACACCTCCAGCACCAGCATGAACTAATACTCGTTCATTTGGCGAGAGTTTTCCTCGTTCATATAAAGCTTCCCAAGCTGTAATTAATACCAAAGGCGCCGCAGCAGATAAAGCAAAACTAGCTTGTTTAGGTTTACGTGCGGCAAATCGTTCATCTACTGTTGTATATTCTGCGTAGTTACCTTGATGTCCGCCTAATCCACCATTACAAAAATATACCTCATCGCCCACACGAAACTTAGTTACGTTGGCGCCTACTTCTTCAACAACACCCGCACCATCACAACCAAGAACCGCAGGCATTTTATCAGGAAAAAAAGTACCGCGACTCCTAAGCTTAGTATCAATAGGGTTAACGCCAGCAGCTTTTAGCTTAACTAACAGTTCTCTATCACCCACAGAAGGTAATGGTAAATCTCGTAATTGCAGCACATCAGGATTACCAGGTGCAGTCATCACAACAGCTTTCATAATTTCCCTTAACAATGCACACCACACGTAAATGTAGCACAGGCTTCCAGCCTGTGCAGCAAATGTTTTTTTTTACCACAGAGACACTGAGAACACAGAGACAAGAGTTTCAAGGTTAAGCATAGTGGTTCATATCATTAATTCTGGGGTATTGTATGTTGGGCAATGCCCACCTTACTATTGGTGCCTACACACCAAAACTTTTGACATGAACCAATCGTGAGAGGTTAAGCAGGAATAAACCACATAAGGAGCGAGGATTTCCCGCTTTCTTAGACACAAAGTACACGTAAAGCGGAGCTTTTCCCGAAGGGAAGAAAGAGGTAAGAAAAGAGAACCAATAGGCGCTAACTTTCTACAATTAATCAAATGAAGCGTTCAGAAAAATATTTTGCTTCTTTTCCGAAACCAAGCTAAGAGCAATGGTAGTACTAATTAAGTTAAACAAAACTATACTGAACTTCTATATGTAACCTTGGAGACTTACTCCACAAAAGCCCAGTCATAAAGCTGGGCTTTTTGTATGGTGTTTATCACAATGAATCTAAATCCGTATTGAAATATGTTCTTACACAACCTTTAAACGTTATAGAGATGCGCGCGAAAGCGGGAAAACTGCGCCCTTCGTACCTCAGCATGACAGTATTACGAAATGTAACAATATTGGTTGAAGAAGGCATAATTAAGCTTGGCGCCGACTTACTTAAGTACGTTGTTTTATCTGGTAACACTTCTACCTATGATTATCGAGTAAAAGAATGTCGATTTTCTAGCTGTAAGGATTTAGAATTCTTAATGAATTTTAAATTTTATATTTGAAGTAGGGCGTTTATGAGCATTAAGAGTGAATCTAAAGCGAAGTTTCGAGAGTTAGTTAACCCAAAGTCAGCAAAAATACTTGTTGCTGTTGCTTTAAGCTTGCCTGTATTTGTACTAACTTATGTATTACTTATACAACCTTTGGGGCGTTTAGCGCTTGCTCCACAACAATGTCAGCTAAAAAAGTGGAATTTACCTCAAGCTGCAAAACAAGTTAAAAGTCAAGCAAATATATCAAAACGGCGCCCTGTACTTATAGCTAGACCGTATGTTACTTGTTGCGAGGGTGATGCTTCGTGTTTAGATAATCAAATTTGGGGTGAAAACGAACCTATCAAAGACCAAAAAGGTTTAATAGCGTCGATAGACCAAAGTTTAAAGTACTTACAATCTCCGCAAGCTGAAGCAGCATATCAAAATTATCCAGTAGCTGGTATTACTCGCGCTCGTGTAATCGCTAGCTTACAACGATTTCGACAGTTGGTACAAACGAGCAAATCAGCTAAACAACTCAATGCTGCAATAAGAAATGAGTTTGTGCTTTACCAGTCGATAGGTCACGATAAAAAGGGAGGGGTGCTGTTTACTTCGTATTATGAACCTATATATGAAGCTAGTCGTACACGTACCGCTGAATTTCGTTACCCTATTTATCGTGAACCAGCCGACTTAGACTCTTGGCCTAGACCTCATCCTAAACGTGTTGACTTAGAAGGTGCAGATGGTTTACAAGCTTCTAAAAGTAAATTACGGGGACTAGAAATATTTTGGTTCCGCGACCGTCTTGAACCTTACATGATGCAAATTCAAGGTTCCGCTAGACTTCATCTTACCGATGGTACTGAGACTACGGTGGGTTATGCTGCCAGCATCGCTCAAAATTATAAAAGCATTGGTAAAGCACTTGCTGACGATGGAAAATTACCCTTGGAGGGTATGACGATGCCTAAAATTTTGGATTATTTTCGTAAATATCCGCAGGAATTAAATGTTTATATTCCGCGTGACCCTAGTTTTGTATTCTTTAAGGAAAATCATGGTGTCACTGCAACTGGTTCCACTCAAGCTACTCTTACGACCGACCGTTCGATTGCTACTGATAAATCACTTATGCCCCCAGGCGCCCTAGCATTAATTCGTGCATACCTTCCTTTTCCTAATACTCAAGGTCAAATGGAACACCGTGTTGTTAGTCGTTATGTACTCGACCAAGATGCAGGTGGTGCCATTAAAGGTGCTGGCAGAGTTGATTACTTTGTTGGTGCAGGTCTTGTTGCAGCCGAACGTGCGGGTGTTACTGTTGGTCACGGACAACTATTTTATTTAATGCTTAAACCAAAAAGTTAGGTAAAAAATCAAACATTGTTAGTACTAGAAAAAAATATATGATATATTTCTTCACATTTTTGTTGATATTCAACTGCATAAAAACTTGAATTAAACATAATTATTATTGCGAGTTTCGGAACTGATGGAAATATGTTTCGTCGTTTCAAGTAACAGAAGTAACGTGTGAAGTGATTACTGTGTATCAGATTGACAAAAGCCGATAAATATGCAGATGCTTGGATGTGAAATAGTAACCCTTTAGTGGGCGCCAATCTGAAATAAGTTATTTTGGATTTGTATATAACTTACATGTAGGAATGTAGGAAAGCATTGAGAAATATCAATGCTTCTATAGACATAATAAACGTATTTGTTTTTCAATCGGGGGATTTAACTGTGATTGGGATATTGGTTGATGCTGATTTAATACTCGAATTACTAATGAACAGAAACCAGCTATTAGAAGATATTAGTGAATTATTTGACCAAGCGCAACCCTTGATAAAAATGTATGTTACAGATTTTGGATGGGAGAAAATATGTGCTTATGCAAACAGATTCCAGAATTCACACATAGCTCAACTTGTAATTGATTGGTTGAAAGAAAAAGTTGACGTTTGTACAGTTGATAAAAATGTCCTTCAGCAAGCACGTTTATCACCTATTCAAGATTTTGAGTCAGCAGTAGAATATGCGTGTGCCATGTATCAAGAATTCTACGCAGTTGTGACTCATCGCTATCAAGATTTTGTAACGGCGCCAGAGCAATTTTTAATTTGGTCTGTGGCTGACTTGCAAACTCGTACATCGCTTGAAGCACAATATCAAGCGACGACCGTTAATTTCAGCAAAACCGAGAGGTATTCTTGTTGATGGCAATGGAGAAATTTGTGGGGTAAATGTGAACCGTGGTTCACAAAGTTATTTGAAATTGGGACGGGCTTTCTCTGCCCATCCCACAAGATAATGTTGTTCAGCATACATGCAATATAATGGTAAATTTAGATACTTAACTTTTATTGGATGTCTAAATCTAGAGTATAGTTTAATCTTCCACTGCCGCTAGTTTGTTGCGAAATGTTATTGCCTGAACCTTGTACTTCTACGCTGACGGCAGCAGTTGATGGTGAATATTGTGCTGAAATTTCAATTTTTTGCTGACCGACAGATAAATAAGGTGATAAATCTAACTTACTACTGCTGTCGTTTAAACGCTGTACAACTTTACCATTAATGGATATTTCACCTTGTAACCGTGCGCTAGGGGCATTTATTTTTAGAATTTGGGGTTGTTTTAAATTTGCAGCACTTAAACTTAAACTATTCCTTTGGATAGATGCAGAGTTTGATTGTTTACTTGTAAAGGATGTGAATGTTTGTGTGGCGCCACTATCGCTTGATGCTTCGGAACTTATTTGACTGTAAGATAAATTGTTAGTTAATCCAGCAGTTAGACTGATAATGAGTCCTACACAGAGCGCATAAAAGATGAGGTTTTGCATATTTTTATACCAATGAATATAAGTAGGGTTATAAATATAGAAACAAAACAGAAAGGTTAGTTTACGGTCATAGTTGTAATATGGGGGAACGGGCAAGGATGCCCATTCCACAATTACAGGAATTCTACAAGTAATGCCCTGAATTAGCTACAGACGGTTGTAGTATTACTTGTGTAAATTTGGTTCCCACCTCTTCTTGAGTTTCTACGCTGCGTTACATTACGGCATTTCATTTTGTTATTGCTTCTGAAAACCCGCATCTGACGATTTCTATAGATATTTTGATTGACAGCGGGATTTACAATTACTCGTGGTACTGGCGCCGTTCTAATAGTTCTAATATAAATGTCGCCATCTTCATCAAGCTCCATTTGAACATTACTTGTTTGAATATCTAATTCACCAGCATTTGCAATTGAAGCAGGTAATGCAATCATTGCAGTCAAGAACAGCGGAAAAATTAATTTTATGGCAGGCATGGCGTTCATCCTCAACTTTGTAGTTAGTTTTGAGTTCTGAGTGCTGAGTGCTGAGTGCTGAGTAAAGACACGATTAATCTCGTCTCTACTCAGCACTTTCTACTCAGTACTTCTTTTGACTTGCTAACGCTGCACTTGAAGCTATAATCAAAGCAGCAGCTAGAAAATTTGCATGTGTAGATTTTTATCTTCATAATTTTTCTAGACCTAATTAGTTGTGTGTTACTGGTTAATCTAGTTCAACAACTCGATTAACCAGCTTTTTAGTTTTATCTATTACTAAGCTATTTATATATTTAACGTAAATCAGGGAAGGAGCAGTTCGCATTTTGCCTCTGTCTTGTAAAAGCTGAATTGGAAACACTGCTATCATTACCGAAGCCAACATTCCCGTTACTAATACTTACGTTCTCTCTATTCCCTTGAATCTGATTGCGAGTCGCACAGAATCGATTACTATTTTTACCTTGATACTGGTCTGTATAAGTGCTGCTGTCTATATCACTAACGTTTCTTGTTCCCAAGCTACCACTTGTAATTCGCATGTTAGAACTATTTGCTTGAGTTTGACCTGCTTGTGCAACAGGCACCATTGCCAGAGCCGCTAACACACCTACAGCAAAAGACTTTTTCAACATAATTTTCAACATAATTTATAACTCCATAACCTCATGTATAATCAACCTTTAATATATTTAACTCAATAACTTAAGTGTTAATAGGTAAAAAAAGATGACTGACTTGCACTTGGCAAGTGCTAGCTTTATACTTAGATAGTTTAACTAAAGATTTTAAGGGTGTCAAGGTCTTGGTTAAAAAATCTGGGCGTAATTTTTTTTTGGTGTTACGATAAACGACTATAAGTTAGACCGTCGGAGTGCTGTGACTGTGAAACGGAAAGCAAAACCAAGAATAGCAATATTACGTGAAAGAGCTGGTTTGACCCAGTTAGAGTTATCACGTCTTGTCGGTGTCACCGAAAGTACCATTCAAAATTGGGAAAGCGGAAGAACTGGCTCTGATCATATTGAACGTATAGTAAAGTTTTGTAAGGCTCTTGGCTGCCAGGTAGAGGATTTAATTGAGTATGTAACCGACTCCGAAGAAGAGAAACTGGGCAAACCTAGTTCTTTGAGTGACATCCGCACTCTTTTAGGAACAGAACAGCCTGTAGGCGCCGAAACTACTAAGCAAGAAAATGTTGCTGAGGAAATAGGCGCAAGGGAATAAATAAATTTAGGATTTTGGATTTAATCCAAAATCCTTTTAATTTATAACTTCGTAAAGATTATCGATAGTGACGAACTCGTAACCCTGTTCTAGTAACTTGGGTATTAAAGCTGCTGTAGTTTCGGCGACATCTTCACCACCGAAGTAGCCATCGTGCAAAACTATGATGGAACCATTTTGAACTTGGTTTAATACTCGTTGAGTTACTGTGTTAATACCCGGTCGTACCCAGTCTTCTGGTACAACGCTCCACATAACCGGACGGTAGTCCCACTTTTTCAAAAGTTTTAAAGTATTGGGGGTAAAGAACCCATTTGGGGGTCTGACATGGCGAATAAGTTGTCCGGGTATATTACAGGCACTTTCAATAGCTGCTTGAGTTTTTTCTAAGCTGTCTTTAAGTTCTTGCTTTGAGAGCATAGGAAAGTTTCGGTGGTCGTAACCGTGTAAACCTATCCAGTGGTTACGAGCATGTACCATTTTGGCTATTTGTGGCGCCTGTTGTACACATACACCTAACCAAAAGAAACTAGCCGGAATTTTGTAAGAGTCTAGCACCTCTAGTAACTGGGGTGTGTGATGACGGTGAGGTCCATCATCAAAGGTTAGAGCGATTTTTTTACAGTTTGTGTTTCCTGTCCATAGACAGTTTGGAAAACTCGGTTGGAGAACACGGTAAATTAAGGGAAATAAAGGTGCAAATTGCAACATTGAGTCAAAATTAAAAAGTAAGCCTATTAAAACTCTAGCAAAATTTTATGTCATCGGTATGGTTCGTATTTCGGTACATTTAGGGTAAGATTTCCAACCTTGTAGAGACGTAATATATTACGTCTTTACATCTGGGTTTTAATAAGTTATTTAAAGATAATCCTGATGAAGTAGAAAATGTTTAATTTTATGCAGTAAGATAAAAGACTCTGAGTAAGTTAGTATTTTTCACAACTGCATGAAATGAATAAAAGCTGTAACATCTCCCGGCGCCGTCAAATTCCTATCGTTAAGGAAGTACATACGGCGGTGAGCGGGAGGGCTAGGTATAAAGTAAATGGTCTTCAGGGTTCGGATACTCTTAAGAAATACCTAGAGTTGAGATTGGCAGAAAACAACGATATATGTTGTGTTTCTGCCAACCCGGTCACAGGAAATATGCTGGTAATTTATAAACTAGCACGCAGTCCTAAAAGTCTTGCATCGCTGATTGAAAGTCTGGTTTTTGATTACCAAAAGCAAAACAAAAATTCTGTAAATTTGGTAACAAAAAACAAGCACCAAGCTAAGAAAAAAGCAAAAAAAACACGCGATCTGGTCGGAACAAAAGCGCAATCCGTTGCACCTTGGCATTTACGTTCTGTAGAGACCGTAATTAATGAGTTGCAAACGTCAAATGTATTAGGACTATCAAGTGATTCTGCTGCTCGCAAACTGAAGAAATACGGCTTAAATACCCTGCCGCAAGCAAAACCGCGTTCGGGGTTGAGCATGTTTGTTGATCAGTTTAAATCACTGCCAGTAGGACTTTTAGCAGTAGCGGCAGGAGTGTCAGTTGCTACAGGTGGTTTGCTTGATGCTGCTGTCATTATGGGAGTAGTAGTAATCAATGCAGGGATTGGATATGCTACTGAGAGCAATTCTGAAAAAATAATTCGTTCGCTTCAAAATGTAGTTAAGCCAACGGCAGTAGTTATTCGCGACGGCAATAGTGCTGAAATCAGCGCTACTGAAATTGTCCTCGGCGATATTATAGTTCTCAAGCCTGGTAGCTATGTACCATCAGACGCACGCTTAATTGAAGCAGAGCGTTTGAGTATTGATGAGTCGGCGTTGACGGGTGAAAGTATGCCCGTTAGTAAGTCTACTGTAGCGCTCGAAGATGAGAATGTAGCTTTGGGCGACAGGGTAAACATGGTTTACATGGGTACTTTGGTGACAGGGGGACAAGGAAAAGCGGTAGTTGTCGCCACAGGTAAATATAGCGAAATGGGTAAAATTCAGGCGATGCTTGGTGAAGCTTCGACACCTGAAACCCCGATGGAAAAACAACTCGACCAAGCAGGAAGTCAGCTTGTTGTAATTAGCGGCGCCATTTGTGCTGTTGTATTTGGTATTGGTGTGTTGCGCGGTAACAGTGTGCTGCAAATGCTCAAGTCAACAATTTCGTTGGCTGTAGCAGCAGTACCAGAAGGACTGCCAACGGTAGCAACTACTACATTAGCGCTTGGTATTGCTAACATGCGGAAGCACAACGTATTAATCCGGCGCCTTGATGCAGTGGAAACACTGGGTTCGGTACAGACTATCTGTATGGACAAGACTGGTACTATTACAGCTAACCGCATGATGGTTGTTGAGTTGTGTGCTGATGGACGATGTATTGATGTTGCAGAAGATAAGTTGCGCGATGGGGATGAGTCTATTAATCCTTATAGCAACGAGCAAGTGCTGAAGTTAATGCATGTCTTGGTACTTTGCAACGAAAGCATTATTGAAGAAAAGGAAAAGGTTAAAGAGAAAAAGGAAAACAAAGAACACAATTACACTGTAAAAGGTTCTTCAACAGAGAACGCGCTTATCGACTTAGCAATAAATGCTGGAGTGAATGTAAATAGTCTGCGCGAAAATTATCCGTTGCAGAAAATTAGTCACCGTTCGCAAGCGCGTAACTACATGGTGACGCTACATAATACTCCTGACAACAATCAAAAACTTGTTGCAGTTAAAGGTAGTCCATCTGAAGTATTAGCGCTATGTAGTCATCAACTCAAAAACGGTCAGCAAATACCTTTAACCAATGCTGATAGACAGTTAATTGAGAACGATAACGAGGACATGGCAGGTAAAGCACTGCGTGTTCTTGGAATTGCTTATTTAATTCAAGATTCGGATGAAATTAACACTGAAAGTGAATTAATTTGGTTGGGACTTGTGGGAATGGCAGACCCCATCCGTAAAGGTGTGAAGGAATTGATGGGAGATTTCCACTCAGCAGGTATCAACACCGTAATGATTACTGGGGATCAAAGTCCAACAGCTTATGCTATTGGTAAAGAACTAAATCTTAGCCAAGGCAAACAGCTAGAAATTCTCGACTCAACCCACCTCGAACAAGTTGACCCAGAAGTTGTTAAAGGACTGTGCGACCGAGTAAATGTTTTTGCACGTATTAGTCCTGCGAACAAATTGCAAATCGTCCAAGCACAGCAAAGCACAGGTAAAATAGTAGCAATGACCGGGGATGGAATTAATGATGCTCCCGCGCTCAAAGCTGCTAATGTTGGTATTGCAATGGGACATAGTGGCACCGATGTTGCCCGTGAAGTGGCGGATATTATCCTCGAAGACGACAACCTCGAAACCATGATTATAGCCGTTAGTCATGGACGTACAATTTACAACAACATTCGTAAATCGGTTCACTTTTTACTATCAACCAACACCAGTGAAATTATGGTGATGCTCGCTGCAACTGCTGCTGGTATAGGTGAACCAATGACAGCTATGCAGTTACTATGGTTGAACTTAGTAACAGATATCTTCCCTGCGCTCGGACTGGCAATGGAAGCTCCTGAACCAGATGTATTACTGGCGCCACCCCGTGACCCATCTGAACCAATTATCAAAAATTCTGACTTCCGACGCATTGTTGGCGAGTCAGCGATAATGTCAGCAAGTGCTTTAGGCGCCTATGGTTATGCTATTAACCGTTATGGTATGGGAGCAACTGCCAGCACCATTGGCTTTATGAGCTTGACAATGGCACAGTTAATGTACGCGCTCAGTTGCCGTTCGCAAACCCACAGCATATTTAGCGGTAAGAGACTACCACAAAACAAATATCTAAATATTGCCTTGGGTGGTTCTTTTGCACTACAAATCGCTGCCGCAACCGTACCTGGACTCAAAGGTTTGTTGCAAATCGCACCAATTAACGTAGTAGATATGGTGGTTATTGGCGCCAGTGCAGTGCTTCCGTTCTTAGTTAACGAGGGTCGTAAAGAATTGGTATCACGTAATCGCAACTTAGACGGCAAATACATCACAATTCTGCCCAATAGCGAAGACAAATCCAATTACACATACACACCCACCAAAGAACACGAGCTTGTTATTACACGTAGCATAAGCGTCTCGCCTGTGTAGTCACATAATTGATCCCCCCCAACCCCCCCTTAATAAGGGGGGGCTTAAAATACTCTCTTTCCCACCTTTATTAAGGGTGTTAAAATCCCCTCTTATTCCCCCCTTATTAAGGGGGGTTTAATTGTGTAAGATTAATTTCTGACATACACGACGCGCGCGAAAGTTTCAAACAACAATCAATAACACATATTAAATCGCTTAGTGGTATAGGAACTTGAGCAGAAAAATTACTACTAGCAATATCATTTAAAACTTCAGGTGTCGCAACATTTCCAGGATTAATTACTGTAAAACCAATACCAGTATTACTAAGTTCAATCTGCAACGCTTGCGCGGCACCACGCAGTCCAAATTTAGAAGCTGTGTTTGCAACTTCTCTTGATGCTTGATTATCTAAACCTGATAATGAACCAATAAAAATTACCTTTGGCACCTGAGATTTTTTCAAAGACGATATTAATCCTTTTGTCAGTTTAACAGGTGCTATTAGATTTACAGCAATTACATGGTCAATTTCTTCATAACTACTATTAATAAAATTATAATTATTTGTAAAGGCGCCTTTTTCCCAAGTACCTCCAAGAAACAACAGCGCATCTAAAGGACTACTATCAAAAGCAGCAAAAACATTATCAATTCCTTCCTGCTTTGAAATATCTGCTTCTATCCACTTTCCATATTTTGATGGACTTCTCGAAACACACACCAAGTTATCTACTTTATCATGGTAATACTCAGCAACTGCAAGACCTATTCCTCGACTACCACCAACAATTAATATATTATCAGCCATGTAGTAATTTTATCTTTTTTCAAAATTTTACAATATCCTAGCTTTTCCATTAGCGAACCAGTATATTAGATATCATATTATAGATATAAATTTATAATGTTGAAATTACATTATGAAACGAGACGAAGTGTTAAGTATACTTAGAAGTGAGCAAATAAAACTAAAAGATTTTAGTGTAAAATCTTTAGCCTTGTTTGGTTCTGTAGCGCGAGATGAAGCAACCCATGAAAGCGATGTTGATTTATTGGTAGAATTTGAAAAGCCTGTAGGCTTATTTACTTTTATACGCTTACAAAGATATTTAGAAACACTTTTTGGTTGTTCCGTTGATTTGGGTACGCCCGACTCTCTCAAATCTTATTTACGTGAAACAGTGATGGGAGAAGCTGTGCGTGCCTTCTAGAAAACTCAAACAAAGAATTCAAGACATTTTAGATATTGGCGCCGAGATTGAAGTGTTTACTCAAGGCATGAGTTTTAGTGATTTTCATTCTTGATATAAAAACAGTAAGGGCAGTTCTCTATAATGTTGCTATTATTGGTGAGGCAGCGGCAAGTATTATGCCAGAAGTTGAAGTTGCCTATCCGGAAATACCTTGGGTTGACATTTGAGGACTGCGGAACATAGTCATTCACGAGTATTTTAGGGTGAATTTAGAAATTATTTGGGAGACGATTCAAAGAGATTTACCACCATTATTAGAACAATTACAAGAATTACAATCAAGACTAAACAGCTAATGCTTGCACATGAGATATTATTTCAGCTTGAAAACTCTTGAAGTAATTTTATAACCTCATCAGCTATATTGAAAAATATCAATTCATTGTCATGCTGAACGCAGTGAAGCATCTCGTAAGTCTCGAAATTTTTAAGATTCTTCGCTTTGCTCAGAATGACAAATAAGGACGAATGACAAATATGGTTTTAGGTTTTAGCGGAAACGGAACGTTGTAGGTTTGCGAACGCGCGGTTGTAGTCTAAGATAGCAGTGATGCGATTACCTTGTGCGCGCGTGAGGTCGTTTTCTGCTGCGATAACGTCGGTTTGAGTACCAACACCAGCTTGAAAGCGTAAACGTGCGAGTCGTAGTGCTTCAACTGCTTGGTCTACTGCTGCTGTTGCGGTTTGCACGTTGTCTAAATTTGATTGTAATTGAGCATAGTATTGTTCGACTTCAAAGCGTATTTGGTTACGTTGGTTTGCAAAGTTGCTTTCTGCTATAGCAATATTTGCTTTTGCTTGTGCTGCTTGCGCTCTTGCTGCTCCTCCATCAAATAAGTTCCAATTTGCACGTACTCCTACTGAGTATCCATCTGTGGCGCCAACATTGTCGTTGTACTGGTCTAATACGTCGTAACTGGCAACTAAGGCAACTTGTGGACCAAGTTGTCCTAAAGCAAATTTACGTCGTTGTTCACCTATATTACGTTCTGCTAAACGCTGTTGTAACTCAGGTCTGTTTTGAAACGCTTGAATTATTGTTTGTTCTAATTTTTGGTTCCATAACCCTGCTATTTCTACTCGGTCGGCAGTAGTTATATTGAGTGTTTGCGGTATGTTTAGTAGTGCAACTAATTGCCGCTGTGATATTTGCTGTCTAGCACGCGCGTTTGCTAAATCTTGTTGAGCATTGGCAAAATTTACCTGCGAACGCAGTACGTCAAACCTTGTACCAACACCCGCACGTTCAAGTGCTTGAGCATCACGTAAACTCGCACTTGCGTTTTCTGTTGCTGCACTACTAATACGAACTTGTTCGTCAGCAGCTTGTAAATCATAGTAACGACTAGTTACTTGCAGCTTAATTTCTTGATACCGCGTTTCTACACTCAACTCGTCAATTCTTAGCTGTTCTTCTGCTTGACGAATGCTTGCTGCTCTGCGACCTGAAGTATAAATGTTGTAATTAACTTCGGCTCTACCGTTAAAAGCAGTTCTCGCTTTATCACTACCTGGAGGCGCCACACCTGAGTCTACAGAAAGTTGGTCACTAGCAGATTTACTGTTTGTAATGCTACCGTTTATACCAATAGTTGGATACAGTGCAGCTTGCGACTCTCGTAGTGATGCTTGACTGCGCTCAAGTTCGAGTAGCGAGGTTTGCAGTTGAGGATTGTTTCGACGCGCAATTTCTAATGCTTGAGTCAGCGTTATTGCTTGGTTTTGTCGAATTTGAACTTCTTCTGCTTTACTTGGAAACAGTAGCTCAGGGGGTGAAGCAGGTAGAGGAGGGGTAGAGGGAACAGAAAGGTTATCAGGAGAAGAGGGAGCAGGAGACAGAGAAACTATTCCTCCTAGTTTTGCTGCTTCTTGTGTGATAGGTTTGATTTCTTCTTTTTTAAGTTTTATATTATCCCTATCTATTTCCCCAACTTTACTTTTTTGTGCTGTTACAGTTTTAGCTTCAGCATTTTTAATTGATGTGGGGAACAAAAAAGCTAAGGCAATAGCAACCCAAGAAGAATGCAGCAGAAATCGGTATAGATTCATAGACGGTGCGTGTTGGGTGTATCAGCGATATGTGGAGAACTTACAGAAACTAACTTCAAGGTGTAGCGACATTTGAAGTCAATCTAGTTGCTGGTTTATAATGATGCACATTCATAAGCGAAATAAACTATAAGCTAATCTCAAAATGGCTTTGTTAACTGTTAGCTGCTAACTATTAGATTTTAAACACATTCTTAAATACAATAGTAATTTTGTATGCTATGTAAATTATGTATAAACTCAATCTAAAGAAACCGGGTTTCTACGTCAAATCGTGATTTTTTATCACAGATTTAAACAAAGAAACCCGGTTTCTAAGATTTTATTTTGTAATGTCTACTTTTAGGCTTTTAGCATAATACGCTGTTCAACAGGTGATGTATCACAACAATTACGATAATGTTCGTCATTAACGAATTGTTCAAATAAGTTGATGTAATGCTGTGCTTTACTTTCCCAGGTATTTTGTTCAGCTACTATACGAGCAGTTTCACCCATTTTAGTTCTAAGTTCGGTATCCAAAGCTAAAGTATTAAGCGCAATCGCTAATGTTTCTACATCATCTGAGTCTGCTAATACAAAACCAGATTCGGGTGTAACTAGCTCTGCTCCTCCAGCACTTGCTGCTGTAATGACAGGAAGTCCTGATGCCATTGCCTCAAGCAATACTAAAGTACATGCTTCATACCGCGATGGTAATACAAAAAAATCGACCGCTCTCATAATTTTGGCAACATCGCGACGGAAACCAGCAAAATATACACGGTCATTCAACCCTAAATTTTCTGCGATTTTAGGATACGGACTACCAGATGTATCTCCTAAAACAACCAAATGTAATGAGGGTACTCTGACAAGAGCTTTCAATACCGTGTCCAAGTTTTTGCGATTTGTGCGAATGTCACCTACAAAAAGTGCCAAATTTTTCTCAACTGGCAACCCAAGTTGCTCACGGTCACTAACTCCAGGAAAAAATTCATTTACATCAACGCCATTATGAATGACGCGAATGCGTTTAGCTTCTATATCAACGTCATTGATTAATTCTTGTTTAACTTTGTCTGATACTGCAATCGATACCTTCGCTTTTCGATACGCTTGCTTTTCCCAGTAAGCGTTGCATGTGCTATAAACCCAATGATAAAGCCCATAAAAATTTAGATTCATACGGGCAGTATGTACATGAGAACGGCGCCATGATGTATGGACAAAGTGCGAGGTGTTTACATCGGCAGGAAATGAAGTTACTGCACCACAAATTTGTACTAAGTCAAACTCGTGACGATGTTTATACAACCATGCGGCACTTTGACTCGAAAACATCATTTCTTTAACTAATGCCGTTGGAAACTTCTCTACATCAAAATTTATAAACTTGACTAAGCTTTGTTCCTGAAGCTCTGGGGCTATTTTTCTCGCTACTAAAGTTACTTCGTGACCGCGACGAATAGCTTCCCAGACAATTTCGTAGTTGACCCGACCTTGACCATCACCTTTAATAACGTATGGAGTTACTATACAAAATTTCATAATAGAGCCTAAGTGTGAGATTAATGTGAGATTAAATATTTCAGCTAATTAGTAGTGATTAATTTCCACTACCATGTACTACTTTATACTTTATAGGAACCAGGTTTTTTAGCACTTATCATCCTTTTCTAATGTCAGAACGAAGATAAGCCAAAAGTATTTCGTCTATAATTCCTATAACGCAATTAAAAAACAAAAGCCACTTTACATAAAATATTCTTTACCCAATGTAATTTTAAATTATTTAATTTTAAGCTTTAGTATTATCTATATAAAGTTTTAGTAAACTTTGAACGGGCAGCAAATCTTTTTGCTAATTTACGTACAAATATCTCTATTCTAAAAATGAATTTCATTAAGATGATTATTTTATACATGAATATACTTATAGTTAATTAATTATCTAGTGATTAATGTCTATGCTGAAAATAGAAAATATAAATTGGTTTTCAATAATCATGCTAGTCGTTTAATAAGCTGAATGAATTCAAGAGTAATCTGAACAATGATAATAAATAACAGAAGTAGGATTTTCAAAAGCACAAAGTTTTATTCGGGTTTAGTTGGCGCCTTAGTTGCTATATTAATAATCGCATTTTATTGGGTAGCAGGTGGTACATCAGCTAAGGCTTATAAAACCTCTTGGATTGGTAACACTTTTGGTGGTGGTGAAAAGTGGGTGCAAAACCAGGTTCTAGACATGTATGTTGCTCCAGATGGTACTGTTTATACAAACAGTCCTTGGGATGAAAGCGGTAGGGAAGCTGGAGTCTATAAAGATGGAGATGCCATTGCAAGAGCAGAAGATATACATGGGTGGGAAAGGTCTGGTGGTATTGCTGTTACTGCCGATAAAAAATACATGTATGTAGCGATGCGACAAGGGCATGTGGATGGTAAAAATAATGATTACCCTCCACCTAAAACTACTTGGTTTTGTGTGCGACGTTTCGATTTATCTGGAAAACCGGCGCCATTTACAAACGGTAAAGGTTGGGATAAAAGTATGTTGATTGTGAGTGAGAAAAATGAAGTTTCTGGATTAGCAGTTAGTGACTCGGAATTATACGTAGCAATTCGCGATGAAAATTTAGTACGTGTGTATGATACACAAACATTAAAAGAAGTTCGTAGTTTCGCAGCTAAGAGTCCAACCAAAATTGCGGTTGACCAGCGTAAAACTTTGTGGATTATGCAACATCCGAAGAGTGCAAATTCCAATATATTACGCTATACAAAACAAGGAGATCTTCTACCGCAAGTAATAAATAATGTTCCCAAAGCTAATGCGATTGCGGTAGATAACCAAAATAGATTATTAATTGCAGATAATGGTCAAAATCAGCAAATTTTAATTTATAACATTAAAAACCAACCAGTTAAAGTTGGTACATTCGGAGTGACGGGTGGTGTTTATGCAGGAAAACCTGGAGAAATTGGAGATTTAAAGTTTTACGGAATTACTGGTGTTGGTGCTGATGCGAGTGGAAATATCTACGTTAACAGTAGCGGTTTCAACCAAGGTGAGAGTACACAGCGAGTTAAGACTGGTACTGACATCAGAAAATTTTCACCGTCGGGTGTCATGCAGTGGCGTGTTGTTGGTTTACCATTTGTAGATAACGCTGATGCTGACCCAAAGTTTGATGGCGTACATGTGTATACAATTCATGACCATTACGTGATGGATTATAGCAAGTCTGCTGGTAAGCAATGGAATTATCAAGGTTATACTTTAAATCCTTTCAAATACCCTCAAGATATACGCTTACGTGTTGCCCACGGTTCAGTATTTTTTCGTCGTATTCAAGGTAAACCTTTTATTTACTATACTGATATGTTTGGCGGGTTCCTCCATGCATATCGCTTCAACTCTGCTACAGATGGTGAAGTCGCTATTCCATCAGCGATGTTTCAAGGAACACCTACAAATCAAGACGAAAAAGTAAAGCCAGATAGTTGGCCCCCTAACCAACCACAAATTGGAGATTGGATATGGCAAGATAAAAACGGTAATGGCGCCTTTGATAAAGGTGAGTTTGATGCAAGTAAGCGTGATTATCCTTATAAAGGTGGATGGTGGGTAGATAGCAAAGGTGACGTGTGGAAAACTTTACGGATACCCGAAGGAATTCGCCATTTTCCTTTACAAGGTCTTGATGCCAAGGGAAATCCTATCTACACTTACAGTTCGATGAAAAAATTTGCGACTCCAGAGATTATCAAAGATATTCGTCGAATCCAGTATTTTCCTGATACCGATACAATGTACTTGTCTGGCTTCACAGAAAAATACCCTGCTGCTTACGATGATGGCAAAGCATTTGGCAGCGAAATCATCCGCTACGATAATTGGAGTAAGGGAAATCGCAAAGAACGCTGGCGAATTGGCGTTCCTTATGATACCAAAGCTAATCCTGAAGTTCTTACAGCTTCGATGGATATAGCTGGTGATTACGTATTTTTTGTGACAGTTAAGCAGGCTGAAGTATATGTATATAACAAAACGACTGGAACTTTTGTTACTAAGTTCAAGCCGGGTCCAGAAGTGGCAAATGAAAGCGGTTGGATTGATATTCCTTATGGTATTAGAGCATTCCGTCGCGCTAATGGTGAATATCTAGTTTTTGTCGAAGAAGATGCGAAAGCTAAAGTAATTATGTATCAGTTGCCTAAGAAAATTCAGCCAATGAAGGCATCATAAAGGTGATTTGTAAGGTGGGCACTGCCCACCCTACATCATACAGAACAGTTTATTTTTGATACGGGAAACTATTGGCAATCTGTGAAGAGTTATATTTCTTAGCTGCCATTGCTATTCCCATAAATCCCCACAATGTTATACCCGATAGTCCAAGCATTAAACTACTAAAAATCATTTGAAAAAATATTGCTAAACTAATCGAACGTGCGGTACAAGCAAATGAATCATTACGACTTTCTGAACCTAAAAAGCTGCTATATAAAATGAATATCATGGCGCCTAGGTATGGAATGCCGCCAAACCAACCGAGTGCAAAAAAAGTATCTAAAATACCACTATCGAGAACGATATTGACTAACTTACCATCTTTATCTACTATCCATGTACCACCAATTCCTTGCCCAAGTACAGAAGACAATGCAATACCTAATTTACGGTCGTAAGTATTTGAGCGGTCGTTAAAACTTTGGTCTTTTTCAAGGTTATTTATAGATTCTATACGTTCGGTAATTACTTTCCCAAATGGTTCAATTGTTGCTAGCGGTACTACGCAAAGCACAAGTATAATTGCTGTGACTACAAGTCGTATTTGTAACTTGGGTCTAAGATTTGTTATTAAACTAACTACTCCAACTATCCAACCGCCCCATGCTGAACGTACAACAGTTAGTAGAAATGCTATGTAGCCTACAATTGATGCAGCAAAACCAATCGGGCGGACGTTATTAAGCAATATTAATAAACCCACCATAATTATATTCGCAAATGGGCCTGGAGAGTGCATAGTACTCCAAACACGAATTCCTAGTGGTTTGGGATTTCCCATCGAATTTAGTTTGGTTTGAATTAACCAAAATTTATCCCACTCAGGCGCCACTAAATATTGATATATTCCATATGCGCCAGTTATTAGTACACACCAAAGAAATACTCTTTGAATATTTTTGCGGTATGAAGGATAATCACGCCACTTTACAAATACATGGAACCCATAAAGAACTGGCGCCAACCAGTCGAGTGCTGTACGAAATACTACTACTCTATCGTAACTTATTAATCCAACTGCCATTCCATAAAATACTGACATTATTGCTATAACAAAGGGAAAGCCACCTATGCGTAGTGACCTGGGCAATTCCTTTACAAATGTCCAAAACGTAATTAATGTTACTAAATATGGCGTAATTAAAATAAAGCCGTTGGTGTCCCAACCAACTTTAAAATCAATTAGGCGCCTAATTATAGGAATAAGAAACCATATCCACCAATTAAAACCAATGTAAAGTGCTGGGTATCGAAAGTAAAGAAAAAGACCCACAAAAAAGGAAAACGCCGGAAAAGCTTGTCTTAATAAGCTCGCAGCGCCGAAATAGCAAACTATAGTAAACAGTATTAATGAACCAATGGCAAGCCATGCAAACAATGATGAATTTTCTTTAGGAGCATTTTGTTGGTAAGGATAAGATAATAACGATTGGTTAGTGTTCATTCCAAATCACCCATACTCAAAGTTTTAGACTGAGTTTCATTAAAAAGGTCGCGCTCTAGCCATGTTTGCCAACCCTGCCATCGTCCTTTCATTGAGGCTAGGAATTTCTCTAATGCTATGGTTTTTTCTAGAGTAAAGAACCTTATAACTTGCACTATTCCATACGCATCTCTTGTTCCTATTAGCACTGCCCACAAAAGATATATCCATCTTCTAATGAGTGGTAAATGTTCAAGTAGAGCTAGGGTTTCGTTGTGTGCCAAATTAATGGCAGCAATCTTATTAAAACTGTTTCGTTGGTCTTCATCAAACCGCTGCGCCGGAAAGTGGTCTACCGCTATTAAAGGGTCATATATCAGCTTCCAACCTGCTCGTTTTAATGCCAAACAGAACGCTAACTCAAAGTGTACTTGGGCGCCTGTACCTTTCATTCGTTCATCAAAGCGTAATTTATGAATCGCGTTAGCGCGATAACTAACATTTACTCCCTTAAGAACATCAACCTCGCGAGGTGTACCCTCACCGATGTGATGATTACCAATTACTCGTCCGAACCACTGTAACCGTCCAACAATATCGTTGGCACCTGGATGACTACTAAAATCTTTTAGAACTGAGCCATAGTAAGTAAAATCTCGCCCACCAACTGCTCCAATACGGCTATCTGAAAGAAATGTTGCTTCAATGCGTTCAAGCCAGTCAGTGTGAGGTGCTGCGTCATCATCTGTGAAGGCAATTATGTCACCAAAAGCAGCATCAAGCCCTAAATTCATTGCTGCTACTACCCCTGTAACCTTTATAGTCAAAACACTTAGTGGTAAGCCAGAATCGAAGCTTTCAAGAAATGTCCATGTCGATGCATCTGTGTCACGCACCACCACTAAAACTTGATCAGGGCGCCGCGAAAGTTGTTGCAATGCCTCTAAACAACGTTTTAAATCTTGAGGACGGCGATATGTAGGAACAACAACTGTGATTTTCATTTGAGCTTCCTCCTCAGCGGGCAATGCCAGCTAAATTTTTGGGTTTGTTTAATTTTTGTGGTAGGTAACTGAGACCAAGTGCAGCCAAAGTGCGTAAATTAAACTTTTGTTGAGTTAAAGCCTGCCAAAAGTATGTGCGTGCTTGTTTAACTTGTTGAATTCGCATCAAGCCAATGCCTAAAGTCGTGTGAGCATGTAACCATTTTTGCTTAAAATATGGATGAAACTCAGCTAGACTTTGGTCTTGAAGAAATCTACCGTAACAAAAAATTTCTGACCTGGCTTTACGGATTTTAGCTTCCGCATTGCGACTCCCACTTTGCATTGTGTCAGTTTGTTCGTGTTCACGGTAGCGGGTTAATCGTTCTGGGTAATAATAAGCTCCTTTTCCATCACGACAACATATGTAAGCTAGATATACATCCCACATTCCTGCGATTTCATTTGTAAACTCATCCCAATTCACAATTTCTTTTCTGACTACTGCGGCAATCGCAGGGCAAGCTGATTGATTAATTAATGCGTGTAAAGCGAAAGGCTGGTATATTCCTTCCTGGAGATTATGACGTTTGTAAGCGTGCGTACTTTTTTCGGTTGCAGCCATATCAATTTCGCCCGCAGCATTCATCATATAGTGGTCGCAGAAAGCTAAAGCTAAATCTGAGTTTTCTTCAAGTATAGGAACTAGTTTTGCTAAAAAATCCGGTTCCCACATATCATCATCAAGCAAGCTCGCAACATACTTGCCGCGTGCGTACTTGAAAGTCTGAATTGTATTTACCAGCATTCCTAAATTACTGGAGTTACGATAATAACGAATTCTAGGGTCGTTGAATGACTCGACGATTGCTTGGGGGTCTTGTGGACTACAGTTGTCGGAGACAATTATTTCAATATTGCGATATGTTTGATTGACGGCACTTGTTAGCGCTTGCTTTAGATATTCTGGTCGGTTATAAGTGGGAGTAATTACGCTAACTAAAGGTTGTTGATACGAGTTTTCCAGCATTTTAATTTTAATCCTAAATTATTCATATTGATGAACAGCAACGTTATGTTCAGTATAATTTTTTGCATAAGGATGATCAACACTTTTTAGAAAACGTTTAGCTGTTGCAACTGGGCTGTAATGTTCTAGTGCCCAAAGTTTTCCTTGTATCGATACTTTTTCTAGTATTTCTGGTTCATCTCGAATTCGAGATATGCTTTTGTCTATGTTATCTAAGTCAATGCCTATGTAATGGCGCCAGTTTTCTGGCATTACTGGTAATTGACACCCATATTTCTCAAAGTCAACGTGAAATGTTGCACAACCACTAGCAAGTGATTCCCATAAACGCCAGCTATCCCACTGAATAATGCGATTAGACTTTAAGCCGAATTTGCTATAAACAGCCTTAAATACACGGGTGATTATACTTGCTTGATTTTTCGGAAATGCAGGAACGAAAAAACCACCAAAGGCAGCACATGCAGCAGAATCTTTTAACCTTTGATAATAAGATGAAGAGTGTCGTCCTCCGGTTCGGTTCCACTGCCAATAGTCGTAAGCATTTGTAGGAGGAGTGTTATCAATAAATCTATCTAAAGATATGAACTTCTCCATTTTATCTAGCAGTTCTTTATCAACTGTTTTTCGGACTGAATGAGCAAATTGCTTGTGTCTATAGTTAACAAGTAATGTGTTTGTTTTGTCTTGAAAATTTTTAGTATTGCTAGTTGCTTCGATGATTCTTTCTGATAGCCCAAAAGCCCAAGGATATACATTGGATGGAAACTTTAATTTGCTATTAAAGTGAGCTTTAAATACAAAATCAGCTTTTCGATATTCAGGTTTAAATGAAAAAGTCACACAACCATCACCGTCTTCAAGTAATACTGTAGTGTATTTACGATTTGGATTAAATAATTCTTCTGGTGTAGTTAAGTTGTCATTAAATACATCACCAAATACTACTATCGAACAATCATTAGGACTAATCTCAGGATTGTGATTAAATAAATATTGCTCTGAGTCTGGAGCTAGGCGCCAATATGAACGATTAGTATAAACTTCTAAACCTAGTGTTTTTAATCCTTCTGCTAAAGCTATCAATAAGTGCGGATAACCCATATATCCACCAGAACTAGATAAATCTAGGTCTGGACCAATATAAAAATAAACTCTTTGGTAAAAATTAGACATATATAAACTTAGATTCCCTAAATTACTACACTAAGCAGAGATTAGCCGATTGTACCTATCTCATGCTGCATTTTGTGATATTTCCATAATGCACCCTGCTGTTCTAGCAATTCTTGATATCGTCCTTGCTCTACAATACGTCCCTTTTCCATAACTACAACTTTATCTGAAGAAGCAATTGTTGAAAGTCGATGGGCAATGGCAATTACAGTTCGACCCACAGAAAGCTGTTCTAAAGATTCTTGAATAAGTCGTTCGGAAACAGCATCTAATGCACTGGTGGCTTCATCTAATATCAAAATCTCTGGGTTACGTAACAATGCACGCGCAATTGCAAGACGTTGCCGTTGTCCTCCAGATATATTTACACCTCTGTCTCCTAATTGAGTGTCGAAACCTTGAGGCATTTTCTCAATGAATTCTAATGCATTTGCCTGTCGAGCAGCTTCTTTAATTTGTGTTTCAGTTGCGTTTAGTGTTCCATATGCAATATTCTCCCAAACGGTCGCGTTAAAAATAAACGTATCTTGACTAACTACAGCAATTTTGCTACGCAATGAGTTAATTTCAAACAATCGGATGTCAATTCCATCAATAAAAAGCTGACCCTCATTTGGGTCATAGAAGCGCGGGATCAAATCGGCTAATGTGGTTTTACCTGCACCCGAACCTCCTACTAATGCCGTTGTTTTTCCTCGCTCGATGGATAATTTAATATTATGCAATACTCGATTTTCTGAATCGTAGCCAAAATCTACAGAAACAAAATCAATCGAATGCTTTAATCCTTTAAACTCAATTGAACCATTTTGAAAATAAACTTTATCATCTGTTCTAATTAAGTTCTTTACAGTTTCTGTTGTACCGTGCAAAGTACTTAAATATGCTAGGGTTCCATTGATATCTTGAACGTTAGGAACTAAACGCGCTAATACAAATAAAAACCCGAGTAAACCAGAAACTGGAATAATTCCTGGTACAACAAATTGTGTGTAGCCTAAAATAATTAGTCCAACCAAAACAGTACTAGCAACTCCATCGGCAACGGGTTTGACCATCGACCAAGCAAGGGTAATTTTTTTGCCAGCATCAACTACATCATCACTGGTTTTATAAAATCGTTTGCGCTCAATATTATGAGTTGCAAATGCGTGAACAGTCCGAATTCCATTAATAAATTCTACTGCTCTTGATGTAAACCTACCACTAGCGGCAGATGTTTCAAAGCTTAACTCTCTAACGCGGCGATTCATCGTTGATAAGCCAACAGCAATTAAGCTAAATAAAAGTATTGAAGTAATTGTCATCTGCCACGATATCCATAGTATCGACAGCGCATATATTGCTAACGTCATGGCTCTAGTCATCAAAAACGAAGCACTACTAAAGCCAGTTCTAATTTTTTCAATTTCTGCGGTCAGTACATTAATTAGTTCGCCCGAACGGGTTTTACTAAAATAACCAAGTGGAAATGCTTGCAACTGCTCAAAAATTTGTTTGCGTAAGCGGTCAGCAAGCATTAGCTGTGCAAATTCAGTATATATTGCTGTTAAATAATTGAATCCTGCCCGCATCCAGGTACTTAATGCAATCAGTATACATATTCTAATTAATCTATTAGTTGGCGATTCGTGAAGTCCTAAAATTGAATCGTCAAACCATCCTAGTCCAGTTTGTAAGGGTTGAGAGTTTGGCAATAATGTTTGTAAAAAAGATACAAGTAATCCAATTCCTAACCCTTCCATTAATGCCGCACAAAAAGAACAAACTACGGCTAAAATTGCTATTTTGCGAAAATGCTTAAACTCACGCAATATTAAATAGTTATTTTGCCAAAATTTACTAGCTTTAAACCAAATATTTAACTTACTTCGTTTCGATTTAGATGCTTGGTTATTCATAAATTTAATAATTATTCTCAAAATTCGATGCACTATTCCTATTCGGATGCAAGATTTTCATTAAATCAAGGCAATAGTTTACACTAAGTACCTTGATTTCATTTATAGAGGTTGGCTATCTAAATGCAGTAGTTCTGATTTTGATGCGGTTTGCCACAAACCTGCAACTCCTGGAGTTTTGTTAAGTTGTCTTAATTTTTCTGGATTGAATTTAACGGCATCTTCTAACTTAATACACTGGCGCCCAAACAAATGAATTTCACCACGCAATAAGTTTAACAATAACGGTGTATTATCTAATCCATATTTACGCATTAAGTTACCAATGAATGTATAATTTGCGTTTAATTTATTAACTAAATTCTTTTGGTAACAGAAATCGTCAACTACATTTTTATTGATAGCAGTTGTACGGAACTTAACGACTTGAAATAATTTGCCTCGCTTCCCAACATACCACTCACGTATAAATAAGGAACCAGGTGAATAAATACGTATTAATATAGTTAGTCCTAGTGCAACCGGACTCAACAGTATTACAAGAACGAACGCGATAATCGAGTTAATAATAACTTGACACCATTGCCAAGTGTTTTGCTTTGGTGTTTTAAGTGATGGGATACTTAAGTATATAGATTTGCCTACAGCACTCGTTGCATCCGCCCAGAATTTTACCTTTGAAAAACCCAGTTCTGGATCTATCAATACTAAATTTATAGGGGAGTGTTCAAGACACTTAACTAAAGTTTCTTTGTTATCCGTCGCTGGCAAGTACGGCTGTTTTTGTTGTCCAACAGGTCTAACTAGTAACTTACCACGGCGCCAAGTAAGTGTGCAGTAAGGTGAGTTATTCTGTTGCTCAAGACTAGGTTCGGTGAGACTATTTTCTAAGTTCCGAATAGTAGATATTGTCATAACGATTTTCTTTAATCGTGGTAGGTTGTTGTGATAAGGCAAGTGGTGCCAACGAGGCGCCAGTTGCATTTATAGTGCAAACTGAGAAACTACCAAAAACCACAGGTGCTAAAGTGGGAGATGATTAAAACAACCTCTTAGAACCACATTATTAAAGCATTTTATAAATAGATATATATCGAATAAGTATGTATAAAATGCAAATACAAAAATTTCAGATAATTACAGTCAGTCTGCTCTTATTTTTTTTTGAGTAGATTTAATCTCTAGCATATAATAATCCGTAAAGATAACTAGATCACAAATCAATTCTTTATTTATTCTTTAAATATATAGTGCTTTTTCGCCTCATTTATTAAGCTATTATGAACTGCATTTTAACTTGATTATATTTTTTAAGTAATTATTTTATTCTAGCACAGCAAAATAATATTTAACATTTAAATATTAGTTGCCCATATAGTAATTTAAGCAGGTATTTACAATGCTATATCAAATATGTCTTTTCTGGTTATTTTTTAATATTCAAAAACCGGGTTTATTTTTTTATAAAAATAAGAAAGACGCGACATGTCACGTCTCTACATTTGTATAAAATATTTTGTTTGCTTTTGTTTAATTGTCTTCGCCCGGTTTTAAAGCTAAACGTTGCTGTTGTTGAGTGGCATATGGAATGTATGTAGCTGCGGTACTCGATACACCATTTGCGACAACCCCAATCAAGTTCAATCTGTTCAACATTGCTGTTGCTTGGGTAAGTTGAGTACGAGTGACTCGACCGATACTTGCTACCATAACGGTGCTGCGACAGGCTGAACCAGCTAGTAAAGCATCGACTAACCCCAATACTGGTGGTGCGTCAACAAGTACTAAGTCGTAGTTTGCCTCAAATGCTGCCATTAATTGTTTCATTCGAGGTGAACTTAAAAGGTGAGCTGGGTCTGCTGGAAGAGGACCTGCGGTTAAAATATCAATGTACGATGAACCTGATGTTTGGATGCTGATTTGCGATGGTAAGTCTACGTCGCTTGCAAGTAAACTTGAAAGTCCTTGCTCGTTGGGTAAATTAAGCTGTTTGTGTAATGTTGGCTCGCGCAAATTCGCGTCTATTAATAATACTCGTTTGTGCAAACGCGCGGCGCTCATTGCCAAGCCTAATGACAGTGCTGACTTTCCATCATCGGGTAACGCTGAAGTTACCATCAATGATTTAAGTGCTGCAACGGTGTTCAAAAGTTCGATATTCTTGAATATTAAATCTAACGATTCCCAGCGTGGAGGTGATTGTAATACTTGAATTGTCCAAGGTGACAAAACTTCTGGTTTACCAAAAGGCAGTTTAATAACAGATTCTCTGTTCTTGGCTGGTGGAAGCTTGGGTGTTGTACCTAATAAAGGTAATGCAATTTGTTTTTCTAATTCGGCTGTTGTATGTACCGAATCATCAGAAGCTTCACGAACTGCTGCCGCAATTCCTCCTAAAATTAATCCGACAACTCCACCCAACAATAAATTTTGTTGCATGAACGGACCCATAAAGGCGCCTAGTTGTGGTTTCTCTACTACTTTCCAGTCAAATTGACCTTTATCAAGCTCTTGCCGCACTTGCTGTTCGGCTTTTAAAAGTTGGTTGTAACGTTCACGGTTCAGTTGTACTAGGGGTTGCAAACGGTTGTATTCAGCTAAAAGTGCTGGGAACCGCTTTAAATCGTTACGTAATTGCTGCTCTTTTTCACCAAGGCTTTGATAACGCGCTTGTAAACCTAGTATATCCGTTTGAGATTCAACTAATTTAGATGCTAAGTTTAAGTCTATTTGACTGTCGTTACCTTGAGAGCGAAGATTTTGTGGATCAAGGTTAACTGCCGAAGCGTTTCCTCCTAAAGTTGAGCCAACCTCTTGCTGTAAAAGCTGCTGTTGTTGTTGCCTTTGCTCAATTAGTTTTCTAACGTTTGGAGCTTCATCTGTATATACTAGTCGCTCTTTTGCAAGTGCTAAATCGGTTTTTTGTATTTCGTTTAGCATTGCTTGATAACGAGTAGACTGACTCAACCGCGCAGAAACAAGAGCGTTTTGAGGTGTCCGCTTGAGTTGTTGTTGCAAAGACTCGTAACGCGCAACAGCTTCTTGATACTGCGCGCGAATGTTACGTCCATCTTGTTGAATACTTGTTAGAGATTGTTCTAGGGTTTTGACTTCAGATTCTGGGTCAGTCAAATTTTGAGTTTTGCGGAACCTTAAAAGCCTGGTTTCTGAATCAGCTAGTTCTTTACGGACTTTTTCTAACTGTTCGTTGATTACTTTTAAACCTCTCTTCAAACGGTCTTTTTGCTGCTCTTTATTATAATCAAGATAAACTTTTTGCAGCACTTCTAAAACGCGCTGTGTTTTAATTTTATCTTTATCAGTGTATTCTATCTGAAAAATTTTCGTGGCTTGGTTATCGTCTTTTTCCTTGACTTGAGAAAGCACTAAAGCTTTTCTAATATCACCAATAGTAATACCCGGATATTCACGGTCTAATTCTTTCACAGCTTTTTCAATATGCTCGGAATTTCGCATTAAATTAAGCTGTGTTGCCGTGTCTACCTGAACACTAGGGTCTGTAAATTGGTTTTCTTGTGTTTGTGCGCCACCACCTTGTGGCGTTTTTCCTTGATAGTTTGGTTCGACCAAAAATTGCATCGAACTTTTAAAAGTAGGTGATGCGTTTTTGGTAATAAAAGCAGTAATGGCTAGCGATGATAAAAACACCGCTAAAAACCAAGGAAGTCTGCGGATTAAAACCGCCAACAATTGCCCATATCCTGGGTCATTATTGTCAGGAGGTGGTGAATTGAAAATTGGATTAACTGTGGTCTGTATCACGTTTGCTTCCCCTCAGCGAACAAATCAATTAAATACAATTAGATAATTGATACGAACATGCTTGGTCGATAACTTTTTCGACCTTGCTAAAAAACGCTTGTTCTGAAAAATTAGACACCGCGTGTTCACGGATATCTTCGTAGTCCCAATAGATTTCCCTGGATTCTAAAAGCGCTGTTTGTAAGGACTCTGGCGTTTGCCGTTTAAAGAATACGCCTGTTTTACCTGGTACTTGAGTATCTAATACTCCACCAGCACCAAAAGCAATTACAGGGGTTCCGCTAGCATTCGCTTCGACTGGAACTAATCCATAATCCTCTAATGCTGCAACGATAACCGATTTTGCGTTGGCAAACAACTGAGTGCGTTGTAAATCGCTAACGTGTCCGACAAACTCGATATTCGAGAGTGCTTTCGATTTTAACCTCTCCCGTTCTGGACCGTTGCCTGATATCAACAGGCGCCATCCTAACCAGTTAAAAGCTTCGACTATTATATCAAGGCGTTTATAGCTAATCATCCTGGCTGAAGCAAGATAGTAATCATCTTTACTATTCGAGAACAGAAATTTGCCTGTATCGATTGGATAGTTGATGACTATTGCTCTTTTTCCGTAGATGCTTTGAATTCGACGAGCTACTACACTCGAATTAGCTATATAAAGGTCTGGTTCTTGTGCGTATGTCAAGTCAACACGACGCATCATATCAAAAATTTGTTCGATTATTGGGGCAAAATACCGATAATCACCATACTCACGTAAGTAAGTTTCGGTATCCCACAAAAATCTGGTGACGTTATGGCAAAAGCAAACATGACGCGCTCCTGGTCTTTTACGAACTGCTTTTGCAAAACTTGTACTACTACTAATAATTAAGTCGTATGCTTCTAAATCTAAAGAACGAAATGCTGGGAAATATAAAGGCGCCATAAGTCGAAAGTATTTAGTGGCGCCGGGAATATTTTGTACAAAAGTCGTATTAACAACTCTAGAACCCAGGTCTATCGTTTGTTCGCGGTCGTATACAGAAGTAAAAATATCTGCTTCTGGATAGCGTTTACACAGTAACTCAAACACACGCTCTGCCCCACCGCACTGGGTTAAGTAGTCATGGACAAGAGCAATTTTCATAATGTTTCCCTGATATTTGTATAATTTTTGTTTTAATTAATATCACCAAATTTGAAATAATATAATTTGATAGCACTTTTATACATCTAATTGATTAATTGAGATTACTAAAGCATTTTTTGTATACAATATTAAATACTATATTTAATAAATGCCTTGTAAAGATTCAATAAATTTATCACTTAGAATTTTACATGTTTTAGTACAGGCATCAACTTTCCTGGTTTTATACAAGCTTTTAATAAAGATAGAGTTGTAGGTTTGTGTTGGGTTACGCGCTTCGCGTAACCCAACCCACGTTATCCCAATACACGTTCAGTAAATAGCTGTTTAATTATCATATGGGTACTTCAAGTATTTGAGGCTGCTCTTTGCAATATTTTTACAGAGATTTTAAACTTGGACTACCAAATGTAAAAATTTGCCATTACTGCATAAAATCAACGCGAATTACGTGAGATTACTATCCAACTGCTGCCATTGCTTTCATTGGAGCAAAATATGCATCTTGTTCCGCACGCAGTTTGTCACAAAGTCTACCACTGGGCAATTCCACGTCATCGTAAGTCAATACTTGGTCTTTCGCGATATCACGCTTGAGACGACATCCTTCTGCTAAACCCATTGGTAATAGTTTCTGCTGTTGAGTAATGTCCGAATTTTCGCACTGACCGTATGTCATGTAATAACCTATACCATCAAGTGTTTCACCAGCTTTCAGGTCAATTTTCGCGGTGGTAACAACATCAACGAGTGGTTTTCCTTGCGGCGCCAATATATAGTCACCGAAAAGAACAACACGTGCAACAGAGAGCGGAACTTCAAAGTGACAAAGGTGATAAGGTGTGTAGAAACTGTAAAGTGGTCCCTCACCCAATTTATAAAGGTTTAAGTAATGTTGCTGTTTTGGGTCATCATGTGAACCAAACACAAATACACCTGGCCCAGGTTTGGCGCCAACAACATAGTCAACGATGCCTCCCAATTCTTTGAGTTGGTCAACATCATACATATTCGTCATTTCATCGACGTGACCAGTGAAGTCATAACCAAACATTCCTCGCTTGGCAACTTTCATTCCTGTGGCATTAGCAACAATAGCTTGCTCGAATGAAATTTTGGTTCCATCAGCAAAGCTTGTCACCATGCTAGGTTTTTGACCCCAGCGTTTCGCAAATGCTTCTTGAGTGGTTGGGTTACGATATGGGTCTTGTAAACCTTTGATGTTGCCGCACAATAAAGGAGTTAAGCCGATACTTTTAACAAAACGGTATAAATTTAATTGCACTCCTGGTTGATCCCCGTCGCAAGCTGTTAAAATAACCCCAGCTTTATCAGCGTAAACTTTTAAAATGGCGCCAATAGTTCCATCAAGTTCCGCATTCATCATCACCACATGCTTATGATTCGCTATTGCTTCCATAACTATATGGGCGCCAAATTCGACGGCGCCAGTTACTTCAATCAGCGCATCAATTCCTTCAGCACGACACAATAACATCGCGTCTTCAGTAACTGCATATCCACCACGTGCAATAGTGTCTTCTAATTCTGTTACAGTTGTTACTGTTTGAAAATTCTCAATTCCCGCTTCTGAATACGCGCGTTTGGCTGCATCAATATTACGGTTAGAAATTGCCACTAATTCCATACCTGGAACTGAGTTAGCGATTTGATTTGCTATTCCTCGTCCCATAAATCCGGCGCCAATCATTGCGACTTTGACAGGATTACCACTTTCTTGACGTGCTTTTAATGCGGTATCAATAATTATCATGTTCAACTACTCCGTTTATTGTGAAATTAATATTGTGTTTATTGCATGAACTCTAGTAATTAACTGTTAAGGGTGGCGGGCAAGGATGCCCACCCCACAAGACCACCCCACAAGACCACCCCACAGACCACCCCACAAGACTACCCCACAAGACTACCCCACAAGACTACCCCACAAGACTACCCCACAAGGTAACAGTAAAAAATTACTAAACTGTGCCACCTACAACTGTGGCGCGTAAAAGAGGCCAATTCATATCTTTTTCAGAAATTTCAGTAACTTCGAGGGGCCATTGAATATTGAAAAAAGGGTCATTGTAACGTAAACCGCGTTCGTAACCTGGAGTATAAAATTCTCCAACTTGGTAAACAACTTCTGCATCATCGGTAAGTGCTTGATAACCATGAGCAAACATTTCTGGAACATATAATGCACGTCGGTTATCTGCGCTTAGTTCCACGCCAAAATGTTGTAAAAACGTTGGTGACTCTGGACGCATGTCAATAATGACATCGTAGATAGAACCTTTTGTACACCTTATTAACTTGGTTTCTGCTGCTGGCGCAATTTGATAATGCATTCCCCGTAACGTTCCTTTTTTATAGTTGTAGGATAAGTTACACTGAGCAACAACAGGCTTCAAACCATGCTGTTCAAATTCTTTTCCACAGAATGTGCGAGCAAAAAAGCCACGATGGTCGTGCTTTTCTTCTAAGTCAACAACGAAGGCGCCTTGTAGTTCGGTTTCTTTCAAAATCATAAAAAAATATTACCTCAAAGTGATATGTTATTCAGTACAACTACTTGTTTATTAGAAACCGGATTTCTTCGCGAAGAAACCCGGTTTTTAGGTTTCGCAAAAGTATCGTCCCGTACCGTGATGAAGAATTGCTTTTGTATACGCTAGTAAAAATGTACGATTGCTTGACTAGGGCAAGATTTCCATGCTGACTAACTTATTGCAACTGTGTTACAAACGAATGAAATTAGCTTTTTTTTGCCCAGAAAAAGTCTTGGTCAATTTGAGCAGTCCGAATTAGATACTCTAGCTGTTTTAATCTAGTAAAACCTCTCGAAGTAAAGGTTTCTTCGGTCATGTCAATACGTTGAAATAAATCGTATAATTGTTCGGCGCCACGTTGAGCATTCCAATCACATTTGAAACCAGGTAGAACAGTATTAATTTTCTCAAACGACACACGGTAGCTACGATTATCGGCGCCATTATCACCGAAGCTCAATTTACAACCTTTAAAGACATCAGCGATTATTTCAGCAATTTCTTTAACGCGGTAATTGTTAGAGGTATCACCAACATTAAATATTTGGTTGTGAACAATATCGCGAGGTGCTTCTAACGCGCAAACAATCGCTTTACAAATATCAAGAGCATGAACAAGTGGGCGCCAAGGAGTACCATCACTGGTCATTTTAATTTCTTTTGTTGTCCATGCCAGTCCTGACAAGTTATTCAATACAATGTCAAACCGCATCCGAGGTGAGGCGCCGAAAGCTGTTGCATTTCGCATGAATGTTGGCGAAAAGTCATCTGATGCCATAGGCGCCAAATCACGCTCAACTAAAGTTTTGCACTCAGCATAAGCAGTTTGAGGATTAACTGGGGACTCTTCGGTTACATCTCCTGCTGTCGCTACTCCGTAAACACTACATGAAGACATGTAAACAAAACGGCGAATGCCAGCATCTTTTGCCAACTTGGCGAGACGTACCGAGCCTTTATGGTTAATATCGTAAGTTATGTTAGGTGCAAGTTGACCTGCTGGGTCATTCGACAGTTCTGCCATGTGAACGATTGCTTCAACCCCTTCTAAATCTTCGGCGGTAATATGGCGAATATCTTTGTTAAGAGTTTTAGCGGTAATTTCTGTACCGTTATATAACCAGCCAACTTTGTAGTAGCCAGTATCTACTCCGAGAACTTCGTGTCCACGTTCATGAAGTAAAGCAGGAAGTAAAGACCCTAAATAACCTTCGGTGCCTGTTACAAGTACTTTCATGTTAGGTTGATTCCTTATTAGTAGTAAGAGTAATAAATGTTTATGCTGTGACAGAACAAGTTAGATGAGACTGTTCGGGAATTTGAGCAATAATTGCTTTTCCAATTTCGAGCGAAGATGTAGCAGCAGGTGAAGGAGCGTTACATACATTAATGCTGTTTTGACCATGAATAATCAAAAAGTCATCGACCAGTTTGCCGTCATCCATTAATGCTTGTGCGCGTACACCTGCATGAGTTGGAATTACGTCAGCAGCCTGAACTTCAGGAATAAGTTGCTGTAAGCTTTTTACAAACGCTGCTTTACTAAAAGAACGAATGATTTCTTTAATACCCTCATCAGCATGTTTTGCTGCAAGTTTCCAGAAACCTGGATAAGTCATGACTTCAGCAAAATCTCTTAAATCAAAGTCAGTTTTGGTGTAACCTTCGCGCTTGAGACTAAGAACTGCGTTCGGTCCTGCGTGAACACTGTTGTCAATCATACGTGTAAAGTGTACACCCAAAAACGGAAAATCTGGATTTGGGACGGGATAAATTAAAGTCTTGACTAAATACCGCTTTTCTGGAACAAGTTCATAATATTCACCACGAAAAGGTACTATTTTCGCTTTCGGGTCAACATTATTGAGTTTTGCGATACGGTCACTATGTAACCCCGCACAATTAATTACAAACTTTGTTTCAAAGTTTCCGTTGTTAGTTTCAAGTACCTGATTTTTACCACTTGGTACAATCCGTAACACCTTTGTATTAAGTCGCAAATCTCCACCTTGCTTTTGGATGATTTCTGCGTACTTTAAACAAACTTGCTTGTAGTTTACTATACCCGTAGAGTAAACACGAATTCCGCCGACACTCTTAACATGAGGCTCAACTTCTTTAACTTCTTCTGGGGTAATTCGCTTTACCTTAATACCGTTTTCTAAACCACGGTTGTAGAGGTTTTCGAGACGAGGCAGTTCTTGTTCATTTGTAGCAACTATGACTTTACCACAAACCTCGTGTTCGATATTATGTTCTTGGCAGAATTGCACCATTGAAGTGGCGCCATCGCGACAAAACTTAGCTTTGAAACTTCCTGGTTTGTAGTAGACACCAGAGTGAATAACACCGCTATTGTTTCCTGTTTGGTGAAATGCCCAGGCGCCTTCTTTCTCAAGAACCAAAATTTGAGCATCGGGATAACGTTTCCCTAAAGTCATTGCGGTAGAAAGACCGACAATGCCCCCACCGATAATAGCAAAATCGTACATTGATATAATAACCCTGTAACTAAAATAAAGTGAAAAAGTTAGGAGTTAGGAGTTAGAAGTTAGGAGTTAGAAGTTAGGAGTTAGAAGTTAGGAGTTAGAAGTTAGGAGTTTTATTGCAGATTCTACATTTTATAGCTCAGAACTCAGAACTCAGCACTCAGCACTCAAAACTCAGCACTCAGCACTCAATTCCTTACCAGGCTTTCCAAGGCGCCTTGTTTTTATTCCATAAATCTTCGAGGTAGTTGCGGTCGCGTAAAGTATCCATAGGTTGCCAGAAACCATTATGCTTGAAAGCAGAAAGTTGCTCTTTCTCGGCTAACTTTTCTAAAGGTTCTTGCTCCCAAACTGTTGTGTCGTCTGCAATTAAGTCAATAACCTCTGGTTCTAATACAAAATATCCACCATTAATCCAAGCTCCATCACCTTCTGGTTTCTCACGGAAGCTCGAAATTTTTGTTTGTTCTTGTCCAAGTACAATTGCACCAAAACGTCCTGGTGGTTGAACCGCAGTTAGTGTGCCTAAAGTTTTTTGCTCTTTATGGAATTTAACTAATTCTGTAATATTTACATCGCTAACACCGTCACCGTAGGTAAAACAAAAAGTTTCGTTACCAACATGTTCGCGAACTCGTTTTAATCTTCCACCCGTCATAGTATTGTCGCCTGTATTAACCAAGGTGACACGCCAAGGTTCTGCATTACCAGCATGTACATTCATTTGGTTAAAACGCATATCAAATGTTACATCTGACATGTGCAAAAAATAATTAGCAAAATACTCTTTTATAACATACCCTTTATAACCACAGCAAATTATAAAATCATTGATGCCGTGAGCAGAATAGATTTTCATAATGTGCCATAAAACTGGCTTGCCCCCGATTTCTACCATTGGCTTCGGTTTTATACTTGTTTCTTCACTTAAACGTGTCCCAAGTCCCCCCGCCAAAATCACTGCTTTCATGAAATACCTCTAAAATTTCAGGTAAATTGATAGATACTGTAATATTGATTGCACTTTTATGAAGCGCTTACCACATCGACAACAGGCAATTTTTTTCAATTTCTAAGTATATAATCTAACCGTATTTCTACCCTTGCATGTAAAGCCAAGATAAATTAACCAGTTTTATCTATGAAAAAATGGAAAAGTTTTTATGGCAAAATATTTATGGACATTACTTCATCGTTAATAAACAATTTACCTAATTTACATGAATTTTTATTCATACTGGCACCACTAATAATCTTAGATAAATACGATTATTTTATTACTAATATATTCAGTATTTATCTGGTGATAATATGACAAAAGTCTATGCTTGTAAATAATATTTGTTTGTTACTCTATATTGTAAAGTAACATAAATTACTTACAATTCAAAAGTTTACCTTGACGTAGCTAGTTAGTTTATAAAGATACTGTTAAGACTTGAACAATATATTTGAAATATATAAAATAAATGTAAAGACGCGAAATAGAGACGTAAAAAGAGACACAAAATAGAGACGTGATAAATCACGTCTCTACGTGTAATTTTGTAAAAATGTAAATCTATTTAGTAATTTGTTTTGTCTATGATGTTTGAGTGTTGAAAGAATGCATCGCATTTGTTTTCGATGACTACACAAATACTGCTCAAAGCCTGCTGGTAGTTATCCATGTCTTCTTGCTTTAAAGAGATTTTGGCGGCGCGCTGTAAATCTTCTACTGCCTGTATTCGGTATCGACTAGATTCTTTACCTCCATATTGCGAAAGTTCGTAACGTACAATTCCACGCTTAAGGTAAACTTTCGCCATTTGTGGATTTATACTTAGAGCTTGATTAAAATCAGAAATGGCGCCTCGATATTCTTTCTCAAATTCGCTACTATACTGTGCTATTTGATACCTAACTAAGCCGCGTTGATAGTAAGCTTCTGCTCGCGACGGGTTAAGAATAAGCGCTTGGTTGAAGTCTTGAATTGCTTTTCTGTAGTCGTCTTGCGATTCACCGCTGTACTTAGCTACTTGTGCGCGGACAATGCCACGTCGAATCAAAGCTTCAATTTCACTCGGATTCAGGCGAATGGCATCGTTAAAGTCAGAAATGGCGCCTTTATAATCTTTATCGGGGTCGCTGCTGTATTCAGCAAGAATTAAACGAGTGTTACCGCGACTTACATAAGCTTTGGTTTCTAAAGGATTAATTTTAATGGCTTGATTATAGTCAGACAAAGCTGCTTCGTACTGTTTTAGGTTGAAGTGAGCATTGCCTCGGTTGACGTAAGCTTTCGCGTGGGAAGGTAATTTCTGAATAGCTTTGGTAAATTTCCGAATCGCTTCCTCGTAGTTTTTGATGGTGTAAGAGGCATGACCTTGTTTATAGTAATCATCAAAACTGAGGTTGTCTCTAGCTACTTGCTGTGGATTAACAAGTGTTTGGGTGTAAGAGTTTTCGGCATCAAAAGGACGACTTGTAAATTTTATCATCACATCTAGATAGCCTAGCAAGCCAAACGCTAGCAAACAAAACACTACAGGATAATACCTTTGTTTTTTTGAAGACTTATAATAAGGATAATTATAAGCAGTATTTGGTTGGCGATAGTTAAGAGAATTAAGGGGAAGAGGCGTTTTGGCGACACGAGGTACGGCAGTCGGACGAGGTTTCTTACGAGGAATATGAGCAGCTAAATGTTCTTTCGCTGCTATTGCTCGCTGCGATGGAAATGGGTCTCGACCTCCCAGACGTAAAGTGCGCTCGCACCAAGGACAACTATGTAGGTGACTGCTATAGCGGTGCTGAGGATTAACGGTACAGGTAATTAAAGATTCTTCTACTTCGGTAAGAGTTAAAAGCCAAGTTGCAGCGCTTGGACGCATTAAAGGATTGTGATGTCCTTCTTCAAAACAGCGACGGAATAATTCTTGTAATGCTGGATGTAACATCTCCCACGCTGGAGCAATGGGAGTAGGGATGTATGGAACACGAGTTCTTTGACTATAGGTAAAATGCCCACTTGCAATTCGTGATTCATACGTTGGTGGTTCGCCAATACCTTGAAAGATACCTGAAAATGGGTGTGTACCTTCCATTAGCAGTTGGAAAATCAAAACTCCTAACCCGAATAAGTCATGAGCAACAATACGGTCGCATTCGGCAAATGTTTTATTTTGTAACTCTGGGGGAGTAAATTCTGGTTTACCAACAGGGCAGCGATAGACTATTTTACTGTCTGGGTCTCGAACTTGGAACGAGTCAGTGTCAACGAGTGTTACCAGTGCTGTATCGCTAACCAAAATATTTGATTCATTCACATCTCCAACACAGTAACCCCGTGCATGGAGTGCTGCGAAAGCTGCTGCTAAATTGCGTGCAGTTCGGATTAAATATTGATAGCTAAATAAGGGGCAATGCTGACGACGGGTTCTAGGATTATAAAAATCGATAATGGGTCGCATTCCTCGAATGCGCGGCATTAAAAACCCAGTGATGCGGTTACTACCGTCTGTTGAGTGTAGTAGTTCAGTTGGCCAAGCGATAGATATATGACCTAAACAAGCTGTGGGGTTTTCTGGAGGATGAGCAAGCATTACAGATAGCTTGTTATCCTGAGCGTCTTTAGGCTTGTGATAAATCTTAGCCACTAAATTCGCATCGGTTGGTACCGTGTAGATACATGCTTCACCGCCACGCCCCAAACTTACGGTGAGGTTAATAGTAAGATTTTGTTGGTTGGGAAGACAACGTATTACCTGCATTTCGAGGATTACAATAGGGGAATAATTTTATTTAATATATTGCTGGAAACGTGTTGCTTAGAGTATTATTACTCATGCAACGCCGCTAAAACCAGCGTCAAATCGTCGTCAGTACGTTGCGTAATTCGCTCCGAACGCAAAAACTTGACTAACTGTTCTTTCGCGACTGATTTGTCGTCGATATTCGCGACAAATTCAAATAGCGGAAAAAAGAATGGTTTATGCGGGGCGCCTACTGCCATGTTAATAGCTAACATTTGTAGTCCATCAGTTAGTACACCAACATTCACAATTGGTTGGCGCCATAAACGAAGTTGTGCGTTATCGATAGAATCAAACGACGTTAAAAAAGTGGTTTCATTAATATATTCACCACTATCGGGCATGGTAAGTGCGAGTAAGTTTCCCTGGTAATCACGAGCTACGGCAACACCATCACCTATTTGAGCTACAGCCACTCCTTCGGGTGTTGCGACCATTACTATCAAAGTTGTCGCTAGGTCATCATATGATGATGAGGTTGCTTCTGCTTCTTCCTCGACTGCTTTTTTAGCTGCCACCATCGCATTCGTTAGAAGCGAACGAACAAAATCATCACTACTAAGGGCACGTCGGCTAATTTCATGCTTTTGAACACTCTCTACCGCAGCGGTAGTAGCGATCATCGATCCGACTTTACCTAATTTGGCAGAGCCGGCGCCATCTGCAACAGCAGCTACTAAAATATTATCAGGTAAAACTTGCCAATTATGTGCATCTTGACACAGCTGCTCATTTTTTACATGACTCGTGCCACATACAGAAGCGGCAACAACCCGCCAGTGAACCATTTGCTTTAAAGTAGTACTCATATTGTTATTCACGTGCGCTGACAACTGTGTAAGTTTAGCTCATTAATATAACTAAACAGTACCCCAGCCAATAGGCGGTAGTGCAACCTGATCATCCACTTTCGACTGTGATACTGCTGACATACTTGCCGACAGCCACACAAACATCTCTACAAAATTCAAGCCTTGGAGTTTTAAAGGACTCCTGACCCCAATTTGACCCAACCGCATCATATTAGCATTTTCCACGCCTACGGTAAAAAAAGCAACACGCTTTGAGGCTTCATCTGCCTGTAAACGTAACGATGCTTGTTCTACAACGTCTTCAAATTCTCCTTGTGGTTCGCCATCGGTAATCATGAATATCCAAGGACGGTAGTATGCAACTCCATTCGCACGGTATAAATTCTTACGTTCTGTTATTAAATCTAAGGCTTTGTGAATTCCGGCGCCCATAGTTGTAAGACCCTGTGCAGAAAGCGTTGGTGGACTGAATAAATCAGCCGTGACAAAATCTTGTACTATATTTACGCTGCTATCAAATGTTACTATTGCAACTTCGACTCTTCGGGCAGCTAGGCTATTCTTTACTAACTCTTCTTTAAAAGTTTGTAATCCTTCGTTGAGAGCATTAATCGCTGTGCCTTGCATAGAGCCAGAAGTATCGAGTAACAGTACACACGGACACCTTGGTTCTGGGTTCTCAGCGAATTCCACAACTTCATCAAGCCTTAATGTATCAGACATAACTTTTCGTGTTATAATGGATTCCAAAATTGTGTTCTACCAAGTGTAATAGTCTTTGATTTAGCAAGTTTTCCTAAACTGCGAATTTACCCTTTTATTGTGGGTTGTCTCGGATGCCTTATACTAAGTAACTAGCCAAACGCATCTTCGACAATACAAATATACTGAGTAAATTCGGAATTAGCATAAATAGTTTGAGTAAAAAGAATTTAACTCTTGTCAAGATTGTCTGTTGTAACCTATTTGGCAATTAGACCAGATAAACATCTACAATACAGTAATTTTATAGTTTCTCGCTTTGGACTTTTTAAATTTTTCATATAGAAGGTTTGTGTGTTTGGTGAAATCACAAATTTAGGTTGGCAAGATACCATTATTATATCGGGCGTTGCAGTAGGTAAAATTGCAATTTAACAAACTGCGAAAAAAAAGGTAGTTATGTAAAATGTAACAAAACAATAGTCACGATAATTTTTGTCGCTTGTAACATATATGCATATCAACCTCTGATATTTCATTCTAGGAAGATATAAAAATTACAAGAACTGTATCGAGCAACATATCAATATTGCTGTTATAGTGGCTAATCTACTGGAAAAACTCCAAGCAGATGAACATTTTAGGCACATTCACCAGATTACGTTCCCTTAGTCTATTACGTCACTTATCGAACTGTCATGACACTACTTGCTTACATGTATTAAGTAATTCAGTTACCTGGCTAATATACTTAGAACAGGGGAAAATTATTTATGCGACCCACTCAGTCGAACCTTTTGACCGTCTAGAAAGGCATTTACGCCGTTTAGACTATCAATTGAGTGCTTTAAGCACAGAAATTCGTGTTCAAGTGCGTTTGATGTTTGAAGCTGACTCACCAAACCTAAGCGGGGACTCTAACTCAGACAAATTACCCGAACAACCGCCCGAATACCAAGCTATTTGCTGGTTGGTTAGCCAACGTCACATCAATCCAACTCAAGCTGCTATTTTGATTCAAGAAATGGTCAAAGAAATTCTTGAATCTTTTTCACTAATTAATACAGGAAATTACAAATTAATAAGTATTGTAAATAAATTACCAGTTATTTGCAGAATTGATACAGAAAAAATACTTGAAATGTGTGAGCAACAATTACGCGGTTGGCAGACGCTAGCTCCCTACATTTCATCACCATATCAACGTCCTTACCTACGGGTACCAACAGAAGTACTCAAACATCAGCTCTCAGCTATACATCAAAATTTGGCAACTTGGATGAAGGGTTTCAGCCTACGTCATTTAGCTGTAATTGTCAACCAAGACGAAGTAGAAATGGCGCGGCAACTGTATCAATATATAAGTAGTGGAGAAATTGTTCTTCATGAACCAGACCCACCATTCGATAAATTACCCCTAATTACTCCAGACGAAAATCAAACACCAAATTATGTTACTGAGATAGTTAATAATCAGTTAGGAAGTTCGGCATCTTCTTTAAATAGCACTAGCAACGGGACAGTTACACAAAGACTAGCTGGAAGTAGCAACGTTATAATTCCAAATACAAGACAGTTATATCAAGACCAGCAAACAGTTAGCCAACCCGTTTCTAAAGAAAGCGCTATCGCCAAACCCCCTAGTAATACATCTGCGCCAGCGACTAATCGTAAAGTCTATAAAATTGTTTCAGTTGATGACAGTCCAACAGTTCTGAGAGAGATTAGCCGTTTTCTAGAACATGAGAACTTCTCAGTCGTGACAATTAACGACCCAGTGAAGGCAGTAATGTCGATAATTCGTAACAAACCAGACTTGATTTTACTCGACTTGAACATGGATGGTATAGACGGGTACGAACTGTGCAAGATTATTCGCAATAACTCGATGTTTAAGAAAACGCCAATTGTTATGGTGACAGGTAACAAAGGACTGGTAGATAAAGTCAAAGCGCGATTAGTTGGTGCATCAGGGTATTTGACAAAACCATTTACTCAAGCTGATTTACTCAAAATGGTATTCATGCACTTGACTTGATTTATAATTTGATTCCCAGCCTGTCGTCATCAATATTGTAAAATCAAAGGAATAAGTAAATATGACAACACTTCTAGTTGTTGACGATACGCCTTCTCAGCTAGAGTTAATCAACTGTTATTTAGAAGACGGAGGTTACAACGTTATTAAAGCTTACGATGCCAAAGAAGGTTTTAAGAAAGCTTTAAACGATTTACCTGATATCGTAATTACCGATATTGTGATGCCTGGAATGAGTGGTTTTGAGTTATGTCGCCTTCTGAAGCGAAACACAGCTACTCAAAACATTAGAATTATCATTTGTAGCTCCAAAAACGGTGACATCGATAAAATTTGGGGTATGCGTCAAGGCGCCGATTTTTACTTAACAAAACCTTTTGGTAAGCAAGAATTATTACGTGCAATTCAATCTTTAATTTAGCTCTTGTAGCACAGGCATCCTGCCTGTGCAGTCAAATGTATAAAAAATAATCAAATACACATTTTCATCAGGTAAAACAGCGTCTTTTGTGCGTTCACGGAGTGTCTTCGGAGGAAAATTATACTTGTATTAATAAAATTAAAGTATTAATAACTACATAAAATACAGTTAAATAATTTTTTACCACAGAGACGCAGAGTCCACAGAGGGAAATATAGAGACGTTACATGTTGTAACGTCTGTAGATGTACTAATCAATAAAATCAGACGTAATACGTTGGTCATTAATTTGACTTGCTCCTACAGGACGTTCACCATCAATATTCAGAGAGCCTGCCAATTCTAAATTGCTTGGGTCAACTGGGCGCCGACCATCTATATCTATTATTTCATTATATTCAAGATTACTAGAAACAATTGGACGCTCACCATCTACATCAAAAGTATCTAGTACTTCAGAATTATTCGAGGTAATTGGACGTTCACCATCTACATCAAAAGTATTTAGTACCTCAAAAGAACTTGGGTCAACAGGGCGCCGACCATCTACATCTATAGTATGGTTGTATTCTAAATCACTATCAGCAGTTTTTTTACTTTTTTTAGTCTTGTTAGTTTTTTTAGTTTTACTATTTTTGGCATTCGATGTTGTAATTGCTGAACGTTCTTCGACGTTAAAAGTACCTACAACCTCAAAAGAACTAGCAGCAACTGGACGCTTACCATCTATATCAAGCGTTTTTGTAATTTCAAGGTCACTTGATTCTACAGGACGTTGATTGTCTATATCAGTACTTTTTTTATTTTGAGTAGCTAATGATGCTTTACTGTCAACAGTAGGACGTTCTTCAACGTTAAAAGTATCTACAACCTCGAAAGAACTGGCAGCAACCGGACGTTTACCGTCTACATCAAGTGTTTTTTTAACTTCAAGGTCACTCGATTCTACAGGATGTTGATTGTCTTTAGCTTTGGTGCGTGGTTTAGTTGTTTTTTTACTGGCCATTTTTATCTCCCTGTAGCTATAAAGGCATTCAGGCGCTGTATTTGATATATATTTAATTTTGTGATGAAGGATGCCCAAAGTGAAATACGTCTCATGTGGTAAATCATGGTGAAATTTTTTACCTTAGCGAGTGGCACCAAATAATCCTTTTGAAGCGTGCGAAAAATGCAAACATATGAAGCTCGTTCGCCCAATCGTTTTAGAATAGACAGTGCCTTAATATTAAAGCTGCCCTAATCGCACAAGCAAAATCAAATGCGTATTTCGTTGAACTGGCTACGGGAACTAGTAGAAATAAAACAAACTCCAGAAGAATTAGCTCAAACTCTGACTATGGCAGGGTTTGAAGTCGAAGATATTGAAGACCGTCGCACGTGGGCATCGGGTGTTGTAGTTGGACGTGTTAAAGCACGCGAACAACACCCTGATGCTGATAGATTAAGCGTTTGCCAAGTTGATATTGGTACAGGTGAAACCTTAAATATTGTTTGCGGCGCCTCAAATGTCCGTGCCGATATACTTGTACCAGTAGCTGTAGTTGGTACATTTCTGCCAAATATAAATTTAAAAATAAAGCCTGCAAAGTTACGCGGAGTGCCTTCTAACGGCATGATTTGTTCGTTAAAGGAATTGGGACTACCTACAGATGTAGATGGAATCCACATTTTTCAAAACGAAGCTTTACAGTTAGGCAGCGATGTACGTCCTTTATTGGGACTTGACGATGTCGTGTTAGATGTGACGGCAACAGCTAACCGTGCAGATGCACTTTGTATGGTGGGAATTGCACGTGAAGTTGCTGCACTTACAAATGCCAAACTATCAATACCCGAACCACCTGAAATAACAGCTTCAGCATCGCCAGGTTTAAATTTAAAGGTAGAAGAATCTAAGGCTTGCCCTAGTTATATTGGAACGGTAATAGAAAACATTACAATTGCACCGTCACCTGATTGGTTACAGCAAAAGCTGCGTGCGGCAGGTACACGCCCAATTAATAATGTTGTAGATATTACTAACTACGTATTACTAGAATGGGGGCAACCGCTACACGCATTTGACCGCGAACGCTTAAAAACAATTGGAGGTAGTGACAACATCACGATTGGAGTTAGATTTGCAAATGCGGGTGAAACTCTTAAAACCCTCGACGGACAAACCCGCACTCTCAGCACGCAAAATTTATTAATTACTGTTGGTGATAAACCTGTTGCCCTTGCTGGTGTAATGGGTGGTGAGGAAAGCGAAGTTTATGAAGGTACGCAAAACCTCGTTTTAGAAGCAGCATTATTCGATAACGTAGCAATTCGTCGGTCTTCGCGAAGTGTAGGGTTAAGAAGCGAAGCATCATCACGTTATGAACGCGGTATAAATTTTGCAGGTTTAGAAACAGCTACCCGTCGTGCATTGACGATGATTACTGAGCTTGCTGGCGGTACAATTGTTGCTCAAAAAACAGTAGATACTCGCCCACACCCTTCAACATGGAGTCACACAATTAGTTTACGTTTAGACCGTGTAAATGAGTTACTTGGGCCAACACGTGCGGGTGACGATGCTGATATGGGTGGCGAGCTGGGTGGCGAGCTACAAGCGAGTGATGTAGAAAGAATTTTAACAGCGTTAGGGTGTCAGTTGACTGTTTCAGGAGATAAAACTTGGAATGTCGTCGTTCCACCATATCGTTACCGCGACTTAGAACGAGAAATCGATTTGATTGAAGAAATTGCTCGCCTTTACGGTTACGATAATTTTTGTGATACTTTGCCAGAAACAGCAGAAGGTGGTTATTTGCCGTTCGAGCAGGAAATGCTACGCAAATTACGTTATGCAATGCGTGGCGCCGGTTTAACCGAGTTAATTCATTATTCGCTCGTCAAACCAGGAGAAGAACGTCAAATAGTAATAAGCAATCCTTTACTTGCTGAGTATTCAGCATTGCGAACCGATTTAATAAATGGTTTAATTAATGCGTTTCAATTTAACCTCGAACAAGGAAACGGCGCCCTTAATGGGTTTGAAATTGGAGAAATTTTCTGGCAAGAAGAAAATGGGTTGCAAGAAGCCGAAGCAATAGGTGGAATTCTCGGCGGTGATAGTAGCGTTGGTAAATGGGCGCGTGGAGGTTCTGAGGCGCCAATGACTTGGTACGAAGCCAAAGGAGTATTAGAAAATATCTTCCAACAAATGAGCTTGCATGTAGAATATCAACCAGATAATCGCGACGCTCGCTTACATCCTGGACGTACAGCTTCACTATGGGTTGGTAGCAATAGACTCGGTACATTCGGACAACTACATCCTCAATTACGCAAAGAAAAGAACTTACCAGATGCAGTTTACGTATTTCAACTCGATTTAAATGTATTACTAGATGCATTAGATAGTGAAGAAATATTAGTTCCAGGCTTCAAGCCATACTCAACCTACCCAGCATCCGACCGTGATATAGCTTTCTTTGCTCCTATTGAACTTACCGTCGCAAAAATAGAACGTGCAATTAGAGCATCAGGTAAAGACTTATTAGAGTCAGTAGAATTATTCGATGAATACCGAGGAGAAAACGTCCCAGCAGGACAACGAAGTTTAGCATTTCGTCTCGTATATCGGTCAAACGAACGGACACTCACCGACAAAGATATCGAACCTGTACACCAAAAAGTTCGTGACACCTTGGTTGAAAAATTTGGCGTTAATTTGAGAAGTTAGGAGTTAGGAGTTATGGCTAAATATATCATGTGGGGAAGTTACTGCGAAGACGTTTTAGAAAAACGGGCGCCTTATCGTCAAGCGCATCTTGATGGACTTGCACAACAAAAAGAATCGGGTGTACTAATTACAATTGGCCCTACAAAAGATGTCACAAAAGTTTTTGGTATTTACGAAGCTGAAAGCGAAGACATCGTGCGTCAATTAGTCGAAAATGACCCATACTGGAAAAATGGCATTTGGACTGAGTACACTATTAAAGAGTGGATTCAAGCTTTTTAATAACAATTACACTTGGTAAATACAAAGAGGCGCCATTCTAGTTAAATAAGAATGGCGCCTTTTTTCTTCTCTACCTTCTCAATTACCTATTTCTTAGTTAAAGTATACGTATCAGTCAGTTTTATTTACAACTGTAAAATTGTGTTTATCCGTTCTAGCTGCTTGCATTGACATTGCAATTAACTAGGAAAACAAAACAACAGGCGCTAAAAATTTTGAAACTGACTTTGCAAAGATATTTGTAATAATTGTTTTCAACCTTATTCCCTGATTTATGTCTACACAATATTTTTTTCAAGAAAATATCGTCAATATAAATACTGAACTTTATATAAAAAATTAATAAAGAAAACTTATTTACAATTGATATATATAAACTTTTAGTAAGTAAAATATTGTAAACATTGAATTTGTAAAATATTTTTTTGATGAGATAATATTAATATAAATTAGTTTCTACCAATTAGCCAACAGTGAAAACAGACAGTATCTTTTACGAGATTTTTCAAACATTCCCTGAATTTTTCTTTGAATTGATAGGTAATACATCACCGAGAGCCTCAACCTATAGTTTCTTATCTCAGGAAGTAAAACAAACGCGCTTTCAAATAGACGGCATCTTCATACCTCCAATTTATGCCTCTAACTTACCGATTTATTTTGCTGAGTTTCAAGGATACAAAGACCAGAAAAAGAATATTTATCAAGGCTTTTTTGCGGAAATCTTCCTTTACTTAGATGATTACACCCCAGTAAACGACTGGCGAGGAATTTTAATCTTTACCGAAAAGCGACTCGACCCAGGTTTACCTATACAATACGAAGACTTTAAAAATAGTCCTCGCTTCACAAAGATTTATCTTGATCAACTCGACCCGCAAGTTACTGAAAAGTCTTTAAGCCTCTCAGTACTTCGACTGGTTGGAGTTAAAGAAAACATTGCAGGGCAACAAGCTAGAATTTTAATCGATAGAGCCAAGCGAGAGGCGCCTAACCTTAACTTTCAAAGAGCCATAATAGAATTAATTGAAACCGTAATTGTTTACAAATTCCCTGATATAGGCAGAAAGGAGATAGAAGACATGCTTGGACTGAATGACCTCAAAAACACCAAGGTGTATCAAGAAGCACTGAAAGAAGGAGAAGACATTGGCGAAAAACGAGGCGAAAAACGAGGCAAACAACTAGGCAAGCAGGAAACTAAACTGGCAATGGCAGCTAAGTTACTCAACCTTGGTATGACAGTTGACCAGGTTGCCGAAATTACTGAGTTAGAAATTGAGCAAGTCCGTCAAATCGCTAGCCAGGACTAATAATTGTAAACTTTATATCTTGTGGGGTGGGCATCCTTGCCCGCCTAAACTCGGACAGAAAGAAGATTGAAAATATGTCTAGGTTTAGTTACCTAAAACACACCAAGTTTTATCAAGAAGGATTCAAGGAAGGAGAAGAGCTTGCCGAAAAGAAGATTAAACTGAAAATGGCAGCTAGGTTACTTAATTATGAAATTACAGTTGAAGATGTTGCTGAAATCATGGAGTTAGAAATTGAGCAAGTTCGTCAAATTGCTAGCCAGAAACAATAGTTGTGAATACTATGTTCTTTAGGGTGAGCTTCTCTATGTTGATTATGGAACGGGCAGGGATGCCCATTCCACAAGAGTATATATCCCACAAGGCACAATATTCCATAAGGCATATATATTTATTTGAAGGTCTCTAGCCAGGAGTAGTTGTTAGAAATTTCAAGTTGGGTAGGCGCCCTTGAGACACATAACTTAACTCCGCGCCAAAAAATAAAATGAGCGGTAGCTGCCGATACAACTTAACATTGTTTTAAGACTGCTATTTCTTGGTTAGGTCATGGGTTATTACATCGCTCCGAAATTTCTAGATAAACTTGCCGTACACATTACTAAAAATTTCTTAAATCTACCTGCTGTGCGCGTTCCGTTGATTTTGGGTATTCACGGACGTAAGGGTGAAGGAAAATCGTTCCAATGCGAATTAGTTTTTGAGAGAATGGGTATTGAATTCACCCTGATATCTGGGGGGGAGTTAGAAAGTCCTGATGCTGGCGACCCTGCGCGCTTGATTCGGTTACGTTATAGAGAAACTGCTGAGTTAACTAAAGTACGCGGTAAGATGTGCGTACTAATGATTAATGATTTGGATGCAGGCGCCGGACGTTTTGATGAAGGAACACAGTACACCGTTAATACGCAGTTGGTCAACGCGACATTGATGAATATTGCGGATAATCCAACAGATGTACAACTTCCGGGTAGTTACGACTCAACACCATTACCCAGAATACCAATTATTGTTACGGGTAATGATTTCTCCACGCTGTATTCGCCTTTAGTACGCGATGGACGCATGGAGAAGTTCTATTGGGAACCTGACCGTGATGACAAAGTTGGTATTGTCGGTGGAATTTATGAGCCTGATGGATTATCGCGTCGTGAAATTGAACAGTTTGTTGATACCTTTATTAATCAGTCTATTGACTTTTTCAGCGCCTTGCGTTCTCGCATTTACGACGAACAAATCCGCCACTTTATTCATGAAATTGGTATAGAGAAGGTATCGCAGCGGGTAGTTAACAGTGTTGAAGGTCCGCCACAATTTAGAAAACCCAACTTTAAATTACCGTATTTGATTGAAATGGGTAATTTGATGGTGGGAGAACAACAGCGCGTACAAAATTCTAAATTAGTAGAAGAATATAATCGTGGATTGTTTTCGCGTAAAGCTGTATCTAGGGTAGAAGCATTACCAGCGCCAATTTATAGTAATGATGTGGGTGTTACAGAAGTTGTAACAACAACATTTAACACACCATCTGTAGCACCAGATAGGTCGGCGCCTATTATGGCACCAGTTGTAGCTGGTGTTGGAACGCTAGCTAATTCGGCGCCGAGTTTGCCATCTGGTACACCATACAAACAACCGACTGCAACCCCTCTTGGTACACCATACACACAACATGTTGTAGAGGTAGTTGAGGAACCAACTAATCACGCCCCTATTATGGCGCCAGTTGTAGCTGGTGTTGGAATGCTAAGTAAGTCGGCGCCTAAACTACCAATTGGCACACCATATCATTCACCTTCAAATGCACCATCTTTAAACCCAGTTACAACACCCCTTATAAATAACGGAGAATACTACAAGCAATACACAGAAAATACACAGCAAGCACCCAGCACCCATCTCACCTTAGAGACTCAAGAACTAGTTCGCGAAATCTTGTCTAAGGGTTACAAAATAGGTATTGAACACGTTGACGAACGCCGTTTTAAAATGGGTTCATGGCAAAGCTGTTCAGTTGGAGAAATTAGCGCTGCGTCCGATCTAGTTTCTGCTATCGAGTCATCTTTGGGTGACTTTAGCAATGAATATATTCGATTAGTTGCTATCGACCCAAAAAATAGGCGCCGAGTTATGGAGACAATTATTCAACGTCCAAACGGAGCCAACTAGTAATTAGGACTTCAGTCCTATCTATTACTCCCACCACTAACGTTATAGTCTTTAGCAACAATACCAAGTGCAGCTAGTCCTCCCATATGTATGTACTTTGAGAGTTCTACAATTATTGCTTGGTCTCCACCAAAATTCTTGGGCGAGAATGCGATAAAGCCAGTTATTGCAAGCACTATACCAACAGAGGTTGTTTTCCAATTCTTGACTACTGCATTTTTTGCAACATTTATTGAAGTCTGAGTAGAATCTTCTGACACTGTTGGCTTAGTTGGGTCTGACATAATTGTTGCTTCCAGTACTATAAAGAAACCGGGTTTTTAACAATAAACCCGGTTTCTAAAATTAATAATATATCTACTTACGATATAAAATAGGTTTTAATACAATGCCTCAAAATTATTTCTAGATATAAGTTTTAGCTTTAATTACTCTTTATTGTTACCCGTAACATTAAAATCTTTGGCATTTATACCTAGAGCCGCAAATCCTCCCGCAGTAATATATTTACATACTTGAACTAAAGGCGCCTTTTCTCCACCAAAAGTGCTTGGTGAAAATGCCACAAAATCACTACAACCTATCTGTATATATTTACGGATAAATTTAACTAAATTGGAATTTTGATAAAACGTTCCAA
>ERZ1066124.215-NODE-215-length-52841-cov-26.960671_pt1 | contig 52841 bp, 48 predicted proteins | sample MGYA00382771_ERZ1066124 | MGnify/ENA primary metagenome ERZ1066124 (study PRJEB33369, sample SAMEA5778354) | biofilm metagenome | biome: Industrial cooling water; feature: Water cooling tower basin; material: Biofilm | place: United Arab Emirates | collected... | reverse complement strand
ATGTAAAGTTTATCGGCTATTTGCTGATTCGTTTGATTTGCTGCGATTAAAATCAAAATTTCTTGCTCGCGTTGGGTAAGTATATTTTGTACTGGTGAAGATTTAATTACATCAGGTTGTGCCCGCGCTGCAAACGCAAAACGTATTTCTTGGGTAGCTTTTTCATCCCACCATGAGGCGCCACTTGCTACAGAACGCAACGCTAGTACTAACTTTTCTGGATTTATACCTTTAAGGCAGTATCCTTGGGCGCCTGCTTCAATAATTTGCATTACCAGTGATTGTTCGGAGTGGGAAGATAAAACTAATACTGGCAATTGAGGATGATTTTGTTTGATAATCCGACATGTTTCCATTCCTCCAATTCCAGGTAAACCAATATCTAGCAAAACAACATCAAGCTGGTAAGAATTTACTAGTTCGATTGCTGTTTCACCGTCAATAGCTTCAGCAACAATTTCTAAATTTTCTTCTTGCTGTAACCTGACCTGCAATCCCAGACGGAATAACTCATCGTCCTCAACCAAGAGAACTTTTACTTTTAATGGCGCCATTTGATGAAAAGGGTTTACACTCCCCCATTTTACACCTACTTGAAACAAGGCTTTAAAAGGCTAAAAAGCATAAACTGGTAGTTTGAAACCAAAAATAGCTCCACTGTTTGTACTACTTGCACTAAAGGAATTAGTTTTTGCTGACTCACGGTTTTCAGCCCAAATTATACCGCCATGTGCTTCGACTATTTGACGCGAAAGATAAAGTCCTAGCCCAAACCCTTTCGCACGTCTGTCGCTGTTACCTTGGTAAAACCGCTCAAATAAATTTGGAAATTGTTCTGGTTGAATTCCAGCACCTGTATCTAATATCTTCACGACTTGGTAAGATGGTTGTGGCTCTAAAACAACTTCTACAATACCACCTCGCTGCGAATGGTTAATTGCATTGACTAATAAATTGGTAAAAACACGCTCTAATTGCAAAGCATCACCTTTGACCCATAATGATGAGCGAAAATCTGAGTCTCCATGCCGAAATGAAATAAATATGCGACGTGAAGCTGCTAAATCTGTCAAAGTACTAGTCGCTTGCTCTGCAATAGCAACTAAATCTAACGCTTCTAAGTTAAGTTTTAACCCTTCTGTGTCATTGCGATAAATATCGAGTAATGTTTCAAGCAATTGCAGTGAACCATCATGACTACGCACCATTGTTGCTAAAACTTTCTGCTGTGGAGGTGAAACGGCGCCAAATTTTTCTTGCTGAAAGGCTTTTAACGTTTCGATTGCTCCTAAAAGAGGTGTTTTTAAATCGTGGGTAAGGGTACTCGCAAAGTCTTCACGCAATTGAACCAGTTTTTGCTGTGCTTCCAACTTCGCTTTGGTTAAGTTAATAGCTTCTTCTGAACGTCGCAACCGTTGACTAAGAAAACCCGTAACTATTAACGATATCGATGCAATAATTCGGTTTGTAAGGGTAGAAGTCGTGATAAGACTTCCTACAGGTATCCACACATTTAACATGGTTAGAAAAACTGCAACAAATGTGGCTTTAAACGTGGCACGAGAACCAAACCAAGACCCAGCAAGCAAAATTGGTACTGTATAAACATATCCAAAAACGAAGTCTGGTGGTGTAGCAAACTCAAATATAAATAGAATTAAGAATAGCGCTGCGATAATTAAATAACTACCGTTACGTAAATATTTTGATTTTGCTCTAGCTTGAGATGATGTCATTGTTGAAACTATCCTACATATGTTTGACAAAGAGATGTTATGAGTTAAGAGCGTCTATACAACAACTTTACTATTTTTCTTCTGACTGCGGTATATAAATGCTGTTTAAGCTTGCGTTTAGCCAAGTTTAGTTGTTCTAAACAAATTAAACGTTTGTGTTTAGTTGTTCTAAATGCTTCTATATCTTCGCTTTCTTTTGTTTAAGACTAACTGAATTGTGTAGCCATCACAATAACATCTTGGTCTAGTAAACGCTAAATTATACCTACTATATCTAGCTATATTTTCAAAAAAAAATCATAATTTATATATTGATTCATTTGATTCATACTCTATTTGGAGTTAAATTAATTCATGTTAGAAGGATGGATTCAAATTGCTTTAACGCTACTTATAGTAGTGGCAATAACTCCCTTTTTTGGTAAATATATTGCGCGCGTCTTTTTGGGAGAAAGCACAATTCTCGACCCAATTTTAAACCCACTGGAACGAGTAATTTTCTCTTTGATGGGTGTTTCAATTCGAGAAAATATGACGGGTTGGCAGTATGCACGCGCAATTGTTTACAGCAATATTGTAATGGCACTGCTGATATTTTTCATCATTCTGAATCAAGGTTGGCTACCTTTCAACCCAACTTTAGTTCCGGCGCCAACTTGGGATACAGCATTACACACCACAATATCTTTTATCACCAACACCAATCAACAGCATTATTCTGGTGAAACATATTTAAGCTATGCTAGCCAAGTTTTTGGACTCGGTTATCATATGTTTGTTTCTGCGGCAACTGGTTTAGCTGTGGGAATTGCTTTTATTCGCGGGTTGACTGGTCGGTCGTTGGGTAATTTTTACGTTGATTTAACTCGTGCGATTACACGAATATTATTACCCATCAGCATTGTCGGCGCCATCGTCTTAATTGCTGCTGGTGTTCCAGAAACGTTAGCTGGTCCTGCAATAGTAAGTACTTTAGAAGACCCTAACATCAGCCAAGCAATAGCACGTGGTCCCGTTGCCCACTTCGAGATAATTAAGGAATTAGGTGAAAACGGAGGTGGATTTTTTGCAATAAACTCAGCACATCCATTTGAAAACCCTAATGCCTTTACAAACTTAATCCAAATAGTCGCACTACTATCTATCCCTACTTCTTTAATTTACGCTTACGGTGTATTCGCCAATAATATCAAGCAAGCTTGGTTAGTATACGGCATGGTATTTACCTTGTTTGTAATATTTATTGCAGTAGTCGGTGTAGGAGAATATAACGGTAATCTTGCTGTCAATGCACTATTAGGTAGTCAGCAACCAAACTTAGAAGGTAAAGAAGTCAGATTTGGATGGGCACAGTCAGCATTGTATGCTGTAGCAACAACAGGCACAATGACAGGCGCCGTTAATAGTTTGCATGATTCATTCATGCCAAATGGCGGTTTTATTACCTTGTCGAATATGTTCTTACAAATCATGTGGGGTGGACAAGGTACAGGAACTGCTTACTTGTTTGCGTACTTAATATTGGCAGTATTCGTTACAGGTTTGATGGTGGGACGTACACCAGAATTTTTAGGACGCAAAATCGAAAAGCGCGAAGTTGTGCTTGCAAGTTTCTTAATACTTCTAGTTCACCCAATCGCCATTTTAATCCCCGCAGGTATTACGCTTGCATTTCCTGACCAATTAGCTGGTATTAGTAACCCAGGTTTCCACGGGTTTTCACAAGTAATCTACGAATATGCTTCTGCCGCAGCTAATAATGGTTCGGGTTTTGAAGGTTTAGGTGACTCTCAACCATCTCCAATTGCTATTGCCACAGGTGCAACGACAACCGCAACTGCATTGTGGTGGAATTTAAGCACATGTTTCAGTTTACTTGCAGGACGTTATGTTCCAATTACGGGTTTACTGTTTTTGGCTGATAGTATGTCTCGCAAACAACCTGTACCAATGAATGTAGGTACACTCCGTACCGACACTGGATTATTTACAGGTGTAACAGCAGGTGTAATTTTAATTTTAGGCGCCTTGACATTTTTTCCAGTACTAGCTCTAGGACCAATTGCCGAAGCATTCCAAATAGCTAAATTCTATGCCAACTAATATTGACCCATCTAAGCAAAAAGTATCACAAGGCACTAGAGATTCGCGCAGGCATACGCCCAAAGTGAATATGAGTGGGCTGTACCAAAGAGCAATTAGTGAGTCTTTTCTCAAGCTTCATCCCAAAGTTGCCGTCAGAAACCCAGTTATGTTTATTGTCTGGGTCGGCACAATTGTTACTTTACTCGTAACTATAAATCCGAATTTATTCGGTACAGTGCAAGCGAATATTAACCAACAACGCTTACTAAACGGAATTATTACTTTCATTTTGTTTTTCACCGTTGTTTTTGCGAACTTTGCAGAAGCAGTTGCCGAAGGACGAGGTAAAGCACAAGCAGATTCGTTAAGGTCAACTCGTTCTGATACCGTCGCTAAAAAAGTCTTACCTGATGGCACAGTTGTAAATACAAATTCAACCGAACTTAGACGTGGTGACATTGTTAAAGTCGTAGCAGGTGATATGATTCCTGCAGACGGCGACGTAATTGCTGGTCTTGGTTCAGTTGATGAATCGGCAATAACAGGAGAGTCGGCGCCTGTACTTAAGCAACCTGGAACAGATATTGCAAGCTCCGTCACAGGTGGTACACGCTTACTTTCTGATGAACTAACTGTTCGTATTTCTGCTGACCCAGGTCAAGGTTTTATTGACCGAATGATTTCTTTAGTAGAAGGCGCCGAACGTTCTAAAACACCAAACGAAATCGCTTTAACTGTATTACTCGCCGTACTAACACAAGTATTCTTAATCGTAGTTTCCACGGTTCCACCTTTTGCCGGCTACATTGCTAACTTTGTCAGCACAATATATGGTGAAGCGGCAGCAAACAACTTACGCACAGGCGCCAGCATTGCAATATTAATATCATTATTAGTCGCCCTAATTCCTACAACTATTGGTGGTTTACTAAGCGCAATAGGTATTGCGGGAATGGATAGAGTCGCACAATTTAATGTTGTTGCCACCTCTGGACGTGCAGTAGAAGCTTGTGGTGATATCAATACTCTAGTACTAGACAAAACAGGTACAATTACATTAGGAAATCGGTTAGCGAATGAATTTATTCCCGTAAACGGTCACTCAGTTCAAGAAGTTGCACACGCTTCATTAGAAGCTAGTTTGTTCGATGAAACACCAGAAGGTCGTTCGATTGTAGCGTTAGCAGAAAAGTCACAAGCGACATTAGATTTTAATACAAAAAGTGCAGAAGGGATAGAATTTTCTGCCAAAACCCGAATGAGCGGAACTAATTTACCCGATGGTCGTGAACTTCGTAAAGGCGCCGTTGATGCAATTAAAGGTTTTGTACGTTCGCGCGGTGGTAATGTACCCGCTCAATTAGACGAAGCTTTCGAGCGTGTATCTCGATTAGGAGGCACACCACTAGCAGTTTGTCAAGATAACGATATTTATGGTGTAATTTACCTCAAAGATATAGTCAAACCAGGTTTACGCGAACGTTTTGACCAACTGCGACGCATGGGAGTAAAAACAATCATGCTCACAGGAGACAACAGAATTACAGCATCGGTTATTGCTGAAGAAGCAGGAGTTGATGACTTTATTGCAGAAGCAACACCCGAAGACAAAATTGACGTAATTCGTAACGAACAAAGTCAAGGTAAACTCGTAGCCATGACTGGGGATGGCACAAACGACGCACCTGCACTAGCACAAGCAAATGTTGGTGTAGCGATGAACTCAGGAACACAAGCAGCCAAAGAAGCAGCCAACATGGTGGACTTAGACTCCGACCCCACCAAATTAATAGACCTAGTAACAATTGGTAAACAGTTATTAATTACTCGTGGCGCCTTAACAACATTCTCAGTAGCAAACGACATCGCCAAATATTTCGCCATTATTCCCACTATTTTTGGTGCAGCAGGAATAGGCGCCTTAAACATCATGCAATTAAAAAGCGCACAATCAGCAATAGTCAGTGCCCTAATTTACAACGCCTTAATTATTCCAGTACTAATACCCCTAGCATTAAAAGGAGTAAAATTCCGCCCCCTAACCGCCGACCAACTTTTAAAACGTAACATTCTCATCTACGGACTAGGTGGTATCATCGCTCCCTTTATTGCTATCAAACTAATCGACATCATTCTACCTTTATCTTAACGAATCCCCCCTAGCCCCCCTTAATAAGGGGGGAACAAGAAAAAGTTTAACCCCCCTTATTAAGGGGGGGCAGGGGGGGATCAAAACCCGAATATAAAAACCCAAACACCGATGAAACTAACACACAAAAAATCCCAAATTTACCCACGCACCGTTGAAACAGTAATAGAAATCTGGACTACTTGGCGCCGTCAAAAATTCCCGTTATACATATTCATCGCCATGTGCCTCAACGTAATAGTGGCGCCAGTAGTATACGCAGCAAGCGATGAAAAATTCTCTCATGTTCAAGCATGGTCATTAGGACTATTAGGACTAACAGCATTAGCACTTTCTACTTATTTATTCTTTGTAATGTTTGTACCCGAAAGATTTTAAAAGGAAGGACTATATATGAGTTTTGCACGCGAAGCCAACCGAGCCATACGTTCTACAATTGTATTATGGGTACTAACAGCAGTAATTTACCCTTTTCTCATGATTGGCATTGGACAAGCAGTATTTCCATCACAAGCCAACGGTAGCCTAATTACAAATACCCAAACAAATGCCCAAAATCAAGTAGTTGGTTCAGCTTTAATTGGTCAACCTTTTACATCCGACCGTTATTTTAACAGTCGTCCTAGCACCACCAGTTACAGTACTGCCGACCCTAAAAAAGACGAAGCTAAAGTATTACAAACAGGAGTTTCTGGCGCCAGTAACCTTGCCCCCAGTAACCCAGCATTAATGGAACGCATCAAAGGAAAAACAGACCTAGACCCAAGCAAAAGTATCGAAGGTGACTACAACCGTTTGAAAAAAGCAGGAGTACAACCTACAGCAGACTTAGTATACACCTCCGGCTCCAGCTTAGACCCCCATATAACCCCTCAAGCCGCTTCTTCACAAATAGCAAGAGTCGCTAAAGTGCGCGGACTCCAACCAAACCAGCTAGACTCACTCATTGCCCAAAACACCGACGGTCGCTTTCTAGGTATCTTCGGTGAACCAGGAGTAAACGTCTTAAAGCTAAACATCGCCCTAGACAAACTAAAACCAGCCACATAAAATCATTATCTTGTACATCTTGTGGAACAGGCATCCCTGCCTGTTCTTAATAACTGGACAGGCAAGGATGCCTATCCTACAACAAACAAACAACTCTATAATAGATAAACTGATGCGCTTACTCAATCACATCGATATTCATATTATCTCAGCAGAACAATAGCTTGGAGATGGATAATCAAAAAATCTCAATCTGGAAAATATTGTTATATGTACTGCTGACAGTCTATGCAGTTATTACGCTGATACCTTTTTTATGGGCACTTTCTGCTTCATTTAAAACGCTTGCAGAAATTAGCAGTGGTGAAGCAAATTTTTTACCCAAGAACTTTACCCTAGATAATTATAAGCAAATATTTTTCCAGCAGCCGTTATTCTTTCGCTGGTTGTTCAACAGTATATTTATAGCATTCAGCGTTACAGTCTTAAACTTGCTTTTCAACACAATGGCAGGTTATGCCTTAGCAAGACTAAACTTTGCGGGTAAACAATTTTGGTTTTTGCTGATTCTGGCAGTACTAGCGGTACCCTTACAAATAACGCTTATCCCGACTTTTTTGATATTAAAAGCTGTTGGTTGGCTAAATTCCTATCAAGGAATGATAGTCCCAAGTATGGTTAATGCCACATTCATCTTTATGATGCGGCAGTTTTTTGTTAATTTTCCTAAAGAACTTGAAGAAGCAGGCGCCCTTGATGGGTTAACTCAATTTGGTATTTTTAGAAAAATAGTATTACCACTCGCCAAACCCGCACTCGCAGCCCAAACGATATTTGTCTTCATGGGTAGCTGGAATAATTTTTTACTACCCGTAGTAATTCTATTTAATCCAGAAATGTTTACATTGCCTCTAGGTCTAAATACCTTTAAAGGTCAATACATCAGCTACTGGAACTACATCATGGCAGCATCAATGGTATTTACTCTACCCGCACTGTGTATCTATGCCTTCTTCAACCGCTACTTCATCCAAGGTGTCACATTTACAGGTGGCAAAGGATAACCACTCATTACTTTTGTAGTTTTGGCGACCATTTGCGCTCTCTTCATGATATTTGTATAACAGTAGCTCAATTGAGATTGAGCGCGACATATTACTTAGCTGTGTTGAGCGTCGAAATCTTTAAGGGGAAAGATGTTAAAAAGATTTATTGGCATATTTGTGGCAACTGTGTTGCTAACGTTCCAATTTGTTATCGGCAGTGCTAATGCGGTGGAACTATCTAAAGAAGTTCGTACCGTAGCTGCTAACGATGCGGGAGATACCACAGTTCTCAGTCTTAAACAAATAAAAGAAGGTAAACGTCTATTTCAGTATGCTTGTGCCCAATGTCATGCTGGTGGTGTTACTAAAACTAACCAAAACGTTGGTTTAGAACCAGAAGCTTTGGCAGGCGCCACACCTAACCGCAATAGTATTAGTGGCTTGGTGGATTATATGAAGAATCCTACTACATACGATGGTGAGGAAGAAATTTCTGAATTACACCCTAGCACCAAAAGCGCTGATATCTTTACTGAAATGCGGAACCTTACCGACAAAGACCTAGAAGCTATTGCTGGATATATCCTTCTACAACCCAAGATTGTTGGTTCTCAGTGGGGCGGCGGTAAAATTTACTACTAATTTGCCTTGCTGATTGTATAACATATAAATTTATACAGCAGAGGATAAGAAGATATTTCTTCCAAAGGCGCCTCTGCTTTTTTATAGCAACCAGAAACCTGGTTTCTACCCATAATCGTTGTTTTTATTTTCAGTCTCGATAAAGAAACCAGAAACCTGGTTTCTACCCATAATCGTTGTTTTTATTTCAGTCTCGATAAAGAAACCAGGTTTCTTCTGGTTTCTAAGTAAAACTTATCATTTAACACATTAGCTATACTAATTAGTAATATAAAACTCAAAAAATTAAATATGACAAGCTGTCGTATTTCGTCGTAAAATGAAAGAACATTAAGAATAAAGTAATTTTTCAGGAGAAAGCCATGAAGTCTACAGCAGCAATTCTGCGACGCTTTAGCTTGGTAGCAGTAACATTATTTTTGGTTGTAAGCAGCTTTGTTGTTTTTGCACCTGGCGCCTCAGCTGAGACCGTTACGATTAAGTTAGGTAGCGATAAAGGTATGCTAGCGTTTGAGCCAGCTAAAGTAACAATCAAACCTGGTGACACAATCAAATGGGTTAATAATAAAGTACCTCCCCACAACGTTGTGTTTGATGCAGCTAAAAACCCCGCGAAAAGTGCTGATTTTGCAAAAGCATTATCTCACAAACAACTAATGATGAACCCTGGTCAGTCAACTGAAACAACTTTCCCCGCAGATGCTCCTGCTGGTGATTATACTTTTTACTGTGAACCTCACCGTGGTGCTGGCATGGTTGGTAAAATTACCGTTGAAGGATAATTCTCTATTACACAACGGCGCCTTTTGGCACATGTATTTTTGGTAAATAACTCGATAAATTTAATATCGAGTACTCTAAAATCAAGGTGGTTAGTTTGTCTAGTTATGTGCGAGACAAACTAGCCACCTTAAACTTTTATTTTTACTCGAAAATGTTTGATACGACTCCCGCAAAGCTTTGCTGCAACTTTAGAATAGTTATAATCGTGCTTGATTTATACTTATATGCTAATTTACAGGGAGATTGGTAATTGAGATTTATTCATAAACTACTATTAGCAGTAGTAATTATACTGCTTTCTTTCGCATGGACAAACCCAGTATTTGCCGAATCGAACGGAGATAGAATTTTTACAAATAATTGTTCTTCTTGTCACCTTGGTGGTGGCAATATATTGATAGCCAATAAGACTTTACACAAAGAAGCTTTATCTCAGTACTTAGATAATTATAATACTGACTCAATACAGGCAATTATACACCAAGTCAAGAACGGCAAAGGCGCCATGCCTGCTTTCAAAAATAAGTTGAACGAGGAAGAAATTCTGGAAGTTGCTGCTTATGTTTTTCAAAAGTCCGAACAAGGATGGTAATGTTCAACATTTAATTTTTATAAAAGACGCGCACATTAAAAGCACGTCTTTTATTTCCATTTAAATGTCAAATCTATTTTAGTTACGGATTAGCATTTTCTCGGTTTGCATTTTCACGCTCTTGTTTAACTTTACGTAATTTCTCAATAACAGACATTTTGCTGTCATCTGAAGATGATTCAGTATTACGTAATTTGGTAACTAAAGCATTTCTTGATGGTTGAGATGTTGTATTATCAGCTTGCGTTTCGCGAGCTGCTATACTCGGTTTCACTTGGGATGCTGGCTGAACATTACGCAGTGTTTGAGGTGAATCAGTTGTGGAAGCTGGTTTTTGTAAAGGCAACTTCGGTAAAACTGTTTGTTGTCCCTGTTGCAGCGTTCCACCTGCTGGTTTTAAAGGTCCAGGTAGTGATGGAGGTAATACTGGTAGTTGGGTTGAGTTAGTGATTGTTGGGTTATTAACTACGGGCGCCGTAACCGCTTGATTCGCATTTGGCTGCGTACCCGATAAACGGTTGAAGATGTTATTGGTTGTTGCAGTTGGCGCCGCAACTGGGGTTTGATTATTTTGCAGTGCGTTATTACTATTCGGTTGAGTTGAATTTACTGAACCGGGTGAAACTACAAAACTGAATAGCGCACCCTTGCCTCTTGTAGAAGTTGGATTTTCTTTGAAATACTGCTGTAAGCGTTCGCGAATTGCTTGTTGAGATGGAAATGGCAGTTTTGCTGCATCACCTAATAGTTTCAAATCAGCAATTTTATTTTCAGAGTCCATTACCAACGAAACTTTCACGTTGCTATCAAGCTTCGCTGAGTCCATCGTCAAATTAATAGGCGCCCGCAATTCTCCTTGTGGAAATTCTTTTTTGAAATCTCCAAATATTCTTGCGTCAGAAAGCTTGTCATCGTCAGAATGCTGTGTTGCACTACCAGTTGGCGCCACACTTGTTCCAGGTGTGTTGGTCGGTCTATTTAAATTATCTAATGGTCCACCTGGTTGCGGCTGAAAAGTTGGTAAGGGTGTACCTGCCGCCAAATTAAACTTCTGATTTCCTACAGTCTGATTTTGGTCGATTGGGGCAATATACTGCCCACCTGTTGGTTCTACTCGCTCGTTTCCTGGTTGTGCTGCACTTACGTTTCCGTAATTATTACCGTAATTACCTGTGTTACCCATTGGTGGAGATGCCATGTCTGTTGGTGGCAATGCTGGTGGATATACAGGTAGATTTGTTGGCGCCGATACAGGTAATTCACTTAATCCAGACGGACGCGATGCTTGAAGTTGCTGCCTAGAGTATCCAGCACCAATGTTATAATTGCTACTTGCTGCATTACTATTTCTTCCAAATGAAAGTTCTGGTGTAACTCTAGAACTCATCGTTGGTGCTGAACTAAATCTTGAAGTGTCTGTCTTAAACAAGTCATTACGAAATCTTTGTACAGAACTTCCTCCCCTTGGTAGTCCTGCAATGCTCAACCCAGAAGCTCTTTCTAAAGGTGTAAACGCCGAACTATTAGAACCACCTGGGGGTATCATTGAACTAGTTGAGCCAAGTGGAGGTGAAGGAGGTAAACCTGTTGGGGCGCCATTCAGGTTTAAAGGAATTTGCTGCTGTGCAGGAAGTCCTGATATTTGACTGGGTAATGGTGGCAGTTGTGATTGAACACCAGGTTGATTTGGCAATTTTTGAGGAATGCGACTTTGCTCACTGCTGCTCAATTCCGACAAACCAATTGGCTTTGTTGGTGTCGCTGCTTGCTTATTACTTTTAGCAGACTCAACTGGCATTAACGGCAGTATAAATGCAATAGCACCGTGAATACCAAGCGATGCTAACGCAGCAATTCCAGTTGGCTGACTTAGTATTTCTGGCACATTTTTCAGAAACGATGCATAAGACATAGCAATTTTCACTCACTCAGAAGACCGTTTATATAGACTAGCAATTTTATTGTTTAAAGTTAAATATCGTAGCTTATATTATTACCTCTACAAATCATAACTTCCGTTCTCTTGGAGCCATAACAGCAAAAGTATTAAATCTTCAACGATACTTCATCTTTTTTATCATGTATATTATATCCACGACTTTCTGGTATATAAATTACATTTGCAAATCAATTCATTTTAATTTTATTTACTGTATATACTTTAATCGCTATTTAATACCATTTCTTGCTCAAAACAAGTACAATCTCACCCTTACAATTTAGACGAAAGTCTACATTTTGAGTTTCCTATGTCACTACTTGTGTAAGAAAACCTAGAAACCTGGTTTCTTCGTTGATAGCATGTAATAAAAATGACGATTTTCCGTAGAAACTAGGTTTCTTTGCGGATATTTTCATTAATCGCACATAGTACTAATAAGTACAATTTTGGATTCCATAATTCTAAGCAGTAATGATGTTACCCATCATTATCGTACCAGGATATTGAGAAAGTGGCGCCATCATATCTGTTGTCGTTTTTGCCGAACTTATCTACTTTTTGATTTAAAGTCTGGGAAATCTTAACATTTCTTAGTTAAAATGTAATAAAAGTATACATATTATCTTCAACTGTTATGCTGACCACTCAATTCGACAAGACTTTACGGCGAGCAAGCACTATATTATCTGTAGTACTTCTGACTTTGTTTTTTATCGGCGCCAGTACAGGGATTTTGTTATCTTTCTACTATGAGCCTGGAGCAGGTGCTGCATATACTTCGCTTGCTAAAATAAATACGTCCGTCGGGTATGGATGGTTATTCCATAAAGCGCACAGTATTGCAGGCAACGGCATGATAGTTGTGAGTTTGGTACAAATCGTAGTAATGTTTTTGAGCAGACAATTCCGCAAGAGTTGGTTAATTGCTTGGGTCAGTGGAATATTTTTGACTTTAGCTGCAATTGGACTTGATTGGACTGCAATAATTTTGGGTTGGACTCAAGATGGTTACTGGCGCTTTAGTATTGAACTTGGCACTATTGAATCAATACCCTTCGTTGGTCATTTGCTACGTGATATTTTAACTGGTGGAGGTGCAACGGATAGCGTAACTGTACAGCACCTATATACAATACACAGCTATATTGTTTCAGTCTTTGCTCTCGTCGGAGCCATAGTGCATTTAGTTGGTGTCTTCAAGCAAGAAAAAGAAATGTATGCAACAAGCACCAACGAAGCTACAGAATTACAACCACAACCACAATCATTAAACAAAGAAGGCGCCTATTAATTTTATTGTAGAGACGCGATTAATCGCGTCTCTACCGACCGACGGTTTCGTTGGTTGTGGAAAGTTGAACTAACCTTGCCAATGGAACTTCCTCAACTTCTGGGAGATTAATTAATGTCAAACGTTTTGACTCCTTGGCATCTGATAATCGCTTGAGTAAATTTGGTCTTGGGTCATGCAGTAAGTAAATAATTCTGTCGCCAATTTCCCATTCTTGTGCTGCGGGTATTACCTGTAAGTTATCATCACGCTCAAATAATAATGGCACTAATTCACCTGTTCTAATTAGTGCTTGTAAATGTATTTGCTGGTTACTAAAATCGACTTCGTTCAAAGTTGTTTTCCCTAACTTGACCTGCCCATCGTTAAGGTACTCATTCCAATTTTTTATAGTTAATTCTGGAATAAATGCTTGGCTGACTTTTTGATTATTTGCACCGTTTATTTGTGCAATACGTGGGAAAACAGCTAAAACCCTTGGTGGATTAAATTCTTCTGCTGCGCGTTGTGCTAATACATAATTCACTTCACCATTGTTTGTCATTGCCAAGAAAGTACCTACTGAACTCAACCCAGCTTCTTCTAACACTCCTGTATCAAGCGCACTGCTAGCAATAACTTGTAAATTCTCAGCTTCAGCAGCTTGGCATGATTCGGGGTCTGTATCAATCATGACAATTTTTTCGCCTCGTTGCTGGAATAAACGGGCAATTAACAAGCTCAAAGGGTTACAGCCAACAATTACTGCTCCTTTCGTTTCTTTGGAAGTAATTTGTAAAAAGTTTGCCACCCATCCAGCAGTTAATCCTTGGCAAACTACAGTCATAATAATTGTCAAAAAAACCAGCGCTTTGATTGCTTCTCCACCGTTAACACCATGCTGCGTTAAAGAAATTGCAAACAACGAAGCTACCGACGCACAAACAATTCCTCTTGGTGCTATCCAACTTAAAAAGATTTTTTGGCGCCAGTTGAGGTCACTATTCCAAGTACAGCATAAAATATTAATCGGTCTTACTACAAACATTAGTACTAAAACCGTAAATAAACTACCCCAACCAAGGGCAAATACGCTTTTTAGCGATAAGTCGGCGGCGAGTAATATAAATAGAACTGATACGCTTAAAATAGTCAGTTGTCCTTTAAAGCGTCGTAATAATCGCTCTTCTGGAACAGATGAATTGGCAAAAACGGCGCCAGCGACGACTGTAGTCATCACTCCTGATTCAGTACGAATAGTTTGTGCTAGAACAAATAATCCCCATAGAACAGCGAGGACGACAAGATTTTTGAGTTCATAAGATAAAGAGTTAGCGTGCTTAAAGATTAAGCTCATTAAGTAGCCACCAAAGGCGCCAATTAAAGCTCCAATAGAAAGACGAACGAATAAACCAATAATTGCGATTTTGGGGTCAGCTTCGCCATCTAATATAGTATCGAGAACGACGAAAGCCAAAATGGCGCCAACTGGGTCGATAAGAACTCCTTCACCTTCGAGTAGTGTGGCAACTTGCCTATCTACGTTGATTTGTTTGAGTAAAGGACTAATGACGGTGGGACCTGTGACAACAATGACAGAAGCGTACAGAAACGCGATAGCCCAAGGAAACTCGCCAAGCCAATGAGCAGCGAGAGTTCCACCCACGAGTGTGATGAGAGTTCCTAGGGTAACGAGTAATTGTAGGGTTAGGGAGACTTTGCCCAATTCACGCAAATCTAAATTCAGCCCACCTTCAAATAAAATTATTGCGGTTGCCAAGCCAACAATCACTTCTAACCCGGTACCCAGAACATGCGGATGTAATAACCCTATTACATCTGAACCTAATAAAATACCGAACAGCAATAAAAACACGATGCTTGGTACCTGACTGTAAGCAGCCAATACCTGGGCACCAATTCCGGCAATAACGCTAATCACCATCTGAAGGGTGATATCAAGAGATGCTTCCATGTTGTAGATTTTGAGTGAACGGTTTCAAAATCTGGGGTAAAGAATAGTCGTTACTAAACTTATGCCAGCGAACATTACACCCAACCATTTTTACCAAATAGATACTGCTAACCATATGTAGTTAACCATCTTACGATATTTACGCTAATCTGCTATGGAAACTCTATAACACTCTTAAGACTAATAAATGTACTAACTTTTACGCGCGCGTTTTGGTAAGTGACATTTTCTCGTCCCCTACCATATTGCCTTGCAAAACTTTTTTTGTCCAAAGGTATTGACATCTTTCAGAAAAACCGTTAATTTATATATTGTTGAGTCCAATGCGCCCCCATCGTCTAGAGGCCTAGGACACCTCCCTTTCACGGAGGTAACGGGGATTCGAATTCCCCTGGGGGTATACCAAAGAATTGTAGAGACGCTATTAATCGCGTCTCTACTGTTATTTGTAGAAAAAAGCGCCACAAATTCGAGGCGCCATATATTATGTTAATTAGATTCAACATGCTTTTTAATAGCGTGTAAGTTGACTCTTAAACCTTTGCCTAAGCGTTGTTCAATAAGACTTACAGGCATTAAGCGTTTAGGATGGACAGTAAGGGTGTAGCACAGATTAGTATTTGATTGGTCGTTATCACACGGTTGTAATAGCCAGCTACCCGAATATTCCTTAAAATCTCCTTCAACCATTTGGAAACTAATTTCTGTAGGGAAAGACTCGAATAAGTCAAGGACAACACGTGCGTTGAAGTTTAACTTTAATAATCGTTCTCGACCAATTTGTTCGACACGAATACCTCCAGGTTGTGGATGTTCGAGTCGTTTACTCGAATGTAGACTTGGAACAAATTCAGGTAGTGCTTCGTAATTAGTCAAAACCTTCCAAACAATTTCTGGTGGTCGTGAAATTTCTACCTTAGCAGTTATTTGGCGCCTGCGTTCGGCAATTTTTTCGACGACTACCTCAATGGCTTCCAATTCAGGTTCAGGTGCCATATCTTGTTCGTAATGGTCATTCGTATCCTCTTCGGATGCTGCGTTGTATTGTTGAGTCACTGTTGCTGTGTTATGAGTTGATATCATCAGAAAATTGAGGCAAATTGAGAGTAAAACAAATTTCACTCATGTCAGAACCCTCAACAGTATTGCTAGTGACAGCAATATCTCCATTTAAGTGCTGCACCAAGGACTTGACGAGTGCGAGTCCAAGACCAGTACCGGGAGTCCATCGTCCTCGACCACGACGGAATTTGTCGAATATATAAGTAGCTTCTTCTTGTGAGATACCGCGTCCGACATTTGTAATTTCTATAATAACCCGGTCAATTTGCTCTTTAACTGTTTGGCTAACTCTTAAATTAACTGTTGTGTCGGGTTCAGTATATTTAGTTGTGTTAGTAAGTAATTCCTGAAGAATTCTATCAAAGCTTTCGATTTCGGTTTCGAGCGTTAGTGGTGTATTGGTTAATTCGACATTTATGCTGATATTTTTTTCAGCCAGCTTTTTCTCAAACGGACTGATTAAGTTTTGGAGTCGATTATTTAAATCTATTTTTTCCAACTGTGGACGCTCAGAATGTGTCTCTAACTTTTGGAGCGTGAGTAAGTCGTTAATCAAGTTAATTTCTTTATCACATTCTTGTTCAAGAATATCAAGATACATTGCTTGACGTTCGGGTTTAATTTCCGGTCGTCGTAAGTTACGCATTGCCATTCGCATGTTGGTGAGGGGATAGCGAAGTCTATCGCTCATGTTACTCAAAAATTCGTCTTTGAGTTCATTGAGTTCGCGTAACTGTTCAACGTATTGACGTGTTTTTTCGTACAATTTTGCTTGTACTTCTAAACTTCGCTGTAGTTGTGCTGTGCGTTCATCAACTAGCGTTTGCACTTGCCGCAATGTTTGAGATTGAATAATAGAGTTGCTAAGTTGCGCGCAAACCATTTCGACTATATTTGTTTCTGCGGTTTGCCAAGACCGTGGTGCTGCTTGTTGAAGTACCACAAACCCTAATATTCTGCCTTGACTTTCTAGAGGCATCATTAATATAGCTGGTAATCTATATACTTCAAATAAAGGCGCCGCAGTTGTAATTTCGGCAATTTCAGCAATATCTTTAATAATAATAGGTTTACCAGACTCAGTAAATATACGCTGGCATAATCCACAATCGGATGTCATAAAATAATCATCTAACTGCGGCTGTGTACTATTAGGAAATTCCGCTTCGTTTATCCACTTAGAGTTTACAGTGGCTTTGGCGTTGGGTATTTGTCTTCGTTGTCGAATTCTAAATAAAGGGTCAGTATATTTAAGTAATATTAATAAAGCGCGGTCAACTTGAAGGGCTTCAGCAGTAGAAGTAATAACAAGCTGAAGAGTTTGGTTTAATTCTAAGTTGCTACGACCTAATATAGATAATTGTTTAATTAAACTTTGATGTTGGGCACAGGTTTGAACGTATTGATGCTGTGAAGTAATAACCAACTGCTGGAGAAGAACCGAAAACGCAATAGCACATGAAGGTTCAAGGTCTTTGAGCATTTGCTTTTCGCTATTGCCCCACTCGTGCTGCTGTAACTTGACCAAGGTAACTACACCGTTTTTCTGACCACCAAACTTGATAGGAATAGCCAAAACGGTTTTAATACTGAGATGTAAATTTTGAAATCCGGCTATTAAACTTTTTTCTATAGTCGAAATATCATCAATTGTCAATGTTTCGGACGCGCATTGAATAACAGGCAAATTAACCTGTTCCATCGATAGCATCTCTTTATAGTATGCAGCTAACTGTTCGGGGTCTTCTTTGAACCAACTGTTGCTAACTGGTTCACTTCCTTTACCCAATAGCGTTACCAAGCAGCAATCTACATCAAATGCAGTTCCTAGAACCTGAGCAATCAAATGCAGCATGTCTAAAATAGGTGAGACGCTTGACGGTGCCAGCTTTTGACCCGTCATATCAAACCCAAAGGATGCATGATTGGCGACGATTTGATTTATTTGTTGTGCCAGTTGATGAATTGGCTGTTCTGACTGCTGCATCAGCTTTGTATACGGGTTATTACTTATTCGGGCAATTTCGTCTAAATCTTGTAAAGGCGATGAAAAACGCTTTTTCATCCCTGGTGCGCTGTTAAATATCGAACCCATTTTCTTGTTAACCACCCTCCTGACATATGGTTCACCCTATATCGTCTGTTGCACCCTTTTGGACAAATGTATGAGCGTATAAAACTTTCTCTCACCTGTTATAGCCCGTTTTTTTCAAGATGACAAAATATCATAAACGTTTTTGGTAAACGCATTAAAGATATAAGGACACACTTTACAAAGATAATCGTGGCTCAGTTTAGGAGAGTCATAGTAAAGGTTTTACGTTCTTGACTTACATACTCTGATTTAGAATATCCTTTCTCAGACTCTACACAAACCGTAATTATGCTATATTTCAGACGAGTTACTCGTGAACTATATCCGCGTTAATACTGAGGTATTACGGAATGTACTGAGCATATTTCTGACATTCGATTTAGTGGTGCCATTGGAGGGATTGTCGAAACACAAAGTAAAGCTGATGATAAAGCTAATCAATTTTAATCAGTACTTATTCTAATCAGTGTTTACCCTTGGTACAAAGACAATATTTATCTCAATTTCAAGAATGGTTAAGAGTGATTAGGGTATAGTTTTACTCCTTTTGTGTCACATTGCACTTACTTTGTTAAATATAAGACTACTGAATGTCAAGAGGTGTGTAGCCCTCTGCTCGAATAAAAGTATATTAGTCTTAGAGTTATATAGGATAAATGAAAATTGACCAAAAAAACATTTAATTAACTAATATTAACTTAAATTAAATATTGTTTCTTCGTATAAAAATAAGCTGCGCGCAGTCTTGGTAGAGTCAAAGACTGCTGACTGCGCGCGGGTTTTCGATACTAATCGGCTAAACTCTCGGCACTTAGCGGTACCATTTCGCCATTTCTCGTCAAGCCCAGCAGCATAGGTTGTTGTGGTTGAATCAGTTGACCTGTAAGTACGCAGCGTTCTTCTTGCTGTGCCGTAGCGGCAATGCTAGCTCGTATATCAGTACGCGAAAATCTCGGTTTCCACTCACCTGATTTTTGCTGGACGTAATTCCATAAAATATCTCGAATAAGCGCCTGATATCCCTGATTCCCTGATAGGTCTTTGAGTTTCTCTTTAAGTTCTCGCTCTAAACGGATGCTGGTAACTTCCATATCGGTGGTTGGGGTGCGAGCGATAGTATGCATGATTTTCTCCTTAAAAGTATAGACAGGATAGTATTACAAGTGTAGTATGTTTATAGGAATGTTCAATAGGTGAAATTTTCTGTGATTACTTTTTCCCCAAACTCTACTTCTACGCGCGGCTGTGGCGCCCATCTAAATTGGGAATCATGGTGTGTGGAGGTGGAGTATTTATTTATGGGCACATCCCATAGATATCAGGAGCGGAACACAGATAGTAATCGAGATTACGGATATGCGCGAATTAGCATATTTAGTCAAATGTTGGATAAAGCTATAAATCTAGTTTTTAATCTAGGGTCAAAACCGAACAATAGAAGCGGGAGGTACAGGAATAATAGTGCTGTACCAAAATAGGGAAAGAGACAACAACGTCAACTTTTAACCCCCGCTTCACCGAATACAGGAGAAGCGGGGGTTAATTTTATGAGGAGTCAAGCTGTGACGAACCCGACAAGTAGGCAAGTGTTAGAACAATCGGTGGTAGTATTTTCGCAAAACTACCTACCACTATGTCGCGTCAATATTAAACGTGCGATTGTGTTGCTGGTGACAGAAAAAGCGGAACCTCTCGATATGCTTTCTGAAGTTGGTTGGATGGTTCACTCTCCGAGCTTAGTGCTTCATGTACCGAAACACATTCGTTTAAAAATAGCTTCTTTAGAGAGAACATGGAAACTGCCACCAGTAAATCGTAGAGAAGTGTTAAAACGCGACCACTACACTTGTCAATATTGCGGTAGCAGCAAACATTTAACGCTAGACCACGTAATTCCTCGGTCGCGAGGTGGTTTACATACATGGGATAACGTAGTAACTGCATGTGAGAGATGTAACTCCAAGAAAGGAGACAAAACACTTCACGAAGCAGGAATGCAACTGCGTCACAAGTTAAAAGCACCAATCCATCCAACAATAGCTTTTGCCGAAAAGTTTTGGACGGAACAACCTAAAAGCCTGGAGTAACGGGAGCGCATGGATAATGCTGAAATTAACGTACACGGAAACTGGCTTTCACCTTGAATGTATAAATCAGTCTATTGAGGACTGGATACAAACGCGCGTGCTTTTATCACTTCGCGCGGGTCAAAGCCTCTGCGTCGAACCCAGCACCGCATCATTTTTGCTTCCTGTTGATTTACCGGGAGTAGAGGTGCTAAAAGCTCAGACCAAATGCTGCGACAAAGAAATCATGACCGTCTGTGTTTGCGACGCTGAATATTTAGAAGTCACGCTACGCGGTTCATGGATGTCTAGCGGTTGCGAAGAAGCAACAGGCGTTTTTGTAACCACAATTAGCGACCGCATCGAGTTCTTTTTGCACAAACTCTGGCAAGAAGCGCAAGCTTGTATTAGTGCTGAGTGCTGAGTTGTGAGTGTTGAGTGCTGAGTGTTGAGTGCTGAGTGGTGAGTGGGAAGTTAGAAGTTGTACGGTGGGCACTGCCCACCCTACGAGACTCATAACTTTTTATCCATTTCTAGAATTTCTGGAACGGTAACAAATCTATAGCCTTTTTCTTTTAACCCGCTAATAATTTTTGGTAACGCTTGTACTGTCCGGCGCCTATCACCTCCCCCATCATGCATCAGCACAATGGAACCTGGTTTGGCATCTCGAAGTACATTCTTTACAAAAACTTCATATTTGGCTTTAGGGTCAGTATCAGCAGAGGTTTGTGACCACATTACTACACTGTAATTTTGGCTTTTGGCGTAAGCTGCTAAACCGTTATTTAAGTAGCCACCAGGTGGACGAAATAAATTAGTTTTGGCGCCTGTGGTTTTGTAGATTAAATCTGCTGTTTTATCGATTTCGCTTCTGGCTGTGGCTGTATCCATGTGTTTATACCAATGGTGCCATGTGTGATTAGCAATTGCATGTCCTTCAGCCACAACTCTTTTAGCTATTTCTGGGTTCTCTTGAATTGATGTTCCTACCCAAAAAAATGTAGCTTTTATATTATTTTGCTTGAGTATATCTAGCATTTGTGGTGTGGTTTCTTTCCAAGGACCATCATCAAATGTCAAAGCTATGACTTTCTCGTTGTTTGGAACTTCCGATTTATATACTATTTTTCCCTGGAATTTTTCAGGAGCAAGAAAACTTAGATTTTGCGGTTTCGGTGATGATGGCGCCGGATTTGCTGTAGTGTTTGCCGCTAAAACTTGACTTTGAGGCGCCTGTTTGTTAAAAGTCTCTATTTTGGAGTTGCTACACGCCGTAATACACACACATATAGTAATTAAAATTAAATCCCCCCTAGCCCCCCTTAATAAGGGGGGAACAAGAGTTCTATTCTTAGCCCCCCTTATTAAGGGGGGTTGGGGGGATTCTAAGCCAGTTAGATTTTTACTCTTCCGCACAAACATATTTTTTCACGTTACTCCCCGTTTGTTCAAGCCAATCATAAACCAACTACTCAGCCTACAAGCATAATACATGACCCAAATCCAACTCCCGCAAGCTTTATAAACAATTTCAAAAAATTTTCCAAAACCCCTTGACACCTTGTGTAGTATTGATGTAGTATTTATGTAGTAAGGCAAAAGACAACGCCTCAAGGAGAAAAAAGCAAATGTTCTACATACAAGTAGCACACGTGCGCTGGTCAAAACCAGTATCCCCAGACAAACGAAAGCCTCGTAATTCCCAACCATCTGAAACCGAGGCAAGAACTGATAAAAGTTCAAAGTTTGCACAAAACCAAACAAAAGAATATATTCGCAACGCGCAACGGGCTTACTACTACGAGCGTCGGATGTTTTCTTAAAAGTTTACCAACTTAAAGAAACCTGGAATCGAGCGCAAATCATCGTTATTATTACAATTTATCGATAAAGAAACCAGGTTTCTCAATACTTACTGAACCTTGAAAACTGAATAAGACGAATATTAAATGGGCAAGTTCACCAAAAATAATTGTGCCTGATTTGATATTAAATTTTGGATTTTGGATGTTGTAAAAACCTAAATCTAAACATCTCAAAATTAAACAAATCAGGCATAGTTTTCTCAAATTTTCGGGATGTAGCTCAATTGGCTAGAGCGCTCCGTTGTCTGCGGAGATGTTGGGGGTTCAAGTCCCCTCATCCTGGCTCCATTCAATAAATATGGCGCCATCGACCAATGGTTAAGTCGTCGGTCTTTCAAGCCGAAGATGCGGGTTCAATTCCCGTTGGCGCTTATTTATGGCTGAGTAGCCAAGTGGATTAAGGCGCCAGTCTGCAAAACTGGAAATCGTGAGTTTGAATCTCACCTCAGCCTTGGTGAATTATGGCAGTGTAACCTAATCGATAAGGTACCCATCTCATAAGTGGGAGTATGCAGGTTTGAACCCTGCCACTGCTACCAAATGTAGCGATAGTGTAATTGGATTAACACGTCGGTCTCCAAAACCGAAGAATCAAGGTTCAAGTCCTTGTCGCTGCGTTCTACGAATGGGCGCCTTGTAAAAGAAGCTCAAATGTAGATATTCATAGTGTCGTCCGCTAATTGGTGAAGCGTCTTGTCTTTCAAACAAGAGAATGCGAGTTCAAGCCTCGTCGGCACTACCAAAATACATGGGTCGGCCCGCCTATTGGCGTAGGTAACTGTCTGTAAAACAGCCGCGTTTGCGTTGCAAGTTCAAATCTTGCCCGACCTACTGTGGAGAGGTGGCTGAGTGGTTAAAAAGCGTCCTCTTGCTAAGGGGAAGTAGGTAGTAATATCTACCGAGGGTTCAAATCCCTCTCTCTCCTAATCAATGCCCATGTGTAAGAGCGGGTTAACCAAGATTTCCAATTCATTTTCAAGATATCTGTAAACCCGCCCATACAATATGAGTGCGTAGTGTAACTGAATAACACATCAGTCTACGTTCGCGTAGCGGTGCGACAGCACTAACTGAAGATTCAAGGTTTGAGTCCTTGCGCGCTCATTACACAGGAGGGATGGTAGAGTGGCTGATTCGGCGAGTTAAATAAAACCAGTCCACGGCAGTGATTCCCATCTCTCCTCCTAAATTCCCCCGATAGCTCAGATGGTAGTAGCGTCTGTTTGAAGCACAGAAGGTCATCGGTTCAATCCCGATTTGGGGGGCTTCGTTGCCCTGTAGCTCAGTGGTAGAGCAAACGGCTGTTAACCGTGAGGTCGTAAGTTCGATACTTACCAGGGCAGCTATTTATTATTCTCCAATAGCTCAGTTTGGTTAGAGCGTTCACATTTATAAAGTGAAAGGTCGTTGGTTCAAGACCAACTTGGGGACTGCCGGATGGACGATTGGGTAAGTCGCCATGACTCTGAATCATGGAGAGGTTAGTTCAAACCTAACTCCGGCATCCATCTATTGCCCTGTGGTGTAATGTTTACATTGTAGAAAAATATTACTTACTAGGTGTCAAGATACTTATTGTTCTCAAAAATGTTCTCAACTAGCATCCAGAAAAGTAATAAGACCATCAAAAGAAGAATTAGAAAAATTAATTTGGGAAAAATCAACCAGAGAACTAAGTAAGGAATTAGGCGTGAGCGATAAAGCAATAGAGAAATGGTGTAAATCTTACGGAATAGAAAAACCCCCAAGAGGTTATTGGGCAAAGAAACAATATTCCAAACTTTAGATTTTTCAGATATTAAAAATTTTACAATCTAGCCCCTGTAGCCCAATCGGTAAGAGGCGCTTCACTTAAAATGAAGAGGATACAGATTCGAGTTCTGTCAGGGGTATTAGTGAGAAAACAGGCTTAAGTTCGTTTTCCACTATAGCTAAAAAAAGCATTAACGGGATGTAGCGCAGTTGGTAGCGCGCTTGCTTTGGGAGCAAGATGTCACAGGTTCGATCCCTGTCATCCCGACTTTGCCCCTGTAGCCCAACTGGTAGAGGCGCCTATCTCAAAAATAGGAGGATGCAGATTCAAATTCTGCCAGGGGTACTAACAAATACGCGGTTTAATGGAGGCTATCGTCTTAAATTAATTCATCTTTTATAAAGTTTTTGCCCTTGTAGCCCAATTGGTAAGAGGCGCTTCGCTAAGGACGAAGAGGATGCAGATTCGAGTTCTGCCAAGGGCATTAGTGAGGAAGCTGACAAAAGTTGGTTTCCCACTATAGCCAAAAGAAAAAATTTAAATTTTGCCCCTGTAGCCCAACAGGTAGAGGCGCTTCGCCTAGAACGAAGAGGATGTTGATTCAAATTCAACCAGGGGTACTTGGCGACATGCGGGGATGAAGAAAGAGTGTCTTGGAGGTCTCATAAGCCTCACATCGGCAGTTGCAACTACTGCCCCCGTCACCAATATATATGTACGCTGGTGTAGCTCAATCGGCAGAGCATCCGACTTGTAATCGGAAGGTTAAGGATTCAACTTCCTTCTCCAGCTCCTTAAAATTCCGTCATTCTAAAAATTATTGTGCCAAATTTATAAAGGCAATATTAAGGAGGTGTTTAAAATAAATGGCTGTAATAACGGTGACTGATGCTTTGGCTGAGTTAACACTATTGCAAAAACGCATTGATTCAGCTACTAAAACTTTACAAAACGGCGCCTTAATTACAGTAGTCGAAGTTGGTAAAGTCCCAACTGGTTACAGAACCAGAGAAGAATACGAAGTTAATGCAAGGGCAGCTTTACAAAGAGTGAATGCGCTAATTGAACGCAGGCGCCTAATTAAGAGAGCAATTGTACTTGCCAATGCTTCAACGCGCGTTACTGTTGCAGGACAAGAAATGACCGTAGCAGAAGCGATAGAAATGAAAAATTTTATTGCTTACTATGAAACAGTTCTTTCCACTATGCAGTCAGCTTACAATCAAACTCGTAACCAGTATGAGAAAGCGCAGGCAAAAGTAAAAGAAAGACTTGATAAACTAGCTTTGGAAGTTTTGGGTAAAAACGAAGCTGTTAATTCAGAGCAATACCAAGCTTTAACCGATAGTTTTATGGCACGCGAAGGTGTGGAACTGCTTGACCCAACAAATATAGCTAGAGAAATTGAGCGTAGACAAGAATTTATTGAAGATTTTAAATCAAGTGTGGATAGAGTTCTTTCTATCAGCAATGCCAGAACTAATATAGAAATTCCCGATTAGAATAGGTATACGCTGGTCACTCGAAAATCTCTCAATTTATGGATTTGCAGACTGTAAATCTGTCACGGACTGATAAGCCGTACCTTGTTAGGTAAATTTAAAGCTCAACGGTTAACGCTTATAGCTTAAACCTTAATGCTTAAAGATTAACTTCTTAAAGTTCACGCGCTCAAAGTACAAAACTCGATAAAATCCAGGTTTCTGGTTAATGGCGCCATAAAGTCCTTGAGATTTCCCACCTGGCTGAGTGGTCAGCAAAATTTTACACAGCAAAAATGAAACGAACTGCAATAGCTCAAAACACGCTCTCAATTCTTGAAGCTGGTTATTATGTTCTAGAGAATGGTAATCAAGTAGATATTACACAAGAACTAGCATCCTGTTTGAGTAACACAAAATGCTACAATCCTGATAATCTCTTGGAAATTCAGCAAAAAGTTCTTTCTAATGCTCCTCAATTTTCAAGTACTGAATATGAAGTGAGGAATGAAACAACTTTGATGGGAGCAAAGCGTCTTGCACTGAGCCAACAATATCAAAAAATTGGTGTTCTCAATTTTGCTTCTGCTAAAAATGCTGGAGGTGGGTTTCTTAAAGGCGCCCAAGCACAAGAAGAAAGTTTAGCACGTAGTAGCGGACTTTACAAAAGCCTTTTAAAATGCCCTGGATACTATGATTTTCATCGCAGTAATAAATCACTTTTATACAGCGATAGAATGATTTATTCTCCTAGTTGCCCAGTGTTTAAAGATGATGAGGGAACGCTTGAAGAACAACCTTATGTAGTTGATTTTATTACAAGTCCGGCGCCGAATGCTGGGGAAGTTAAGAAAAATCAACCGCAGGATGTTAATAAGATTTCTGAAGTGCTTCGAGTTCGCGGTAGTAAGTTATTGAGTTTAGCTGCTGATAATGGTTGTGATGCTTTAGTGTTAGGCGCCTGGGGATGTGGTGTATTTAGAAACGACCCTGCAATAGTTGCCCAAATGTTTGCTAATTTCTTGTTACCTAATAATATATTTTGGGGCAGATTTAAATATATAGATTTTTCTGTTTTTGACTCTAGTAAACAACAAGAAACATTTAGAGAATTTAGAGAATATTTTACAAGTTATGTTTAATATTTAATCTTTGGTTTAATCCCCCCTGACCCCCCTTAATAAGGGGGGAAAAGAGCGGTTTTTAGCCCCCCTTATTAAGGGGGGTTGGGGGGATTTTCTAAGCGGATATGGTGTAACGGCAGCATGTGAGTCTTCCAAACTCTTGGTACGAGTTCGATGCTCGTTATCCGCTCTCATGTGGGAGTGTCGCCTAATGGAAGGGCATCAATCTTCTAAATTGATTCGTGTAAGTTCGAGTCTTACCACTCCTGCTTTTATGTACTATATTTGAGGAAAACAAAATGAATGGAATTACAACGAAAGCCTTTAGGGGCTAAAAATTACGGTCATATTCCACACTTGCCTGGTTCTCGGATGGGTCCAAGTGATTATAAATGCAACGAAGGTCAAAACCGTATCTCTACTGAGAAAGCGCGCGATAGGCATGATAATATCATCGTCCAAGAAAAGCTCGATGGCTCTAATGTTGGTATCGCGCGGATTGATGGCAAAATATACGCTCTAACTCGTGCGGGTTATTTAGCTGATACATCTCCTTTTGAACAGCATTGGTTGTTTGCCAAGTGGGTACATAAACAAGAAGATAGGTTTTTAGCTGTTCTCAAAGATGGCGAACGATTATGCGGCGAATGGTTAGCACAAGCTCATGGTACTAGATATAACTTGCCACACGAGCCTTTTGTAGCATTCGACATTATGCAAGGTAAGCAAAGAAGCCCTCTTGCAGAAGTAACCGAGCGTATAAAAGATTACGGCTTTATTCAACCACGTTTATTACACAGTGGTAGTCCTTTTACTATTGAACAAGCTTTAGAAGCAATTCAAATTTCTGGACACGGCGCCGTTGACCCTGTTGAAGGTGCAATTTGGCGGGTTGAAAGAAACACATTAATAAGTCCAGGTAAAAGTTCCGAACGTGTATGGAAAGTTGACTTTCTAGTTAAATATGTCCGTCCCAACAAGCAAGACGGAATCTATCTACCAGAACTAACTGGCAAAGAAGCAGTATGGAACTGGCAAGAGTAGTAAGGGCGGGTTAACAGATATCCTACAACCAAATCGAAAATTCATCTAAACCCGCCCCAACTAAATCACGGGGTCATAGCTCAATTGGCTAGAGCGCTAGTCTTGCAAACTAGAGGTTAGGGATTCGAGTTCCCTTGATTCCATTGTGGCGCCTGAAGCCGAAGCGGTCGAGGCACTTGTTTGTGAAGCAAGTCATTAACGGGTTCAAGCCCCGTCAGGCGCCCATAAATGGAAGTTGTCCGGCACGGACGAGGACACCGTTTTGAACACGGCTGCGGTTTATACCGTCGAGAGTTCGATTCTCTCAACTTCCGCTTATCCACCTAGAGCCGAGAAGCGAGGCGCTGTGCTGATAACACAGAGTTAGAAGGGGCAGTACCTTCTAGGTGGACTGGTAATGGAAGATACTGCTCACGGGAGGGCAACCAGTCTCGAACACTGGGGCAGGGTAATACCTGGGGGTTCGATACCTCTATCTTCCTTATTTTTCTTATGGGCGGGCAGGGATGCCCGCTCCACAAGAGAAAGACAAATACAGATATTTTGGGTGGTTGGCAGAGTGGTTATGCAGCTGACTTTTAATCAGCACCATAGAGGTTCGATTCCTCTACCACCCACTTAACCCTATATATAAGTAAAAAGGAGTAACAAATGCATGGCGCGCGCTAAGTTTATTCGGACAAAACCCCATGTAAACATTGGCACTATTGGTCATGTTGACCACGGTAAAACTACGTTGACGGCGGCTATTACTATGACTTTGGCTGCGCTTGGTTGGTCTAAGCCTACAGGATATGACCAAATTGATTCGGCGCCTGAAGAGAAACTGCGCGGTATTACGATTAATACTGCTCATGTTGAGTATGAAACAGCTTTGCGTCATTATGCCCATGTAGACTGTCCTGGTCATGCTGACTATGTAAAAAACATGATTACAGGCGCCGCGCAAATGGATGGGGCAATATTAGTAGTATCTGCTGCTGATGGTCCGATGCCCCAAACGCGCGAACATATTTTGTTAGCTCGACAAGTTGGTGTGCCGAAGTTAGTAGTTTTTCTAAACAAGGAAGATATGGTTGATGACCCTGAACTTCTTGAACTTGTTGAATTAGAAGTTAGGGAATTACTTAGTGAATATAATTTCCCTGGTGATGAAATTCCTATCGTTCCTGGTTCAGGTTTATTAGCGCTCGAAAAAATGACTGCGAACCCAAAAACTATACGCGGTCAAGATGAGTGGGTTGATAAAATTTATAGCTTGATGGATGCTGTAGATGCTTATATCACTACACCCGAACGAGAAGTTGATAAACCTTTCTTACTCGCAGTTGAAGATGTGTTTTCAATTACTGGACGCGGTACTGTTGTTAGTGGTCGAGTTGAACGCGGCAAAGTTAAAGTTGGTGACACTGTGGAATTAATTGGCGCCACTACTCGTACTGCTACAGTTACAGGTGTGGAAATGTTCAAGCAAACACTTGATGAAGCTATTGCAGGAGACCAAGTAGGTTTATTGCTACGAGGTGTGCAAAAACATGAAGTTGAACGAGGAATGGTTATTGCTAAACCTGGTTCAATTACACCACATACCAAGATGGAATCTGAAGTTTATGTACTCACAGAAAAAGAAGGTGGTCGTAAAACTCCTTTCTTCGCTGGGTACCGTCCACAGTTTTTTGTACGCACCACAGATGTAACTGGTACCGTCGAAGCTTTTACCGCAGATGATGGTAGTGCAGCACAAATGGTAATGCCTGGTGATAGGGTTCAAATGACTGTATCTCTTCTTGAACCTATTGCCGTTGAAGATGGTATGCGCTTTGCTATCCGTGAAGGTGGTCGTACTATCGGCGCCGGTGTTGTTTCTAAAATTATTAATTAATTGTACGGTGGGCCTTTACAGGATGAAGATTTACCAAAAATAGCAAATCTGATCAACGCTTGTAACGATGTTGATATACTGCAAACGGGTTAAATATAAACTTTGTCATGCTGAACGAAACGCAGTGCAGTGAAGCATCTTAGAGATTCTAGCCTGCGGCAAATGCTCCGCATTACGCTACGCGACTAATGACATTTCTAAACCGTTCTTAGTATAAATTGGATGATACGTTTGTTGCACAGTGTTACTGTTATATCAATCCTGAAAGCAACGCGCGCACAGGACGCAATGAAGGTAACGTTGGCATTCTAGGTGTATGACGCGGTTTTAGAAAAATTGGATTAGGTAGAGCAATGTTACTATCTGGGTTACATTGTTTGAAACAAGCTGGTGTAGATACTGTGCGACTTGGTGTTGATGCTGATAACCCTAACGGCGCCTTGCGTTTGTATGAGTCCGTCGGTTTCCAAAAAGTTTATACTAGTATAAACTTTTTACGTGATATGTAGAGACGGGATTTATCGCGTCTCTACATTCGCATCTCTACATTTGTATTCTCTACCGGAAGAGTGAAGCTGTTCTAACTCTAGATAAGTCAATATCATTCCACAGATTGATTCATATTTAAACACATAATTAGTAAAAGAATATTAGGCTGAATTTGAGTGAACTACAGTTAATTAGATTTTAGAAATTTATTTTCTCTATTTTGTTGCAAAAAGCGATAGTTAGTAAATTACTGATAATAGTTAATACTGCAACAACACTGTAGTTTTAGTATTTTTGCCGTTTTTTATCTGGAGAGTAGTTTGATGATGAAGAATTTTGTACGTACTATCGTTATAGTTTTTACCTGTGCTTTCATGTTTTTGACAAATGCGGTTCCTGCGTTTGCAATTGAAAGCTATCAAAGCGACACCAGAGAAGGTGAAACACAGTTACTAGAAACTCAAAAGTTGACTGACGAAGTTTCGAGATATGCACCAGGTGGTCCAAATTTAGAACAAACTCAAGAACGCACAAGCCAAGGTGGTTTGAACGAAGTTCAGGGAACTGCTGATATTGATCAAATGAAACGTCCTGAAAATTCTACTGAAGCAGTTTCTGTTGAAGATGAAATCAGTAATTTGCTCGGTAAGGTGACTGGCAAAAAGTAAGAAATAAATGTAGAGACGTGATTTATCACGTCTCCTATAATTCTGCAATTGAATCAGAAATGCTGTTGTAAACAATCTTGATGGCAAGAATAAGCTATCAAGATTTTTTTGTACCATAAGATAATTTCTTCATAAATCATAATATTACCTTTGGTTGATGTTCTCTACCGCTTTATGAGCGAACCTAGAAACAGGAAAGCTAAGGAACGAAAAAAACATGCGTAAGCTAAATATTGGTTTAACCGAAGAACAACGTAATGGTGTTGCCAAGCTATTGAACGAAGATTTGGCAAATTCTTATCTATTATTGGTGAAAACCAAAAAATTCCACTGGGATGTAGTAGGTCCTCAATTCCGCACATTGCACCAGCTTTGGGAAGAACAGTACCAAGCATTAACTGAAACTATTGACTCAATTGCAGAGCGTGTTCGTACTTTAGGTGGTTATCCTGTTGGCACGATGGAAGGATTCTTAAAAGTCGCAACTCTCAAAGAAGACCCAGGTGATATTCCTGTCGCAACTGAAATGGTCGCACGCTTGGTAGATGACCACGAACAAATTATTCGCGGTTTGCGTGAACACATTGACCAATGTAGCGAAAACTTCCATGATGAAGGTACTGCTGACTTCTTAACTGGTTTGATGGAAGGTCATGAACAAATGGCTTGGATGTTACGTTCATTCATCGAAGGACAAGCGCTTCAACCAGATGGCAACCAAATGAACCAAGCAATGAAGACTCCTGCTAACGTTTAATCTTGATGTAAAAAACGCATCTTAAAGATTTTGGGGTTGTAACTACCTATTGATTGAGTCAAAAATTTTCGTAAATGGCTATAGGTAGGGGAATCTCTAAGGGCGCAATTATTAAATTTGCGCCCTTATATTTATTTTGATTTACGTTTTTGATTAACGTTTTACCAGGTGCATATTATCAATAAGGAGTTTACTGTGTCGGAATACCAAGCTGAACGTACTATATCTGCTGTTTTTAAAGACCAAAAGCAATTAAATGATGTAATCCAACGTCTAATTGACCGAGGTGTTCCTAAAGATCACATTTCTGTAATGGGAAGAAATTTCCAGTCTGAAACTAGAATCGCTGGTTTTATTACAAAGCGCGATATTATTCTGGGTGGTCTGCGACAAGGCGCCTTATTTGGTTCGTTCTTTGGTTCGCTATTAGGTTTACTAACGGGTGTAGGTGTTTTATTCATTCCATTTTTGGGTACTGTTGTTGCAGCCGGGCCCATTGGTGCAATATTACTAGGCGCTGCAAGCGGCGCCATTGCTGGTAGTGCTGGTGCAGGTTTAGTATCTGCATTAGTTACCGTGGGAATGCCTGAAGATAAAGCAGCTATTTATCAAACTCGTTTAGAAGCTGGTGATTTTTTGGTCATGGCAGAAGTACCATACGACCGTTCTGGTGAATATCAACTTTTGATTGAAAGTGCGGGTGGTGAAGAAGTTCACACAATGGAAAAAGCTTTACCCCGTGCTTGTAAAGGTGACTGCAATAGTATCGAAGATTTGGCGCCAGAAGTTCGCAGTCATTTATCTGAAGAAGCACAAAACACTTTCATGCAAAGCTATAACGCAGCAATGAAAGAAAATAACGACCAAAGTAAAGCTGAACAAGCTGCATGGGAAGCTGTTCATCAGAAGTTTGATGAAGACGAGAACGGTGTTTGGTCTAAAGCTAAAGCTAACGTATCTTAATATACAGAATCCTGGTTTCTGTGAAAAACCAGGATTCTCAATTTCAAGGTAATTTATAACTTGCCACACGTATCTTTAATTCACCTTTATTTGGGTCTGTGTCAAAAATAAAGGCGCCCTCTTCTTTTTCTCTACTTGATAAAAAATCGATTTGCTGTTCACCAGTTTGTTCAACCTCATTATTAACTTTTAATTCAGCTAGTATTTGTACTGATTCGGCGGTTTTATCACCGTCGTTTGTTATTTCAAATGGTACTTGGTATTTGCCGTTTGCTTGACGAATAGCTTCTTTTGTTTGCACTGAAAGTATAGGCGCCTGTTGTTTATCTGTAAGTTTTGTATATATAACTAAACCTACAATTCCTGATAAAATGCATGTTGCGGCGCCGAAAGTTATCCATTCCGCAATTGTACGTTTTGGTTGTTCGTTTGTATTATTAACTTCTTCTCGAGATTGATTCATATCGCTAACCTACCTGCTGCACCACCAATACTTGCTGGTAATCCTAGTAACAATGCATGGTCTAACCACATTGTCCAAGGGTCACTAAACGTCAACTTTTGAAAAAACCATAGCATAAACATACCAGCTACTAATGATACCAAATAAGCCATGATGGTTTCTCCCAATGGTCGCTGAAAAATTCCGCGTTGACGAAAACGTTTTTGCTGATTGGCAAATCCTGCTTCAAATACTATTCCATAAGTCAATAATAAAGATGTGGCAATCACCGCTAATAGCCAATTTGGTGAAACTGCTGCTGCCAACATTGGTATTTCGTCTGTTGGTGCAATATTAAACGCTATTACTGTGGCGCCTATTAATGTTCCACCAATATCACTTAAAGTAGCATGTAAATCATCTTGATTATTCGTTTGCTTATTTTGTTCAGCAGAATTACCTTTTTTATCTCCTGCTAAAAACTGATTTGATAGTGCAACACCAAGCGTAAATGGAACACTTTCATATACAATTTTACCAATAGACTCTTTTAAAAATGTATCAAATGTTAATTCGCGCAATAATATTAACATAAATGTCGCGCAAATTATGCCAATAGCCATTGCTTCAACTGTATCTATAACCGCTTCATAAGGTCTGTTACTTTTTGCGTACTTACGAAAACCTTCGGTACGGTTGAGCAAATATATAACAAAAAAAGTTATAATAAGTGCCACTAATATCATTGGCGGTTGTGCTAATGACCCTATCCACCACACTTCCATTGTATAAAGCAACGGAATACCAAATAAAAACCCACCGCAGGCGCCTCGAATAATGTCATTTAACTCGTTTGACCATAAACATTTTTTTGATTGTTCTATTTTCATATTCGATTTTTGCTACAAATAAAATGATGGGTACAACGGTTAAGCTGTACCCTGTTGTAATATTTCGTTCTGTTAACAACCGCTTATCTCGCTTTAGGGACGTTCATCAATTTCTACTATTGCTTAAAACTGTTTATTACTTTTTATACTGCATTACTACGAGTAAATAGACCCCAAAGGAAAATTGCAATCAAAGCACCAATTACTGCTACTACTAAACCAGGTATGCTGAGTGTTGCAGCTGTTAACTGTAGCGTTCCCGTCTCGAAGAAAGTAACTAAACTACCTCCTAGAAATGCACCTATTATACCCAAAATCATTGTTGCGAGTATACCGCCACCTTGGCGCCCTGGATAAATAGCTTTAGCAATCGCACCTGCAATAATACCTAATACAATCCATGCTAAGAGATTCATTTCTTTTTCCTCTAAAGTTATGTGTTCCTCTACCTTGATTTAATAGTATCAACTGCAAACATTATATGCATCTATCAACAGTGATAATATAGAACAAACCTTTAGAGATATCCAGTCAGTCAAATTGAATAAACATATCGAAATAATCCGATTAGGCGCCAATTATAGATATGTAAATATAAATGTGTAAATATAAATGTGTAAATATAAATGTGTAAATATAAATGTAGAGACGTGACATGTCACGTCTCTACAATATTTGTGAAGAAATATGTATATTATAAATAGCAAAAATGATGTTATTTAAGTTTTGATTAAATCTCCCTTCATACAACATCTATGCTACTAAACCAGAACGTAATGCACGCACTGCTGCTTGTGTACGGTCATCAGCGCAGAGTTTATTGAGAATATTACGAACGTGAGTTTTAACTGTACCTACGGTAATATAAAGCTTTTCGGCAATTTGCCCGTTGCTACATCCAGCTACAATCAACTCTAATATTTCTAATTCGCGCTGTGTTAACGGGTAAGTCTCTAGTACTTGCTCGTACTCACTATCGAGTGCTTCTATTTTAACTGTCTTTGTTTGGCTCGCTACTTCGTTTTCGGGTAATACATGACGCATTTGTCGTAGCACCACGTTGGCAATTGCTGGGTCTATCCATGAGTTACCCGAATAAGTCGCATGAATTGCCTCTGTTAACTTATCAATGCTAGTGTCTTTCATATAGTAAGAGTCTGCACCCGCTGCAAATGCCGCTAATACAGTATCTTCGCTATGATTCATTGTTAATACTAAAATTTTTGTCGAGGTATCTCCACTTTCGTGTTGAAACGCACGAAATCTTCGCGTTAACTCTATCCCATCCATGTCGGGCAACCCAATATCAACCACCGCTACGTCAGGTTTTACTGTCTCTAATAATTTTAGACCCTTGGTCGCATTGCCTGCTTCACCAATGACTTGAAGTCCACTGTTCGACTGAAGCGCGGCCTTTAACCCCATGCGGGTTAAATCATGGTCTTCGATTAATACTATACTTATTTCGCTCATTTCTATACTCTCTCTAATTTAATGACATCAGCTACAAACTGATTTTTGCCTCTATTTCTTTTATGATTTTTCAATCCTAAAGATAGATGATATTCTCCCTATAAAGCATCCACCAATGGAAGTAACGGGCATTTGGTACTATTGCTACTCTCGATAATGCAAATCTAGCTCTAGGTATATGGTAATATCCCTCATATTTATGATTTAATAATGCAGCTCTTTATTTACTTCTTCAGAAACCGGGTTTCTTTGTCATAACTTGTAATAAAAACGACTATTTTGCGCGAGTTCCCCGGTTTCTAGCTTGCACTATCGAATGAAGCCAAAATAAGCATAAATCATTTATAATTCGTTTATAACTAAATATATGTATTGAATTTAACACTTGTTAGCGTGTATACTGATAAGTGCAAATCTGTTGAGCGAGGTACGATAGTATAAGTCAGCTAAAACTAAATGACTTTGTATCAGTGTTTGCTAACATCATCTACTAAAAGCAGAATAATACTATTTTAAGTTGAAAGACCATGCCAGAACAAACCATCAATGTACTACTCGTGGAGGATGACGAAGTTGATGTAATGAACGTAAGACGGGCATTTAAGAAAGCAAATATCAAGAACCCTATCTTTACAGCTAGCAATGGCTATGAAGCTCTTGAAATTTTGAGGGATATTAGCGACACCAAAATGCCTACTGAAAGGCGCCTAGTGTTACTCGACTTGAATATGCCTAAAATGGGTGGTATCGAATTTTTGCAGGAATTACGGTCTGACCAACAACTTCGTGCAACACCTGTAGTAGTAATGACGACTTCAAATCAAGACAAAGACCGATTAGAAGCATATAACTTGAATATTGCTGGTTATCTTCTTAAACCAGTAACTTTCGCTAGTTTCACTGAGCTAATAGCTACATTAAATACTTACTGGATGCTATGCGAGATGCCCTAGTAATAATTAATTTATTAATTTATTAATGTATTTATTAATTATATTAATTTAAATGAGCCAACCAAGTAAGAATGGAAAAAACGCTAAAAATACTAGTCGTAGATGATGACGAAGTTGATCGGATGACAGTACGTCGCGCACTTTATAATGCTGGTGTACTAGCTGTTTTGTCGGAGGTAGATACTTGCTCCGAAGCGATTAAATTAGTTCATACTAACTCATACGACTGTGTTTTTCTCGACTATCGCTTACCAGATGGAGATGGTTTGACGCTAATTTCTCAACTGCGTGCAGAAAATATCAAGGTTCCTTTGGTTGTGCTAACTGGACAAAGTGATGAACTTATTGCAGTTGAGTTGATGAAGGCAGGCGCCAATGATTATCTTTCTAAGTCACAAGTGTCATCAGAAACGCTCGGACAGGTGTTACGGAATGCGATTCGAGTTTATCGCGCCGAAATGCAAGCAGAACAAGCAATGCTACAATTACGCGAAAGTAATAAAATATTAGTTCAGAAAAATCAAGAGTTAGAACAACAACAAAAGCTGATTCAGCAGCAAAATATTAAACTAAAAGAAGCGTCGCAACTCAAGTCAAAATTTCTCGCCACAATTTCGCACGAATTACGCACACCAATGAATGCCATTATTGGGTTTTCACAATTTTTACTGCGTCCCAAGTTTGGCACACTTTCTGACTCTCAACGCGATATGGTTCAACGTATCCTCAATAATGGTAAGCATTTGTTAGGTTTGCTCAACGAGGTGTTAGATTTTTCTAAAATTGAATCAGGGCAACTCGAATTGAAGCCCCAAATATATGATATATTAACCGTGGTTAACAGTACAGTTGGAGAAATGACGGCGCAAGCTTCGATGAAAAAGCTGTCTTTGTCTGTTACAAATAAACTAGATGACTCAATTGTTTATAGTGACCCGCTTCGAGTCAAGCAAATCGTCGCGAATTTACTCTCCAACGCCATTAAGTTTACAAAAGTTGGGGGAATTAACATTGAAGTTGAAGCTGTCAACGAAGACAGAATTGCAATTTCGGTTCATGATACGGGTATTGGCATAGATAGTAACGAAATAGATAATATATTTGAGGTGTTTCGGCAAATCGACCAAGCTATTAACAGAGAATATCCAGGTACAGGTTTAGGATTAGCAATTGTGAAAGCGCTTGTTAATATGATGTCAGGTACAATTCATGTTGAAAGTCAGTTAGGACACGGGTCTACATTTCGTATTGAAATACCTCGCCAAGTTTGTAGTGATGGCGCCTCGGATGCTAAATTAATGGATAATTTTGTAACAAAGAAGAACATCTCTACACAGTCAGATGTTTTGTCCCGTCCTTCCGATAGAGGATAAATAAAAAGGCATAAGCCATTTGATAGAAGACATGACCATAGGTTTACGCCTAAAAATAAGGCAATATTTAAAAATATTATTTTTTGTTAATAAATCAAGTGATAAATTATGCTTTCTGATGAAATAACTAAAGACCGCATTCTCGCCGTCGATGACACTCCCGATAACCTCATCTTGCTTCAAACTATTTTAGAAGTAGAAGGTTATGAGATTGACTTGGTAGCGGACGGTGCTGCTGCGCTTCAATATGTCGAAGAATCACCACCAGATTTAATATTGCTTGACGTGATGATGCCGTTAATGGATGGTTACGAAGTTACACGTCGAATTCGTAGCAGCTCAACACCCTACATTCCAATTTTACTATTGACGGCGTTTAACGATGCTAGTGTTGTAGAAGGACTCGATGCTGGCGCCGATGATTTTATTCGCAAACCATTCGACCAAGATGAGTTAATGGCAAGAGTCAGGTCTTTGTTGCGTTTAAAGCATAGTTTAGACGCACAACGAGCAATGTCACGCGCACGCGAAGATTTTGTATCACGTTTGACTCACGATTTACGAACACCGCTCGTTGCAGCCGACCGAATGCTAAATTTATTTCTGCAAGATATATTTTGTCCAACATCGGATGAAATGAAACAAGCAGTAAGTGCAATGGTTCGCAGCAACCATAATTTATTAGAGATGGTAAATACCCTTCTTGAAGTCTCACGCTTTGAAGCAGGTCAAAAGACTATGAGGTTTGAAAGCTATAACCTCTTAGAAATAGTTCAAGAAGTAGTACAAGAACTCAATACACTCGCACAAGAAAAAAGTTTAACTATCAAAATAGACACTGGTACAGAAAAAGAACATCCTGTTAATGAACTATCTGTTATTGGTGACCGCTTGGAACTGCGACGAGTTGTTGGTAATTTAATCGGTAATGCCATCAAATTTACAGACCTAGGTAGTATTGATGTTCGCATTTATCGTAGTAAGTCTAGTGGTAAATCTAACAGTGAATCACCATTAGATAAAGAATGGGTAGTACTGGAAGTTTCAGATACTGGTTACGGTATTGCCGAGGAAGACCTTCCACACCTTTTTGAAAGATTTCGACAAGGAAAACACAAGCGTGCAGGTAGCGGTTTAGGGTTACACCTATCGCATCGCATCGTTGAAACCCACGGTGGAAAAATTGAAGTAGTTTCTGAATTGGGTAAAGGTAGTACTTTTACCGTTTATTTACCTGCTGGTTAATATAGAAACCTGGTTTCTTCAAGAAACCAGGTTTCTTTTAACCGAGTGATTCCCCTACAAGTTGGTAAATTTCTTTGAGTTGTTCGGTATCAATATATTTAACCAAAAGTTCTGCTGCTTTTTTGGAGTTGCTGCGGGGAATAGTTAGCCACAATTCTTTACCCGTTTCCAATGCAGCTTTGTCTGCCCACTCTTTAAGTCGCTTTCTCCCTTCTTCTGTAACCTGGTAACAACCCCTCTTTTTGTCGGGAGTTGGTTCTATCCAACCCAAATTTAGCCACCGTTTTCTCCAAATGTGAGCGTTACTTTCAGTGATACTCAGCGCTTGGGCAATTTGACTTGCATAAATTGGCGCCATTTCAGAGGGTGAGTCAGTTTCGGTTAGATTTGCCGCTTCCGTAACATTTTCAACAAGTTTAGAAAATCTTCGCAGGTAATCTTCTAAGTTACCCCAAATTTTACCTTGTTGTTCTTCGACATCAAGGTCTTCAACTTCTGTTGATTCGAGTTCTTTCGCAATATCAGAATTCACAGGCTTTTACAGAAAATAAAACTAATGTACTTAATTTATAATATCTAGCACTTTAGTAACCATACCTGAGACTTTGCCATCAATCAATATGAGTTAAGAATTTTGTTGTAATATTCTACTAGTATCAGGTTGGTACATGCGGTTATAACAAACATGGTTGAAATTAAATGCAGGGAAGTCACCTTCACTAATATCGAGGCAATTTTATTTGATAAGAACGGCACGTTAGAAGACTCAGAGTCACATTTATTACTCTTGGCAAAACGGTGTGCGCGTATTATCGATGCCCAAATACCTGGTACTGGGGAACCTTTGTTAATGGCATTTGGTGTTAATAATAATACTCTTGACCCCGCAGGGTTAATTTCTGTTGCAAGTAGACGCGATACTGAAGTTGCCGCAGCAGCTTACATTGCAGAAACCGGTAGAAGTTGGCATGAGTCTGTTTCTATCGCGCGTTCTTCGTTAGATGAAGCTGATAGATATATGGGACAAACAGCTTCACCCTTATTTCCAGGTAGTTTAGCAGTACTACAAAATTTATCGCAAGCGGGTTTAAAACTTGGTATTCTTTCAGCAGCAACAACTAAAGAGGTGCGTGAATTTGTAAAATTTAACGAGTTGAGTAAATATATTCAGCTTTCTATGGGTGTAGATGGTGGAGTAGGCAAACCCGACCCTAGGTTATTTTTACAAGCTTGCGAACAACTGGGGGTAGAAAGCAGTGCGACTTTAATGGTAGGTGATGCAATTGGTGATATGCAGATGGCAAGAAATGCTGGTGCTGCTGGATGTATTGGTATTACCTGGATAAATAAACCCGACCATGTGAGAGGCGCCGACGTTATAATAAACCAACTAAACGAAATTACAATAAATGCATAATTTATACACAGACAAAGATGATTAAACTTGACCAATTTTTAAAGTTAATGGGTGTAGCTGCGACCGGAGGACAAGCTAAGGTGATGATTCAAGGTGGTGAAGTCGAGGTTAATGGAGAGCTTGAAACTCGACGTAAGCGCCAAATGGCTGAGGGTGATAAAGTTACAGTGGATGGACAAACATTTGAAGTTAATTATAATGAATTAAATGATGATTAATAATATCAAATATGTGATGTGCCATTTCTAGTTTGGAACAAGATGGTATTTCTATTTGGTTGTTTTTATCTATATATATAGCTTGATTGTTATCGCTCCCAAATCCGCTGTCTTGTTTGTCTACTGGGTTTGCGATGATAGCATCTAAGTTTTTACGATGTAATTTATCTAATGCTGGTGTGACTATATCTCCTGTTTGTGCGGCAAATCCTATCAGCTTTTGATATGGTTGTTTGTGACTAGCTAATTCTGAGATTATATCTGGTACTGGCGCCAAAGCTAGATTTTCTGGTAGTGCTTTTTTGGGTAGTTTTTCACTATTATAATCACGCGGTTTCATATCAGCGACGGCGGCTGACATAATTATTACATCAGAATTCGGTAATTCTTGCAGCATTACTTGCCGCATTTCCTCTGCTGTCACTATTGGTATTGCTTTTATTTCTGGTGGCACTTGCAAAGAAGATACTCTATGTACAAGCGTAACATTGGCGCCTCGATGTAAAGCCGAAACAGCTAAACTTAACCCCATTTTGCCAGTAGAGGGATTACCAATAAATCTTACTGGGTCAAGAAACTCACGAGTACCACCCGCACTAATTAAAATATTTTTCCCTACCAAGTCACGTAAACCTTGCGTATGTAACAAAGATTGAATGTAACAAACTATTTCTTTGGGTTCTGCCATCCGACCCTTACCAACTCTGTCACAAGCTAGTAACCCTGATGTGGTGTCTATACTGTGATAGCGTTGGTCATTTAGTAAAAGCTGCCAATTTCTCTGTACAGCAACTTGTTCCCACATGTCGGTATTCATGGCAGGCGCCAATAATATGGGACACTTGGAAGCAAGTACAGTATTGGTCAGCAAATTATCGGCCATTCCCTGAGCTAACTTCGCGGTAGTATTGGCAGTTAAAGGTGCTATTAAAAAAATATCTGCCCACTCCCCTAGCTCGATATGTAAGGGACGTGGGTTGTTAGACTGCCAAAAATCATCATCGGTGTAAGCACGATGACGTGATAGCGTTGCGAATGTTAATGGTGTAACGAACTGCTGCGCGGAATTAGTAAGAATGACTCTTATTTCTATACCTTGTTTGAAAAGTGTAGAAACAACTTCGCAAACTTTGTAAGCAGCAATACCACCACCAACACCAATTAGGACTCGACGTTTAAATTTTGGTTGCATCGTGTGAAAGGAGGAGACGTGACATGTCACGTCTCTACATTATTACGCTTCGTCGTAGGGTTCTAAATCTAAAAGGTGGACGTAGGACTCAACCAACTCAGGACGCTGAAACGCAACAGCACGTAGTAAGTGCCAATCGTTCAACCCCTCGAAAGCGTTACCATAGTTATCCTGTTCAAGACGTGTAGCTAGTGTTTCCACATCTTGTGCAGTCATGGTAGCAATTTGATTTTTAGAAATGCTTAAAGTCTTCATTATGCTTGCCCCTCCCAGTTTCTGCATTCGCAATCAGGAAACGGTTGGTTACTTTAATTAACCCACCCAATATATATTACTCACTCAATGCGATGATTTTCGTGAATTTTATCCGGATTTGTACCCGATTTTGTAAAAATTCTGTAACTACAATAGCGGAAGTGTTTTTAAAATAAAGTTCCGTAATACCTCTAACATTTCTACATTGATTTCATGTTCGGCATCAAACTCTTTATATTCTACCTCGATACTTAATGCCAGTAGGGCTTCTCGCGCTCTAGCTGCTTTCTCAAGTGGAACTACAGAGTCCTGCTTACCATGCATTATTAAAGTCGGCGCCCGATTCATGTCATCAATATCATTACTACTGGTTTTCATATCATGCCAATAACCGCTTATCGACACTAAACCAGCCAGAGGTAGTTTTGAGCCTACATCCAAAGTCATCGCACCCCCTTGTGAGAAACCACTCAAAATTGTCCGCGATAACGGCACTGAGGTACTTCCCTCTAAAGAGAGTATCCACTGTCTTAATATTTCTTCACACTCCGGTAATCCTTTATACATATTATCTGACCTTAAGTCGTACCAGGCTCTACCACCAGGGGAATAGGGGTAAGGAAATGGTGCATTCGGAAAAATAAATTGGTAATCAGGTAAATTCAAATAAGGCGCCAACGAAGCTAAATCTTCAGCATTGGCGCCCCACCCATGCAGCATAATAATTTGTTGCCCAGGAGTTTGCTTCGTTTGTGGTGGAACAGTAATAGCTTCTAATGTCATATTTTATACCAAAAAACTGTCATTCTGAGAATCTCCATTGTCATTCTGAGCGCAGCGAAGAATCTCCAACGATTTGCTGTGCTAACTCTTCTAAAGAATAAACAATTTTGATTTCAGGACGTACTAATTTCGTTTGAATTTCAACATCTTGCCTTCTTGGGTAATTTGGATGCATTCCAATAAATATAGGTTTATCGGTCATTGACCAGGCGCCTAACTCATAAAGTGCAATAGGACATATACTTTCTTGAGGGAACCAAAAGAGTATTGTGTGTGCAAGTCGCAGGTGTTTGTGTTCCCACTCTATTTGTTTAAGCGAAGCATCTGGGTCATGAATAGGAAAATTATGGCGCCGAGGATTTAATATTGTCAAAGTTGAAGGTTTAAGTAATTCTACTACTTCTGCTTGCCAATCAGGACAATTACTTATTCCCCCTGCTAAAAATATTGCTTTGTCATTACCATTATGTTCTTCTAATGGCTCTATATACTTATTCATTGATTTTTTATTTTCAACATAACTCTTGTGGAACGGGCATCCCTGCCCGTATTCCAACTTTACTGATAATAATCAACACCTGCAATGACAGATAGCGCAATGGCATATTGCTCTAAATCTTGCCTAAGCAATTCTAACTCCTGTCGTAATTGTTCTTCTTTTTCCCAGCTACGCTCATATTCTACAGGGTTAACGTCCGGCGCCCTCAAAGCTTCCCAAGCTTGTAACAAAGGATGCCATTTAGATAAAAAAGGTCGCAAACCTCGGTTGAGTACGGCAATAGCAATGGCGCCTACTGATTGTTTTGAGGCACCGACACCAGGTCCAGCTTCACGCAAAATTTGACGTGTAGTCGCAAATAAGCTGTGTAAAGATGTAAGCGCTTCGCGAAGCAAACCGTAGTCTTGCTCGATACTTAAAGGTTGAATAGCAATACGTGTAACGAGTTCAACATATAACGACCAAGCAGCTCTAGCTTCGCTAGCATCTGGTTCCCATTCTGTCCCCCCAATACCAAAAGGCAAGTTGACAGATATTTTCTTTAACTTGGGTGCGTCGTGTTTAGCCATAAAAATAATTATTGGTAGAAGTTATAGAAACCGGGTTTCTATACAAAATCTTTATTTTTATTATAAGATTTCAACAAAGAAACCCGGTTTCTCGGATTTTAGTCTGTATATAAACCTTTAATTCCCTGTATTAACTTTTCTAAGGGTTCTAGCTCGTCAACATTTTCGTTAAAATTTATCCAGTTTAATTCACTGAAAAATAATAGTACATCTGGCTCATCTGGTATTACATTGAGACCCGGTAATAAAACGGGAATTAGAGGTAGATTTTTTTTGACTCTGCGGTTGTTGAGAATTAGTAGCTCTTGCTCTTGCCAATCCCCTAAACCATTAGTACTAATGAAAACAGCCGCCGATTTTGATTGTTTAATTCCATTTATTATATATTTTTGAAATGACATTCCGGGAGGAATTTCTGCTTTATCTAGCCAAGGGTTTAAACCACGCTGCCGTAAAAGCTCGGCTATTCTTTCTACAAAAGGTTTATCTTTACTATTGTGAGATAGAAACACATCAAAATCATTTGTAGCTTCTTTGCCTTTAATTATAGAAGTTGCCGTTTCAATTTCACGCCCTTTATCGGCAGCTATATCCATTTTTATAATTTGTGGAATTTCAGCGCGTTGACTACTTAAGCTACTATCACCATCAAGTAAAGAAACTTTTGTACTACAGACACTGCAATCAATCCAGTCAAAACCACGTTCTCTTCTACGTGTTACTTGTAATTCGGTAACAGGGGTAGCACATTCTTGGCATACAATAATTCTTTTACGCTGAATCGTTTCTGGTAATGCGCGACGCTTTAAGTGGGTATGCACGTACTCTTCAAATTGTAGTCGTGTTTGTTCGCTTGCTTCTGGTTTAAAGAAAAGCGTTAATTCTGCTTTCCCTTCATCTACATTACCAATGTGTCGTAACCATATTCCACACTCTCCACCGACTTGCGCTTCAAAGATGGCGGCATTTTTCCACATTTCTTTACACTTAAAAAATGCGCTTCTCGATAAACGTACTGTTAATGTCGTGTATATACCTACTATTGCTCCCTCAAATCCTAATATTACAGCTTTGCCCTCCGGGTCAGGCGCTAGAGGCCATTCGCGAGTCATTTGAGAAGGAAATACTAACAAAGAACCAGTTTCACTTTGTTCGCGTAAAGCTATTTCACGAGCGAACAATTCTTCAACTGTGGCAATTAATAATAATTTTTCTTGTTGTTTGTCTTTTATGCGTTCTGCATTAGGCATCCGAAACTTGCCTGCAAGTACATCTTCTTCAGCAATACAACCTAAACCTTCTGGTTGCTCTTTGGCAGCGTTAATTATTGCTGAGGCATAAGCATCTAATAATTCTGGCTGTAGTAATATAAGATTACCAAAACTTAGTCTCCGAATTAAATCGCGTGACTCGACGAGTCGTATACAAGTATCAAATTCTTGACGTGTTTGTTTAGAATTAGAGTCATCTAAAGTTTTGACAAAAGAACGAAATAAATCATCTACCGGAGATAATAATCTTTCCTCTTGTTTTTCTTGTATCAAAAAAACTTTGATTCGTTGAAATAGTTCTGTAGAAATTACTTGTGGTAAATTGTCCCATTCCACAGCTTGACAAATTGCCTGTGCTAGTTCTTTAATCTTCCATCCTTCTTTGGCGCTAGTTTCAAAATGACCATCTAATCCTAGCTTTTCAACTACTTCATTGATACGTGCAGGAGTGACGCTAACGCTACCTCTATCTGCACGAGCAGTAACCAAAAACTTTTTTAACTTCGGCGCCGAATCTCCCTGCAATTTTTCAGCTTGCCGTAACGCACGGTTCCAATAGTATACTCCAGCAAAGGGGTCTGTTTCGCTACGAGCATCACAAACTATCAGCGCTACTGCTAACTCATTTAAATACAGTTGATGAATTAAACGATAACCGGGTTGCCCCGCTAAGTCCCACAATAATATTTCTCGTAACTCTTTACGATTGTCGCTTAAATTTAATTCTTTTCGGTCAAAAGTCCAAACATAGCGACCATGAGTAGATTCGGTAGGACGAAACTGTTTATTTGTCAATACCAAACTTAAACCAGATTTACCTACACCACTTTCACCGACTAATACGACTTTGGCATTTCTATATAAATCAGAGGGATTTGCAGGAGACTGATTAAGTAAAGCTTCTTCGTTAAGTTTCCAAATCCTAATTGCAATATCAGCTTCTCCTAAAGTTGCCAATATTGGTTGCGTTGGGTGAAAAGCAAGTCCAAACGGCAAAGACTTAAAAGTTTCCTCAGATAATATTGTTACTGTTTCCCACGTATCGCATCGCCATAAACGCACAGTGCCATCAGAAGATTTAGAAGCCAAAAACTTGCCATCATAAGAAAATTCAACGCAGTTAACTGATGCTGTATGTCCTTCTAATATAAATATTGTTTGTCCTGTGTGCGGATTCCATAGACGAATAGTGTTATCAAGCGAAGCGGTTGCTAGCAGATTTCCATCAGGCGCCCAATTAACACTATGAACATCAGCGTCGTGTCCTGTCAAGATTTTTTTAAGCTCTAAAGTGTCTCTGTTCCACAAACGAACCGTTGTATCGTGAGAAACAGATGCCAGTATACTTCCATTAGGAGACCATGCCACACTATTAACCTGTCCGGTGTGTCCTTCAAGAACTTGGCTTTTTTGCGTTTTAACATGCCCAATTATTATCGACCAATTGTCTCCAATTCCACCAGCTGCTATTAACTCACTGTCGGGAGACCATGCCATATTTAAACAGGTACCACCTTGTACATCAAACTTATACCTTAGTTCACCTGTAGCTGTATGCCATAATCGGACAGTTTTATCAGTTGACCCAGACGCTATAAGTTTACTATCTGGAGACCAAGCGACAGCCCATACTCGTCCATCGTGACCCTTGAGTGTGTGGATGCACTCACCAGTATCTAAATTCCAAAGTTTTATAGTTCGGTCAAACGACGGTGAGGCCAACATCTTACCATTAGGCGCCCATTCAACTCGACTAATCAATCCATTGTGCCCCGTCATGGTGCGTTCTAATTGCCAACCGGGTGGAGTCGTGCGTATATCTTCCTGGTTGCTCATGGTTCTTACAGGTAACTATACTTCTTATACTTCTAAACTTCACACTCTTATGCAGCAATTACCGATATTCCCCTGATAAATTTAATACAAATGCCTATTTAACCATAGAGGCGCCGAGAATTATAAACGGGGTATGTGGTATATGTATTTAATATAGCAATTTATTTTATTGATTCAAATTATAGATATAATCAATTTTTATAGTTTTTACAAATAGCTTTTTCAATATTCAAAGTAATTAACGGCAATTAGCGGCATTCTGCGGCAATTTGAGATATTGTCACATTTTTTGGCTACAATATGAGATTAAGAAACCAGGTTTCTATACGATAAATTTTGTTTTTTAGCGCAGCTTGTCATAAGAAACCTGGTTTCTGGTTAATTTTAGTACTTTGTATTGCTTTATATAGCTTGATGTCCTTTAGATTATTTATATTAGGTTAATAATTATGCTAAAAACACAGGAGTTAGAAATGGCAGCTATTCCAGTTCATCCGGAAATTTTTAAGCTGTTGAAGCAGGCGTACTCAGAAAAGTTTGGTAGTTCGCCTCGTTCGTTGATAAATAGATTAAATAATGCTTTTAAACAAGAAATTGATAATGACTCCGAAAATTTAATAGCTGAAAGAACAATAAGGTCTTTCTTTAATAGTACAGAACCACCGAAAACTTTAGAAAAAAATCTTAATTACTTTTGTCAAGTTTTATTAGAGCAGTCTTCTTACCAAGAAGCTGTTAGACAATTTGCTCATACAGAATTAGCGCAAGATTGGCTAGCACCCTACTGGAATAATTTAGCTCGCAAATGTAGCACAATGAGGATATTGGATATGAACGAACCAGTATCGATAAATAATATTTATGTAAAGTTTCAAATACTCAAAAACATTCAAGGGCGCCGACAACAAACAATAAATTTGTTACTAGATGGTTTTGACTCAATTCCAGAAGAAAACCCTAGCTATAGGCGATTACCATTTTCTGGCAACGAAACGCATATTCCAGCATTAGAAGCTGTAATGCGTTACAGAAAGCTAATGGTTCTTGGTAAACCAGGAGCAGGTAAAACTACATTTTTAAAATACCTGGCAATGAATTTCTCTACAGGGGAATTGGAAGATAAAATTATACCAATATTTATTCGTTTACGAGATATTTATGATGAGCCATTTGATAGTTTAACAAACGTAGTTATCAAAGAATTTACTAACAGGATACCAAACTCAGAATTTAAGGTGCGTGAACTGTTGCTTCAGGGAAAGTGCTTTATTTTGCTTGATGGTTTAGACGAGGTAAAAGCTGATAAAAATAACGAAAATATTTACAACATATATAGAGAAATTGATAATTTAGTTAATACATTTCCCGATAACCGTTTTATAATCACCTGTCGTACTACAGCTTCAGATTATGTCTTTCATGACTTTACCGAAGTTGAAATAGCTGATTTTGAGCGCGCTGAAATAGAAGCGTTTGCCCGCAACTGGTTTAGAGAAAGAGGTGAAGCAGAAACTTGCAATGTGTTTTTAAAAAAGTTGCAAGACAACGAAGCAGTCAAAGAGTTAGCAACAAATCCCTTATTGTTAACAATTTTGTGTTTAACTTTTGAAGACACTTATGACTTTTCATTAAACCGCTATGCAATATATAACGATGCTGTAGATACACTATTAAAAAAATGGGATGCTAGTCGTAGAATTGAGCGTAGAACCAGCTTTAATATATCTCGGCAACGAAAAATTAATATGTTCAGCCAAATCGCTTACCAAGGTTTAGATAATAAACCTTCAAAAGTGTTATGGCATCAGTGGGAACTGCTAAAGCAAATTTCGGACTTCATGCAAAATATTACCACTGAAATAGACTCACAGCAAATATTAAAACTGATTGAATCTAACTATGGAATATTAATTCAGCAAGCTAAAAATATATATTCGTTTTCACACTTGACATTTCAAGAATATTTTGCTGCGGAATACGTAGTAGAAAATCGTGAGCAAGAGTTTCTAAAGAACTTTGTAGAAAAAAATCTCACAGCAAAGCAATGGAGAGAAGTATTTGTTCTGGTTACGGAACGTTTAAGCAGTGCTGACGAATTTCTCAAGCTCATGTTTAGATGTGTTAATAATATAGTCAAAGATAGTCAGGGTTTGCAGAGTATGCTAACTTGGTTAGATAGAATGACAACTGCATCGGGTATTGGAACGAGTGGTTGGAGAGCTTACTATTTAGCAATTGACTTAGATGTAGATTTATATATTAGTCGCGATATCGAAATTGAACGTGCGCTTTTTGCGAAATTTGCAACTGACATCAGAAATTTTAATAGTAAACGGCGCGAATTAACTCCTCCACAACCAAGAAGTTTACTTATTTCTCGACTAGCAGCAATTCATGCGTTAGCTGAAGATATGTCAAACGAAGCGACTCGTAAATCATATATAAGTCTGAGTGCAAGAACTTTTAGCAGTCAAATGCTCAAAATTAGCGAAGACATAGAAGTTGACATTGCTGAGAAACTAAACGACGCAATCGAAAAAGCACAAGAAATAAATGATAATTTATTAACTGAAGCTTTAATCGAATTTCAAAAAAGCTGTCCATCAAGTACAGCATCTGCTCACAACTGGCAAAAATGGTCAGAAGATTTACGACAAGCAATGTTAAATCATCTTGACGTAGGTTATCAAATAGACCTTGATGAACAAGATATCAAACTTTTGTATGATTACATCTACGCCAATCATCTATTGTTAGAGTGTATATCTGGCGAAAACTATTCTTCAAAAGAATTACGCGAACAAATAGTTGATAATATGTTATTGCCTGCAAATAAATTGTAATCCCCCCCTACCCCCCCTTAATAAGGGGGGGAAATTTTTTAAGCCCCCCTTAATAAGGGGGGTTGGGGGGATTCTATATACAACAAATAATGGTAAAATCGAAATTGTTGAAGGTAGTGTATCAATAATGCTAATAAGACTCAGCATTATTTCGGCTATTTTAGGACTAACATCCTACTGGTTAGGCGCCTTATTCAATATCGATGCTGCTCACATTCCTTATCTACAAACATTGATGAATATTGCCATCATAATTGGACTATACATCAATGTATTAAGTATTGATACAACCTTATTAAAAACGTGTTTGGGTTCCGTTATTACAGTTATATGTATAGGAGTACCAGTCAAAATCCTTTTATCTGGGTTTCTTCTAGCTTCATTTTCTCCAAAACTGGCGCCTATCGCGTACCTATGTGCGACAGTAATAGCTCAAATCGACCCAATTGCCGCATCAAAATCGCTTCAAACAACCAAAGTTAGCCCAAAATCTGAAACAATATTACGAGCATGGTCAAGCTTCGATGACCCAGTAACAGTACTATTCGCATTTTATATATTCCTTCCTGCACTAATTTTTCAAAATTCCAACATCAGTCAATACGTAGTCAAAATAGCTACTGATATATTGAGTTGTGCATTAGCTTACTGCTTGTACAGACTATATATAGATAACAGACGAGTAAGTTTATTGAGTGACAGTGTAAAAACCACAATCGAAGTTACTTGTTTAGTAGCCATAATGATTTATAGTCTGATTTCAGGGTCTTTCCTTTTACCTGCATTCGTAGGATTTTTCCTTAGACCATTTGCTCCAGAAAAATTAGAACCAGTAATTTCAGTAATCTTTTACTTTAGCGTCGTAGTTATAGGTCTGTTATGCACTAACATCAGCTTAAATTGGCTATCGGGTGGAATATTAGCGTTTTCCATGTTTTTTATTGCTCAAGTACTGGTTGCTGTACTCTTTTTAAAAGACTCAATGGCAAATAAGCTCAAAGTTATGTTTGGTCATCAAAACGGGATGACAGCTATTTTGCTAACTGTAGCAATAGAACTATCAGGGTTTGATAAAACTGGAGATTTATTAGCGGTGACATTACCCGCAATTATCTTGATTGCGCTATTTTACTTTAGTACCAATTTTCTACTAGACCGCAAGGTTGCCGCTGATTGCCGCTAATTGCCGTTTATCGTTTATACTTGGCATTGTGCAATCTACAGTAGGTAATACTTAGCCATGTCTGATACTGACAAAACAGCTAAAGGGAATGTTAAGATTTGCAACCGTAATCATAATCATAGCGATGATTGGGATGATGGTGGCTGTTGCCAAGATGCCAAAGCAACAAATGATGATAGTAACGGCGCCCTTCGGGTTCGCCAGTTTGACGGGACGGAAGCCGACACCGCCAACTGGCTCACCAAAAATCAGCAAAAAAAGCCACAGTAACCGAACTTCTGTAAAATATTCTTTGCTCCTAATTTAAATTTGACAAAGGAAGCTTGAGAATTATGGCGCCTCTAGCACTGCTGAGTGTATCGAATAAAACAGGTTTAATCGACCTAGCAAAAAGTTTAGTGGAAGAATTTGGCTTTGATATAGTTAGCAGTGGAGGAACCGCTAAAGCTTTAAAGGATGCAGGTTTACCAGTAACTAAAGTCGCTGATTATACTGGTTCACCCGAAATTTTAGGTGGAAGAGTCAAAACTTTGCATCCACGTATTCACGGTGGAATATTAGCACGTCGTGACATTCCCCAGGATGTAACAGATTTGGAAGCAAATCAAATTCGTCCTATTGATTTGGTTGTTGTAAATCTTTATCCTTTTGAAGAAACCATATCTAAACCGGGTGTAACTCTAGCTGAAGCTGTAGAGCAGATTGATATCGGTGGTCCTGCAATGTTACGAGCAGCATCGAAAAACTTTGCTCATTTAACTGTATTATGTGACCCCGCTCAATATAATGAGTATCTCCAAGAATTACGACAAAATGGCGCCTCATCATTAGAGTTTCGGCAAAAATGCGCGCTCAAAGGATTTTTACATACTTCGAGTTATGACCAAGCTATATCAGAATATCTTGGTAATCTAACTTCCACAGAAACATTACCACAACACTACAGTATTTCTGGCAAGCAAATTCAAGCTTTACGCTACGGAGAAAACCCTCATCAACAAGCAGGGTGGTATCAAACTGGTAGCACTGCAACTGGATGGGCAGCAGCGAGTAAACTTCAAGGAAAGGAACTCAGCTACAATAATTTGGTTGATTTAGAAGCTGCACGCCAAATTATCGCTGAATTTACCGATAAACCTGCTGCGACAATCATTAAACATACAAATCCTTGTGGTACTGCGATTGGAAATACAATCCACGAAGCATATACAAAAGCTTACAATGCTGATGCAGTATCGGCGTTTGGTGGAATTGTGGCACTTAACCAACCAATTGATGCGGCAACCGCTACTGAGTTAACAAAAATATTCTTAGAATGTGTAGTTGCACCAGGGTGTGATAACGAAGCACAAGAGATATTGGCAAAAAAAGCAAATGTCAGGGTATTAATTTTACCTGACTTGCTCACAGGACCGAAGCAAACCATCAAAGCTGTTGCAGGTGGTTTTCTTGTTCAAGGCGCCGATGATATTATCGCGGACACAAGTAAATGGAATGTCGTCACCGAGAAAAAACCATCTGACACAGAACTCGAAGAATTATTATTTGCCTGGAAAGTTTGTAAACACGTTAAATCAAACGCCATCGTCATCGCACGTGACTATACTACCCTTGGTATAGGCGCCGGACAAATGAACCGCGTTGGTTCTGTGAAAATTGCTCTCGAACAAGCGAACGGTGGCGCCGAAAATGCATTCCTTGCCAGCGATGCGTTCTTTCCGTTTGATGACTCAGTACGTACCGCAGCATCTTCAGGAATTAAAGCTATCGTTCAACCAGGTGGCAGTGTTCGCGATGAAGATTCTATCAAAGCTGCAAACGAACTGGGTTTAATAATGGTGTTTACAGGAATTAGACACTTCATGCACTAAATCCGCTCCTCCACTCAGCACTCAGCACTCAGCACTCCATTAGCCAATTTTAAAACTGTCATGTAC
>ERZ1066124.212-NODE-212-length-53476-cov-22.343049_pt1 | contig 53476 bp, 63 predicted proteins | sample MGYA00382771_ERZ1066124 | MGnify/ENA primary metagenome ERZ1066124 (study PRJEB33369, sample SAMEA5778354) | biofilm metagenome | biome: Industrial cooling water; feature: Water cooling tower basin; material: Biofilm | place: United Arab Emirates | collected... | reverse complement strand
AAAGATGAGGATTCTTCTGTGCGTTTCAGTGCAGCACAAGCGTTGAGCAAATTGGGGAACGCCTCAGATGCGGTCGTCACTCAACTGCTTCAACCGCTCAAAGATGAGAAGTTTTTTGTGCGTCACTTTGCAGCACAAGCGTTGGGCGAGTTGGAGAATGCCTCAGATGCAGTCATCGCTGAACTGCTTCAACTGCTCAAAGATGAGGAGTTTTCTGTGCGTTCTAGTGCAGCACAAGCGTTGAGCAAGTTAGGTAAAGCAAATCGATCGATAGAATCCAAAATCGTGCAATGGATCGAACAGAACCAAGATTCGGAATACATCAAACATGGCATTGATGCACTCTGGCAAATTGTTGAAGCATGAGCGTTGCTGAGGCTCGATCGACAATTGCGCCCGTTCCTCGATCGCGCCTTCACCGAATCGAACTGCGATCGCGATCTCAGCAATAAAGACGAGTAGAATTTCTACATAGCTCAGGAGAGAAGGATGCCATTCACCAGAATTACCGTCAACCCGAATCAGATGGGCGGCGTTCCCTGCCTTCGAGGTTTGCGAATTCCAGTTGCGACCGTCGTTGGAATGTTTGCAGATGGAATGCGAGAAGATGAAATTCTAGAAGCCTATCCAGATTTAGAGTTAGAAGATCTTCAAGAAGCCCTACGATATGCGGCTGAAGCTGTGAAAGAACGTGAACTTCCCCTTCGCAGCGCATGAAGTTTTTGATCGATAATGCGCTCTCCCCTTTGTTAGCCGAAAACTTGCGCCAAGCAGGATACGATGCGATTCATGTACGCGACTACGAAATGCAGGCAGCAGATGATTCGCGCATTTTTGAACGAGCCACGATCGAGGATCGAATCATCGTCTCTGCGGATACTGATTTTGGTACTCTGCTGGCGCAACGCCAAGAACGAAAACCTTCTGTCATTCTGTTTCGACGATCACTCGAACGCCGTCCATCCGAACAGGTCGCAGTTCTATTGGCAAATCTTGAAGCCGTTCAGGATGCTTTAGCGGAAGAAAGTTTAGTTGTGTTTGAGCGGTCACGCATCCGAATTCGATCTTTGCCGATTAGTGGCAGCGATTAATTCCCTTTTATACAATCCCGCCCCTTCCTCGATCGCGCCTTCACCGAATCAAACTGCGATCGCGGCAAACGAGATAGTCAAATAAATTCGTCTCTGCCCCTAAGCGCGATCGCAGCCCCATCTCCCTCAATCCACCCCTGTTTACGACTTAGTTCAAGCGCAGTGCAGAAGCTATGGAGACGATTCAGTAAGGCGTTGTAGTAGGAGTAGGCATCGTTCCGCTCGTGCTGAAGACGGGCGTATAAAGTGAGTTCTGGCTCTGATGCTAAACGATCTCTGGGAACCTCTAAGCCTGCATCGGTAAGGCGGGTTGCTGCGATCGCGATCAGCAATGCAGCGATCGTCGTGTTCTCGCCAGTATGAAGATCGTCGAGTCCAGGTAGGATGAATTCCGCTCCTGGTAGCTCACTAAAATTCATCACTGCCCTCCTCTGAATGGCTTTCACACTGCTCAATGAAAGTGTCGATCCTGATTCTTAGCGCATCCGGATCGAGAGCAGGGAATCGAATCAATTCAGGCACGATCGCCTCAAAACTATTTCGCAGTTCGGTCAAGGAAAATAATTTCTGGTCGTACATCGCTTGAACATCATTCAAATCACGCTCAAATCCTCTGGAAAGTTTAGAAAGGGCTTGGGCTGTAAAGTCGTAGTGATAAAACGAAATTTGTCCTCGCCTGCCAATGAATACACTCCGCTCACGCCAGCCTGGAAGCGGAGGTAAGAAATCCTGCGGGGAAGCGAGTTCGATGTTGATGTTCAATTCTTGTTTAATTTTCGCGATCGCTTGAAAGATGCCCGGTGCTTCAGGATCGAGACGAATATCGATATCAACCGTAGAACTACGCCATCCAACGAGTAGCGCACTTGCACCCCCTGTGAAGTAAACGCTGCCTGCTCCCTTGGCTTCTCTACCCAAGACTTGCATCAGGCGTTCTATCTTTTGAGGGTCAACGATTGGACGCATACTCAACTCACATTTTCAGATCCGTCCAAAGTGGGACTCTTGAATACTTTACTTCTTTAGTTTAGAGCGATCGCAGATCTACTTTTTGGATTTGAGCGGTCACGCTAGCGTGTGCCAAAGGCATCGCGTATCCGAATTCGATCTTTGCCAATTAGCGGCAGCGATTAATTCCCTTTTAATTACAATGCCGCCCGTTCCGTGATCGCTCTTTCCCGTTTCATTCAGCGATCGAGCCTTCACAAATTCGCTCTTTGAGTTCACAAATACTCTTCAGGAGTTTACAAACAGTCTTCAGAAAGTCTCAAATACGCTCTTTGAGTTCGCAAATGCTCTTCAGGAGTTTACAAACAGTCTTCAGGAGTTTACAAAAACTGAATTGCAAGACAGATTGAGCGATGTTGTTCTTATACCAATTTGAAAAAACAGTGCGACAGATTGCAGGTTGACCCGACGACGTAGAGACGATTCGGCGAATCGTCTCTACCAGGGTTTCACATCGACGATCGATCTGTTGCGTTAAATGATCGAATTGGTATTACCCAAAAGCTCGATCGAATTAGAGCAACCCAAAAACATCTCAGTAAAAGCCCTTGAGTTTTCTCAAATCCTCACACAGCTTCAGCACAACTTCAAACGGGGATCAATAAATCCACCCCTCTCAGTTCAATTGAAAAATTCCTATCGTAAACGCATCCGTTAGATAAGGAAAAATTCAATGGCACTACAAACACGGGGATCTACCGAACTTGACAAAGCACAGCGTCGTCTTGCCGGACTCAAATCGATCGATGCCAACTTAGATTTAGGCTACGGATTAACGATCGACACCTACACCGAGATGATCGAATCCCTCCAAGCAGCCCTCGCCAAACACAATCAAATCGTGTCCGATCTCGATGCCTCACGCAAAACGATCGACGAACTCGATCGCACAATGGCAGCAATGTCGAGTCGAATGCTCAGTGCCGTCAAAATCAAATACGGCAGCAACAGCAAAGAATACAGCCAAGCTGGAGGCTCCGTTCGCAAAGGCAGCACCGCTTCTACGCCATCCTCCAGCACCCCAGAAATTCCCTTAACGATCGCTCCTCCGATTGCTCAGAATGGCAATGGTCGATCGAAAGCCTCGATCGCAAACTAAAAGAATCGATCGCAGCCACAGATTAATTCGCCTACACAAAAACTCCGACCTCGCTCAAGAAGTCGGAGTTCTGCTCTTCCAGTTATTTAGGTTTCCTGCAATTTAGCTCGCGCTACCACCCACACCCGAACCGATCGTGCGATCGTCGGGCTGTCCTTTGCGATGCCAGCTTCCATCTTGACCCTTCTCAAATCCTTGCTTGACGCTGTTCCATGCCACTTTGATCGCAGCTTCACGGCTCAAACCATCGTTCTGAGAGTTCTTAAACGCAGTCAAGAACACTTGATCGGAACCATCCAAAAGCTGATCGGTCACTTCAGCAGGGAGCTGTTCGTTCTTTTCATCTACGTCGTCGCGTTTGTCAGCAAGCTTGTCGGCAGAAGACTTAGAGGTTGATAGGTTAGCTTGCTCTTCACCTGTTTGAACCGCGTTAACCGCTTCAAGCTGTTTGTCTTCAGCAGCAACTTGAGGATTTGCTTGTGTTTGTTCGTTTCCGGTTGGCATATCAATAACTCCTAAAATATTAAATCTGGAACTATCCTATGCAGGTCAATCTTTCCACACATCTTTCAAAAGAAAGTTTGTCGGAATCGTGATCTCTATCCGGATGGGGAGTTGCTTTCTACGGATTGCAGTAGGGGCAGTACATTGGATCAGCTTTCTGATCAGAAATTTTCTCTTGTGCAAAGCCGCATTTTTGACAGCGATCGACTGTCACCAAAATCAAATCCGTCGGACTCCCACACCAGCCACAAGGTAAACCCCGTCTCACATCCGCTACGGTAAATCCAGGAGTCGAACACGCAGGACAGCAGGATTTCAGTTTTTTGACTAAATCACGAGTGGCTGTGGAAATCGCTTTCATTCGCGTCGGATTGTTCATCGCTCTCATATCAGTCTCAAGCTGAACTTTCCGATCTGAAACCGCTTCTCTTAACTGCTCAAAATCGCTAATTCCTTTGAGAATTTTGTCTTGATCAATCACCACTAATTTATGCTCAGGAAATCCGACTTTCATCGCGAATTGATAAGCCTCATCGTAATTAGAAACGCGACGGTGATTGAAATTCGTTTCTGTTGAAATGGATTCTCCAATGATTTCTAGATTGTTTAAGGTATCGATCAAGATCACGATTTCACGATCGCAGGGCAGCATCGGAAAAGAGGGATGCGGGGCAAAACTACCTTCAGATGCGATCGCTAAATTTCCCCCAACCATTTCCAGAGCCGAATACGCCTTTTTTCTCGCAGCCTCGAATTGATCACCCGATCGGGCGATTTCTCGTGTAAATGTCCCAAATCGATCGGTATCAAAATCGGCGGGAACTTGAATTTTCATTCCCAATTCAGATTCCAAAATCGGCGCGATCGCTTCCTCTTTTCGGTGCATCGTTGCCAGAACTGCGATTCGATCATTGAACATCGTCAAAATTTCCCAAGCATCCCTTCTTATTTTCCGGGTAAATCGCATCGAAGAACTTCAGAATCACAGATCCGGTTCATCACAAATTGGGTTATGATGATGCTTCTGAATACTTAATGCGTCTAAATAGGTTTCGTCTGGGGAAATTCCGGGCGCGATCAGAGGTGTCGGCTGCACATTACAGTGATGTGCGTTGCATCGAAAGGAGGCAAATTTTAACGGAGACAACTGGGAAACGTTTAGCATGGTCAATCAGAACACTTTGGACGTTGGTTTTACCCACGAAGATTTCGCGGCTCTACTGGATAAGTACGATTATCACTTCAGTCCGGGAGATGTCGTCGCCGGAACGGTGTTTAGCTTAGAGCCAAGAGGCGCATTGATTGATATCGGTGCGAAAACGGCGGCATATATTCCGATTCAGGAAATGTCGATCAATCGCATTGATGCACCCGAAGAGGTGTTGCAATCAAACGAAACACGCGAATTTTTCATCCTCGCAGATGAGAACGAAGATGGGCAGTTGACCCTCTCGATCCGTCGCATAGAGTATATGCGGGCATGGGAACGGGTTCGCCAACTCCAGGCGGAAGATGCCACAGTGCGATCGCTCGTGTTTGCGACGAATCGTGGTGGTGCGCTGGTTCGGATTGAGGGCTTACGTGGATTTATTCCCGGTTCTCACATCAGCACTCGTAAACCCAAAGAAGAATTGGTCGGTGAAGAGTTGCCGCTGAAGTTCCTCGAAGTGGACGAAGAGCGCAACCGTCTCGTCCTCAGCCATCGTCGTGCGCTGGTTGAACGCAAGATGAACCGTTTGGAAGTGGGCGAAGTTGTGATCGGAACGGTTCGCGGCATCAAGCCTTACGGTGCGTTTATCGATATCGGCGGTGTCAGCGGTCTCTTGCACATTTCCGAGATTTCGCACGACCACATCGATACGCCGCATAGCGTGTTCAATGTGAACGACGAAGTGAAGGTCATGATTATTGATCTCGATGCTGAGCGTGGACGGATTTCGCTTTCGACCAAGCAGCTTGAACCAGAACCGGGTGATATGGTGAAGAACCCGCAAGTGGTTTATGACAAGGCTGAGGAAATGGCAGCGAAATATCGCGAGAACATGAAGCAGCAAGCTCAAGGTGGCGCGGCTCCAGCGATCGAGACTCCGGTTGCAGTAGAGGAAATTCCTCCAGCGACTGAAGAAATCGAAGAGATTCCGGCGGCGATCGAAGAAATCGAAGAAGCTCCTGAAGCGATCGCGGCTGAATAATCTCGATTCACAATCAAAACTTGAGAGGGAGAAATCCCTCTTTTTTATTGACATGGCGACAATTTTTTGTAACAGCGTTCGATTTGAAGGAATCGAAGCGGTGATTTTCGATAAAGATGGGACTCTGGCGAATTCTCACCAATATCTCTGGCATTTGGCAGAAAAACGGGCAGAGTTAATTGATGCAATCGTACCCGGTCTGAAATCCGAGATCTTGGCTGCATTCGGATGTGGCGATCCAGCAGGATTAATGGCGATCGGAACGCGAGAAGAAAATGAAATTGCGATCGCAGCCTTAATCGGTCAAGAGAGATCGATCGTTCAATCAATCTTTCAACAAGCCGATCGACAATTGCTCCGAAAAGCAACCTTAACGCCGCTCTATCCCGGAATTCTTGACTTAGTGAAGTCGCTGAGTTCTTTGAAACTTGGAATTCTCTCTAGCGATATCGCCCCAAATATTAAAGATTTTGCTGAGGAATATCAATTGTCGAATTATTTTCAAGGAATTGTTGGCGCACAACCAGGAATTAGTAAGCCAAATCCGAAATTATTGTTTCTGATGTGTGAAGCGTTGAACGTTGAGCCAGAAACAGCGTTAATGATCGGGGATACGATCGCAGATACGAAATTAACGCCCCTGTCGATTGGTGTGACTTGGGGTGGGAGTACGATTGAACAATTGGGAGGAGCGAGAGCGATCGCACATCATCCTTCCGATATTCAACTAAGCTACGTTTGATTCTGATCGCGTGTAGCTTGCGACTTTATCCAATAGCTCATCAAAATCGATCGGCTTCCGAATCAAATCATTCGCGCCTACTTCACGATACGGCTTTTGAAAAAATTCATCGTGCGCGGTTAGAAGCACGATCGGAACTGACGAAAACTTTTCATGCTGCCGGACTTGGCGCGTGACTTCATAGCCATTCAGTCCCGGCATCATGATATCGAGCAACACAATATCTGGCGCGATCTCATCTAATTTATCTAAAGCAGCTTTCCCGCTCTGTGCAGTTTCGACAAGATAACCTTCCGATTCTAGAACTGTCTGGAGCAGAACTAGGTTATCAGCGATGTCATCTACGACCAGAACTCGGTAAGTGTTCAATAGCATGATCAAGGGCTTTGTTAAAACGGCTTTGGGCAGATACGGTTAGGGCGCTTAGTCTACCAGGATACTGTTTGACGTAACATCGATCGCTCTAACCAAAGGCAGATTGTTATCGATTGGCTCAGGGTAATTAAGCCACAAGTGCACCCGATTTTCCTGCGTAATTGGCACAGGAAATCTCGGTATTTTCTGAGAAAGATAGCTCCGGAATCATTGATCGAATCTTTAGACTGCGCCAAGTTAGGGAACCTTCCATGAAGAAATCATGAAGATCACCGTATAGTAGCGGCGGATTGTTTGATTTTTCCTGAAATCTCCGAGGAAATGCGTACAGGCTAAAGTCCCTCCATCGGCTGATGTCTTCATGCTAGAACTCATCCCTACGCTGTTTGCTCAGCAACAAGTCAAGCAAGCAGCAAACCCGGTACAACCGATCGAGCAACCTGCAACCCTAACTCAAACTCAAACTCCGGTTGTAACTCCAGCTTCTGCGATCGCGATTCCGGAATCTCTGCCTGTTTCTATTCCCGCAACGCCCGCTCCCGCTCCAGTTCAAACCCCGAATCCCTTAATCCCAATCACGTCAAAGGTTCCCCTTCCCAAAGTCCCCCAAAAACCCGCTCAAGTCACACCCCAAGCCGCTACAAAGCCCGTAGATTCACCGCTCGTGAATTCACAATCCGTAGAAGCCAAACGTCCCGCAGTTCTAACAGGAGCTAAACCGCGATCAATCCCAACGAATTCCACTAACAAACCTGTCACAGCAAACCGCAAAACTCCTGTAAAACTCACCGAAACAGCCCGTTTAGGTGTCCCAACCGAGAAACCAGCCGTTCAAACCGCTCCCAAAACCGAAGCAGCAGGCATCGAAATCCCCGTTCCAAAACCGACACAATCTGCTTCTACAACAAGCGCGAACGCGGAGCGCGGTGCAAGCATCGAAATCCCCGTTCCAAAACCCACGATTCAAACTGCTCCGACCACTCCAACAAGCGCGAATGCGGAGCGCAGTGCAAGCATCGAAATCCCTGTTTCAAAACCCACGATTCAAACTGCTCCGACCACTCCCACTCAGACACAGAAACAGCTTTTAGAACAACGCCTCGCCGATATCGTATCGAGAGATCGACAAGCAAAACAAGCTCAACAGCGCGATACCTTAGTCGCTCGTGCTTACAGTCTTGCCACTCAGCGACGATTTACCCAAGCGAGAAAACTACTTCAAGATCCGAGCATTCCAGCCGATTTGCACAATCAGATTTTGAGCAATATCAATTCGCTGGAATCTGCAAGTCGTGCAGTCGGGATTACTCAAATCAAAGAACCCGTCACAAAACCTGCACGTCCGGCAATCACCGCGAGAAAGCCTTCGACTCCGGTTGCCAGAGCGCCTCGAACGACGGCACGACGATCGATGACCATTCAAGTTCCGAGAGCGATTCAATCTCTACCGATTCAACGTCGATCGCCCATCCCCAATCCGACCGCTTCAATTGCCTCGGACGATTCCATCGGCGGATATATCGATCAACTCGTCACGCCTCCCAAGAATCTACAAGCCTTCAACCGCAACCTACCGCAATCCACCGCCAAAGGTCAGATTGTTTACCCGTTACCCGAACCTGTTCCCGTGACCTCTGGATTCGGGTGGCGGCGGCATCCGGTAACAGGCGTTCGACGGTTTCATGCTGGAGTCGATCTAGGAGCGGCACAAGGAACGCCTGTGATTGCATCGCGTGGTGGAAAAGTGACCGTCGCCGATCGCATGGGGGGATATGGATTAACGATCGTGATGCAGCAGCCCGACGGAAAGCAGGATACCCTCTACGCTCATCTGTCTCAAATCTATGTTCGTCCCGGCGAAAAGATTCAGCCCGGAGCAATCATTGGACGGGTGGGAAGTACTGGACTCTCGACCGGACCGCATTTGCATTATGAAGCGCGACAAATGAGCAATTCTGGTTGGATTGCGGTCAATCCAGGCGGACAACTCGAAGCGGCGCGAACAAGACTCGTTCAAGCTCGACAACAAGAAGAGCGATCGACTCGTTCCAGTCAGGGCGGTTAAAGCTTCATCTGTGAAAAGTGCGAGACCTAGCGTTAATCCACGATGCGTAGTTCTATCAATAGCAAGAGTGGAATCTTAACACCATAGAGATATGGAAACTCTCGGTGCAGTTTCTAGGATGGAATCACGTTATAAAAAACGTGTTGGAGCTACTACTAATTCGGAGTACATACCATGCAAACTCGAAACAGCACTGATCTACCTCCTGTCGCGACTGAATACAACGGTAAAGACCGCAACGCATTCCTATTTGGTTGGAATCCTCAAGCAGAACTTTGGAATGGTCGTTTGGCAATGATCGGCTTCTTGGCATATCTGCTGTGGGACTTGGCTGGATTCAGCGTATTGCGCGATGTCCTGCACTTGATCAGCTATCGATAAATTCTCGATCCGATAGTTCAAATGCTCCCGGTGTTAATCGCATCGGGAGTTTTTTCTTGTCATCAGTCTATAGGCAGAGATATAGGAATTGAGCATGGTATTGTAATTAACTTTCAGCTACAACAATTCATAGAACTTGTTCCATTTCGAGGATAAAAAAGAAACTCAGCACGTACAATATTAGTGATTTGTTCGCTCAACACGATAAGAACGCAAATGGTAAACAGAAAATCCAATGCGGCAGTCAAAGTAAAAACAACGATGCTCGACCAAGCAGCATCACTCCTAGATGATCTGCCGGAGAAACCTGAAGCAACGGTTTCTCTACGACAAGCGATCGAGCTTTTACAGGATGATCTTAGAAGTTCGCTCGATAAAGGCTACGGATACGAAGAGCTTGCGGGTGTTCTCGCAGAACAAGGAATAGAGATAAGTCCTTCGACGTTAAAGCGCTATTTAGCATTGAGTCAGAAAGAATCGGGTCGCCCTAGGAGACGACGCACTCGACGGACAAAGCCAGAAAGTGAAGAATGAGCATCAAGAGACCACAGGAACAAATCAACTGTGGTCTTTTTGTTTGAAAGTTTTGTCGCTGCGTTGTGAACTCGCCCCGGAATAAATTCGGGGCTAACAGAGGGAAGTCCGCGCTCCGGGGACTGAAGAATGATCGCTTATTACTGCACGCCTAATAATTTGTGAGTTTGCAAGCTGATTCGCCACTCTGGATGCTGCTTAACATACTCGAAAATCAAATCTAAGCTTTCCTTGTGGCTCCATTCGGGCTGTAGATAACGAATTACGCGATCGCTCACTTTCTGGGATTGCTGCTCTGCCCATTCAAAGTCTTTCGCTTCAGAAATCACGACTTTCAACTCATCGGCATGAGCATAAACACTGTCGTGCGGCGGTTTTGATTGCTTCGGAGAAAGCGTCACCCAATCGAATTCGCCACTAAACGGATGTGCGCCGGAGGTTTCTAAATGCAATCGTTGTTTTGCTTGGTGAAGCGCTTGAGTGAGTTCTGTTAGATCGTGCATCAGCGGTTCGCCTCCCGTGATGACCACGATCGCTGAATTTGCCTTGATCGCACTCTCGACTAATTCATCGATCGATCTTTGCGGATGACGTTTTGCGCTCCAAGACTCTTTCGTATCACAGAACCAACACCCGACATCACAGAGCGCCAATCGAATAAAAAATGCACTCGTGCCCGTCCAAGCGCCTTCACCTTGAACAGAATGAAACGTTTCAACGATCGGAAATGTTTTAGTCATCTTCGTACTCTGCCCAAGAATTCGGAGTTTCGGAGACCGCAACTTTCAATTTGATATCTGCGGGAAGTTCTTTCTTCGTTTTGTCGTAGATATATTTGGCGATCATTTCCGCAGTCGTTTCATAGCCTTCCGGCAACACTTCATTGAGAACACAGTGATCGAGTCCGCCTTTGAACACATCTTTTTTCGCCCAGCGCAATGTTCTGAAGTCCGCAACCATCACCGGATGCGGACAATATTCGGAAGCATGAAGCTGAGACGCGATCGCGCTAATTCTCACCGTGTAGGTATGTCCGTGCATCCGACCACAGGGACCGTTATAATCGCGAATCCAGTGAGCCGCGCTAAATGTAAATTCTGTCGATAAAGTCCACTTCGGCATAAGGCGAGATCAAATCGTTGCTCATCCATCCTAGAAGATCGCGATCGCGAAAGACTGATTAAACCACGATCGCGTTTCCAAATTTATTCTTCAGAGTTCGTGAGCGTTCCTTTCATAAACAGATTCCGCAGCACAATCAACAATACGCCCACAACCAGAAATGCAAATCCTAGCAGTCGGCTCTCATTCGAGGCAAAGGCAACTAAACCGAGATTCAGCAACAATGCCAGAACTGGAACAATGCTCGGAACCTGAAATCCAGGAGCTTGGGGAGCTTGACGTTTGATGACCAGCAAGGAGAGATTAACCAGGCAGAACATCACCAGAATCAAGGTTGCCGTTGCACCCGCTAACAGTTGAATCGTGCCTGAAACGGCAAGCGCGATCGCCAACGGTACAATCACGAAAAAGGTGCGATAGGGTGTCGATCGTTCTGGATGCAATTGACTAAACCAAGCAGGTAACAGCCCTTCCCGCGACATTCCGTAAATCAATCGTGATGCCGTGACAAAGTTTAATAACGCTGTATTGAGAACGGCGAATGCAGCAATGATTGTAAAGGTAATGGGTGGAATAGCAGGCTGAGCGCGACGAACTACATCGAGTAAGGGAGCTTTCGAGGCAGCTAATGTTGCCGGATCAAGAACTTGAACCGAGAGCCAGGACACAAGAATGTAAATAACCCCAGCAATACTGAGTGCAAAGATAATTGCTCTTGGCACATTGCGCTCTGGATCTCGGACTTCTTCTGCAACGTTCACAATATCCTCAAACCCAATAAAGGCATAAAACGCGAGTGCCGCCCCTTGAATCACCGCAACCCAACCAATTTCGGGTTGTGTTGGAGTTGCAGGAACCGTTGTCGCATTTCCACCAAATAGAAACAGCGAAGTTACTAAAATGACAATAATCAGCCCCGAAACTTCAAGCGTCGTACAAAAAACATTCAAAGCAGAAGATTCCTTCATCCCTCGAAAGTTCACGAACGTTAGACCTGCAAACAACGCCAGCACAATCAACCAATCGGGAAGTCCTGGAGCCACCGCAATTACATATCCAGCAAACGCCCTCGAAATTGTCGCCATCGAAATCACGCAGGTACAAAACATCAACCAACCTACGATCGTCGAAAGCCAGTCAGTCCTGAACGCTCGATGCACAAAGTAAGCCACACCCCCACTTTTCGGAAATCGACTGCCCATTTCGGCGTAACTGAGTGCCGTAAATCCTGCCACGACCATCGCCACAATAAACGAAGCCCAGACTAGATGCCCGGACAATCCAGCAATCCGACCCACCACGGCATAAATTCCAGCCCCTAGAATGTCACCCACTCCATAGATCACGAGCGTGGGCAATCCAAAGACGCGCTTGAGCGAATCCGCTTCTGCATTCGGTTCCATAAGCCTGCCTGTATCTACACTTTCCGTCAGTATAGAGGGTACAAAGATCCCCTCTCGTTGGATTACTTACAAAGCGTTAAGCGAAACAGATGCAGATTGATGTCAGACATCACATCGAGCAAGTTCGATCGTCGGAAAAATGCGAGTTATGACTTGATTTTTCGCATTGTTTGAAAGAGTGTTTGTCTGAGCGATTTAGGAAGCAGAGAAAGTGTAAGTCCAATGTATGCTTTCGAGGGCGACGCAGATTTACCTGCTCGTACTAATTCGCGTCCCTGCTCTGTGTTTCCAATTTCGATCAGCCTCAGACCCAGTAACAACTGAGTTTCCGCTAAACGCGATCGACGAATCTTTTCCATCTCTCCCGCAAATCGGAAATTCTCTAAATAACTCAGCTTGTCTTTGAGATAGGGAATGGCTCGATCGAGTCCTTGCTGTTCTGGATGCACTCGATATTCCATCAATCTCTGTGGTAGATAGTAACCTTGTTTATCAGCCAATACTAATCGTACAAATAAATCATTGTCTTCACAGTTCTGAATATTTGGGCGCATATAATCGACAGCTTGTAACGTCTGCATTCTAAAAAGTGTTGCACCAATTTGAAAGCTTTGTTTAACGAAGACTGTTTCTAGTAATGCTGGAGGAATTCCTTCTTCAAGCTTCGTTCTGCCCCAATTTTGCGAGTTTTTCTCTGTGAATTCAAGATCGCGTTGATTGTCAGAATTGATAATCCAGTGATCTGTGCCAACAAAGTCGATCGCTGAATTACGATCGAGAATCTGACTCGTCTTTTCTAAAAATTCTGGTGTTAAGCGATCGTCATCATCGAATTTGATGAAATACTGCCCAGTCGCCACTTCATAGCCCGATCGCATATTGTTACTTTTGCCAACATTGCGAGGATGACGAACATATCGAACACGCGGATCAGCGTAGCGTTCCATCAGTTCCGGAGTTCCATCTTGAGAGCCATCATCACAGATGATCAATTCCCAATCTGAAATCGTTTGGGCGAACACACTCTCGATCGCGAATGGCAGAAAGTGAGCGCGATTATACGTAGGGATACAGACACTAATTTTGGGCATACCGAGCTTAGATTTAGTTTCCCTCAATATCGACACGATCGCCCCATGAATATCCTCATGTTGTCTTCGACCTTCCCCTATCCCCCAACCAAAGGCGGAACTCAGGTTCGGACATTCCATTTACTCAAGTATCTGAATCAGGCTCACCAGGTTACGCTTCTGACACAGCGAAGTGAAGATGTGAGTGATGCGGAAATTGAAGCATTACGGGAATTTACGGGCGAATTAGTTGTATTTGAGAAGTCGTCTCAAGCTTCAAACAAGCTACAACGATTCACGGATTTTCTAATTGAAGGAACACCGCCCAGTGTGCGATCGAACTTTTCCCCCGCAATGCAAGCCTGGATCGATCAGCACATTGAGAAATTCGATGTCATCACCTGCGAACACTGTGTGAATGAAATTTATGTGCGCCCAGAGTTTCAACAGAAAAAGATTGTAAATGTCCATAGTTCAGTCTATGGCTCTTGTAAGAATCAATTACAGACCGGGACTTCTGAAAATCAATTGCGCGATCGCATTAACCTTCCACTGCTAAAACGTTACGAGAAACGCTACTGTCAGAAATTCACAAACATTGTCGTGACGACCGATGACGATCGCATTCAACTTCAAAGCTTCAATTCCAACGCTGAAATTGATGTGATTCCCAATGGAGTCGATTTCACAGCATTTCCTTATCGCTCGACTGATCCGGGTGGTCATCATCTGATCTTTATCGGTGCAATGGACAATCTAGCGAACATTGATGCGGCAAAGTTTCTGAGCTTAGAAATTCTTCCACAGTTGCAAGCGAACTATCCGAATGTGAAATTGTCGATCGTCGGTGCAAGACCAACTACAGAAATTCAGCAACTCGGAGAACGCGAAAATATTACCGTGACTGGGCGAGTTGACTCGATCGCAGATTATCTCCATCAAGCAACCGTCTGTGTAATTCCGATGCGAACCGGATACGGAATCAAAAATAAAACACTCGAAGCAATGGCAGCGGGAACACCGATTGTATCGAGCGATCGAGGTTTAGAAGGTTTGCAATCCGAGCAACGAGCGTTAAGAGCAAATTCGGTGAATGACTATACTGCGGCAATTTCACGATTGTTTGAAGATGCGGGACTGCGATCGCAACTGTCGCAAAATGCGCGATCGCTGATCGAAACTGAATACACTTGGGAACGGGCAGGGCGGCAATATTTACAGGTTTTGGAGAGATCATTACAAGTCGAGATTTGACACGGTAAGATAAATCTTTGCTTGTATACGCCACCACACAAAATTAAATTGCCATGAGTACCGGGACATTGTTCGATAAAGTCTGGGATTTGCACACCGTCGGGGTTCTGCCATCGGGACAAACTCAACTCTTCATCGGGCTACATCTCATTCACGAAGTCACCAGTCCGCAAGCGTTTTCGATGTTGCGAGAACGCGGCTTGAAAGTTCTGCTCCCCGAAAGAACCGTTGCAACCGTCGATCACATCATTCCGACTGATAATCTCGCCCGTCCATTTCTCGACTCAATGGCAGAAGAAATGCTCCAAGAGCTTGAGAAGAATACGGCATCGAACAATATTCGCTTTTATCCAGTCGGTTCTGGTAGTCAGGGAATTGTCCATGTGATTGCACCCGAACAAGGATTAACGCAACCGGGAATGACGATCGCTTGTGGAGATAGCCATACTTCCACACACGGAGCATTTGGCGCGATCGCATTCGGAATCGGAACGAGCCAAGTCCGCGATGTGCTGGCTTCTCAAACTCTGGCACTGTCTAAACTGAAAGTCAGAAAAATCGAAGTGAATGGCAAGTTAAACCCTGGCGTATACGCAAAAGATGTCATTCTCCACATCATTCGGAAACTCGGTGTCAAAGGCGGAGTCGGATACGCTTACGAATTCGCTGGAACAACCTTTGAACAAATGAGCATGGAAGAACGCATGACCGTTTGTAATATGTCGATCGAAGGTGGCGCACGTTGCGGATACGTCAATCCCGATCAAGTTACCTACGACTATTTGCAAGGTCGCGATTTTGCTCCAAAAGGCGAAGAATGGGATAAAGCGATCGACTGGTGGAATAGTCTTCGCAGTGATGCCGATGCTGTTTACGATGATGTGATCGTTTTCGATGCGACTGATATTGCTCCCACTGTGACTTGGGGTATTACTCCAGGACAGGGAATCGGTGTTAACGAAACCGTTCCTACTCCGGATGTGATGCCAGAAGATGAACAAGCGATCGCACTTGAAGCTTATCAATATATGGATCTGCAACCGGGCAAACCACTGCAAGGAACCAAGATTGATGTCTGCTTTATCGGAAGCTGTACGAATGGGCGCATTTCTGACCTGAGAGAAGCGGCGCGAGTGGCTCAAGGACGACAGGTTGCAGATGGCGTGAAAGCGTTTGTCGTACCGGGATCAGAGCGGGTGAAATCTCAAGCGGAACAGGAAGGACTCGATCGTATTTTCACAGAAGCTGGATTCGAGTGGCGTGAACCCGGTTGCTCGATGTGTTTGGCAATGAATCCCGATAAATTGCAAGGTCGGCAAATCAGCGCTTCTTCATCGAATCGGAACTTCAAAGGACGGCAGGGATCAGCTTCGGGGCGCACATTGTTAATGAGTCCTGCAATGGTGGCAGCGGCAGCGATTACTGGAAAGGTTACGGATGTGCGTGAATTAATGTAATGGAACGGGGACGAGGTGCAAACCGGAACGATCGTCAAACAGTCGATTCGGTTGCACAACAAAAAGGAATGGACTCATTACAGCGTCGAGCTTTTGGGAAATACATTGAAGATGTGAAACGCTCTGAAGGTCGAGGAGGAGCAGACAATTTCACTTACAGAGTAGGACGGGAGCGTGGAAGCCCACTGGCTTCCAGTCGTGGGATGAAACGCGACACGGGCGCTTCTTACTCAGTCCCCTACGGAGGGAAACCCTCCTCCAGGGCTGAGCGCTTTTAAGCGCCTTCATCTACTCTTCTGATTGGCAATGTATTTTTCAATAGTGGAGCTACTCACATTGCCAGCAGTGCTGCAAAAATAGCTGCGAGTCCACATTGACGGCATTTTCATCAGTGGATCAGGAAACTCTTTCCGCAATTCTCGTGCTGAACGTGCTTTGATGCGAAACAGGATGTCAGAGGGTGACATCGTTGGAGGGCAATTCAGGAATAAATGAACGTGATCTGGCATGATTTCTAGCGCTAACACCTTGCATTCGAGGTCTTGAGCAGTCTGATAAATCAATTCTTTGAGTCGTTCAGCAATTGCGCCCATCAGCACTTTGCGCCGTCTACGAGGAATCCAGACAAAGTGATAGTTAATCAGGGTGACAGAGGTGATGCCATGTCGATACTCTTGGCTCATAGGTCTACACAATTGGTCTATAAACCATTATAATAGACAGCATGAAAACTCTGAAGTTCAAGCTATACGAATCGCATCGGAATCAGCACCTTAAGCGTAGTATCAATGCTGCCGGGGTGATTTATAACCATTGCATCGCACTTCACAAACGGTACTACCGGATGTGGGGCAAACACTTGAATTGCAGCAAACTTCAAAGCCACATTGCCAAACTCAGAAAGCGTAAAGCATTCTGGCAAACCGTAGGCTCTCAAGCGGTACAGGATATCTGCCAGCGAATCGAGAAAGCCTATCAACTGTTCTTTAAGCATCACAAGAAAGGAGTTAGACCACCGGGATTCAAGAAAGTAAAACGGTACAAGTCATTCACTCTGAAACAAGCTGGCTACAAATTCTTAGGTGGCAACCGAATCAAAATCGGGAATCGTGTCTATCAATATTGGAACTCTAGACCCAGGGCGTTCCGCCACGCTGACGCAAGTGAGGGAATCGTCAAAACTTTAACCATTAAGCGCACTCCATTAGGAGAGTTATTCATGGTTGTCGTGGTTGATAGCGTGGAAGAATCAGAAACCAAAGTCGAGACGAGTAGAATCGCTGGCTTTGATTTTGGCTTGAAAACATTCCTCACTTGCTCGGATGGTTCCAAGATTGAATCGCCGCTATTCCTGAAACAATCACTCAATGCCATCAAGAAAGCCAGTCGCCAACTGTCCAAGAAGCAGAAAGGATCATCGAACCGTGAACGCGCTCGATTGAACCTGGTACGCAAGCATGAGGATGTTTGCAATCGCCGCTCTGATTGGTTTTGGAAACTAGCGCATGAATTGACCGATAAATTCGATGTGCTGTGCTTTGAGACGTTGAATCTCAAGGGAATGCAGCGACTTTGGGGGCGTAAGATCTCAGATCTCGCGTTTGGTGAATTCCTTTCAATTCTTGAATGGGTTGCCATCAAGAAAGGTAAGCTTATCGTCTTCATCGACCAGTGGTATCCAAGCTCTAAGACTTGCAATCATTGTGGGCACGTCCTGAAAGAGTTGGATTTGAATGTTAGAGAATGGCGTTGCCCATCCTGTCAGTCAGTGAATGGACGGGATGAGAATGCAGCTAAGAATATCTGTGCGGTTGGGACATCAGCCGCTAAGTTAGGCGATGTTAGACAGGCTACGCCTGCAATCGCTGTCTGAGCTTAGAATCCCACGACTTTAGCGAAGCGGAGCCGTGGGAGTATGTCAAGAGGAAAATGGTAGATCTTGGGTAATGCCAAATACGGGTGGAATCTCAACGTTTTCCGTTCAAGGGAAAGGTAAAAATTGGTGGAGGCTGGATCAGGGCACTCAGATCCCAACTGACCTAAGATTAGTCAATGATTATGGTAATCACTGGGCATGGGAACCAAGTAGTACTATGTCATTAGAGCGATACGAAACTGCATTGCGTCAAGTCAGTGAACATTTCTACAAAGTGGGTTAACAAGGAGAATCTACATGAACCTATCCCCAAAAGCTTTACGATTCCTGATCGAAGCCCTAGATTACCGAATTCAGGCTTATCAAGAGCAATTGGATTCTGACTCCCTAGATGAAGATGCCGCTTCAGATATTGGCAATGATGCTATGTATCTTGAAACTTTACAGCAAGACTTACGGAAAACTTTAGAGAGCCAGACTTCCAAAGTTTCTACAGGCATCTAGAGAACAACTGCACCGAACGCTGACTGCTGCAACGCATTGGCGGACGAAGAGCGGTTTTTGCATCGGGAATTGTTGGAACACTTTGCGGAGATGCGAGGGTAAAGGTAGGAAGTGGGGAGCGACTCTATAGAATAAAGTCAGAGACTTGAGGGAAGCATTATGAATTTATCTTCAATAAATGGCATTGATGTTGAGCGCATCACTCATCTTCAACAGCAAGAAACCTTATTTGAGCAAGCGAAACCGCATTTACTCGAACAATATTTTGGAGAATTCATCGCCTTTGAAGATGAAGTATTAGACCACGATAAAGATGAACAAAAACTAGCAGAACGAGTTTATGAGAAATACGGCTACCGAGACATCTTGATCAAACAAGTTCTCCACCAAGATCCAAAACTTTTTGTCCGAGGCTTCACACCTAACCTATAACGATGAGCAGTTATCCTTATGTCAGTCTCGGAGAAGGAATACCCCCTGCTCCAATTTTGCCAATCATTATTCGTCCTCCCGACTGGGCAAATAATCCCGCAACTTACTCGACAGAAGCATTTCTAGACACAGGTTCAGACTGCACCTTGATTCCACTAGTAGTTAGTCAGGTGGAGGATGAGGGGTGGGGAGTGGGGAGTGGGGAAGCAGGTTGCTGTTCTTCTTACTCCCTACTCCCTACTCCCTACCTCCCCATCATTCTCAGATTGACTAACCACTAGAGATAGTATCCACTTTGCAGCTTCGGCTACTAGGAGCTAACTCAGAGATAAATGGTGTAGGAGGTGGAACGATTCTAGGGTTTGCCTGCTACGTTAATCTACAGTTGGATCAGGTTTCACACAAAGCGATTCGAGCTTATGGCTGTCCTCGCGATCGATTTGGCGATCGTGTATTAATCGGACGAGATGTTCTCAATCAATGCTGCATTGAATTCGATGGACGCAACTTAGCACTTCGATTTAATGAGCCATGAAATTCGCTCTTCAGTCCCCTTCAGCGGACTTTGTTCAATTAGCCCCGAATTTTATTCCGGGGCGGGTGAATGCAATAAACGACCCGTTTCAAACACTCCCTAAGCCGATCGCTCAATCCATTCATCAATCTCCGAAAAATCATTACATCCCGTCACTTCCATCAGCGTTTGCAGCATCGCGAGATCTTGCTTCTCCCATTCCGCCAAGATTGTTGCTCGATCGTCTTCCGGTGGAAAGTATTTGTAAATTCGCAATCCGCCTCTTCGTCCATCTGGAGCTACCGCACGACCTGTACAGGTGAGTTTGACTCCGATTTTGCCGAGTAAAGTTTGAACGATCGCGATCGGGGCTAGTTTCTCCGTCACAGTGAAGTTAAACAACGCTTTCATATCGTCGCGGCACTCTAAAGCGGTCGTGGCAACGAATTGAACGAGATCATCAGTCGCGAGAATCTTTTCTCCGGGTTTGAGAAATTCTAGGATTTTTAGCGATCGTAGTGCCTCAACTTGAGCAGTTAACAGCTTGACATCTTGAATTGAAATCTTCCCATCTCCCCGTTCTAGATGATCTTCAAGCTCTTGCATATCATGTAGGCGAACGTATTCAGGATTGCCTGTCAGATAGTAATACAGACGTAATTGCGTATACCATCCATCATCATCTTTCAGTTTGATCTCTGGTGTAATCGTTTCGACGTTGTATTTCTGCTTCAGTTCGTGTTTACGTTTGCTGTACCGTTTCTGAATTGTTTGGTTTGCTTGTTCTTTGAGTTCGTAATATTCTTCAGGTGTAATTTCTGGAGAATCGGAAACCGCGATCGCTTCTGCGGTTTGGTTCCGAGTCCGAATCGCAGCAACCACTTGAGCAATACGATCGCACACTTTCAAATCATGCCGCGCTTCTAAAAACTCAAACCCTGGAATACTCAGAACTCCGCTTTTTAGCTCATTCAATGTTTGCTCAGAAATTGGCAACTGTCCAAACATCTTGTTTAAATCATCGGTTACTAAAGTGACGGAATGACCTTCGAGTAACAATCCGTTCCGAAATTCGCGACGATAGCGCCACAGAGACGCATTCACTCGTGCAGCCATTTTTGCCCAGGTGCGAAGTGCGATCGGGTTACTGTGCTCATCCAGATCGAAATCGATGTCTTTCAGTAATGCAATGTTGTACTGAACAGATTTCGTCACAGATTGCGCCACATCTCGATAGTTACAGCTACCATTGCCGATTTTTCCAGGACCAAAATGTGCCGCCCAGATGTAGCGAGGAATCGGTTCGCGCACTCGTGCTAGAGCTTGCCGGGATTCAGAATCGGGAGTGACACCTTGGAAGATGCCGAATACACCTTTGAAATGGTTGCGAATGTCGATCGACACTCCAGTCCCGATCGTCGGTGTCGCTAAAACAATATCGTAATCGCCAACGACATCATTGATTCGTTCAGCAATGTGATAGGCAGCGTGATCAGGATCAGAAACGGTTTCGCTATCAATTCTGAGAATGCGTTTATCAGAAAATTGCAGCTTGAGATAGGTTTCTAGATTCTTAGAACTCCAGCGACCGCGAACTTTCTGAGAATCGAGACAAACGAAAATTGCTCCAGTTTGTAAGACCGATTCCATTCGATCGATTAACGGTGCAGCGTTCTTCGTGTCATACAGCGAAACATCCCAAGCAATTTCAGGCTTCCACTCATTCACGACCACCCAAGGAGCGATCGACGTTTCTGCTAATCCGCGCAGATAATCAATACTGACATCAGACAGATCCGCATCTTGTGCAATCACCAATCCATCGGTTGCGAGAACAGTTTCGATCAATTCCCGCAAGGTTTCGAGAATTCTCACTCGCTGGTGATAGCAAGTAGCACTGTTCAGAGCATGCCAGAGAACTTGTTCAACTTCATCGAGAATGACGATCGCGCCTTCCCACTCTGCCGGATTAAACCGCGCTTTAGAGTTGGGGTGCAGCGAATCGATACACAATCCATAGCTATGAGGATTCTCAGAATGAATTGCATCCGTGATCCAATCGATTCCGATACTGTGGCAAATCGCTTTACCAAGTTGAATTCGGTGTGTGATCACGAGAACTTTGCGAGCAGCTTCCGCTGTGCCAGAGGCAACACACTCCTTGATCAATCCTTGTAGCGCCGTCGTTTTTCCGGTTCCTTTTGCACTTTTAATACAAGCTAAACCGGACTCTGGATAAGGCAAATCGCCCAGATACGGCTGATTTAATTTAAGAGAAGGTGTATAGGTTAGTGACCATAATTTTGATGCCTGCCAGAATTCAAGTTCGATCGCTGATTCATACAATCCTGTAAACGCATCAGCACCACGAGCGACAACGAAATCATCAACGCCCTTTTCAGCACCCGGCAGTGCAATAACTTTAACTTGACAGCCAGCATTGGTTAAGAGTTGTCCTAAACGAGAAGTGGCAAGAAAGATATTTTGTAAGGTTCTCGGCTTAGTTTCGTAATCAAAACAGATGTGAACGGATCTTTGAGCCGTCGCAAAATGTCCCAATTCTGCGATCAACTGCCGAGTTTCACGCCGATATCCACTAAAGATTCCCGGAAGCGCGATCGCTGGATACCCTAAACTCAACAAACATCCGGCTTTCTTCTCACCTTCGGTTAAGACGATCGGCAAATTATTCCGCCAAACCCACTCCCAAAAGTTCGTGGCTCCGTTAATTGCAATCTCGAATCGTTTCGATACCTGCATCCAAATCCGCATCGGCACATCGAGCAGAATCAAACGGCTCGAACCTTTACCGAGACTCGGACTGAGGTATTTTGCGGCTTTGTTCTTCTGATCAACGATCGGCGTATCTGGCTTAAATCGTCCCCAATCCATCCGCTGCCAATGATTCAGCGGATCAACGCCACTCACCCACCAGCCCCGAACCGATTCCCGCGCTTGGTTTCCGAATCGAGTCACTTTCCAGTTGAGAAGTTCAGCGATCGGGTAATTCGCCTCACGAGTAAACGGGTCAACCTCTGTATCCTCAAGCGTTCTAACGTTCCGCTGAATAATCTCCGGATCGACTCCGCTGAGTAGCCATTCTTGTTCGTGATCGGGCGCAAGGTAGCCTTTGATCGGTTTTGCCGCTCCAGAGGGAGCAATTCTGAGGGAAGTCACCATCAGCCCTGCTCCTTCTGGAATAAATTTGCACGCGAACCTAGCGCAGAATTGCTGCACCTGATACAATGTTTGGACATAGAAATCAAGCCCAATCTTTTTTGGGCAAACAAGGTTATCGACCCCTTTGGCTGACTGTGGTAGGGAAGCTTGAGGGGTTTTGCTTATCGAGTTGAAATTCTAGATTGGCGGACTCTGTAGCGGTGGTAGTCGCCCAAAATCGCTCAATCTATTTCGAGACAAACAAGGTTCCGTCGCGGCAATGGTGGTAGACATCGCTTCGACGTGGAAAGCAGATTAACACTGATCCACCAAAGGCTCAATAGGGTGTGGATCGTAAATCCGCGAAAGTTACAGGCGATTCATACGGGCGCGTTAGCAGGAAAACCCGACGGCGGAGGAACAGGCAAAGAGGCGGAAAGTTCGCGATTTTCAGGTGGATCGATCGCATAAAATAAGGAGCGCGGATCACCTGGATCATCGACGCGAGAGTTACAGAAACCGCGATCGAATTCAGACGCAGGCGTTACAGAACTCCGTAAACTTACTACTACTGGTGGGGGCAATCTGGCTCATCCAGACACTAGACCCCCAGATATAGCGTTCACCCTCTAGACAAATCCCAAGAGGTAGGGCACTATATGTGGGGTCTAGAATCTCCACGAGCGATGAAACTACTAGAAGCAGCCTTTCCAGTCGATAGCCAACTCTTGATGGTGTTGCCCAGAGCCGGGGCATCGGTGCGAAATCCAGATGTGCGATTACCGATTTTGCGATCGGATGTGGACGGCTACTATTTAGAAATGCGAGTAGAGGCGGACACGCACGACGAAAGCGAATTTGCGGTAATTCGACGAGTCCCGTTAGAGAATTTGACCGAAGAAGAATTAACCGAATTAAAAACTGAATACTCTAAGCTTGATTGGGAAACTTGTGTGCGAAAAGGGGTGAGCAATGGATTAGAAAAAGTCCAAGATCGCCGGATTCAACGAATGTTTATGGCGTTAATGACGTTTTTGAATCCGCGCCAGATCTCGATCGTACTTTATCTCTATAAGCTTGCCGCTCAACAGCAGAACGGGGGAACGGTGACGTTTCGATCGAACGACCTACTCGAAAGCCTGGGATATACGCGGACAAAGGATGGCGGGTTTGCGTCGAAACTGCGATCGCAGTTAAATCGCGATCTAGTCGCGCTTCATCGCACCGAATTAGTTTTGGCTCAATCCTTTAAGAAAATGAATCAAAATCGTGGTGCAAAAGTCGCGATTAAGAGCATTCTTCGGATCAAAGATTACGAAGTTGATAATGCTCCTAGAGATTTCGACATTACAAAAGCAGCAGATTACACTTACGAATTGGCTGATTCTTACACGATCTCTTTAGAGTTCTTTGACAGTTCTCGAAATGGCGATTGCGTTCTTTTTCCAAATCAATTCGATATTACTCAGCGGCTTGGAAGTAATGCAAAATGTGATTACAAAACGAAGCTTTTGATCTATTTAGCCAGTCGCCTAAAATGGGACAGCTTAACCGATGGGCAATTCATTTCCGTCTCGAAACAGTACTTATTCAAGAATCTCGATCTGTTTGGCAGCAATTCATCTCGGAACAATCAGATCTTTTGGCGCACAGTCGATGAACTGAAAGAAGATGGTTATCTCCTCGGCGCACAAGAACTTTCAGGAAAGAGTCGAATTTCTACGATTCAGTTTCAGATTGATTCAACAAAATTGAAGTGCAAGTAGTCAGACTATCGATTTCTCACTGTAACGACGACTCGCTGTCCATCTAGGCTGAAAGAACCATTATCACCTTGAATTTCAGCTAATTTAGTTCCTGAGCGATCGTACAAATAAACCTTGTCCTCTGAAGTAGTGATGAGATGTTTTCCTGTTGGGCTAAATTTAACAGCGATACCTTGTAACTCAGCAATTTGTTGACCCGACGAATCATATAAGTAACTCACGCGAGAATCACTGGTTCCTAACCGCTGTCCGTCCGCACTAATAAATGAAAAGTTCTGATTGTAATCTCCGGTGAACGATGACGGAAAGTTCAATCCTTGGGTTGCTGAATCCATCAAAGGCTCGAAGCCATAGTTGCCCTTGAGTAAAGCTAACGGTCGTCCAGTTTGATCAAATAAGCGACCTTCACCAGAAAGTTGAGCAGGTGAGCGATAAACACTTTCTCCATACAAGAACGTCGTAAATTTAGAGCTATTGGGCAAGAAAGCCGCCCAGCTTCCCGGCGATCGAGTAATCTCTTTTCCTAAACGATCGTACAAATAAACGGTGTTGTCTGAGACAGTCAGGATTCGTTGACTATTTGAACTGAATCTCGCACTCGTTCCCTTTAATTGAGCAAGCTGTTGACCTGTTGCGGTATACAAGTAACTTGATTTTTCACCAATCAAATTTGAGGTAACAATCAAACGCCTATCTGGGCTAAAAATTGGAAATAGTCCAGAGAATTGAGCAACTTTTTTTCCAAAAGTGTTGTGCATCTGAAGTACCGGATCATCACTTGAACCTGTGACTGAGAAGAATTTTTTTCCATCCGCACTTATTCCTCCACATTGTTTGATTAATCGAGAAATCATTTGCCCAGAAGCATCAAACAAATCGCAACTTTCTGGATTAAGTCGATATAGAACAAATCGCGCTCCATCTGAAGCAAATCCGCTTGTAAGTTTGATGAATCGTCCTGGAATCTGGGCAACTCGGCGACCAGTTTGATCCAATAACGACACACCGTTCTCAGTGAAATTTAATCCTCTTTGACTGTTTTTACTAAACTCTGGTAACTCAACACTTGTCTCATCGAGTTGAATCAGTCTCTGCTTCTGCATGTCATAAACTTGCAGCTTGTTCTTTGTCGATCGAATAAACAGGCGTTGTCCGTCTGGACTGAATCCGAGTTCTCGTGCGTCGAATTCCGACAGTTTCTTGCCTGAGCGATCGACCAATTGAAAGGAGTCATCGAGCTGAGTGATCCATTTCTGCCCATCAGGGCTACTGCGGTAAACTCTTCCATCAAACTGAGCCGTTTTTCGACCCGCTAAGTCATACAGGTAAGTTTTATATCCTTCTTTTGAAGCAAACGCTATTTGACTAAGGTTCTCTAAAGGTTGAAGAAATACAACGATCGCGATCGCAATAGGAAGAAGTGAGATCAGTACTTTTGATAAATTGAGCATTCTGAGTCAACAAGCAGGTTTCCGCTTTAGATTTCCCGTATCCTGCTTACGGACAACCCTACCAAGCAAAATCAGGGTTCACGCTAAAATCTAGAAGTGTGAACATTAAGAGTAGAAACAAATGGTGTTATTTGGATTTGGCAAAAAGCTTACGATTCCGACCCAAGACGAAGCGCTAAAAGGTCGATCGACAAAAATGCCCGTTCCCGCAAAACATTTCGTCAATGGTCATTCGTTGCAGCCTCCATTCCCCGCTGGGATTGAAGTGGCGGTGTTTGGTCTCGGTTGTTTCTGGGGCGCAGAACGGAAATTCTGGCAGCAAGAAGGCGTTTATACGACTGCGGTTGGCTATGCGGCAGGAGTCACTCCAAATCCGACTTATCAAGAAGTTTGCTCTGGCATGACCGGACACAATGAAGTGGTGTTAGTCGCTTACGATCCGAACGTGATTAGCTATGAGAAGCTGCTGAAAGTGTTCTGGGAAAGTCATGATCCGACTCAAGGAATGCGGCAAGGAAACGATGTTGGAACCCAATATCGATCGGGCATTTATGTCTACAACGATGAACAGCGCAAAGCCGCAGAAGCATCCTTGAAGATGTACCAGGAAGAACTCGCAAAAGCAGGTTACAAGCCGATCACGACTGAGATCTTAGATGCACCTGAGTTCTACTACGCAGAAGACTATCACCAGCAATATCTTGCTAAAAATCCGAATGGCTACTGTGGATTAGGCGGAACGAAAGTCTGCTATCCCGGAGCTTGATCAACATCTTCAGGAATCGGTTCAATTGCAGTTTGAGCCGATTCAAATACTGGACAATAACCATCCGGGGTCACTTTGAAATTAAACAATGGTGATCCCGGATTCCAGCACCGCTGCCCCCGATAATGCCGACAGCGGAAGCAACAATCTTTTTCAGAACTATCCATCCAAGACTGCGATCGCTCATTGTTCTGCGTCATCAATTCCCGCTGAGTCAGTCCCCGCAACACCAGATCCTGACCCTGCCAGCGAGCTTCGATCAATCCCGTGTCAGCCAGCGATCGCCATCTCGGATCATGCGTAATTGCATCCGGTAATGTAATCGTGACAACCGTTCCAAGCTCTGTAAGCTCCCCTTCGTAAGTTGTCTCTGGGGGTGCAGGTTGTAGGAACGTTTCGCCGATCGGTAACTCGACTAAACTACCTGATGCTGGAGAATGCAGATGATATCGATTGTGCAGTTCTTCTAATCCGGTCAAGTCCGCCAAATAGTTCGGATCACCGTGAACAAAGATTACGTGCTGTGGGCGTAAATTGTGAATGAACTGTGTGGTACTTGCTCCATCACAATGCTGTGCCAACACATACGTTTCAATATCGAACTCTGGTGAAATCTCGACTAAGCCTTCTTCTAAATGATGCGGGAGTAGAATAAGCCAGCGTTCAGGATTGTCTTCGCAGAATTCTTGCCAATCGATCGAGAAATCGGTCAGCACAATACAAGGCGATTCACCGACCAGCGATCGCTGTTCTGGATGCAGTCTGCGAACTCTCGGACGGACTCGATCGTCCCAAAACAAGGATTGATGTTTGGCGAAATTCTGAACCGATGCGGGTAGATGCGGTAACAGTTCCAAGTACGCATCACAACCGGAAGCGACTGTTCCATCGACCCAAATATCAATGTCTCGCCCGGTGAATAAATGATGACTTCGGAGCAACATTAAGAGTTCTTGTCCGAGTCCGACCATCGGGAGCGGGAGCAGGATCGATTGTCGATCGCTCAATGCCCGACTAATTCTTTCCGCAATCTGATTCTCTTGCTGTCGTCGATGTGGAAATCTTGCCGTTCCATAAGTTCCTTCTGCAATCACCACATCCGGTCGCAATCCTCGCAGTTCTTCTAGTCGCAAGCCTTCCACTAATCGCGAGTTCGATAAAAAGAAATCTCCCGTATAAAGGATGGAATGCGATCGACCTTCAGGCGGCGTGTACGTTAACAGAATCGCAGCCGCTCCTGGAAGATGTCCCGCTGGGAACAGTTCAGCCGTCAAACCATCCTGAAACTCGACAGGCGATCGCCAAGGAAGCGCATGAACAAATGCCGGAACCCGCCCTGGTTCGTCCAACCAATTCAGCGGTAAAAGTTGCGTCGTGACTTCACTTGCATAAATTGGCATCTGAGGGAAAGCACGATGCAAACTCAGCAACCCTTGGGCATGATCAGAATGGGCATGAGTGCACAAAACCACATCTGCGGGCGCGGACTCTGAACTGTCACCCAAAAGCGCAGACAAATCCGCCAGCCCACAGTCGAGCAAAATTCGGTAAGGTCCCATCCGAACGAGGAGACAAACCCCCTCATCCCCATGCCCTGCACCGTAAGGGAAACACTCCAATTGCGTCACGAATCCACCCTAGAGAAACTCAGAATTCACAGAACCCAGAATTCGAGGATGGTATTGATCTACCTCGAATTCTGCCTTCGAGGGTCTATTTTAATGTGCGGAACCGTTGCCATGATAGTTATCGGTATCATAAAAACCATTGCGCGTTCCAAAGAATAGACAAGCGACGGTAAAAACGCCAGAAAGCACAAGTAGAACGAGTTTTACATCCATAATCGATAACTACCTTTTTAATCCAGTGTACAAGAACGGCAATAAGAACTGATGCTACGAATCTTGAATAATCCTAAAGCCGATTTGCTATTAGCTTAGAAAATCACAGATTGATCTTAGATTCTCCCAGAGATAGAATTCTCAGGCGCATCGACTCCTGCTCTCCCTTGAGCAGGAGTCTAACGATCGCATTCAAACAGAACAGGAAATCAATTCTCGACAGGTTCCTTACTGAATCACAATATTGTTGCCAGCACCCCCATCGAGAACATCCAACCCACCATTTCCGACCAGAACATCATCGCCAGCACCGCCGAGGAGCGTATCATTGCCATCTCCGCCTTGAATCACATCGTCGCCATCTCCTCCCGCGATCGTCAATCCAATCACAGCAGGAAGACCCGCAGCAACTACCACGTCATCCCCTCCGAGTGTGTTAATCGTCAGATTATCGCCAATCTCAGCATTCGCGATCGTCACGCTCGGAGCCAATCCAATCACCTCGATTCCAGCATTCGATCGAGCAACAGCAACCACATCATCCCCATTTGTTCCATTCACGATTACCGTGTCGCGAACACCGTCCCCTGTATTGCCTAAGTCAAGGACAACTTGACTCATATCAGTTCCTATCAGATCGTTGATGGTGATCGTATCTGCTCCCCCTAAAGCATTGAGATTCAACCGTTCTACACCGTTAAGATCCATCGTGACGTTGGCAACATTGCGAAACAGTCGAACTCGTCCCCCGTTTGCTGACACATCGAACGCCTCGGCAACATTCGCACCGTTAAACAGCAGCGTATCGAATCCATCCTGACCTTCTACAGTATCGCTATCATCACCGGGGTTCCAGATGAACGTATCGTCTCCCGCTCCCATAAATGCAATGTCCTCACCATCACCCCCATTGATTGTGTCATTGCCTGCACTGCCAAAAAAGCGATCGTTCCCCAATCCACCGTTGAGCGTGAGTTGAAGCAAATTAGCAGCAAGTCCACTCGCATCGATCGTGTCCGCACCTGCTAATCCGTTAATGGCGAGAGTATCCGTTCTCTCCGCACCCACGATCGTAATATTGGCAGCTAGCCCGGTGATTACAATTCCATCGCTCGATGAACTGGCGTTGATCAGATCATTGCCAGCAGTTCCATTAATTGCGATCGCATCTACAACACCATCTCCCGTGCCATTATTTGCCAAATTCAAAACGACTTGACTCAAATCCGTTCCCGTCAAATCATTCACATTAATGGTATCGGCTCCACCAAGCGCATTCACTTCCAAACGCTCCACATCATCGAAATCCATCGTGATATTGCCAATGTTGCGGAAAAACCGAACACGCCCCCCATTTGCAGAGACATCAAAGGCTTCATTCACATTTGCACCATTGAAGCGAAGGATATCACTGCCTGCTTGCCCTTCAACAATATCGCTACCGTCACCGGGATCCCAAACAAAGACATCATCTCCCGCCCCTAGAAAAGCGGTATCGTTGCCACCATTACCATCAACGAAATCGTTACCATCGCCGCCGATAAAGATTTCTGCCCCAGATCCGCCTATCATCGTGTCATCGCCAGCCCCAGCATCGATCGTCAATTGAACCGCTGTTGCAGGTAACGTCGTAGCGCGGATTGTGTCGTTACCACCGAGGGAATTGATCAGCAGCAAGTCAGTTGCTTCAGAGCCTTTAACGTTCACGATCGTAGATAAACCACTGACAGAGTAACTGCTTCCTGTACCTGTAACGTCGATCGTATCTGCATTGTTTGTGCCATTGATGATTAAGCGATCGATTAATCCATCTCCACTACCGATCGTGCCTTCCAAATTCAAATTGATCGTGCGGAGACTGGTTCCAGCTAAGGAATTGACTGTGATCGTATCCGCTCCACCGGAAGGATTGAGATCAAATTGCTCAATCCCATCGAAGTTCAAGGTGTTGCTCAAGTTGCGGGTGAAACGGACTTGGTTGGAATTTGCAGAAAGATTGAACTGCTCATCAGTTGCGTCTCCAGTGAAGCGGAGGACATCATTGCCTGAACCACCAAACAGTTTGGTATTGGGCAACGCACCCAGGCTTCCATCTAAGGTAATCGTATCGTTACCGCCAAATCCAAAGACATCGATTTGCGTGGTGCGAGAAGCACTGGGGCGAGATCCAAAGACGGAGACCGCACCATCATTCACTAAAAGTGCGCCCGATGAATCACGGCTAATCTTAATCGTGTTATCGAGATTGTTGCCCAAGATCGCAAGGTATCCACCTGCGGAAAAAGCGAAAATTGACATAGTATTTCCGGGAATAAAGGTTGCAAAAAATTAAGCACTTCAGAAGAAGCAGTGTTAAGTAGTTACACGAAGAAACTTCGGAGTTTATGCAAGGGAAAAGAGTGAACTTTTATTTAGGTAGCTGCTCGATCGATCAAAGGTAGAAGTGCCACCGCTATCACTTGTTCAATTCACCGATGCAGTGTGAGTATTTTTCATAACCTGTGAATTGAAAAGGGAAAGTGACCCTGTGTTGACAATCACAGGAAGGATTTAATTATATCTAGATAATTTCACGGAGTTTTTACTTTAGAACATCTACGCGGTTTCTTTACGCGGGTTCGCGATCGCTTCAAACTCCCCCGCTATGTTCATCAAAACGCGAACTACTGCGGTTTAAGCAATTGACCGCGATCAGTAAACCGAACGGATTGAATTCTCAACGCTGGATTCTGCGTCAACGTCCGCCGCACACTTCCAAATAATGCCAACTGTTCACAATTCGCTAATGAGGAGAGCGATCGACGCGCCTTCGGAATCGGACGAAAATCGATCGTTGCGACACCTGACTTTACTCTCACCCGAAAACCTGCCACATCTAGACTCTCGCTGTTGGCTTTTTCGAGCGTTTTCGCGATCGCTTGTGTGACAGGTTGATTTGCGGGAACGTTTTCTTTCGTTGCAACAAATTTATTGCACTGATTATCGAGTTGAAAGATATCTACTGCGATCGTCTTGCCAGTCGGCTTTGGAGACGGTTTTGGAGTCGATGCGACTGGAGAAGGTGAAACTTCGATTCGGATCGGTTCGGGAGACCGACAGCCGCTCAGTATAAAAAATACCAAATTGAAAATGAGAAACCCTCGAATCATTTGAGTTGAAACTTTTCCTGTTTTTGAATTGCGTCATTGGAAAGAGGAACTATACCAACTAGGGTAGACCATCGATCGACTCGACTTGCGCCAAAAGACGGTATTTCACGCTCCGTGTTCTCGGAGACATTGTGAAAATACGGTTTCAGGGGTAGCATGGGGTCAGCGATGCCCTAGTAGGGTATTGATGTCGCGTTCTTACACATTCATGGACGAAGTCCATTTATCCAATACAGCAAACCTTTCCTAGCCTGGATGCCTTTGGTCTTCCAGCGCGAGGAAGATCGAGGAGGGAAGTTAAATGCTGACTCAAGACAGTCGAGCAACGCTCGCAGGTATCTCGGATTTAAACCGTCTAAAGCTGGAACTCAATGAACTGCCTGCGATCGATGTCGGCGACTATATTACCGATCTCGAACCCGAACAACGGGCAATTACCTTTCGCTTATTAAATAAAACTCAGGCAACAGATGTCTTCGAGTATTTGCCGCCAGAAGTCAGAGAATCGCTAATCGGTTCCCTGCACAATGTCCAAGTCCGGCAAATTGTCGAATCGATGCGCCCAGACGATCGAGCCGAATTATTCGATGAGTTGCCAGCAGGAATCGTTAAGCGATTGGTTCAACAACTGAGTCCGGAGGAACGACAAGCAACCGCGACGATTCTGGGGTATGCCGAAGGAACTGCTGGTCGGGTTATGACCACGGAATATGTTCGGCTGCGGGAAGGTTTAACGGTTGGCGAAGCTCTGAATAAGATTCGATTGGCTGACCGAGATAAGGAAACGATTTACTACGCTTACGTGACCGACAATAACCGCAAACTGAAGCAGGTGGTGTCTTTGCGGCAGTTGGTATTCTCGATTCCAGATACGAAGATCGAGAATATTGGCAGCGATCGCGTGATTCGAGCGCGTACCGATATGCAGCAAGAAGAAGTAGCGCAATTGATGAAGCGCTATGACTTACTTGCAGTTCCGGTGGTCGATCGAGAAGATCGCTTAGTCGGAATTATCACGGTCGATGATGTCGTCGATATCCTTGAACAAGAAGCGACCGAAGATATTCAAAAGTTAGCAGGTGGCGGGGGTGATGAATCGTCGCTTTCAAGCCCGATCGAGAAACTGAGAAATCGTGTACCGTGGCTACTTGGCATTATGGCGCTTTACATCGGAGCATCGAGCGCGATTTCGCCGTTCCAATCCACGATCGCAGCAGTTCCCGTGTTAGCGGTGATTATGCCATTGTTCTCGAATACGGGCGGAACAGTGGGAATTCAAGCATTAACTGTGACCATTCGATCGCTCGGTGTCGGAGAAGTCACCTCAAAAGACACGATGCGAATTCTTAGACGGGAACTTCTCGCAGGACTCGGAACTGCTCTGGCATTGGGAATTACGATGTTTATCTTGTCGTTGATTTGGACAAAGCCAGAAGAACGATGGGTCGGAGTCGTTGCAGCGATCGTCATGGCGACCAATAGCTTAGTTGCGGTTACTTTAGGGACTTTACTACCAATGGGATTAAAGCGATTAAAGCTTGATCCGGCTTTGGTCAGTGGTCCACTTGTGACAACTTTGCTTGATTCGATCGGTTTTATTACATTCCTAACGCTGATTACGTTTAGCTTAAATGTGTTGAAACTTGGAACTTAGGCTCTAGGATGAAGAGTAGTTCATCCGCTCTTCTATGCTAGATCTCACCAAGCTTGCTCAACAAATGCAGGGAATCAGTCAACAGTTAACCCTAGAGGCGACTGCGACTCGGCAAAGACTCGATCGAGCAAATTTGCTCATGGCACAAGCACACGATCGACAATCCGAGCTAGTTGAGATGCACGAACTCTGGCGCGATCGGTTAAGCTTTACGGCTGCAATCCCAATCGAACCTTTAGACACTCGAATCGAGATTGATCCGGCTCCCATTGCTCATACGGTGATTGCAACTGATGGATCACAGATTGCACCCAGCCATCATGAGATTGCGTATTGCTATTTGATCAATGTTGGTCGAATCATTTTGCATTACGGACAAAGTAAATTACCTTTGCTAGATAGCTTGCCGGAAGTGTTCTATCGTCCTGAAGATCTCTATGTTTCGAGACAATGGGGGATTCGGACTGAGGAATGGATGGGCTATCAGCGAACCGCACTAGAAGCGCAAATTCTGGCAGAACTCGGACAAGCCTTGAGCGATGAAATGAGTGCGCCAACGATTTCGTTAGTCGATGGTTCATTAATTTATTGGTTTTTGGAACAGATGCCAGCCGAGGCACGCGATCGCATTCTCACACCCATTCTTACAGCTTGGGATCAGTTAAGAGCGATCGATGTTCCGCTAGTCGGTTACATCAGCGCATCGAGAAGCGGAGAAGCCATGAACTTTCTACGGCTTCAAAGTTGTGCTTATCTGGCTCCTGATTGTGCGACAAATTGTAGTGAAATTGTCGATCGTGCACCTTGCCAAGTTCTAGATCCGCTCAAAGATGCTGCAATTTGGGGAATGTTATTACAGCCCGGAGAGCGCAGTCCCCTATGGAAAAGTTCCGCACGAATTCAAGAGTTTTATGGTGATCATGCAATTCATTTTTGCTATGTAAATGTTGGAAGTGAGATTGCACGGGTCGAAGTTCCTGCTTGGGTTGCAAAAGATTCTGTGATGTTAGATTCTGCATTAAGTTTGGTATTAGCTCAAGTGCAGAAAGGCTATGGATATCCGGTCGCGTTGGCGGAAGCGCACAATCAGGCAGTTGTGAGAGGTGGCGATCGCGCTCGATTTTTTGCTTTGCTTGAACAACAAATGATCAAAGCAGGCTTACGCAATGTTGGAACGTCTTACAAAGAAGCTCGGAAACGCGGCAGCATTGCATAAAATTAAGGAAGTCACAACGCTGAGAGGTTCGCATGAATACAGAACTCAAGAGCAGCCAGTCAGACTTATATGAAGCTGATTACTACCGATGGATTCAAGAAACCCTTGAGACGCTGAAACAACAAAACTATCACCAGGTTGACTGGGAGAACCTGCTGGATGAGATCGAGGACATGGGAAAAAGCGAACGTAGAAGTTTAGGCAGCAATTTAACGATCGTTTTACTCCATCTCCTGAAGTGGCAATATCAACGCGATCGTCGATCGCAGAGTTGGGAAACCAGTGTTGTTGAACATCGCATCCGCATCGAAGAAACATTAGAAGATTCTCCAAGCCTTAAGAACCATCTATCAGAGATTCTCGAAAAGCAGTACCAGAAAGCGCTTCGACTTGCAGCTACAGAAACTAAGTTATCGATCGAAGAGTTTCCTAGCGAGTGCCCTTATTCAATCGACCAAATTCTAGAAGCCGACCTATCTGAATTTTCGTAGCAGTCTCAGATGAGAATCGATATCATTTGAGCTTCAGAAGTGCGATCGTGCCAATTTAGAAGCACCGCTAACTGCTCAAACAAATTCAGTGAATTGTGGCTGGGTTGGCGAATTAGGGGTTGAGTCCATCGAGATAGGTTAATGGGCAGCTAGATTCCCCTTTTGCTCCCATCGACTGTCACTTAGTTAGAAAACATACTCAGTCTAGAGGGACTGGGTTTATCACAAGCTTCGATTCCACGTAGGACGACTAGGTTCGCTTGATAGGTCTTTTGCTGCTCAGGGGTCAGAATCGCTATGACTTGAGCTTCAAAATCGCGCCAGACCTTTTGCCCTGTTGCAATCTGTTCTGGAGTGAAAACGAGATTTTTTGCACGGGGAAATTCTGCGTATCTACCATATCTCTGTGTTAGCAGTCTTCTCACTTGAGCATTAGGTACTCTGGCGCGAAGCAGAGATTGCTCTGCGTTCACGATCTCATTCATCTTCTTATCCCCAGTTCCCGGTTTATATACAATAATAAATCCCCCGTCAGGACTCTCTACTTCTCGATACGTCTTGGAGAGCGCTGCAAATCTTTTATTCCTCGCGGCTTGGATTTTCTGGTAGGCTTTGTCTTGCTCACGAGAGAACATCAGTCCTTCAAACTCGTTGAAAAATTTACCTTGAGGCAAGGGGGCGCAAGCCGTAGCTGGTTGAGTTGAAGCTTTGTTTTGAGCTTGAACGTTCTGTTGCATCCATGTTCCAGCTATCACAGTGAGGAGAAACATCAGTCCGATCGTTTGAGCCGATTTAGATAAAGAAGTGAGTTTCATCGTAGTAGGAAGTTCCAAAAGAGTAGCTTAAGAGAACGTTGTTTAATGGAAGTTGCTGGATTCGCACTGCTTCTTCTGTATCAGAACTCAGATTGAACTTTGTTCTTGATTAGCTTACGAAGTGAAAGTGCGATCGATTCAATCTTGTTCCGGTAGATGTCTTTGACCATTTAGAGATTGACTAAATTCGCTCTTAAAACAGATATGCGGTGAAATAGAAATCGGATTGGTCTTCGCTGCTTTTTAGCTTCTGCATGATTCGCATTGATGGTGCGCTGCGGTAGCCATGTGCAGCATTCTAGCCAGAAGACGGAACGCAGAGTAGTGCGCTGATGCACAGAAAACCATGACCCAGCTCATGCTCAGTCACCTGAACAAATGCAGTAAAGTAAGAGCGATTAGAAGTCACTGCTGCATCTCAGTTCATTCACTATGGTTTATTTACGATCGCTGCCCCAATTCTTCCGATCCCTAGAATGGACTTTCCTCATCGCTCATCTCGGAATGTTGCTAAGCGCATCGGGCTACAATCTACCGATCGTATTCATCAGTTGTGGCGTACTGTTTCTAATGAGTTGGTTCTTTCCGCTGCATCGTCCGCAATGGCAACGACTCAGCTACGTTGTGCTAGGAACGATCGTGGTATTAGTACCAGGCGTTTTTGGCGTGAATCTGGGATTGTTTTTACAAGTGTATGCCGCGAAAAGTTACTTTCTACTCGGACGAAGAAGTGCGATCGCGCTCGTGGCACTCACCGCACTTCCTTGGGCACTGAATGAGTATGTGAAAGAATCTCGTCGATCGCAGGTTTTGCAGGCTGACTAGATCGGGCTGGATGTAAGTGGTCCGATTCGATTTGTATTTTTTACGATCGCTATCTATGCGGCTGCTGGTTTCTTTACTCTGATGCTAAGTCACATGATTGTGATGCAGCAGAAAAAAGACCAGCAAATTGAAGAATTATCAGAGCAAGTCGAATCCCTTGCAGCAACCCTAGAGCGCACTCGAATTGCACGAGAAATTCACGATTCTTTGGGGCACACGCTGACCGACTTAGATACTCAGTTGGCAGTCGCGCAAACATTGCGATCGCACAATCCAACTCAAGCATTTCAAGCCGTTGACACTGCAAAACAACTCGCTCGGCAATGTATTGAGGATGTGAGTCAAGCTTTGAGCCGAATGCGCGAATCTGACTTTGATCTCAATCAAGCATTAGTTGCTTTACTGGAACAATTGCGACAGACTTCGACTCTAAAAGTAGATTGGAAAGTTAATCTTCCGACTCTTCCCATCTATCAAAGCTATCAGATCTACTGCCTGGTCAAAGAGGCAATCATGAACATACAGAAACATGCCAGAGCAACTCACATTCAGATTTCTGCACAACAAACCGCTCAAGGAATTACGATCGATGTAATAGATAATGGCATTGGGTTCGATCGCAATTCTGCTGCTTCGGGATTTGGGCTTCAAGGTATGATGGAGCGTGTTCAACTCCTCGGCGGTCGGTTTGATCTTGAAACCGAAATCGCTCAAGGGACTCAGATTCACATCACGCTACCCGTATGATTCGACTGCTGTTAGCAGATGACCAAGAAATCTTCCGGCAAGGACTCGCGACAATGCTCTCCGTTGAGCCAGATTTAGAAATTGCGGGACAGGCTGCGAATGGTCAAGAAGCGATTGATGCCGCGAAACGCTTACAGCGGCACGTGATTCTGATGGATGTGCAAATGCCGATTTGCAATGGCGTACAAGCAACTCAGATCATTCATGAACACTATCCGTGGATTCGGATTCTAGTGCTGACAACGTTTGATGATGATGAATACATTCTCCAGTCGCTACAAGTTGGAGCATTAGGCTATCTCCTCAAACGCACACCCGCGCCTGAGATTGCAGCAGCGATTCGGTCTGTTGCACAAGGCTACAGCCAACTTGGTCCAACTATTGCAACGAAAGCCTTTTCTCAATTGAAAGCTTCTTCTTGTAACACTGTGCCGAGTTCACTAAGCAAGCGAGAAATCGATGTGTTGAAACTCGTGGGAGAAGGCAAGAACAACACAGAGATTGCACAAGAACTCTTCCTGAGCGAAGGAACAGTGAAAAACTATGTCACTCAGATTTTAAGCAAGTTGGAAATGCGCGATCGAATTGCCGCCGCACTTTGGGCACAACGTCATCTGCTGTAAAGCGCGGCAGTATTGCATAGAATGAAGAAACTCATCACGCTGAGAGGTTCAGATGAATACAGAACTCAAGATCAGCCAATCAGACTTATACGAAGCTGATTACTACCGATGGATTCAAGAAACCCTTGAGACGCTGAAACAACGAAACTATCACCAGGTTGACTGGGAAAATCTGCTGGATGAGATCGAGGATATGGGAAAACGAGAGCGCCTGAGTTTGGAAAGTAATTTGATTGTCGTTTTATTACATCTCCTGAAGTGGGAACACCAGCCTCAAAATCGTTCTGGAAGTTGGAAGGGAAGCATTCGAGAACACCGCAGACGGATTACAAAAGCAATCAAAATCTCACCAAGTCTAAAAGCCTATCCTATTGAGATTCTCTCTGAATGTTATAAAGATGCAGCTTTGCAAGCAAGCGATGAGACAGGATTACCTGTAGAAACGTTTCCCAGCGAATGCCCTTATTCGATCGACCAAGTTCTAGAAGCCGACCTATCCGAATTCTCGTAACAATTCCATAACTTGATTTGCCTTTTCAGCCGGAACGAAAAGATGATCATGATAATAAGCTGAAATGGCATTCACACTAATTCCATGCTCAGCCAATCTACGTGTAATTGCAGCTAAGAATCCAACTGCTTCTAGACTGGAGTGAACGGATAATGTAATCAGGCGAAAAGTAGAGTTATATGAAATATTTGATTGGTCGGCAATTTGTCGATCGACAATCAATGTCATCCCTTCTTCCTCACGAAACATACCAATCGACTCAAGTTTCAACCAATTATTATTTCGAGAATCAATACTACAAAAAACATATTCACCTTCCTGAAGAACAGGATTCATCGAATCTAGCAACTTAGATAAATCTGTTTCTCCTGACATCAGAATTCCGCTTCATCAGTGAGTGTTTCAATTAACAAATCGACTTGCTTTTGTCGCTCTGCTAAAAACGATTCACACTGACGCAAATAGTCAACCGCAGCAGAAAATTCTTCAAATACGTCCGCTAACTCCAACTCTCCCGATTCAATCCGCGTTAAAATTCGCTCGACTTTCGCCACTGTCTCTTCGTAGTTCCAAGATTCAGCAGAAAGGTGAGTTACTTTTTCGGGTTTCGGAGATTGAGTCATGAGAAAAGTCGATCGCTAATTCATTTATACCGTCTCATTCTCAGACTGGACTGATACGCTGGTCACAGTCACACCAATCTGCCCTTTTCCAAGCTGAATCGTTAAATCTTCACCCACCTGAACATCCTCAGTCGATCGCACAAGTCCCGCCTCCGATCGCACGACAGCATATCCGCGTTTTAGAACCGCTGCCGGATCGAGTGTGGTCAATTTCTCCTGAAGCGATTGACAGCGCTGCGATGCGGTCTGAAAGCGTCTCTGCGTCGATTGGATCAACCGTTGACGCAACCAGGAAACGACTTGAGCTTCTTGTTTCAAAGCCCGATCGAGCTTCAATCGAGAAATACGATCGCGCAATCCCCTCAATCGATCGTGTTCGGCGCTCATGTATTGCAATACCGCCAAATTCAGCGACTCTAAGCGATCGTGGTGCATCTCATACAGATCCGACAAACACGGAACCGCCTGTTCTGCCGCCGCTGTCGGAGTATGCGCCATCACGTCCGCCGCCAAATCAGAAAGCGATTCGTCTCGTTGATGTCCGATGCCTGCAATTACTGGGATCGAGCAATTCGCGATCGCTCTCACAACATGTTCATCATTAAAACAGACCATATCTTCGATCGCACCGCCTCCTCGTGATAGAATTAGTACATCCGCTCTTCCATCTCGTTCCACGCGCTCGATCGCAGACACGATCGAGGCAGGTGCTTGATCTCCCTGTACTAACGCAGGCGAGAACAGCACCCGCAAACCTGGATACCGTCGCTTCAGCGTTCTTTGAATGTCTCCCCAAGCGGCGGCTTGCGGTGAAGTCACCACGGCAACAGTTTGCGGATGGGTCGGAATCGGGCGCTTACGATCCGGATCAAATAACCCCTCAGCTTCGAGACGGTCTTTGAGTTGACGCGATCGCAGTGCGCGTAAGCCTTCCCCCGCCGGGAGCGCTTGCCAGACAATCAACTGATAGCTGCCTCGATGCGGCTGGACATGCACACGACCGAGCAAAATCAACTGTTCACCTGGAGCGGGTAACGTCGTCAACTTATGCAACTGACTATTCCAGACCACACACTGAATCGTCGCTTTGGCATCAGGGTCTTGCAGCGTAAAAAACAACCCGCTGCGATACCGCGTCGCACTCGACACTTCTCCGGTAAGCCAGACTTGGCGCAGTTGATCATCCTGCTCGATCAGCGATTGAATGTAAAGTGTAAGACCCGCCACCGTCAGGGCGGTATCCGGCACCAACAAATTCGGCAGTTTCGCGGTCATACTCGTTACCCTAGAAGAAGAAATACGAATTGTGCTGAGAGCGGTATCCTCTCTATGCTACAAAGTTTGGCAGTTCGATCGTAATTCGGCTACAATTGCCCATCCTGATCTGTCCCCCACTCTCTTTTCTACATCACTTTCTGAGGCGCTAATGGCAGCTAAAACAACAACAACAACCGAAACAAACGATAAGCAAAAAGCCCTAAATCTCGTTCTGACTCAGATCGAGCGCAACTTCGGGAAAGGCAGCATTATGCGTCTGGGCGATGCCACCCGAATGAAAGTAGAAACGATTCCGACGGGAGCCTTGACGCTGGATTTGGCGCTGGGTGGCGGTTTGCCGAAAGGTCGGGTGATCGAAATCTACGGTCCCGAAAGTTCGGGTAAAACGACATTGGCGCTCCATGCGGTCGCAGAAGTGCAAAAGGCGGGTGGAATTGCGGCTTACGTCGATGCTGAACACGCACTCGATCCAAACTACTCAGCAGCTTTGGGCGTAGATATTGCGAATCTGCTGATTTCTCAACCGGACACGGGAGAATCTGCCCTGGAAATCGTGGATCAATTAGTTCGATCGACCGCCGTGGATGTCGTGGTTGTGGACTCGGTTGCGGCACTGGTTCCTCGTGCTGAAATTGAGGGAGAAATGGGCGACTCGCACATGGGTCTGCAAGCACGATTAATGAGCCAAGCACTGCGGAAGATTACAGGCAACATCGGTAAATCAGGCTGTACGGTGATCTTCATCAACCAGTTGCGACAAAAGATCGGCGTGACCTACGGTAGCCCGGAAACGACGACAGGCGGTCAAGCACTGAAGTATTACGCTTCGGTGCGGCTCGATATTCGTCGGATTCAAACGCTGAAGAAGGGGACTGAAGAGTTTGGAACTCGTGCAAAAGTGAAGGTTGCGAAGAACAAAGTTGCGCCTCCATTCCGAATTGCAGAGTTTGACATCATCTTTGGTAAAGGAATTTCGACTTTGGGCTGTCTGGTTGACCTCGCTGAAGAAACGAGCGTGCTGGTTCGCAAGGGTGCGTGGTACAGCTACAAGGGCGAGAATATCAGCCAGGGTCGCGATAATGCGATCAAGTATATGGAAGAACGCCCAGAAGTTGCGAAGGAGCTTGAGCTTCAAGTGCGCGAGAAGTTAGAAATGGGCGCTCAGGTGTCGGCGAATTCGGTTGGTCAAGTGGATGAACACGAAGACCAGGAAGAATTGGACGGCGAAGAATAGGAAGAATTAGCGATCGTTGTTTGTGGGGCGATCGTCTCACTCTTTAGTTATTTAGGCAGGCTCTACGCCTGCTTTTTTATTATTTTCCAGTAGTTAGATGCCATCATGGGACTAAAAGATTGCCTGAAGATATGTATGTGAACTTCGGAATACTTTGAACTTTCTGCCTGTATAATACTTACGTGATAAATTATACAAGGTTTATCCATCGATTGAGGAACATTACTTAGACTGGAATTGACAAAATGATCATCATCAAGGTTGTTCACTCTAACTCAGATCATGGCACTCAAAGGAAGCCATTTGCTATTGAAGATTTCGACATCAGGGATTTTGTTCATAAGCGAATACCTATCGAAAAATCGCTCGCGGAGTTAGGGAACAAAGATTTCTTGACAAGGCTAACTGAAGTTATGGAACGTACTGCTTCAAAACTTTTAGATGATATTCGTTGTCAGATTGAAGACGAAAACGTTGAAATTCTATCTCTTGAAGTTGCAAGGCAGAGGTATCCTACAACTCATAATCTTTCAATCGGAACTTACACACTTCACCCTTACGATTCCAAGAAACTCACTCGTCTTGAGCATTATCACGCTAACCTCGCGTTTGAGAAAGATGATGAATTAATTATTCTTCTTGGAAGAATGGGTGCTAAGACACTAAGAATAACAGATAGCGACAGCCTTAAAAAGTCTGGTTCCGGCAATGTGGGAGTAAATGGTGTATTGGTGGTTGATGCTGGACTGGGTGTAGGTCTTTCTAAGAAGATGGAAACAGGCAAGGATTTGCTCGTTACTTTTGAAGGTAACACCGTTGAGATTGATCCAACTCTGCTAAAGAGATCATTATGGTTTGCAAATGATAGTAGACTCAACGCAATATTTGAAAGCAGGCGGTTTAGTCAAAATAAAATAGAAAGTTATACCTTGCGAAACACATATACTGATACTTTCGATTTCAATTTTGCTTTAGCGTCAAGGTATTTGACAGTTAATGTTGCCTTGAGAACTGAGTATCATTCGCTGAGTAAAAAGGAAAGATTCTTTCATGTTGAGTTTGGAAAATAGTATCAGCAATTACTCTACACTTTGCCGAGGATAACCTGAGTTAGCACTGCGATCGCATTTCGCACTCTTGAGATGAAATCGTCGATCGCTAACCCTCCGCCCTGAGTCCATGAACTATTTTGATATAATGCTTTCACAAGTCTAGTCTCTGTGCATTCTTATGACCTCTCAGCAACTTGAAGAACGCTCTCAACAACTCGAAGCGCGGGTTGCAGCTTTGGAGACAGAACTTGCACACATGAAGCAATTGCTCTCCAGCGTGAATCAGAAGAAAACGCCCTGGTGGGAACAAATTGCAGGAAGCTTTGAAAACGATCCGAATTTTGATGAGGCAGTTCGCTTTGGTCAAGAATGGCGAAAATCTGCTGAATAGGTCACAGGATGTACATTCTTGATACTGATCATCTTAGTTTGATTCAACGGAACGGGCAGGAGGGAAAACGAATCCTGACAAGACTAGCCGCCGTTCAAGAAAGCGATGTTGCGGTCACTGTGATCACTTACGAAGAACAAGTGCGGGGGCGGCTGAACGTTGTTTCTAAAGCGAAAACGCCGGAAGAGCAGGCTTTAGCGTATCAAGGATTACAACAACTCGCGATCGACTATCAATCGATCGTGATTCTTCCATTCAGCCTGACCGCCACTTCAGAACACCAACGTTTGCGAAAAGCCTACCCGCGTTTAGGCAATATGGATCTAAAAATTGCTGCAATTTGTCTCACCAGCAATGCAACTTTACTCACGCGCAACCTGTCGGATTTCGGGCAAATCGTAGGATTGCGGACAGAGAATCGGTCAGCTTAAACCGGATTCATACCGCTGAGATGGATTTGTCGATCGACATTGAGCGATCGCACAACAATTCACTAACATCAAGGAATTAGGTTACTCTGAGAGTTGTCATCCGTATATAACCGAGTTATATGAGCGTCGTTATCACAGATGAAATCCTGCAAGCCTCTCAGCTTTCACCCAATGAGTTTCGTCAAGAGATTGCAATTCACTTGTTTCAAACAGGTCGTTTAACTTTAGGTTATGCAAGCAAACTCGCGGACCTCGCCGTTAATTCTTTTCGCCAATTGCTCAATCAGCGCAATATTCCGCTCTACTCCTATGAGGTCGAGGACTTTGAATTAGATTTGAAGAATTTGAAAGAGCTAGGTCGGTTGTGATTGTTATTAGCGATACGTCAGTTATTACAAATTTGGCAGCGAACACGTTTCACGTGAGCCAAAGGCAGCGACCAATTGCAACTTCTAGCTCAACTCTACAATCAGGTTAAGATTCCTGAAGCTGTCTATCGTGAACTTGTAGAGATTGATCCACCCGTTCCAGAAACTCGCGAAGTTCAGGATGCTTCATGGGTAGAGATCAAACAAGTCAGCGATCGCGCAACCGTTGAACGTCTTCAAAGTGAAGCAAGGTTAGATCCTGGGGAATCTGAAGCGATCGCGCTTGCTCTAGAACTGGATGCAGACTTACTGTTAATTGATGAGCGGCGGGGAAGAGCAGAAGCCGATCGATTAGGAATCAAGATTACTGGTTTGTTAGGACTGTTAGTTGAGGCAAAACGCAAGAATTTGATTGCTGCGGTTAAACCTCTAATGGATGCCTTGATTGCAACCGCAACATTTAGAGTTTCTTCAGCTTTGTATGAGCAAATTTTAGAGCTAGTGGATGAGGCATAGATATACGAAACGAATTTGGACTGCGATCGCTGTTCGTGCTGAAACCGTCGATCGCATACAATACAACTATTCTTTAACCCCCTGTCCCTATGTCTCAAGCTACCAACCGAGTCTATTGGACAACTGAAGATCTGAAGCTATTGCCCGAAAGCAGCAATCGCTATGAAATTATTGATGGACATTTGCTCATGACTCGTGCGCCGCATTGGAAGCATCAAAAAGTAATTGGACAAGCTTATCAAATCCTGAATGTTTGGTCAGGTACATCTCAGTTAGGGCAAGCGGTTCCGACTCCAGGCGTGATTTTTGATGATGCAGATAATGTGATTCCAGATGTGATTTGGATTAGCAATGAGCGATTAGCGACGGGCGTGGATGAAGAAGGACATTTTACGATCGCGCCTGAACTGATCATCGAAGTTCTCTCACCCGGAACGCAGAACGAAAAACGCGATCGTGAAACCAAACTTAAACTCTATGCAGAACGCGGAGTTCAAGAGTATTGGATTTTGGATTGGCGCATTCAACAGCTAGAAGTTTACCGCCGCCAAGATGCACTTCTAAGATTAGTTGCCACGCTATTCACTCAAGATCGATTGACTTCTCCACTGCTCCCAGAGTTTGATTGTGCAGTCGCTGAATTCTTCCGCTAAATCTCCCTTCAGTGGTATGAAATTTTCAGAATCTTGTAGAATAGTAGTATTAGGCACAGAAAAAGATTCGGACATGCTCTAGGGCATGGTGACAGGTTTGAAAGTGCCTCCTGTGATCACTTCATTCGGGAGGAACTTCCATGAAATTCTTTAATCGTCAAAAGCTAGAAAAGAACCGCACACAAGTTGAACCGGAAGCAACCTTGCACAAGGAACCAGAAGGACACGTTCACCCGAACTATCGTCACTGGGTTTATTTGAAACGATCGAGCGATCGCTAAATTGCTTCTCTCACTAACTGGGCAGTGCGTTCAGCACTATCAATAATTGCGATCGACTTTGCATGGTTCGCCATCGTTTGAAGTCGATCGCGATTTTCTAATAGCTCTAAAACAACTTTCTGAAGCTGTTCGACACTCAGTTCTGATTGTCGATACATTTCTGCCGCGCCTGCATTCACTAGCACTTTCGCGTTATAGGCTTGGTGATCTTCTGCTGCAAACGGAAATGGAATCAAAATCGAGGGGGTTCCAGTCACAAGCAGTTCCGTCACGGTTCCGGCTCCAGAGCGACTGATAGCTAAGTTCGATCGCATAAATAACGCTGCCATGTTCTGATAAAACGGCAGAGCTAGATATTGAGGGTGCTGAAGGCTCTTTGCATCTGGGTCATTCTCTCCGGTTAAATGCACGACCCAAGCCCCTTTCTCAAACCAAGCAGGCGCAGCTTGTCTAACCAATTGATTCATTGCAACTGCACCTTGGCTACCACCGACCACAACAATCAGAGGCACAGCTTCAGGAATCGGTAAATCTAAGGGTTCTGAAAGCGCTGATCGAAACTGCGATCGTACTGGCGTTCCGACGACAGCCGTTTTCGCTTTCGGAATCGATTTTGCAGCTATATCGAAGCCGATCGCAACTAAAGTACACCAAGGCGCAAAAAATCGTGTTACTTTGCCGGGTAACGCATTCGACTCGTGCAAAATTACAGGCAAACCGAGCGATCGCGCCGCAATAATCGCAGGTGCAGAAATATAACCGCCTGTTGTAAACACGCCTTCAAATCGACCTTTCTGCAAGATTTGTCGAACATTCCAGATCGATCGAATCAATCGAGATAAAACTTTGAATGTTCCTAATCCAAGTTTTTGTTGAAAGCCTGCCACTGAGATGTAGTGCATCGGATAGCGATTGCCAACTAACTGAGACTCCAAGCGATCAGGCACACCGAGCCATTCAATCTGAAAATCTGGGAGGTGTTCAGAAACTGCGATCGCAGGAAACACATGACCACCTGTACCACTCGCAGCGATCAAGAGGCGGCGCGACTTCTTTTCTTGGCTCAAGGAAGATTGCACAACAAGTCCTCAGCAAATCACGAAGGGCATTCTACCGCAATCAGAGGGGCGAGTGAGTTTTTGTTATGCGATCGCTAATGAAGAGGTTTTTGCAGAGCCATTGTAAATCTGGACAAAAGCATTTTGCAGAAATGGGCTTCCCAATACTTTTTCCCTTGATAAACAATTGTTACTTAGAAGGGCTGTTGGGAATTCTAACTAATGTCCATCGCTTGGCAAGGCGGAATTCAAAAGGTGCTTTTTGATGAAAACGGCTGGCATTATTCTAGTGACTCTAGGCGCGATATGTATTATGGGTGCGATAGGTGGTACGACTGATGTAGACAACCCAATGTCATCAGGTGAAACACTTCTCGCAATTGTTCTAGGTCTCGGTTTGCTAAGTCCCGGCTTCGTGATGCTGTATCAAGTTCAGCAACAAGTGAAACACGAAGTAAAAGTTTCGCATGAGCCTATCTCAAAATCTTCTAGATATCCTTCTAAATATCCGAATCCTAAAAATGAAGATGAAATCCGGACAGCATTCTTTCTACTAGTCAGGAAATACGATGGCTGTATTACACTATTCAAGTTTGCAATGGAAACAAATTTGCCTGGCGAAGTTGCTCGCGAGTTTCTAGATAAACAAGCCAAAGTCTTCAATGCAGGCTTTGATACGGATGATAAAGGCGATGTGGTTTACCGATTTCCTGTTTAACAATACAGCTAGAATTAGGCAATCGCAAAATCCGTATATTGCCGCAGATGAGGCGGATGAAACGCAAGAACTAAATCACTGTCAGGCACGCCCAAATCAATAAAATCCGTAACTACTCCCTGCTCTGTCCAATCTTCTTCGATCCAAATTTTGTGATTGAGCAATCGAACATGCAGCGTCGTATTCTTAATTCGCTTATCAAGCTTCCAGCCCATCTGAATCAGCAGGTAATTATCACTCTGCTCATCAAAAACTGTAATCGTCTCAACCGTTGAGCTGCTTTTATTTGCAAGCTGACAATGTTCGATCAAGGTCTTTCTAATTAGGTTGCGATAGTGACCTGGCTTATCCATTGCTCGATAACCTCTGTGTTTGCGTCAAATACTAACAGATTTACTTGATTCCGTTTTAGCAGCATTTGAGCCAATTTTTTCTGAAAGCCGCCCTCGTAAACTCCCTTTGAGACTGCCAGATAGATTTGAAAAGGAGAGCCTGTTTCACAAAGAATATCTCGATAAAGGATATATTGACCGATCGCTGATTCAAGATCACTGATAAACGATCGCCCTAAAAAGCTTTTAACCTCAACAATGATTTTCTGTTCTTGTTTCTCAACGGCAAAAATCTTCTCAGCCGCTAAATCGGCATACACCTTGTCACCTTCATACTCAAGGGTGTAGTTCTCATCAATGATTGTCCAACCATCGTTGATCAAGGCATTTTTAACAGTGTCATGAAAGATATCTTTTGCAGGCATATTTTAGAGATTGATAGACAAAGCGCGATCGCTCTCTTACAAGAACGATCGCGCTTCTTTTTTTAGAGGCTCAGATTAATAATCGAAGTCACCCATACCACCGCCAGCACCCGCGCCAGCCGCAGCACCATCTTTCGGTTCAGGCTTGTCCACAACGATACACTCGGTCGTCAGAACCATTGCCGCGATCGATGCCGCATTTTGCAGTGCAGAACGAGTCACTTTCGCAGGGTCAACGATTCCAGCTTCGAGCATGTCAACGAATTCACCCGTAGCCGCGTTGTAACCGACGTTGAATTCCTTCTCCTTGACGCGCTCAGCAATCACCGCACCGTTTTGACCAGCGTTTTCAGCAATTCTCTTCAGAGGAGCCGTTAACGCACGAGCCACGATTTGAGCACCGATCAGTTCTTCACCGCTGAGGTTACTGGAAGCCCAGGATTCAAGTTCAGGAGCCAAGTGAGCCAAGGTTGTACCGCCACCCGGAACGATACCTTCTTCAACTGCTGCTTTGGTTGCGTTGATGGCATCTTCTAAGCGGAGCTTACGATCCTTCATTTCGGTTTCGGTCGCAGCACCCACTTTGATGACCGCAACACCGCCAGCCAATTTAGCTAAGCGCTCTTGCAGTTTTTCCTTGTCGTAAGAAGAATCGGTTTCTTCCATTTGACGACGGATCTGCTCGACGCGAGCTTTCACTTGCGCTTCATTGCCTTCTGCAACGATCGTCGTATTGTCCTTGGTAATGGTCACACGACGCGCTTTACCCAATTGGTCGAGCTTAGCAGTATCCAGCTTCAGACCTGCATCTTCGGTGATCAATTGTCCACCCGTCAGAACTGCGATATCTTCAAGCATTGCTTTACGTCGATCGCCAAATCCAGGAGCTTTCACCGCAGCCACGTTCAGAACGCCACGCAGACGGTTCACAACCAAAGTAGCAAGTGCTTCTTTTTCAATGTCTTCTGCAATGATGATCAACGGACGACCAGCACGAGCGACTTGCTCAAGAACTGGAACGAGGTCTTGAACCAAGTTGATCTTCTTGTCAGTGATGAGGATGAAAGGCTCTTCAAGAACAGCTTCCATGCGCTCAGTGTCAGTTGCGAAGTAAGGAGAGATATAGCCTTTATCAAAGCGCATCCCTTCGGTGACTTCCAATTCAGTCGTCATCGATTTGCCTTCTTCCAGCGAGATCACGCCTTCTTTACCGACTTTATCCATTGCCGAAGCGATCATTTGACCGACTTCTTCATCATTTCCAGCCGAGATCGTTCCGACTTGTGCGATCGCTTTCGAGTCTTCGACTTGACGCGCTTGAGCCGCAATCTTTTCAACCAAGAATGCAGTTGCTTTGTCCATTCCGCGCTTCAGAAGAATTGCGTTTGCACCAGCGGCAACGTTCCGCATTCCTTCTTTGACGATCGCGTGAGCCAAAACGGTTGCAGTCGTGGTTCCGTCTCCAGCCGCATCGTTGGTTTTAGAAGCTGCCTGACGAATCAAGGAAACGCCTGTGTTTTCGACGTGATCTTCGAGTTCGATTTCTTTCGCGATCGTGACTCCATCGTTCACAATCTGAGGAGCACCAAACTTTTTCTCTAGCACAACGTTACGACCTTTGGGACCCAAAGTCACCGCAACGGCTTCTGCCAGAATGTCCATGCCTTTTTCGAGGGCACGACGAGCATTTTCGTTGTAAATGATGCGCTTAGCCATAGTGTGTTGAAAGCTTTGTGAGGTTTACAGAGAGTAGAGAAAACTATGAAACGACTGCGAGAATATCTTTTTCAGACAGCAGAACGTAATCGTCGCCACCGAGTTTGATATCGGTTCCAGCATACTTCGAGTACAGAACCTTGTTTCCGACTTGAACTTCCATCGGTTGACGTTCGCCTTTGTCGTTGAGCTTGCCAGAACCAACCGACACGATTTCACCGACTTGGGGCTTTTCCTTTGCGTTGTCGGGCAAAATGATGCCGCCTGCGGTTTTTTCTTCAGCTTCGCTCACTTTCACGAATACGCGATCGCCCAACGGTTTAACGGTGGACACGCTAAGAGAGATGGCTGCCATTTACAAATCCTCCAACAATCTAGATAAGCAAGAAACGATCAAATACTTTCGGCTGAAGAATTCCAACCGGGTCGCCTCTGCTGGTAATTTTTTCAACGTTTACCAGTCTACAGGCTTTTGGAGTTTTGAGTTAGCACTCTCACTTCCTGAGTGCTAATTTAGCGAAGTGAGCGTCTGAATGCAACTTTAGAAAGAGTACGGCTTACCGAACGATGGGAGAAATAATTTCTGTTGCCTTCCATAACTCAGTTAGAAAAGCTCTTTGATTCAGTTAACTGAGCAACAGGATGTAGACAAAGAAGCGCATTTCTCGATCATGTGTGCAGTTGTGAATGAATTTGATGTGCTAAGTCGAAAACAGTTAACTCAAGTTTTGAGTGTTAGAATTTTTGCAGAGACTGTGAAATGCTTTTTGGGACACCTCAAGGTGTAGGCTGACGTTCCGTCAGTCGGGCACGGACGATCTGTGTTGAAGGTCTGGATTAGAAGATCGAGTGGCAAAACTTTCGCAGTCTCCATCTCACACTTGTGCTACGTCTTATAGTAATGAGAGAAAAGGAACCTGATTACTTGAAAGACGCTGGAGCGACAATCAAAAGAGCTTTTTCCGTTGATAGCAAACTTGGCTTTTTAGTGAGAAGTGTGGCGGAGAAACTTTTGGGAAAGGTCTCTAGCTATGAAATAAATGATTTATCAGAATGGCTTGAATTACCTGTTGCCGCTTTAAAGCCTTGGCTGAAGGGAATACCATCTGAGTATAAATATGAAAACTTTAAAGTTCCTAAGAAAGGTGGTCGCGGACGCAGAGAAATAAACGCGCCCAATCATGCTTTAAAGTCTTTACAACGAATCGTTTATCACAGGCTCCTCAAGAAACTTCACCTACATCAAGCGGCAACAGCTTATATTCCTGGAAGGTCAATATTTAATAATGCGTTACCTCATGTTGGGCAAGAAGTTGTTATTAACATTGACCTCAAAGATTTTTTTGGAAGCGTTAGCTCAGATAAGGTTTATCGATATTGGCATTTTCTGGGTTGGGACGTAGAAACGTCTATTATTTTGAAAAATATCTGTTGCTATAAGGGTAGTCTGCCTCAAGGTTCACCTACAAGCCCTGCACTCAGCAACTTATGTAATCAATTGTTGGATGCTCGTTTAGAAGGTCTAGCAAAGAGAAACAAGGGGCAATACACCCGATATTCTGATGACCTCACATTTTCGTTCTCAAATCCTTATATTCATAAGAGAGGGATCTTAGATCAGATTCATGAGATTCTGTCTTCCGAAGGTTACCAAGTTCAAGAGAAAAAAAGAATTCGTATACAGCGCTCTCATCAACGTCAGACTACAACAGGTCTAGTAGTAAACGACAAAGTTAATCTACCTAGAGAATTGAGGAAGCGAATTCGTGCAATGCAACATCATTCTTCAAAAGGAACTCTTTCTGAGAAGGACACAAAGCGACTAGCAGGATATGAAAGTCTGCTAAGAATGATTGAAAAAGTAAATGCTGAACACGCACCAAAGCGAATAGAACTTAGCAGATTGGTTACTCCTTCAAGTCCATCGTTTCAGCAATTGGATTCTGTCAGCGTGAACAAAGTATTATTTTTGGCTTCAAGTCCCTTAGATGAAGCACGATTACGTTTAGATCAAGAAGCACGGGAAATTGACGAAGGACTGCGTCGCTCTAGAAAACGAGAACAATTTAGATTAGAGCAAAGGTGGGCAATAGGAACTGATGGTTTACGGCGAGCATTGTTGGATACAGAACCTCAAATAGTTCATTTCAGTGGTCACGGTTCAGGACAAAGTGGAATAGTTGTAGAAGATGATGGTGGCATGTCTAAATTGATCAGCAATGAGGCTTTAGCTCAATTGTTTGCGTTGTGTGCTGATCACGTTGAGTGCGTTTTGCTTAATGCCTGTTATTCGGAGGTTCAGGCAGCTGCGATCGCTCAGCATATCAATTATGTGATCGGCATGAGTCATGCAATCGGAGATAAAGCAGCAATAAAATTTGCAACAGGATTTTATGACGCTTTAGGTGCTGGGAAAACGATTGAAATAGCATTTAAATTCGGCTGTAATGCAATTCAGTTAGAGAACATTCCAGAGCATTTGATTCCTACGATCAAGAGGAAAAACGACATTTAAGATCGCAAGTTTCTTAAATCCCATTATTGCCGCGCTGAGCGTGTTCCGCTTCACTGTGGCAGGGTTGTCAAATTATCGTAAGCTTGATGTTCACTCATTTTTTCTTGATTTTAGTATTATTGTACTTCTTTGATCGCACCAGAATCAGTTAACCTGCTCCGTATTGTTCACGTCATCTTCTTCATCACTCAACATTTTGATGATGTGCTTTGCCAGAGTTTCCTTAATTTCACGATGCCTTGGAACAGGTTGAGAAACTTTTGTGCGTGGATTTTGATACCAATCGTGCTTACCACCATGACGAATAAAGACGCATTCCATTTCTTCAAGCTTTTTGATTAAATCGCGTCGCTTCACGATACTTCAAGCTCCGCAAGTCTGCGAACATTTGGAATTTCGCCGCTGGTTAGCTCTTGATAAAGGTCAATTAGGTTCTCTTGAAGTTCTTTCTCGGTTTCACCTTGAGTCCAGTAATCTGGAAATTCTTCCAGATAGCCCAACCACATTTCTTCATCCTGCCAATAGACGTACCTTTTCTTCATTGTTAGTCTCTCCATAATTATCTATCTTACGATTATGCAAGTTCGAGCCGAAAAGCCAGAAGATATCGAAGCCGTTCGTAAAGTCAATATTGACGCATTCGGACGGGAGGATGAGGCGAATTTAGTCGATCGATTACGCGACCTTCCTTCAACCCTTTCTCTAGTTGCAGTTTCATCGGATCAAATTGTTGGACATACTTTCTTTAGCCCAGTCACGATCGACAATTCATCCTTATTCATTCTCGGACTTGCACCAATCTCAGTTCTTCCTGATTATCAGCGACAAGGCATCGGAACAATGCTAGTTCAGCAAGGTTTGAAAGAGTGCAATCAACTTAGTTGTAGAGCAGTTGTCGTGCTAGGTGATCCTGCATACTATTCGCGCTTTGGGTTTATTCCAGCCAAGACGAAGGGATTGAAATGTGAGTACACAGTACCCGATGAGGCGTTTATGGTGCTGGAGTTGGAAAGCGGTGCGTTAGAGGGTTGTAATGGAATTGTGAAATATCGATCGGAGTTCAACGATCTTGAATAGCGATCGAATTTTGGTGAAGGTCAATCGCAAAACACAAAAAACAAAGCGCCCCTCGAAAGGAGCGCTCTAAGTTATCAATCTAATTCAATAACTAACCGTTGATAGCAGGAGCAGAAAGTGCAACAGGTGCAGCTTCGCCTGCCGCCAAGTCGAGCGGGAAGTTGTGAGCGT
>ERZ1066124.210-NODE-210-length-53749-cov-21.711774_pt1 | contig 53749 bp, 58 predicted proteins | sample MGYA00382771_ERZ1066124 | MGnify/ENA primary metagenome ERZ1066124 (study PRJEB33369, sample SAMEA5778354) | biofilm metagenome | biome: Industrial cooling water; feature: Water cooling tower basin; material: Biofilm | place: United Arab Emirates | collected... | reverse complement strand
AATCGGGATGACAGGATTTGAACCTGCGGCATCCTGCTCCCAAAGCAGGCGCGCTACCAAGCTGCGCTACATCCCGTAACTAAGTTCTGACATTATAGCGTGAGAAATGCGATCGTACAATCTAAATCTCTAAACTGTTAGAGAATCGTTAAATTGACAGGTTCCTCTCAAAATGAGAGCATAGAGCAATATTCAATTGAATTAATCATTATGAAAATTTTGCACAGTAATGCACCTAATTCACATTCGCAACTTACGCATTGATGCGGCTCAGTATTCTGATGTAAGTTCTCAAATAGAGCCGTGGTGCGCCACAGTCAGAAAGGCAAACTGGCAATCCCTAGAAGATGCTCGACTGATCTATCGAGATGCTAAAGCTGTTGGCAATTTTACCGTCTTCAATATTAAGGAAAATGCTTATCGATTGATTGTTGGCATTGACTACGAGACGCAAACAATCTTTTACAAATACTTCCTAACCCACGCTGAATACGACAAAGACAAGTGGAAAAATGACCCTTACTTTTGATCAGACTAAATACCGTCAACTGCTGGCGGAAACATTACCGCAAGTAATCGACTCAGAACAGGAATACGAGCGAATTCTAACAGTCACAGAGCAATTGCACTTTAAGAAAGATCGAACCTTAGAAGAGCAGAAGCTATATCAACTGCTGGTGACACTAGTAGAACTTTATGAAACAGAACACTACCCCATCTCAGAAGCTGCCCCACACGAAATTCTTCAGCACATAATGGAATCGAGCGGGATACGGCAGGCGGATTTGGTTGGAATCCTTGGCTCAAGTGGTGTTGTGAGCGAAGTTGTCAATGGAAAAAGGGCGATCAGTAAGTCACAGGCTAAAGCGTTGGCTGATCGCTTCAAGGTTTCTCCTGAACTGTTTTTGTAACTCGATCGATGTTTCAGGGAGGGGCAGTTTTGAGCCTCTCCCCAAGGTTTACCTAATGGTGGTGATGATGCTCATGCCCATGATGGTGATGATGTCCGTGATCGTGATGGTGGTGGATGTCTCCATGCACAGGAACAACCGCTAGAGCTTGCTCGGATAACAGCGATTCAATCTGCGGATTTGCCCACTCTGCGACCATCTTGAGAAATTCGGGCTGATCATTTACGCAAGGCATTCTGACGTATTTCACATCGGAATGTTTACGGTGCAGTTTCTCGATGATGTGTTCGACATCGAGTAAGGTTTCATGATTTTCGGTCGCGAACCCGATCGGCATAAACACGATCGCTTTTGCTCCCAGTTCGATCAAGTTTCTCGCTGCAAGATCGGCGTTCGGTTGCGTCCATTCGATCAGCGGCGTTTGGTGATTCAGCCAGCCGACAGAAATGAGCGGATATCGATCGATTAAGCGATCGCGTACTTTGTCATACAATGCTTGACTCTCGATGATCCCAGACGTAAAGCCTTTCGCTTTATGCGGACAGCCATGATTCATCAAAACAATTCCGATCTGAGACGGCAGATAACTTTCAGCGAGATCAGATTGAATTTGAGCTTCGACTAAGTGAGCCATCAGATCGATGTATTCAGGTCGATCGAAGAATGAAGGAATATAGCGAGTTCCTTTCAGCCAGTGTTCGCCCTCATCGGCTAAATTTGCCAAAGCTTTGTTCACTTGTTCGACCGCAATTCCACTGGTAAAGATGGAATCGACCACGAGCAACGGATAAATCAAGATTTTCGTGAATCCCTGCGCTTTGATTTCAGTTAAAACTTGTTCCGGTAAAAACGGTTTGCAGAAGTTGAACGCTTTGAAGACTTGAATGCGATCGCCCCATTTTTCTTGTAATGCGGCTTCGACTCCGGCACGTTGTTTTTCAAAAATCTCATTGTGCGGAGAAATGAATTGTCCGTGTTGATGTCCCCACTCGTGCAAATCGAAGACGGCTAACAGTTTTGCCAGCGGTGGATAGACCCAAGTGGGAACCGGAGCGAATTTCGCGGTTAATAAATTGAGCGCTTGTTCGTTGTAATTGGCGAAATCGTCGTAGCTTTCGACCTCGCCGTATCCCATCAGAAGAACCGCCACTCGATCGACATTTGAAGATGCGGAATGATGGTGAGTGTGTTCGAGCTTTTCTGGAGTCGCGACCACGATGTAAAACCCCTTTTGTAGAATGTATCGGTTTCGGTTTAGCTTCAGGCTAACATCCCCTACGGGGGGAGTGGATTGGTATTGAAATATCGTTACTTAAATTGATGCAGATTCTAATTTGTCCAGGGATGCACCCTGCTGAGTTCACAGAGGCATTTATTTCTAAGGTGGGTCTATCACGGGAAAGATGTGCAATTTTTCCGTCCGATCGACAGCCCGTTTATTCATCTCAACATATTCTAGAGTTCTTCCAGCCTGACAAATCTGTTTTAATTCTTGCGTTTAGTGCGGGAGTGGTGGGCGCGATCGCAGTCGCAAGAATTTGGCAGCGTCAAGGAATTTGCATCGATCGATTGATTGCGATCGATGGTTGGGGCGTTCCGTTGTTGGGCAACTTTCCCATTCATCGGGTGAGTCACGATCGCTTTACTCACTGGAGTTCTCTAATGTTGGGCGGAAATGCAACACACTTTTATGCTGATCCGGCGGTTGAGCACCTCACACTATGGCATTCTCCCGACTCTGTTCAAGGTGTGATTGAATCCTCGAATCGTAGGATGAGTGCCGCTGCATTTATTTCTGAACTGATCGAAGGTTAGGATTTCAAGACAGGATTCAGTCCTTAGTCTGGCTCAAACGAGAACTCAATTTATTAGGATTTGTCTAAATGCGTTGCAGAACTTGAAGCAATATCAAGGAACTCTGACACAACAAAACTCGCATTCCAGCTTCGATGCTTTGTATCGTGGGCATCTTGAAAAAATCAGTGCCACATTCTCTCGACACAAATAGGGATCAGTTTTACACTATATTCTTATCGCTTGCATCCTACGATACAAAAATCTTCCAATTTATCCAAATCGCGCGTACTTGAAGAGGTTACTCCAGTGCAGTTGCAGCAACGATCAGCAGTCCAACAGGTGACGGGTGCTTTTGCTTTAATCGATAGTCTCAGTCGCCACGGTGTCCAGCATATTTTCGGCTACCCCGGCGGCGCAATTCTGCCAATTTATGATGAACTCTATCGGGCTGAAAAAGCTGGAATCCTCAAGCACATTCTCGTGCGCCACGAACAAGGAGCCGCCCACGCTGCCGATGGGTATGCTCGTGCGACTGGAAAGGTCGGAGTTTGTTTCGCGACTTCGGGACCGGGTGCAACGAACTTAGTCACAGGAATCGCGACCGCACACATGGATTCGATTCCGATGGTGATTGTAACCGGACAGGTTCCCCGTCCGGCGATCGGGAGTGATGCCTTCCAAGAAACTGATATTTACGGGATTACTTTACCGATCGTTAAGCATTCCTATGTCGTTCGTGATCCGCGTGACATGGCGCGAATCGTGGCGGAGGCGTTCTTTATCGCGAGTTCTGGAAGACCGGGACCTGTCTTGATCGACGTGCCGAAAGATGTCGGTGTTGAACAGTTTGACTATGTTCCGGTTGATCCCGGTTCAGTTCGATTGACCGGATATCGCCCGACGGTAAAAGGCAATCCGCGTCAGATTGGACAAGCATTAAAGCTGATGCGTCAGGCTCAAAAACCGCTGCTTTATGTGGGTGGAGGTGCGATCGCAGCAGGCGCACATGCAGAAGTGAAAGAACTCGCAGAACGGTTTAAGCTGCCTGTTACGACCACGCTGATGGGAATTGGTGCATTTGATGAGCATCATCCTCTGTCAGTTGGAATGCTCGGAATGCACGGAACCGCGTATGCGAATTTTGCGGTCACTGAGTGTGATTTGTTGATTGCAGTGGGGGCGCGATTCGACGATCGTGTTACCGGGAAGCTCGATGAATTCGCGTCTCGTGCCAAAGTGATTCACATCGATATTGATCCGGCAGAAGTCGGTAAAGTCCGGATGCCGGATGTGCCGATCGTGGGGGATGTGAAGCAGGTTCTAACTGATTTATTAGAGCGCAGTACCGAAGAAGGCGATCCCGCGAATCCGGAGCAAACCGCAGCTTGGTTGGCGAGAATCGATCGCTGGCGGGAAGATTATCCGCTGGTTGTGCCTGAGTATCCCGGTGTGCTGTCGCCGCAAGAAGTGATCGCAGAAGTGGGACGGCAAGCCCCGAATGCGTTCTACTCAACCGATGTCGGTCAGCACCAGATGTGGTCAGCGCAATTTCTGAAAAACGGTCCGCGTCGTTGGATTTCGAGTGCAGGACTCGGAACGATGGGATTTGGAATGCCTGCCGCAATGGGCGCGAAAGTCGCAGTTCCAGACGAAGAAGTCATCTGTATTAGCGGTGATGCCAGCATTCAGATGAATATTCAAGAGCTTGGAACGCTGGCGCAGTACAGTATCAATGTGAAGACCGTGATTATCAACAACGGTTGGCAAGGCATGGTACGTCAGTGGCAGGAAGCGTTCTATGATGAGCGCTACTCGAACTCCAACATGCAGGTAGGAACGCCGGATTTTGTGAAGTTGGCAGAGGCGTTCGGGATCAAAGGTATGGTTGTGGAAACGCGCGAGGAACTGAAGAATGCGATCGCTGAGATGATCGCTCATCCGGGTCCGGTCTTGATGGACGTGCGCGTGAAGAAAAACGAGAACTGTTACCCAATGGTTCCATCCGGTAAGAGCAACGCTCAAATGCTTGGTTTGCCTGAACGGAAATTGTTAGAGCGGGCAGCAGAGACGATCGAATGTCATAATTGCGGCACAGAGAATGTTCCGACAAATAAGTTCTGTCCGAATTGCGGTACGAAAATTTAAGAGGGTGTTTGAAAAGCGTCGTTTGTTGCATTCACCCGCCCCGGATTGAAAATCGGGGCTAATCGAACGAAGTCTACTGAAGAGACTAAAACAGCCTCAGCGAGAGGAGTTCAGTCCCTTTAGTGGACTTCGTTCTGTTAGCCCGGAATTCCATTCATGGGCGGGACGGCATCGGAGCAGGGAAACCTTAAATGCTTTTTAACCATTCTCCAAGTGAGCAAAAAACTCCAGAATTGATTCTCTGGGGTTTTTCTTATGATTTCTAACCCTGCAAGCAGCGGATTGCTTCTAACAATCCTCGTGCCTTATTCAGCGTTTCTTGATACTCACTTTCCGGGACAGAATCCGCGACTAACCCCGCACCCGCTTGAACTTGAACCCGATGTTTTCCGTTGCCTTGATCGCGTACCACCATCGTACGAATCGCGATCGCGCTATTCAATTGCCCCTCAAAGTCGTAGTACCCATAAGCACCCGAATAGACACCCCGCCGACAAGGTTCGAGATCATGAATAATCTCCATCGCTCGAATCTTCGGTGCACCGCTCACCGTTCCCGCTGGAAATCCTGCCTTGAGTAAATCCCAAGCCGTTTTATCCGGTGATAACTGTCCGATCACGTTACTGACAATGTGCATCACATGGGAGTAACGCTCGATCACCATGAGTTCATCGACTTTCACGGTTCCATTGATGCAAACGCGCCCTAAATCGTTGCGTCCCAAATCTACAAGCATCACATGTTCTGCAACTTCTTTGGGATCAGCAAGAAGATCTTGTTCCAGTGCCAGATCTTCCGCGTGAGTTTTACCGCGTTTGCGAGTTCCAGCGATCGGGCGAACCGTTGCGATCTTCGGCTCCGTTGGATCGATCGATTGTTCTGCTTTCACTAAAACTTCTGGACTCGATCCGATAATCTGCCAGTCGTTGAAGTGGAAATATCCCATGTACGGTGAGGGATTGATTAATCTCAGCGATCGATACAATGCAAACGGCTCTCCGACGAATTCCGAGTTCAACTGCTGAGAGATCACAACCTGGAAAATGTCACCCGCTTTAATGTGAGCTTTCGCGGTTTCAACACTGGCACAGTATTGTTCTTTTGTCGTATTGCTTGTCCAGGAAATCGACGAATCATTGTTCGGCTGCCAAGAGAGCAATCGGGTTTTTTCAGGGAGCGGCGATTGAAGTTTGTTTACCAATTGAGAAACGCGATCGCACGCTTGCTGATAAGCGGCTTCTAGATCGGTATTCGGATCGCGCAAATCGGCATAAGCGATCGCCCAAATTTTCCGCTTCACCTGATCAAAGATCAACACCTGATCGATCTGCATCCACAATCCATCCGGCAAATCGTCCTCGCTGGCTTCATAAACGGGTACACGCGGCTCGATCCATTTGATCAGTTCATAGCCCCAGAATCCGAACAATCCCCCGATTCCCGGCGGTAATTCTGGTAATTTAACCGGATGATACGGCGCTAAACACTCAGACAATGCCGCAAACGGATCGCCCTCGAAGACTTTCTGCGATCCGTCTCGATGGGTTTGAGTGGTACGATCGCCTTTCGCTTCCAAAATCCACAGCGGATCGCATCCCAAGAAACTATACCGCCCGATCGTTTCTCCGCCTTCAACCGATTCCAGCAAAAAACTATACGGTTGCCCATCACAAACGCGATACCACGCTGAAACAGGCGTATCTAGATCAGCAACCCATTCCTGATAAACCGGAACAAAATTTCCTTGCTGTGCGAGTTGTTGGAACTGAGAAAAATCAGGAGAAATCATAAAAGCCAAGGATAACCGTACAGTTAGAATACAAGCTTTCTTTGACCTGTAGCAGCGTTAAGTTGAATTTTGCACCCATCGATTCGGCAAAGCGGCAGAAATCCTAAGACCCTGCCGCTAGAACCGTGAAACTGAATTTAAAGACTATCAAACTTGAATGAATGATACCGTTTTCTCAACCGAATCAAGAGGCGCTCTTTGCGCTTTCTTAGATTTGCTTCTGAATGATCCCCGAAGCCTTCTTGCCGAAGAACGGTACGAATCTCTTTCCAAGACAAATCTTCAATCACCTTGAGAATCAGAATGACTCGATCGATTTTCTCAACATCCTGCATCACAACTTGCAGTCCACGTTCGTAAGCTGCAAAATCCTCGATCAACTGTTCGATCGAAATGGTGCGATCTTCCACTTCAGGCACTTGTTCGATCGACACGCACCGCTGTCTTTTTCTCGTCTCCTCGTAGCAAATCCGATAAATCAAGGTTTTCAACCAAGCCGCTAAGTTTCTGATCGATTCGCCTTGATCGTGCGCTTTGATTGTCCGCTGATACGCCTCGTTGATCACATAAGCTTCTTGAAAATGCCCGGTGAGGTGGAATTGTTGAATACATCGTCTCGCAAAAGCGTAAATCAAACGACCGCTGGAACTCTTCGGATCGAGAAGGTCGCAGAAATCGGTTTCCAGTGCCCGACGACGCTCATCGAACAGATGACAACACGGATGAAAACATCGGATTTGCCATTGATACTCAGAGGGGCGATCTGCGGCGCTATCATTTCCAAAGCCAAACCGTTTGGAGGGAGGGTCGTTAGTCATGGATAGAACTCCAGAACGTTGATGAAGTTGACTGGACTATTCAGTTGAAGCGAAATTCGATACGGCTCTCTGCATAACGTACAAACCTTACCGATTTTTTGAAGAGCGTTTAGCGATCGAGAATAAAGATTGTCGCAATTTCCTCTAGGGATATGTGCATAAAGATCTGCAATTGTGACCCAGAGTGAATCTGTCCAAAGATAGAAGAAATCGCGCGATTCGGCACTCGATCGACGATTTGCAATCAAGGACCTTCGACGGCATGTCAGAGTGTGCAGCAATGTCACAAAATACGTCACAATCGCGATCGTTCTGCACTTATTAATTGAATGAACCTCATAGATCAGCTTGTGAGGCTGTCTCTTTTAGTTCCGCTTTCTCGATGCTCATCTCTGATGTGAATTGAGACTGTGAATTGAGACAACGCGAGCTATAAAGAGACCTAAAACTTCGATCAACTCAGGAAACTACACGTCGATTCATTAGCAATCGATTTGCTGCTCGGAACGCTGTAAGTCCAATTTATACTCGAAGAGGGAAACCATGAATAGTGATAGGTTAACAGACGATGAAATTTTGTCACATCTAGAATCGCAGATGCAGACGGCGCTAGAGTACGGCAAGCTGCTATCGTTACCTCATCTTTCAGAAGACCAAGCCGATCGACTTGGCATGATTCTGGAACAAGCGATCGACAATTCTGTGCTTCACTTTTGTTTAACCGAAGTGGATCATTTCATTAGTCATCACCTCGGATTGTTAGATGAAGACGATCGAGAATCTTACAAAGACCAACAAGCTCTAGTCAAAGAGTATTTAGGTCTAACGATTTGCCAAGCTCCGATCTCACCAGAATTCGAGCAGACGATCGCAAATCAGAGACACCAAATCTTGAATGATGCTTCGATGCCAGCCGCTACCGAGGCAGAGGAGCACGATGAAGCGACTTTAAACCAGATCCATCATTAAGCGCACTCGTGAGGAAAAGGCAGAGATTATGCGTTTTCCTCACTTTCGCGTTTTACCGCTTACCACCAATCACGTTCGTCGGTGTTGGAACTGCGTAAGGATCGCTCACCGATAACCGCGATGGAACGACCAAAGCTACCACAACGACCAACGCAAACGAAAGAAACAAGCAGAGAATGACAACCAAGGAGACCGACTGATCTTTTTGGGATTCGATTTTCTGCAACTGCTCCGACAGCAACTTAAACAACATCAACATACCTTTTCTCCTGTTCGCAACGATCGCCTACTGGATGCGCCTTGATGCTGAATGTCAGCTTGGTGACTCCGGTGGGCTTTTCTTACTTATTAGTGCGACAGGAAGCTATTAGTGACAAAAGTTTTCTATAGTAACTCAACCCTATTAAATCTGAACGAATAGAGCCGAATTTTTTAACAATTTGCAATCAATCAGGTCGTTGTCTTTTGGCAATACGATCGACAAATTTCGTGCGTCGTATTGCTGATTTGTGACATCAATAAATCGTAGCTCAACCACTTAATAATCAAGCAAAAATACTCGCCGTTTTTTCGTCACAGTCTTCCGATCTTTATCACTTGCATTCAGAAGCGCAAAGAAAAGAGTTGAGCAAAACACAGGTTTATGCTGCTTGAATGAATCAAATCGAAGCGTTTTTGTTCGTCACAAACTGAGATTTCTATCACTGATAAATGTAGCTCAAAAACGCAGATCATGAAAAAGACTCACGCCATCGAATGCCCGCAATGCGGCAGAATTAGCCTGATTCAGCGCAACGAAAATCTGTATCAATGTCTAGCTTGTAACTTTAGAAAAGATTTTTCTTTTCTAGATTTTGGCAAATTAATGATTGCGTTTTTTGCAGTAATTCTCGTGGCTTTCTTGACAAAACATGCTTACGAATTTGGCGAAGTTGAACCAATACAGCAATCTTATCAAGCAGCCCCTAAAGCCAATTGATGATGTAAAAACATTGAACAACGGAGAATGAACAATGCTTGATTTCTTAACAAGAAAAATGCCTGAAAATCGACTCAACGGTGTTGGAATTATCAGCGAAACAATCTATCCCGACAAAACATGGCGAGTGGAATTTCAAGCAACTTACTGGTTTGCTCGATCGACCTGTTCGATGACGTTCAAACCAGAAGATTTTGTTCGAGTCGTTGGCATGGACGTGGACGACTTAACCCTGCTGATTGAGCCAATGAATCTGTCCCATTAACTGAGGTCAACATTCCTATGAATTCTAAAACTGAGACTGGTTTGAACGACAAATTAATGCGCGATCGAGCCATCCTTCCCAATCATTCGATGGCAATCAATCACCCGCGTCGAATTCGATCGCAGCTTTCTTCATGGTCAGGTGCAATCCGCAAAGAACCCGTGCGAAAACCGTGACCTTCACAGTCTGGAAACACCCATTCGGAACTTGAAACGTTCACCTCGATCGAGGGAGTTGATTGGAGCCAGAGCGCAGATTTTCTTGACCCATCTCCGAACAATCTGCCGGGGTCTGAACTCTACATCGCTAAACGTTCCAATCGTTCCGAGTGGATATCTCAAAGGAGGAAATATGAGTTCTAACACCATTGATGATTTCGATCTAATCGCTCAAAACTATCAAGGAATTGTCCTAGAGTACTGTTTCTTGTCCGGGCTACCAACGCTCACCGACGAGCAAGCAGACCTTCTCGATCGCATTCTTGCACAAGCAGAAACAGACGAAATCCTCAACTTTCTGCTAATCGAATTCGACTATCTGATCGCCAAAAAGCTCAACCTGCTCGACGATCAGCATCTTCCTCAGTACGACAACCAACAAGCCTATCTGAGAGAATACCTCGTGCAATTCACGCCCGAAGATCCCGCATACTACCGCACTCTGCAAAAACTGCTCCGCGACCAAGGGTGGTATCAAGGACTGCTCGATGGAGTCTTCGGAGAAGATTCGCGCCAAGCCATCAAACACTTTCAAGCCTCGGTGCACCTGCAAAGCAATGGAGTGCTCACCCTCGAAACCGTGCTCAAACTCGCGCCCACTCCCGAAGCCGCCTTAACACTCACTCGTTCTAGATCGCCCGACGATCGATAGGAGGAACTATGTCTCTGACCCCACGCCAACAACTCGACCGAATCTTTGAAGATCTATTTGCCGCAAACAATCCAGATGCCCGCATTATCATTGCCTACATTCAAAAAGTGCTCTACCAGTACGGACTCTGGAAAGCCTATGACCCGAAAGATATCTTGATCGAGGTCTACGCTCGCGGCGTGAAACGAGTCGATGCTGGAGAAACGATTAGAATCCCGATCGCTTGGATCAAACGCACCGCGATGAATATCATTCGAGAATTCAGACGCGAAGCCGAGAAAATCGGTTACTACAATCTGGATCAAGAACTCCACTGGAATGATGATCTACTGCTGTACATCACGTTTCAGTATGACCTCAAAGCAATGAAACAAGCCTTTGAACGCTTAGAGCCTGACGAACAACAGCTCCTAAATCTTCGGGTGGTGAATCGTCTCTCATGGAAAGCGGTAAGTCAAGGTTTAGTCACGGCTGGCGAACCAGAATTCAAACTGGAAGCCTTGAGACAGCGCGGATTTCGAGTCTTGAGAAAGCTTCGGAAACTCTACGAAGAAGAACGCAAGAATATTCGCTTCCAATTCGACGAGTCCGATTCGATATAACTGTCCGTTTTCTTCATCGTATAGGCGTGGTGAACTGCGCCTGTACGATTCTTTGCTTTGGGCGACTCACTCACAATTTGTCAGAGAAATCATACAAATTCTGTCACACCGCAACAGAAACAATCACAACAAAAGCAAGTGAAGTGCAGGAGTGCTCAAACGTGTGACTCCCGATCAACAGAGACACCTTAACAAGCAACAAGAGGCAACAATGGCAAGCCCCACTTTCGATCCTCCTCCGATGTCTGATCCGCCGCCGAATGCCGAAGGACTAAGCTGCAAACTCAGCGATCGCTGGCGACAACAACTAGACCAACTGGTCAGTGAAGTGCTCAACGACCAGCACGACCAACTTTTTCAAATCTTACCGTTTATTGAATGGAAGCTTCGCAGCTTCGGGTTACAGCACAAATACGAAGCGCGAGATATCTTTCTTGAAGCGTATGAACGGGCGGTGAAACTCCTCGATCGGGAGGAAACCATTCAGCGGCTTCCCGCATGGCTCAAATCGACCTCATTCAACATCATTCGAGAATATGCCCGCAAAGCTGGAAGATTCAAAATGACCGCGATGGATCAGCAGCAGTTTGCAAACCTGCCCGAATTGGAAATGACCGATGACATGCTGGAAACGAAAGTCACTTGGCTACTGAGTGAACTCGCACAGATGAGAGCGGACGATCGAGCCATTCTGGAACTGAGAATGCAAGGCTGGTCATACGAAGAAATTGTTAGACAGCGAGGCGGAACAGCAACAGCACTCCGTCAAAGAGTCAGCCGTTTGCTCAGACAGCTTCGCCAAATCGCAAATGAGCTTGATGCTTAGGTGTCACCACGACGGATTTAATCAACTTGGGAACTGAAATGATGTCTATACTACTTCCACAACTCTTCGATCAATTAAACCTGCCGCGTGAACTGATTGAGCCAGCACTCGAATATGCTCGCCTCTCAATGACCGCCCAACTGTCCGAGCAACAAAGCGATCGTATCGAGGAAATTCTCAAGCTAACCGAGCAACATGCAGGACTAGATCTAGTTTTGAATCAAATTGACGAATGGTGTCTTTACACTGCAAATCCTGCTCAGTCGCTTGTGCTGAACGAAGACAGAATCGATGAGCTTGTCTGGCTATATGCGTTGCTTTCCAGTCAGCCTACTTTATCAGAACATGGCGCTTACCAAATGAGCCAGATTCTCGACCTTGCGACTTGCAATGAGCCGTTAGCATTGTTGCTGAATGAAATCGATCGATTTATTTTAGAATCCAGCGAGTTTATGAGTGATGAAGCTCAGCACGACTATGCGAATCAAGCTTCGAGAATTCTAGAGTTTGTTGCCCCGAATCTCGATTCAGAGAGCTCCGAACAGCTTCTCACGGTTCTATCTCATCAATGTGCCGACCTTGCTCCGAATGTTCTAACAGAATTGTCCTCAGAACTCAGCGACGAAGCGACTGATTTGACTCCGCAAGCCAAACCAAGTTCTCGATGCTGGATCAAACCTTCTCCGAAAGGCTGTTTTATCAGTGCCATCATCGGAGTGACTGCATTCGTCGGTCTTGCAATCTCTTGCACTAACTTGGGGCAAACACCGCTTCCAGCAACCGAGAAGTCTCTCTCGGTCAAGCCGAGTGCAACTGGAGATGTTTTGCTCTCGAATTCCTCTAAGAGTGAACCTTCTAGAACGATTCTAGTCGCGAATAGAGTTCAGCAGCATTTCGAGAATGAACAATCTAGATTTGAAACAGAACAATCTAACTTTGAGCGAGAACAATCGACGCTTGAAGGGAAACAGCAGCAAGCAGAATATCACCAACTGTTAGCGGAGAGTCAGCATCAATACCAAGAAGCTCAGCAATGGCATCAAAAAGCACGTCAGTACCTCGAACAGTCTCAGCAGATGAAAGCGAAAGCACAAGGAGAATTGCGCTTAGCACAATCTAGCTTAGAGCGATCGCTTTCTACCCCGGAAGCCTCCCGCATCATTCCAAATTCAAGTCAAACCGAGCCGCAACCGAATCGCGATCGCGGTTTACTTCAAACCTTGATGCCGCCTTTGTTTGGTTCGAGCCTGTTAACGGTGATCTCGCTGCTGCTCTGGAGCGGTGTAGATGCGCGGAAGCGGCAATTTGGTTAAGCCTCATGCGAAAAGAAAGACCTCGATCGAGGTCTTTTCTTGTTCATACCCGAATAGCAACACTTTATGAGTTCAAATCAGAGACAGAACGAAGCAGAGAATAGCGATCGCGAAACCGTTTCAGTGCTTGCTCTTTTTGGTCTCTCAGCGTTGGGGAAGTGGGATCGAATCTGAGATTCAAGAGAGTTTGATCTTCGGGAGCAAGCTGGCTAAAGGCTTGTTTCACAATTTCCAGATCTCGATCGAGCGTCGTGCGTAAGAGGGCTGCCAGTAAAATTGCATCGATCGCGGTTTCACTGGGCAATGCAGGAGTCAACTGCTGACGACTAATCTCCTGAACCACCGTGAGGGCTGTTCTACGAACCCACGCTGAAGGATTGGGCATCGAATTGCCCGCTCTGTGAATCCAGCGATCGGCACAGACATAAATCTCTTGCACCACATCCGTTTCAGTGCACAATGCTTCTAGATGAAACTGTGCAATTAATCGCCGTAGGAACGCAAATAGGATGAGTCCGTGTGGATGGGTCGAGTCGAGTACTTCTAGAAAATAGAGCGTAAATTTGTCCCACTCACTGGTAGGGGTTGTAGATGAGGTCGATTGAGGCTCAAGGCGAATCGTATCATCGTCCTGATTGTTGTTGGGGTAATCTGTTGGCGACATTGATGTCCTCCAGTCAGGTAGCTTAGATTTAGCAATGCACCTTGCACGATTCGTGATCGATGCGAAGAGATCGAACCTAAGAAGCTCAATGGCGGAGAATAGACAGGCGGCTAGAAGCATTGACTACAAGAGGCACTACTTTGCAAGGCGCGGTTTTGATTCCATCCAAGTTCTTTCTCTATAGGTGTTGTGCTGATACATGTAAGGGTGTGACTGGTAATTCGATCGTAGTTTCAGTAAATACTCGGACAGTTTGAAGAGAATAATTCTCAAGACCTCGGTATATTGCGCGATCCTAGCTTTGGAGTCTGTGACTTGAACGGGTAGGACGAAAACTATAATTTTCGATCGAATCTCAACACTGTGAAGAATTGAACAAGAACAGCCAGGAATGCCCTTGATTTGCTCAGCTTGAAGATTTGATTCTACGATCGCATTAGAACCGCTTTAAAAACAAGAGGAGCCAAACTTCAACCGGGTGGGCTAAAATTTGGCTCCTTCAAGCACAAGTGAAACGATCGAAGTTAAGGATCGTAGGGTTTACGACCGCTGAACTTCAATTTGGCGGGTTCGTAGTTGGCTCCAATATTCCGAGGAACACTGTTCACCGCCACACGACCCGGATTGACCTTCTCAGGGAAGACACCATCATTAGGATGCAGGTACTGGATTTCGCCATCGGGGAAAATGCGATAGACCTTGTAATTGGTGATCTTGAACTTCGTGCGAAGTTGTCCACCCAAGGCGAGGCAATGTTCCTTTCTGGCTAAATACAGCAAGTTGTCGCCTTGGCGCATCTTGGCTGCACCACCCATGGGCATTTCAAAGACTTGCTCTTTGGGGCTGCTCCATGTGATGGCATATTTTTCTTCTACTAAGGCTTTGGTCAGCAGTCCGCCTGTACTGCCTCCGAACAAAGGTGCTTGTCCAGTAAGAGTCTCTGACATAAGGTCTCGCTCTAAACGTTTTTAGGCATCCTATCACCGGGTGTTTACAGCTTTAACGAATCCGTAACAGTTGTTAATAGGCGCAGGTTTCACGCTCCATTTAAGCGCGGATTACTTCAAGTTTCTTTGCAAGAATTCTTGCATTGAGCAGGGTGAAAATTCGATCGAGTTCTAAAACCTCTATAAGCTCGAAGCCCTGAGATTTAAGAAGCCTTCTGTTCGAGTTGATAAGCAAATACATCGACAGAGATAGATTTGATGGGCTTTGCCTCGCCATGCAGCATCATCCGAATCTGTTCGGTCGTTTCTCGACTAAACACCTCTTCACCACAATGAGAACAGACCATCACAGGGATCTGCTCAACTAAATAAAACTTGCCACCAATCTGAAAAATTTCGCTAACGAACTCCTGATAGGACTCTGATGAATTACAAACATGGCAGTTAAACATTATTTTCTCCTGACTTTGTAATCGATCCAACTCCTCTCGTCTGGTTCGTACAACGTAATAATCTTGGTCATGTCTGACTCCATTCTAGAAACCTGAATGTGCAGAACACGATCGTTCTTTTAAAGGCATAGCGTGTAAATTCAAAACTTCCCGCTTGTAACTGCTGCTGAATTTCTGCAAGGGATTCCATGCGGCAAGTTACTCTCTCGATCGAGAAGTCCTCTTCCGCTGCACCGTTCTTTTACTCTCTCCACTAGGCACGATCGGGATCGTAAAGTGAAATTCGCTTCCTTGATCCTTGCCGCTTGATTCTGCCCAAATGCGACCGCCCCAGTTGGTAATAATTTGGCGACAAATAGCAAGTCCGAGTCCGGTTCCACCTGTGGTTCGACGGAGTGCGCCTTCTTCTTGATAAAAGCGATCGAATACTGTTTCCAGTCGATTCTCTTCGATGCCGCGTCCGGTATCTGCAATGATGACCTCAAGCATTGCGCCTTCATGATGCTTTGCTCGGATGGTTACTCTGCCTTGAGAATCGGTGAATTTGCAAGCATTATCGAGCAGTTTGGTCAGAACTTCGACTAACCATTCACCATCGACTTGAACGAGCGGTAATTCAGTTGAAAGCTGCGTCACGATTTGCGGCAGAGAAGTGGTCGTTCTTCGGGCTTGTAGACTGCTCAGTGCAAGTTCAACGCATTCCCAGAGCGGTAACGGTTCGATTCGCCATTCGACTCGTCCGCTTTCGAGGCGCGACAAGGTGAGAAAGTCTTGAATCAGTTTCCGCATTCGTTCGGCATCGGCTAACGCGGAATTTAACATCACTTGCCGCAAGTCCTGAGACATATCGGGTTCGCTGGCAAGGCTTTCGAGACAGACTTGAATCGTTGAGAGCGGGGTGCGGAGTTCGTGTCCGGTAATGGCGATGAGATTGCTGCGAGTACGATCGAGTGCTTCCAATTGCTGATTGAGGTCTTCTAAGTTTGCGAACGATTCGGCTTGAAGCAATGCCACGCCAACTTGAGTTGCGATCGCTTCGACCATTTCGACTTCATCGCGCTCTAGAACGTGTGGAATGGCTCCACAGTAGTGCAATTCAACCATGCCGAGCGGCTGGTTTTGATGCAGGACAGGAACCATCAACCACGATCGAATATCCCATTCTTGGGTTAGAGCCTTCAAAGTGCGATCGCCATCTTTGATCATCGAAAATCGCGGATCAGTTTGGGTGTCTTCGATAAAGACTGCTTCTTGGCGCTGCACGACTTCTTCAAATAGCGGATTTCCTTGCAGCGTCCAGGTTCGACCTTTTAATGAAGGAACCGAATCGAGTAAATACTCGTGCTGCAATGTTGCAGAAGAATCGGATGATTTGCACCGATAGATTAAACAGCGTCCTGCACCGAGCACTTTACCGAGTTCTTCCGCCGCAACATTGAGAATTTCATCGGGATTGAGCGATCGACGAACCGTTGCCGTAATCGAATTGACTAAGCGTTCTTTGCGTTCTTTTTCTGCGATCGAGCGATATGCTTTTGCGAGTTTGTACTGTCCGGCTTGTAAGTAGGTCACTAAGCGATCGGCAAACGGAGCTGGATCGACTTGGTTAATCGACGAAATCGAACCGCCAGCGATCTGTGCCAACACTGGAATAATCTTGGTTTCAAGTTCTGGACGGTAGCGCAGAATTCGATTGAGCAGAATTTCAGCCGACTTGAGCACGATCGTACGATCGAATGTCCAAATGCCTTCAAAGCGACGGGATTGATCAACGTGAAGTAATGGAACCGTCTGATTTTCTGCGCTCAAATCTCGCTCTCGGCAGATTAGACAAGAAGCGTACTGTTCGCTCATCACAATCAAGTGCCATTCCTGACTCAATCCGTCTTCGGGTTCAAACGCGATCGTTTCGTAATGATCAGAGCGATTGGCGAAATCAGTTTCGGGAGCGGCGAGAACATAAACTTGGTCGGTACGATCGGAAATTCTCAAATACCGATGGGCTTCTTGGCGATAAAAGCGTTCACGTTGGAAACTGGCAATCACGAGCGGGTGATCATTGCCTGCCAGAACTTGGTCTTCCATCGCATGGGACAACGCCGTGAGAGAAGACTTGAAATAAATTTGAGGTCGCACCTGGGGAAGTGCTTTAAGCAGTGCCTCCAGGACTGAATCAGGAATGATCATGTGATAGGTATTTACCCGCCGACTGTTGAATGTCCAGTAGGTCGAGGCGCTAAAACCGTAGAAATTACAGCTTAGTCCACAGTAGAAGTTTGTTTATGGAAGTAAGATTAACCTCCTTAGTCATTGTAAAGGGTTGGTGGGATCGATCGTAGAATCACGTTTCGTTTCTTAACCCACTAAAATTTTCTGAATCGAAACAAACAGAAATTACAAAATTTAACTGATCGCGATCAGAGGTAGACCCGCATCGTTTTTCTTCGGTCGTCTCCATTCACACTAAGATTTCTAACTTCGGGAAGTCGTGCAGATTTCAGATTTTCTCCTAATGTCAGCACAGACTAAGGAGAACGAATCATGTTCATGCCCCTTGATTTTTTATTGCGATCGCTTACCGGGTTCTTCTCGGTTGCGTTGATTGGCGCGAGTGCTTACATTCTGCGGCAGTGGTATCAAGGCGAATTGATTAGCGATCGCTGGTTATATCTGGGCATTGGACTCTCGTTGTGGTCATTTTTAGGGTTTTTACCGCTCTCACTCTTTCGTCGGGCTGGACACGATGAACCGAAACCGTTTCGTAGCAATCAAGTTCAACGTTTAGTTCGACCTGATGGCAGCGAAATTCAGGTGGAGTTTTATGGCTCAGAGTCTGCACCACCGCTGATTCTTACACATGGATGGGGACCAGATAGCACTGTCTGGTACTACGCCAAAAAACAGCTTGCTGAGCATTTTCGCGTGATTGTTTGGGATCTTCCAGGATTAGGTAAATCGAAGAAGCCGAAGAACCGAGACTACTCTTTAGAGAAATATGCGCGTGATCTGGATGCCGTTCTGAGTTTGGTAGGCGATCGACCTGCGATTCTACTCGGTCATAGTATGGGCGCGATGATTCTACTCACCTTCTCCCGATTGTTTCCAGACCGACAAGTTGCAGGCTTAATTCTGGTAGACGGAACCTATACTAATCCAGCACGAACCGCGATTCTAAGTCGATTACTGTTGGCATTGCAGAAACCATTACTCGAACCATTGTTGCATCTTGCGATCGCGCTTTCTCCCTTACTTCATTTCACCAGTTGGCTCAGCTATCTCAACGGTTCAACGTTAGTAACAACCGAAGTTTCCGGCTTTACAGGCAGAGAAACACGCGGACAGCTTAATTTCTCTAGTTTGATTGGCATCAAAGCACCGCCTGGAATTTTGGCACGGGGTGTCCTTGCCATGTTCAGATTCGATGAAACCGCAACACTCCCGAAAATTTCAGTTCCAACACTCGTGATTGTGGGCGAATCCGATATTGCAACTCGACCGAGTGCCAGCGATCGTATGAGTCGAGAAATTCCACACGCCGAACTCAAGGTACTGTCTCCCGGTGGACACATGGCACTCATGGAGCGACATCCGCAGTTTGCCGAAATCGTTCGCGCCTTTAGTGCTTCACATCTGTTCCAATAGCACCACCGCATGAGCCACGATCGCATCTTCACTCCCGACCGCATCCATTTTTTCATTGGTTGTGGCTTTGACTCCGACACAATCGGGAGGAAGATTCAGCGCAGTTGAAAGACGCGATCGCATCGATTCAATATGCGGCTTCAGTTTCGGACGCTCTGCCACGATCACCGAATCAATATTGCCAATCTTCCAGCCTTTTTCTTGAATCAGTTGGTGAACTTGTTCGAGTAAAACGATGCTGTCGGCTCCTGCCCATTTCGGATCAGTCGGCGGAAAATAGTGCCCAATGTCGCCTAAACTTAGCGCTCCGAGCATCGCATCCATAATCGCGTGAGTCAGCACATCCGCGTCACTGTGACCGAGCAACCCCGTTTCATGCTCGATTTTGATTCCCCCTAAAATCAAATCCCGTCCGCTGACGAGGCGATGAATGTCGTAACCGTTCCCGATGCGAATTGCCATACCTTGAAGAAATCACTGCGATTTTCAGAATATCAAGTGATTGTTATAAGATCTAAAGTCAAATCGACGTTTTGTGTATTTATGGCTCCGCTTCCAGAAAATCGCCCGAAACAACTCTCACTGGGTCCATTAGAGGCTGAGATTCTTCGGATCGTTTGGGAACTCGGAACGGTCACGGTAAAAGACGTGCACGATCGCATTCTTGCAGATCCCGATCGCGAACTCGCTTACACTTCTGTGACCACAGTTCTAAATCGATTGGTAAAAAAAGGCTGGCTCCATTGCAATAAACAAAATCGATCGTTTACTTGGTCTGCGATCGTGTCTCAAGAAGAAGCGAGAGCCTTACACTCGATCGAACAACTCAACCAGTTTCTAGCCGTGACCAATCCTGATGTGGTCGCTGCCTTTGCCGATAGTTTAGATCAAGCCAGTTGTGATCAGCTTGACGCGATCGCACAACGCCTCAAAGCCGCTCGTCAAGCACGGGAGAAACAATAATGCACTTCACTTTGTTGACCGTTTCAATGAGTGCGGCGATCGCGTTTCGATTGATGTGGCGATCGAGCGCCGCAGATTGGAATACTCGTTGGCAATGGGCGTTAGGCGCGTTTCTGTTTTCGCCGCTGTTATTGATTACCAGTGCGATCGCGATTCTCTGTATGGGTCCGCGTGGTCGGATGGTTCACGCTTGGGATGGCTGGGGAAGTTATGGAATTGCGATCGCATTTTTAGCGATCTCAATCCTTCTTCTCGTTCAGTTAGCGCTCCAAGCTCGTCGATCGCTTGAGAAAATTCATCAACTGCCCCAAGAAACGATTCTGTCAACTCAAGCGAGATTACTTCAGCATTCAACGCCGTACATCGCTCAGATCGGATTGTGGAATCCTGAGCTAGTCATCAGCGAAGGATTACTCGAAATGCTAGACGAATCACATCTCCAAGTCGCACTCACCCACGAAAAAGCACATCGTCACTATCGTGATACGTTCTGGTTTTTCTGGTTGGGTGGCTTGCGTCGATTGACTGCTTGGTTGCCAAACACCGAAGCACTCTGGCAAGAGTTGATTTTCTTGAGAGAACTGCGTGCCGATCGCTGGGCTGCTCAGCAAACCGATGGATTGTTACTCGCTGAGGCATTGTTATCGATCGTGTCTGCGTCACAAGTCGAATCCAAGCCTTGGATCGCAGCGTTAGGGGATGCAATTCCTCAAACCCGATTGAGTGAGCGAATCGATGCACTGTTAGATGACTCTGAGCCTGTTGCAGAAAAGCAGTTCAGCGTTTGGATTTGGTTATCGATCGTGCTATTGCCGCTCTTGATGATTCCCTTTCACTTTTAACAAGAAACAGCGGACAAGGAAATCCTCATCCGCTGCAACCTGAACAGAGCGAACCTTCAAACTTTTAGAGATGAGCCGAAAGCACTTCGCGGTATTGGCTCTTTTGCTTCACGCCTTTCAATTCCGCCACCTTATCTTTGTTCTTGAAGATATGAATGGTCGGCGTTCCCATCACACCCGCTGCTTCTGCAATATCGGGATCTTCTTCGATGTCAATTTCGACAAAGTGAATCTGACCGTCGAATTCATCCACAACCTTGCTGATAATCGGTTTCAGCGTGTGGCAAGGACCGCAACTCGGTGACGCATACTTGACTAGAATGGGTCGATCGCTTTCGTGATACAACTTCCGCAACGCCAATCCACCCCGATGCCGCGTATGCTCTAAGCTGAATTCCACAACTTCACTTTCACTCGCTGCATGAGCCGTATTCTCTTCATTCGGCACATCCGCCTCAATCCGAGCAAACTCCTGCACGAGTCCATTCACCGACAGCCAGCGCTCCGCCAACATTGCCGCCATACATCCCGTTCCCGCTGCCGTAATCGCCTGCCGGAATTCGTGATCTTGGACATCCCCTGCCGCGAATACGCCTTCTAAGCTAGTTTCCACGCTGCCATGCTGGGTCTTGATATAGCCCACTTCATCAAGCTCGATCTGACCTTTAAATAGAGACGTGTTTGGCGTGTGCCCGATCGCATAAAACAATCCTTTCGCTTCAACAACCGTTTCTTCTCCGGTCTTGCGATTATGCAGTCTCACACCCGTCATGTGCTTTTCATCGCCCACAACGTCGATCGCTTCCGAATTCCAATGCACCGTAATTCGAGGATTACTCAACACGCGATCCTGCATTGCTTTCGAGGCACGCATCGCCTCACCCCGAACCACCATGTGAACATGATCGCCATACTTGGTGAGATAAATCGCTTCTTCTGCTGCGGTATCTCCACCCCCAATCACAACCAGCGGCACGCCTCTAAAGATCGGAGTCGCTCCATCACAAATCGCACAAGCCGAAATTCCACGGCTCCAGAATTCATGCTCACTCGGTAAGCCTAACCGTTTCGCAGTCGCACCCGTCGCAATCACGACACTATGCGCTTTCACCTCACGAGTCTCCGATCGAATCGTGAACGGACGCTGCGAGAAATCAACCTCCAGCACATCTTCGGTCACGAGTTCTGCACCCCAGCGTTCTGCCTGCGCTTTCATCTGCGTCATTAGCTGAGGACCCGTAATGCCTTGTGGGAAACCAGGGAAATTTTCGACTTCGGTGGTGGTCATGAGTTGTCCGCCGGGTAGCCCCCCTGCCTGAAACCCTTCAAACACTAATGGCTTGAGGTTGGCACGCCCCGCATAAATTGCTGCCGTGTAGCCAGCCGGACCCGAACCGATAACCACTAAATTTTCTACAGTTGGGTTTGCCATAAGACCTTTATTACAAACTCATAACGACTATGAGTACTATAACCCAAATCTAAAAGAAAATGGAAGTGTTGAGCATTTTCAATTTCGGTAAACCCAATCAAGCCGTACCCAGTGACATTTTCAGCTTATCGGCAACTACCCCTTCCTGGGTTGGGTTTGCCCCAATGCGATCGCGGCTCATTCTCCTTAAAGTAGAAACATCAAGAGCGGACGAAACAAACCGCTAACTACTCCTCTCTCTTAAGCACTGATTATGATGACTTCTACTCGTTTGACTCCTTGGCAAGAAATGGAATTAGCGCGTCGTCAGTTTAATCAACTCTTCAACGAACTGATGCCGACCCGTGAAGCGATGTGGACACCTGCGATCGAGTTCAACGCAACCGAAGATGGCTTTACCGTCCGCGTTCAACTTCCGGGCATCAAGGCTGAAGATGTCGATGTTCAAGTTTCGCAAGATACGATCGCGATTACAGGTGAGCGCAAGTTTGAGCAAACCGACGCGAAAGGATTCCGCTCTGAGTTCCGGTATGGCAAGTTCCGCCGCGTGTTGACCCTGCCTGCTGCCGTTCAGAACGATCAAGTTACGGCTGAATTCGTAGACGGTATCTTGACGCTGACTTTACCGCGTTTGCAAGCTGTGAAGCCTGCCGTGGTTAAGTTGAACTTAGCGGGTACGGCTCAAGAGGCAATCGCGCCTCAAGAAGCGGCTGATGTCCCTCAGACCGAAGCTGCTCCTGAAGCTGAAACCGCTGATGTCTGGAACAGCTAATTAATTGAGGGGGAGGATTCCAATTCTTCCCCCCAACCGTCCCCCATTCGGTTCGGTAGGTACGGTAAACACCCCTTCATGGAACGCCTGAAGCCGAACAGTATATTAGGTAGGGGATTGAAGGATGCTTTGGTGGCACTGAGCAAGCTTACCCGTTTGAGTCCCGCCGCCCCGAACCGATTCTGGCACTGATGCCAGTCCCCTACCCTGAACAAAGCATTTGATAGTGATGGAGCCGAAGCACCAATATGGCAAAAGTTGTTGGAATTGACCTAGGAACGACGAACTCGTGTGTCGCGGTAATGGAAGGTGGGAAGCCCACTGTGATCGCAAATGCTGAAGGGTTTCGCACGACTCCTTCCGTTGTGGGATACGCGAAAAATGGCGATCGCTTAGTCGGTCAGATCGCGAAGCGCCAAGCCGTGATGAACCCAGAGAATACGTTCTACTCTGTGAAGCGGTTTATCGGTCGTCGATTTGATGAAGTGACGCATGAAGCGACTGAAGTAGCTTATAAAGTCCTGAATGTTGGTGGCAATGTGAAGCTCGATTGCACCGCACAAGGCAAGCAGTTTGCACCGGAAGAGATTTCTGCTCAAGTCCTCCGCAAGCTGAAAGAAGATGCGAGTAAGTATCTGGGCGAAGATGTGACCCAAGCGGTCATTACCGTTCCGGCTTACTTTAACGACTCTCAGCGCCAAGCGACCAAGGACGCAGGTAAGATTGCAGGTCTCGAAGTTCTCCGGATTATCAACGAGCCGACCGCTGCATCGTTGGCGTACGGTCTCGATAAGAAGAGCAACGAAACGATCCTCGTGTTTGACTTGGGTGGTGGTACGTTTGATGTCTCTATCCTAGAAGTGGGCGATGGCGTATTTGAAGTACTCGCAACCTCTGGTGACACTCACTTGGGTGGTGATGACTTCGACAAGAAGATCGTAGATTTCCTCGCGGATGGTTTCGCTCGTGCAGAAGGCATTGACCTCCGCAAAGATAAGCAAGCCCTCCAACGTTTAACCGAAGCGGCTGAGAAAGCGAAGATCGAACTCTCGAACGTGACGCAAGCGGATATTAACTTACCGTTTATCACTGCAACTCAGGATGGTCCGAAGCACCTAGACACAACTCTGACCCGTCAGAAATTCGAGGAATTGTGTGCAGATTTAATCGATCGTTGTCGCATTCCGGTCGAATCCGCATTACGCGACTCGAAACTAGACAAGAGCAAGATCGATGAAGTCGTCCTCGTCGGTGGCTCGACCCGGATTCCGGCAGTGAAAGAAGTCGTGAAGCGCGTTCTCGGTAAAGAGCCGAACCAAACTGTGAACCCGGATGAAGTGGTTGCGGTCGGTGCTGCGATTCAAGCAGGTGTCTTGGCGGGTGAAGTCAAAGATATTCTCTTGCTCGACGTGACTCCGCTCTCCCTCGGTGTTGAAACCTTGGGCGGTGTGATGACCAAGATCATTCCTCGTAACACCACGATTCCGACCAAGAAATCTGAAGTGTTCTCGACCGCAGTAGATGGACAAAGCAATGTAGAAATCCATGTGCTGCAAGGTGAGCGCGAAATGTCGAATGACAACAAGAGCCTTGGAACCTTCCGCTTGGATGGTATTCCTCCCGCTCCCCGTGGCGTTCCTCAAATCGAAGTGACCTTTGACATCGATGCTAACGGTATCTTGACCGTGTCTGCGAAAGATAAAGGCACAGGTAAAGAACAGTCGATTAGCATTACTGGTGCTTCGACCTTGCCGAAGGATGATGTTGAACGCATGGTTCGCGATGCGGAAGTGAATGCGACCGCAGACAAAGAACGCCGTGAGCGGATTGATCTGAAGAACCAAGCAGATTCGTTGGCATACCAAGCTGAGAAGCAAATCGGTGAATTGGGCGATAAAGTGCCTGAAGCTGACAAGACCAAGGTTGAAGGATTGGTCAAGGATCTCAGAGACGCGATCGCACAAGAAGACTTCGATCGCATCAAGACCTTACAAACCGATCTGCAACAATCGCTCTATGGCATTAGCCAAAACCTCTATCAGCAAGCGGGTGGCGGTGCTGCTCCGGGAGATGATCCAGGTGCAAGTGCTGGTGGCGGTTCGACAGGTTCGACTGGTGGCGGTGATGATGTGATTGATGCTGACTTCACCGAGTCGAAGTAAGTTCTAGTGGATTGAATCATTAGCTGGTAGATTCCTTTGCTGGATCTGCCAGCTTTTTTGTTGAGTGTATGATCTGAACAGATTCGAGGCTGAACTTATGGAGTCTTCTCGTCGATTAATGCCAGTTGTTAATAAGATCAGTATGAGAGCGCGTAATCAGGATGTAGCTTATTGGCGCACTCAATCTTATCAAGCAAGAATCGATGCTTTAGAAGAAATCCGACGAGAGTACCATCTTTGGAAATACGGTGAAGCTGAACCAAGACTTCAGAGATTTTGTACGATCGTTAAAAGGTAGTCAGGTTTTTTACTCATAATTAGGTCAGATGAATGGCAATCCCGAAAAAAGGAACACGCAAGATTTTGATAAAAGAGGATTTGTTCATCTGGCTAGTTCGTAGGCAAGGCACTAATATGCAATTGGATTACCCAGATAGGTGTCTTCACGTTGCAGTTGAGCATTCTCAGGAGCCTGGCTCTACTTTAGTAATCGTGACAGACCGCCTTCATCCTAAGGGTTATAGGACTCATGGTGCTCTTGTGCCTGTACAACCTCAAGAGCAGCCAGAAAAAGTTCAAAGTTGGAACATTAAGCGGAGGTATGCAATAACTCCAGTAACACCTTCAGATGTAGCATCGTGGGTACAACAAGCATTACAGATGGGATGGCAACCTAGAAAATCCGGTCCGCCTTTTGTGATCAAAGTCGTAGATCAATGCTTAGAAAAAATCTAAGTGGATAAATTTGATTGCACAACCCTACTTTTTTGGCGCGATCGCACTTCCCCCAAAATGCTAAATTGAGCCTACCGTTTCACAGCTTCTTCTCATGCCTAAACACCCTAAGCCCAATCTATCGAATGAAGTCTCGATCGAACAGCCTACGATCGCGGCAATTAGCTATGAACACTTCACATCACTATTAGAAACGGTCGATATCCTGCACGCTCCAGAACTCAGCGAAATCCTTGAACAAAGCATTGCTCAGGCAGAATGCGGAGAGACGATCGACCAAGAAGATGCCAAGTAGGACGATCGAGGTTTTCGAGAATTTGTGAAGCGCGATCGCACAAGAAAACCTCGATCGCAGCGCCCTACACCAAACATTTTCTGTAGCCAACTTCGTTAAGAAATGTTAATTTAATCTGTAACAATCTATCTTCTAGTAGAGGTAGCGACATGGAGAAGAAAGGAACGTTTGGCTTCACCGATTTTGCAGAAAACTGGAACGGTCGCTTGGCGATGCTCGGTTTAGCGATCGGTCTTGCAACTGAATTGATGACTGGAAAAGGCATCTTAGCTCAGTTGGGCTTGATGTAATTTTCTCTTTTTGGGTTTATCGTAATCCGCCTGGAAGTCATGTCGCTTCCAGGTTTTTTAACGTCGCTGCCACCAGACGACTCCAGCGGTGATGAATCCAAAGAGCGGCACAATTCCTAGCGCCAAGAGTCCGATTAAGAGGGCTTGCTCATTGTTTAGGACGATTCGGCGGTTCTTAACGTCTTTGGGACGAATCGAGAGCGGTTGCAATGGATCTTGACTCACCCAGGTTACAGAATTGAGAAATACATCCCCGTTGAGTTGCTGGTTGAAGAAGCCGTTCACGATAAATGTGGAATTGCCAAACACAACCATTCGAGCAGGTTTAGAAGCGGTTGGGCTGGGAGAAGGACTCGGAGAAGGGGACGGACTCGGAGACGCATTCGGACTAGGGGAAACGGTTGGAGAGGGTGACGGAGTTGGGGTAACGGTACGTTCTAGAGCAACCCCGATCGCTAAAGGTCCCGGTCGATCTCCACCATCCAATTTCAGCGGTTGTTGTTTGATGTTGCTCTCTGCCCAACTTTTCGGATCGGTTAATAACAATGGAGTCGCTTGAACTCCGGGAGTAGTTGTAATGTCGATCGGACGTGCGATCGGATAAAACGAAATCCCGTTGCCGAAATCTTTCGTGATCGGATGAACACCATACTGGGTCACGACTGCGACCGCTGGACCTGCATTGGTTAACTGTTGCTCTGGAGCATTAATTGCAACGCGATCGTCAAGTTTCACACCCCAAGAATTGAGCAATGGATCGAGTCCGGCTTTGACGTTTGGATCGACTGCAATTAAAAGGTTTCCGCCTTGATTGGAATAGTCTTGGAGCGCTTTCACTTCCCCTTCTGGTAAAGTGCGAGTCGGTCCAATGACCAATACCGCCGAAGCATCTGAAGGAACGCTTCCCAGTTGAGCGAGATTGAGCGGTTCGCTGGTAAAGTTCTTATCTTCTAGGGCTTTAACCGAATTGGAAATTGCGCCTTCGCCTTCTGTGAGTAGCTTCTCTCCGTGACCTTGAAGGAAATAGGCTTTAGAACGTCGATCGCTAGTAATCTGCAAAATTCCATTCGTGACTCGATTCTCAGAGAGTCGAACTTGCGGAGAAATACTTTGCAAAAATTGTCGCCGTTTGCTCGATTGCAGTTCCATAAACACATCGCCTGTGTTCTTGACACCGAATGCTTGAGCAAGTCCAGGATTCGCTTGAGGATCAACGAATTCAAAGGTAAATTGTGGAGTTCTGCGCTGATAGTTTTCGAGCAAATCGACATCTTGAGGATTGCGATCGTTTGAGAACACCCAAACTTTCACGCCTTGCTGCATTTCCTGTAAGACTTGCTGCGATTCGGGTGAGAGCGTGAACAATCGCGATTCGGTTAGATCGAAGCGTTGAGCAGATCGGACGGCGAGGAAGTTGATTAATCCGAGAATGACCAAAATCGCGATCGTACTCACGAGTGCATTCGTGCTGGCTTGTGTCGATCGTCGTCGCCAAAAGGTTGGAGCTAACGGATCTTCAAATCGTCCGATCAGAAGCATCCAGAGTCCAATCAGGACAATTCCAGCAATGATCAATCCGATCGGAATTGATCCCCAAACTCCAGAGACGATGCCTGCTGAAATGCCTGCCAGAATCAGCATTGCACCCGGCAGAATGAGGAATTTTACGAAACTAAAACGTCTTTTCATAGGACTTAGGAGCGCTGGAAGCGGAATGTATCGATCGATTGAGCCGTCAGGAAAATTCCAAGAAAGATATAACTTGCAAAAACGACAAGGCTACTCGTATCTACAATGCCTTGAATCAAGTTTGTGTAGTGTTTCAACAGCGATAAATGCCCGATCGCTTCTCCGACTGCACCGCCAAAATTCTGAGCCACAAGATCCACCACCCACAACGCGAGTACCAACGCGAATGTGAAAATCGCAGCAACGATCGTACTATCAGTCAGCGATGACATAAACATTCCGAGCGATAACACTGATCCAGCAAGTAACAGTAATGCTAAATGACCGAGTAGAAGAACATTGACTTGAATTGGTGGATTTACGCTAGAAAGTGCGATCGCTTCATAAACTAACAGCGGTAACGACATCGTGAAAAAGAACGTCATTACACCAAGCAATTTACCGACTGCGACCGCCCAATTTGTCACGGGTGATGTCGCTAACAATTCCAATGTGCCGCGTTTGCGCTCTTCTGCGTACAGCCCCATTGATAGAATCGGCAATACAAAAAGCGATAGTGAACCGATCACACCTAAGATCGTGCGAATGAATTCATAAGGAATGTCGATCGGAGCCGTTGAAATTCCCGATGCGGTTGCCTGATCGTACTGTGCGGCTTGTTGAATTACACCATCGAGCGTGACCGTAAAGAGAAAGCCCGAAATCAGCCAGAACACAGCCGCGATCGCATACATCAACGGAGAGGTGAAATAACTCAGAAGCTCCCGTCGATAGATCGCCACAATGTTAAACAGAACCGTCTTCATTCCTCTGACTCCTCAGCGTGGTCTTCAACAGGGATCTCTTCAGTCGTCAATTCTAAGAACACATCTTCTAAACTGGCTTGCATTCGGCGCATTTCATACAGCCCAAATCCATGACTAACTAACGCCCTTGCAATTTCTCTTCCGGGTTCGGTTCCCGATTCTGACACGACTCGAACGCGATATCGGTTTTCTGCACTCGAATGTTGCTCGATCGAGTGCACCGTTTGAATCAAATTAAGGCAATGTTCGATCGCATTCCAGTCGCCTTCAACCTCCAATTCATAGCCCGATCCGCGATTCAGTTGCGCCATCAGTTGATCGGGTGTATTCGTTGCCACGACTCGACCGCGATTAATAATCGTCACGCGATCGCAGGTCATACTCACTTCCGGCAAAATGTGAGTCGAAAGAATCACCGTATGGTCATTCGCTAATTGTTTGATCAAATTCCGCACTTCGATAATCTGACGCGGATCAAGTCCGACCGTCGGTTCATCGAGAATAATCACAGGCGGATCATGCACGATCGCTTGAGCAATTCCCACCCGTTGCCGATAGCCTTTCGACAATTTCCGAATAATCGTTTTACGTTTGTCTACGAGTCCTGTTTTTTCGAGTGCCGTTTGAATTCGAGAAGCGCGATCGCCTGCACTGATTCCCTTAATCTGCGCCACGAAGTTGAGAAATCCCTGAACCGTCATTTCCGGGTAAAGGGGCGGCGATTCCGGCAAGTATCCGATCTTTTGCCGTACCTGCATCAAATTCTCATGCACCTCAAACCCAGCCACTTTCGCAGTTCCACGACTTGCCGGAAGAAAGCCCGACAAAATTCGCATCGTCGTGGTTTTTCCAGCTCCATTCGGACCCAAAAAACCGAGAATTTCGCCCGCCTCAACCGAAAACGTCACATCCTCGATCGCAGCGGTTGACCCATAAAGTTTACTCAGATGCTCAACTTCGATCATAAAATTCAGGGAACTAAGGTCGCAGTCTCGTAGAGTAGCAAAGTTTCGCTCAGACTGCTCTTAATTCGACGCAAAATGTATCGCTTTGCTCCCTGATAAGCAACACTAATATCTATCTTTTGATGACCACGAGACCGATCGAGCGATAGAGGAAACATTCAATCTCACGGAAGGCACGATCGCGCCATCCCACCCTGTATTCTGTTGATATAAGGTTAAGCACTAAACAAAACTCATCTATGTCAAACCGGGGAGCGCCTAATGCTCCCCTTATTATTTTTAAACCTACAGAAAATTACGGAGCGGGATTCATAAAGCGTTCGTAAGGAACTACGAGAAAATCCGAGAATATGCCACCCTGATATTTAAGCTTGTGTAAAATAACGCATCGAACTCTAGAAATTACTACATAATTCAGTTAGAAATACGTAGCTTTCTTACAGTGAGTTTGCCAATTCTGCAATCCAACAGGACTTGTCAAACAGAATTACGGGGGCATCCACCAAATCCTCTCCGTCTACTGTAAGGTTTCCTTGTATGACAATTGATTTTCGTGGTTTTCGGTTCCCCCCCAAACCACAGGCTGACTCAGCGATCTCCCTCGCTGGGACACGATCGCCATTCGTGCAAACTCCTGCTTCTAAGCAAATCTCCGATCGACGTGCTGCTTTAGCACGAATGACTCTCACAATCACAAGCGGCTGGCTCATCAGCCAGATCGCCCTGCCCGTCCAGGCTGCTGGCTTGATTAATAATTCTGGTATTCAATTTGACCAAGATACAACCCTCGAATCAAACTTTGTCGAATCCCACGGCGCGTATCAATCGACCTTTGGAGTCATTAATCTTGATACCAAGGAGAAAACGCCCTTGCTGGTAGAAACGAGAGCTTCTGACGATCCCGAATCCATCTTCAAACCGTCCACCCGTCGCAGTCACCTCGGAACCAAGACCGATTTCCCTGGAACTCCCGGTAACGCCGTTCCGAAACCCACTGCCCAGTACAACTTCAGAGCCAATCAGCGCTATGTGTTGTACCTCGAATCGTCGTTTAACGGTCGCCCGACTGGAATTCTCTATTCCACCGATGTTCTCAATCCAAATCGAGAGCAACAGGTACAATTCGCAGGCGGAATCAGCGAACTGTGCAGTAGTGGCATCACCGTCGGTTGGGACGATACAGGTTCAAAGATTGTACGAGACCGAGCACAGCAAGATCGCGATTTCGATGATTTTGTCGTGCAGATGAAAAGCTTAAGCTGTGGGATGGGTGGGGGTGAACCTCCAAGTGTCGCAGTCGCAGCCCCCGAATCACCCGGTGTGGTAGCGATTCCGGCGAATGGTGGTCGGTTTAATCCAATCTGGGCGGCTCCACTCGCGCTGCTTCCCTTCCTCTTTGGCGGGGATGATCGCGATCGAGGCGGTGGGGGCGGGGGCGACATTCCGCCTTCTATCTCTCCGACTCCGCCCGGCTCCCCGATTCCTCCTGGCTCGATTCCACCCGTTCCTCCGGTCACACCTCCTCAACCCATTCCAGAGCCATTCACGATGCTGGGATCAGGAAGTGCGATCGCAATTGCGACCTTGATGGAACGACGACGAAAACGAAAACAAAAATAGAATATGCGATCGCGAGAGTCAATCCCTGACTCTCGCGATTTTTTTATGACCCTGGCGGATAGTTCTTTCTCCACCAGCTCACCCATTCCCCCCAAGCTTGCTCTAGTTCTTGTTGCGTCGTTTGCGGTGCAGCAGGATTAATCGGCATCGAGATTCTCGTCCAGAGACAGCGCATATCACGCAGGGGCGCTTGACCGAGAAACCAAGGAACGATTCGACCTGCCAAAACGGTTGGACGAAGCTGAACGCTGTTGAGTTCACCGCGCTCTACCGTGGTTTCTCCAGCAGCGGAGATGCAGGCGGTCAGATGGAGCCGATTCGATCGCTGATACATTGCATACGCTCCTAGATCTGAACGCTGCGGTGTGAACTCGATGCGATCGAGCTGAATCGTCGTTTCTCGCAGAATATCTGGGACATGAGCGATCCGATTGAAGTACCGCATTTCAACATCAAGGGGCTGACCGTTGCGAAGATAGCGATAAGCTTGACCGGAGATCGTTAAATCGTCTACGCTCGTCGCCAGTGAAGGTGTGTAAAGCTTCTGAACGCCGATCGGCGTTGCCTTGACGAATTCCCAACGCGACAACGGAACGGATTGAGGAAAGGTATAAGTCGGTAACAATGGCTTCTGAGCAGGGGTCAGCGCCAATCTCAGCACAACGAGACTACTACTGACAAGAGCAGTCGCTAACCAGAGATTCCGAACATTTTCCCAGGGTTTCAAGCTTGTGCCTCCTCTTCCTCTTCTTCGGCTGCGCGATCGGCTTGTTCGAGCAGAACATAACAGAGCAATCCAAACAGCGACACAGAAATCATCGAAAAGATCAGCGATCCGGTTCCAAGATGCCAATAATCAAAGGCTTCTCGATTGTTCTGATCCACCAAAATCGCCATTAATGCAACGCGAATTCCATTCACAACGAACGCGATCGACATTCCAGCAATTATGACGACTAACGATCGAATTTTCCCGATCGGGAACAACAGCAGAAACAGAAATCCGAGTGAGATGTGTTGCCAAATCAGTTGAATGCCTGAGCAACCTTGATACACTTCCACGCTTCCGCTCGGCAGGTGAAGCATCACACCTTCTTGAACCACACGAAATCCGGTGTACCAAAGCAAACTGCCGCTAAATTCTGCGGTGAACGGGGAGATATCTGTCACGCTTAATAACGATGTGCTAGGAATTACCATGAATCCTAAAGCAGCCAGTTCGCGCCAGTACGGTTTGAGCGCAAATCCAGATGCCAGAAGCGCCACGCTCACACCAGACAGCAGCGGGAAAAATCGGAGAAAGGCATCATACTCAGCGAAGTTGAGACTGCGAAATAATAGCCATGCGATTAGGACGAGTCCGATCGCGCTTGCGGTCGCATTACTTTTAAGCCTGAGATCGTGACGTTTGCGCCAACCGAGAAACCACGCGGCTGCCCAACACATCAGAGCAGTTTCGAGAAAGGGTCCTTGATGATTGATTCGATCGAGCAGTTGGAAGTGAATCGTGGTGAGTGCAGCCGCGATCGCAAGGAGGAGATATGGCGTTTTGAAAAACTCTTTCATCAAAGACGACTTCATCGAGAAATTTTGAGGCTTAGATTACTTAGTTTTGCGTGAGATTTCGAGTCACTCAGGATAGATTTTTATTCTGAGTGGTCTGGTTCAACCTGGAGTTACGAGCGACAAACATTCACTGTGTAGAGAAAGTTTTCTGCCCAGATTGTACCGTATGTGCTTCAATCACCCAAAATCAATCAATTACGCTGAGAATAAAGCAAGCATTGAAGCGTAAGAGATGTGTCAATTACTTGGAATGAACTGTAACGTGCCTACAGATATTTGCTTCTCGTTTGAAGGATTTTCGGCGCGGGGCGGTCGAACCGATGAACATCAAGACGGATGGGGTATTGCTTTTTTTGAAGGTGTGGGATGTCGATCGTTTATTGATGTCAAAGCAGCAACGACCTCTCCAGTGGCTGAACTTGTTCGCAATTATCCGATTCATTCCACTCATGTGATCGCTCATATTCGCAAAGCAACCTTTGGCAAAGTGGCGCTGGAGAATTGTCATCCGTTTCAGCGAGAACTCTGGGGGCGGTATTGGGTGTTCGCTCACAATGGAGATTTACCAAACTTTGAGCCAGAGCCAGAAGGAATTTACCGCCCTGTCGGACAAACTGATAGTGAACGGGCATTTTGTCTGATGTTGAACACAATGCGGCAGGCGTTTCCGATCGAGAAACCGAGTTCCGCTGAGTTGTATCCGGTGTTGCGATCAATCACGAGCGCGATCGCAAATTACGGCACGTTCAATTATTTACTTTCAGATGGTGAGACATTTTTTGTCCATTGTTCAACCAAGCTTTGCTACATCGTGCGACAAGCTCCTTTTGCAGCAGCACATTTGATCGATGCAGATTTGACCGTGGACTTTCAAGAATTGACGACACCCCACGATCGAGTTGCCGTGATCGCGACGACACCCTTAACCGATAACGAAGTTTGGACAACGATCGAGCCTGGAGAATTGATAGCATTTCAAGATGGCTTACCTGTGCGGTTTAGTTGAATGCTTGATTTATTGTTAATCGCGAGTGTGGGATTTTTAGGGAGCTTCGGTCACTGTTTGGGAATGTGTAGCCCGCTAACCGTGGCGTTTTCGCTGTCGAATGACCGTCGTTCTCGATGGGAGCAAGTTCGATTTAATGTCTTGCTCAATCTAGGACGAATTTTGAGTTATGCGATCGTGGGAGCCGCGATCGGTGCTTTAGGCTCAGTCCTGATCGCAGGCGGACAACTCGCGGGAATCGATAGCGGTCTCAGACGTGGATTAGCGATCGTGACTGGATTACTTTTAATCTGGTTTGGATTGTCAAACATCAATGCCAAATGGCTGCCACGAGTTCCAATTCTGCATCCGATCCAGGGAAAATTGCACGATCGCTTTAATGGGTGGATGTCAGAACTCGCACGATCGCAGCATTGGGGCACACCTGCCTTACTTGGAATGATTTGGGGTTTGATTCCTTGTGGATTTCTCTACACCGCACAAATCAAAGCAGCAGAAACCGGAAGTATTACGCTCGGTGCAATCACAATGTTGGCGTTCGGCTTGGGAACGGCTCCGATGATGGTCAGTACGGGATTATTTGCGTCGGCACTGAGTCGCGATCGCAGAAGTCAGCTTTACAAATTAGCGGGCTGGGTCACTTTGACGATCGGTCTTTTGACGTTGCTCAGAAGTAGCGATATGGTCGATTACACCGGACATGCTGCCCTGATTTGCTTAATGTTGGCGCTCATTGCCCGACCGATTAGCCGAATTTGGGCATCTCCGCTACGATATCGACGCGCTTTGGGAGTAGGAGCATTTGTTTTGTCTGTCGCGCATATTGGACACTACTTGGATCACACATTTAACTGGAATTTAAGTGCGATCGTCTTTCTGCTTCCATCTCAACAGTGGGGAATGTGGTCGGGAATTTCAGCGTTTGGCTTAATGCTTCCCGCAGCGTTAACCAGTTTTGACAAAGCGGTTTCTACACTCGGTACAGTTTGGCGAAAAATCCATCTACTTAGTATTCCTACTTTGATTCTTGCAGCGATTCACACCAGTCTCTCAGGATCAAACTATCTAGGTGAAATTAGTGTTGATTTCTATAATCGTTTCAGAGTCGGCATTCTTATTTTCCTGGTGATTATCGTATTGTTAGTTCGATCGCGCTTTTTCTGGTTTCTGTTGTCGTTAGAAAAACTCTATGTTGCTGCAAAAAAATAAATCTGTGTATCTGATCCCGTTGTTACTCGTTGCTTCTCCCGTTCTGGCGCACAACGTCAAGACCGAAGGCAATGTTGCATCGACGTTTCACATCGAACCGAATCACAATCCGAAGGCGGGAGAACCTTCACAAGCTTGGTTTGCTTTGACTAAAGCGGGTGGCGAAGTGATTCCGCTCGATCGCTGTAACTGTCAACTCAGAGTCATCTCCAACAATCAAACAATCAAGCAACCCCAATTAAAAGCCATCTCCGCCGAACAATACAAAGGCATCCCTGGCGCAGAAGTCACCTTCCCCCAAGCTGGAATCTACACCCTAGAAATCAGTGGTGCTCCCAAAGCCGAAAACGACTTCAACTCCTTCAAATTCGCCTACGATGTCACTGTCCAAGCCGGAGCCGCCCCCCAACCCAGCCCCGTCGCCCAACTCCCCAGCACCCAGAACCCAGCACCCCAATCGAATTGGCTTCTTCCTGTTGGAATTGGCGCGATCGCACTCCTCACCGTCGCTTGGTTCCTTAAAAGAACCGTGAAAAACTAACAGAATGCCGAAATCAGGTCACAATGGGAAATGCGAAACATTCCCGGACAGACCATGATTGATCACGATGTCATTATTGTTGGCGGTGGACTCGCGGGATCTCGTGCTGCGTTAGAGATTGCTCGCACGAATCCGAGTCTCAGTATCGCCGTCGTCGCCAAAACTCACCCGATTCGATCGCATTCGGTCGCCGCTCAAGGTGGCATGGCTGCCTCGCTCAAAAACGTCGATGAAACCGATTCCTGGGAAGCTCACGCCTTCGACACGGTGAAGGGTTCAGACTATCTCGCGGATCAAGATGCCGTCGCAATTCTGACCCAAGAAGCCCCCGATGTCGTGATCGATCTCGAACACATGGGCGTTTTGTTCTCGCGCCTTCCTGATGGTCGAATTGCTCAACGTGCCTTCGGAGGTCATTCGCACAATCGCACCTGTTACGCCGCAGACAAAACCGGACACGCAATTCTGCACGAACTGATCTGCAACCTGATGAAATACGGGGTCAAGATCTACGAAGAATGGTACGTGATGCGTCTGATCCTGGAAGACGGACAGGCGAAAGGCTTAGTCATGTATCACTTGCGGAGTGGACAGATCGAAGTCGTTCGCGCCAAGGCTGTCATGTTCGCAACAGGTGGATATGGTCGCGTTTACAACACCACCTCTAATGATTACGCTTCGACGGGTGACGGACTCGCGATGACTGCAATGGCAGGCTTACCGCTCGAAGATATGGAGTTCGTACAATTCCACCCCACAGGCTTGTATCCGGTTGGGGTGTTGATTTCAGAAGCCGTTCGGGGTGAAGGTGCGTATCTAATCAACAGCGAGGGAGAGCGATTCATGGAGCGTTATGCTCCGAGTCGAATGGAACTTGCTCCGCGTGACATTACCTCTCGTGCGATCGTATCCGAGATCCGAGCCGGACGCGGCATCAACCCCGATGGCAGTGCTGGCGGCAATCACGTCTATCTCGATCTCCGTCACATGGGCAAAGAGAAAATTATGAGTCGCGTTCCCTTCTGTTGGGAAGAGGCACATCGTCTGGTGGGTGTCGATGCAGTGACTCAACCGATGCCCGTTCGCCCCACAGTGCATTACTGCATGGGCGGTATTCCTGTAAACACAGATGGACGAGTTCGAGCGGGAGCCGATGAGTTAGTGGATGGCTTCTTTGCTGCGGGTGAAACCTCTTGTGTCTCGGTGCATGGCGCAAATCGATTGGGCAGTAATTCACTGTTGGAATGTGTCGTGTATGGGCGCAGAACCGGAGCCTCGATCGCACAATACGTCCAAAATCGAAAACTACCGGAACTTGATGTCGATCGCTATATCCGAGATGCCAAAGAACAAATCGAAGCGTTATTCAATCAATCTGGACAATACCGCATCCAAGAAATCCGCCAAGCCTATCAAGACTGCATGACCGAGCATTGTGGCGTATTCCGCACCGAAGAAGTGATGCAAACAGGACTCGCTAAACTGCGGGAATTGCAGCAGAAGTATAGTCAGATTCGACTTGACGATCGCGGAACTTCTTGGAACACGGAACTGATTGAGGCTTTGGAACTGCGATCGCTGTTCGTGGTCGGTGAAATGATTCTCTTCTCTGCCATCAACCGCAAAGAAAGCCGAGGTTCCCACTTCCGAGAAGACTATGCTCAACGCGATGATGCTGCCTTCTTAAAGCACACCTTGGCATACTATTCAGCGGCTGGAATTGATATCAACTATATGCCCGTGGTGATCAATCAATTCGAGCCTCAAGAGCGGAAATATTAGTTCTATTGTCCGGCTGTGAGGACTTGTTGAGCTGTCAGCACCAATTCTGAGAAAGTGGGAGAAACAATCGGATCGCTATTCTGAAAAGCTCCCACTTCTTGATATTGGCTTTCTCGAAGTTCCAGCACTGTCACAGTCTGAGCTTCTGGATCAACAATCCAATATTCGGGAATTCCTCGATCGAGATATTGCACTCTCTTTGCAACATAATCGCGATCGCGCTGCAATTCCCCTGGACTAACAATTTCAATCACCAACACAGGCGGAGCCATCGACAATCGAATCGTATTGCGTCGAAGTAGCTGCTGAACGTGTTCTTCGCGAATGATCGTTAAATCTGGATATCGATTACGCGGTTCGCCTCTAACTTCGAGTTCTAATCCGTGGGGTCTCACTCTCAAATGACCGACGATCGACAAAAATTGCCCAAACAAAAACGCTGCAATTCCGACATTCAATCCTGACTCTGGCGGCACTTCGATTAGCTCTCCATTAAACAATTCATACAGTGCATCTGTCCCATCGTCGTAGGTCAGATACTCTTCAAAGCTGTGAAATCGAACTTTCGCCTGAGTCATAGTTTGAATTTCATACTTTTGAATTTGTGCGAAGGGATTCACGATACTCTCGCCCCAATCGCATCGCCTCCTCGTAAGCAGGACTATCAGCAAACGTTCCTGCAATTCTTTCCCACCAAGGCTTGAAAGGCGGCTCTACCTTTTCTTCAAGTTGTTCTGGCATCTGTCGTCGCCTCCTTAGAGCTTGATTTTCATACTTAAATCTAACCAAGTCGATCGAGTAATCGGTGCGCTACTCGAAATAAAATCGACTCCCGTTTCTGCGATCGCTCTCAGTGTCGCCAAGGTCACATTCCCCGAAGCCTCGATCTTAATCCGTTCATTTGTCGATCGAATCATCTTCACCGCCTGACTCATCATCTCCAGCGGCATATTATCCAGCATGATGATATCCGCTCCATGTTCGAGTGCTTCCTGCACCATTTCTAAGTTCTCGGTTTCCACTTCAACCGTTAACGGATACGGAATCTGAGCGCGAACTTGTGCGATCGCATTCCCAATTCCCCCCGCTGCCACAATGTGATTGTCTTTCAGCATCACTGCATCATCTAATCCCATGCGATGATTCATTGCCCCGCCAACCTGTGTCGCGTACTTCTCAAGAACGCGCAATCCGGGCGTAGTCTTGCGCGTATCGACTAACTGAGCAGGTAAATCTTCAATCTTTTCCACATACTGCCGCGTCATCGTCGCAATTCCACTCAACCGCATTGCTAAATTGAGCGCAACTCTTTCGCCTGTTAACAGTGCATCATAAGCGCCTTGAATTTGTGCGATCGTTTGTCCTTTCTCAACTGCTTCCCCTTCCTCAACCAACGGCGTAAATACCGTTGAAGCATTGAGTAAGTAAAACACTCTCGCTGCGATCGGTAATCCTGCAATTACGCCTGTTTCTTTCGCAATCCAAACCGCTTGACGAGTTCCAGGCGAAATCAGAGCTTGCGTTGTACGATCGCCGCGTCCGATGTCTTCGAGGAGCCAGTTTTCGAGTAAGCGATCGAGAATCAAAAATGGTGGGAGTACAGCAGCCTTATTCACAATGTTCTCACCTAATTTGCTCATCGTAGGTAATGTGATTAGTGCATCAACGAAGCGCAAATCTAACTCCGCTCCATTGTGTTGTTAGCCTGCAATTTACAAGCTACTTCGCAGCGACAAATTCTTCCACCGTTAATCCAGCATTACGAATTAAACTTCGCAAAGTTCCTTTCGCCACTTCACGGTGATCAGAAACAGAAAGCGTATACAGGCTCCTCGTCTTTCGTCATGATGATATGGCTACCTGTCTATCGCACAACTTCCCAGCCCAACGATTCAAAGACTTTCACAACTTCGCACCCACTCATGACAGGCAAAGCAGAACCCATTAAGCGACAACCTCACCTGATGAGTCTCTATCGTTAACGGCATTCCGCGCTCTGACCGAACCTGTAAACAAGCCGCGATCGCATCTTTAATACTTTCGAGTGCTTCTCGTTTCGTTTGACCTTGACTCACGCATCCTGGAATACTGGGACACTCCACAATCCAAACTCCATCTTCATCCCGATCAAGCGTCACGCTAAACCTCATCACAGGTTTCCTCAGCAGAAGGTATATCTACTATTTTATCCCGCTCATTGTTCAAGTTCAGATCGGAGAAACAAAGCTCAGGCGATTGCTGACATTACTTCACTCAAGACCTCAATCTGTTTGTATTGTCAAAACACTGAACGATGCCCCTCCAATCTTTGTCCTCCATTACTGTCTCGGTATAGTTGTTTTCTGTGTAGGCTCCGATAACACTTCGCCAGAACTGCTGAGCAACAGTATTTGTATGAACTTGATGGATCTCCCAGCGACCCTGAAACAAATCAAAAACGTGAAATGCAACCTGGCGACCAATCCCGTGCCTACGGTACTTTCGTAATATAAAGAATTCTCCTACTGAGTATTCACTACCCAGAAGGTACGTATATTGATTCGCCAACACAAAGCCAGCAAGCTTACCATCTACTCGCACTAGATACGGATAGCGATCGATTTCAACCCAATAGTAATCCAGATACAAATAACCAAAGTACCCATGCTCATTTAGGTCAGTGTTCTCAAACTCTGAAAAATCATACCGATAAAGCTCCATCATCTGCTGGATGATTGGCTTGTCTTTGATCAGGGCTGGTAGAACTTCGATACGCATGCTAGACACTTTATTGACACTTTCGACTTTACCAACTCCTTCACGACTAAGAATTTTAGCCACCAACGATCGTAATTAATTGGCTGTTACCATCCGCGCAAGAAGCGGTGAAATTCCTGATTCATCTTTCGCACTTCATCCCCCAACAACTTTTTGCCCATCTCGCAATAAGTATGAAATAATAGATCTTCGTGTCTTCACACGTTTATCCCTCTTATTTGTTTGCGTCAAAACTATGGCAAAGAATAAAGGCGTAAGACTCATCATTACGCTGGAATGTACCGAATGCCGCTCCAACCCGGCAAAACGCTCTAACGGTGTCTCTCGATACACCACCTCGAAAAACCGCCGGAACACGACCGCACGCTTAGAACTCAAAAAGTTCTGTACGCACTGCAACAAGCACACCCCCCACAAAGAAATCAAATAATCTTTGTCAGCAAAAGCTGGTAAGTTTTTGCCCGTAGTTTCACACAACTACCGCCCATTGACCCTTTACCAATGAAATCTCCATGACTTACTTTCGCCGTCGAGTTTCCCCGATCAAACCAGGTGATCCGATCGATTACAAAGATGTCGATCTGCTCCGCAAATTCATCACCGAGCGCGGTAAAATCCTGCCTCGTCGCATCACTGGACTGACTGCAAAACAGCAGCGTGATTTGACCGTCGCGATCAAACGCGCCCGCGTCATTGCGTTATTGCCGTTCGTAAACCAAGAAGGTTAAACCCCTTCAACCCTCTGCGGGGGTGTTAGTGTAGGGTGTGAGCAATCCCGGTCGCAATTCCCCCGTGCTTGCTCTATATTATTCATCACCCATCGCACCCCGCAGACTTCAATGGAGAAGGGAACCCTAGTCGAATTTCGCATCAATGGAGAGCGTCGTCTCGCTGTAGCCGATCGTCCAGAAGGTAAAAAACACTGGATTGCGATCGACGATCGTTCTCAAAACCACACCCTTCACCCGCGCCAAATTACTTACGAAGTCACGAATCAGACCTTCAAACCCTCTGAGATTCCCAACTTTCTTAAAGAAGTCAAACCCTTTCTTGATCCGTCGATCTTAGAAGTGGCTTGGGAAATCCTGATCGAAGGTGGAGACAGCACCGACCCCAAAGAGTTAGCGATGCTGCTGTTCTCCGATCAGAGTCCCGCGATGTGTTACGCCGCTTACTACTTATTGTCGGAAGATAAGCTTTACTTTAAGCAGAAAGGCGATCGCTACGAACCTCGATCGGCGACACAAGTTGCGGATCTCAAACATCAAATTGAGATGGAGGCTCAGCGTCAGCGCGACTGGGAGAGCTTCTTAGCGCGAATCGAACTGGCATTGCAGGGAAATTCGGTGGACTGGCAACCGAGCGATCGACCTCGATTAGATGCACTGGAGCGATTTGCTACTGTGGAGGAAGCGCCCACTCGATCGAGCGCGATCGAACTGCTCGCCGCCCTAAAACGCCCGGAGACATCTCAAGCCGCCTTCCAGCTTCTCGTCGATCTCGGAATCTGGAGTCCCCATGAAAATATGTTCCTGCGGCGTGCCCAAGTTCCGATTCAATTCTCTAATAAGGTTCTGGAAGTGACGCACCACCGTTTGGAATTCCCACCCGCTGATCTCGATGTCAATCGCCTCGATTTGACGCACCTGAAGGTTTATACGATCGACGATGAAAGCACCCGCGAAATCGATGACGGTCTGAGCATCGAAGTGCTTCCCGACGGTCGCGAAAAAATTTGGATTCACATCGCTGATCCGACTCGTTGGGTTGAACCGGGTGACGAATTAGACCTTGATGCCCGCAAACGGATTACGACGATCTATCTCCCCACCGGAATGATCCCAATGTTCCCGTCCGAGTTGGCGACAGGTCCGATGAGCTTGAATCCAGGAAAAACCTGCTGCGCTCTAAGTTTCGGTGTCATCCTGACCGAAGAAGGCGCGGTCGAGGATTTCAGCATTCACGCCAGTTCGATTCGATCAACGTATCGCCTAACTTACGATGATGTCGATGAGATGCTGCACTTAGGAGTTCAAGGCGAATCCGAAATCGAAGCCTTATCCAAATGGGCAAAACAGCGCACTGCATGGCGACAATCTCAAGGTGCGATCAGCATTCATATGCCAGAGTCTTCGATTAAAGTAAAAAGCGATGGCGAAGTCACGATCGAAGTTCTCGATGATTCTCTTTCCCGTCAGTTAGTCGCTGAGATGATGATTCTGGCAGGAGAAGTCGCTGCCCGTTACGCTCAGAGACACAATTTACCGTTACCCTTCCGGGGTCAACCTCAACCAGAATTACCTTCTGAGGAAGAACTCTTACAACTTCCAGCGGGTCCTGTTCGATCGTGTGCCATCCGTCGCTGTATGCCTCGTAGCGAACTAACAATCACTCCCGCTCGCCACGCCAGTTTAGGACTCGATACTTACACTCAAGTCACTTCTCCGATTCGCCGCTACAGCGATTTAGTCGCCCACTTCCAAATCAAGGCGCATCTACGCGGCGATGATCCACCCTTCTCAGTCGAGGAAGTGAAAGAACTAATGATCAATATCGGTTTAGCGGTTCAAGAAGCTGTCTTTGTCGAACGTCATACGAATCGCTACTGGAGCTTAGAATATTTGCGGCGACATTCCGATGAAATTTGGGATGCTCTGATGTTGCGCTGGTTGCGAGAACACGAAGGATTAGGCTTAGTGCTGCTTGAAGAATTGGGCTTAGAATTACCGATGGTCTTTCAGAGATCGGCACGTCCAGGCGATCAACTCCGTCTTAAAGTGAGCTTAGTTGATCCGCGACGCGATGAAATTCGCTTCCAAGAAGTCACTCAACAAGAAGCACAGCAAGTTGCAGGATAGTCGGCTTGCTGCATGGAAACATGGAAAGCCGTCGATCGTAAAATTTCTAACTCCGCTTATCCGTTGCAATGATGTGAACATCAATATTCTTGAGCGATCGCAATAACTTCTGAGTCAGTGAACCCCGTAACAGTAACTTCCAGTACGATCGCTGACTTTCGCCGATCACAATTTGCGTGACATGGTAAGCTCTCGCCACTTCTGCGATCGCTTTCGCTTTATCGTGATCTTTGGCACGAATAAACTCTCCTCCAAATTCTTTGCACAATCTTTCACAGGTTTCGATCTGTAAGCCCTCGGCTTTATTGAGAAATCGATCGGGATCATCGACAAACAAACAATAAAAAGGAGCGTGCATATATCCAGCAATCCGCGCCCCCCGTCGAATGAGTTGAATCGCATTCGGGTAAGTAGAGACGCAGACTAAAACCCGCTCCAAAATCGTGCAATAAGGCGCGTTGCTGCTTGAGGTACTGTCTTCGATCGCGTCTTCTTCAATATTGTCTGCAACTTCCCGCAATGCTAATTCTCGCAATGCCACTAAATTACGACGCTGAAAAAAGTTCTGGAGCGATTGTTCGACTTTCTCCAGCGCGTAGATTTTTCCGTCACGTAACCGTTCTTCCAACGTTTCAGGCGTGACATCGACCACGATCACTTCGTCGGCTTCTTCAAGTAAGCGATCGGGCACTCGTTCTCGCACAACAACCCCGGTAATCCGTGCGACTAAATCGTTTAGACTCTCTAGATGTTGAATGTTGACCGTTGAATAGACATCAATTCCCACTGCCAAAATAAGTTCAACATCTTCATAGCGTTTCTCATGCGAAGAACCTGGAACGTTCGTGTGCGCGAGTTCATCGACTAAAGCAAGCTGCGGTTGGCGAGCGATGACTGCCTCAGTATCCATCTCAGTTAGAATCACGCCGTTATGATTGATTCGCTGGCGAGGAACCATCTCCAGACCGATCGCTTTTTCTGCGGTTTCTCTCCGTCCGTGGGTTTCTAGCAGCGCAATCACCACATCCGTCCCATCCCGTTTGAGTTGGTGCGCTTCTTCTAGCATTTTGAAGGTCTTACCGACACCGGGAGCCATGCCGATAAAGATCTTGTGCTTACCCCGACGCGCAGGACGAATGTAGGAACTGTCCGGAGATGGATACATGATTTAACTCACAGGTTTCAACGCATCAAGAGCAAGATTCAGTTTCAGCACATTGACACCCGGTTCACCAAAGATGCCTAAGCTGCGTCCTTCTGTATTTTGCTGAATGAGCACTTCAAGTTGTGCGGGTTGCAGTTGGCGAGATCGAGCAATGCGATCGATTTGTGCCCTAGCTGCCTCTGGGGTAATCTGCGGATCAAGGCTAGAACCAGAGGTATACAGCAGATCAGCAGTGGGTTGAATTCCTGCTTGATCCAACTGTGTCTTCGTGTCTTGAATGCGCTTGAGCAGATCAGGATTCGAGGGAGCGAAGTTACTCGCACCAGAAACTCCAGTCTTCAGAATGCCTGCTTCATCTTTTGCGGGATCAGCCGTGCTGTAAGTGGTGGTACTGGGGCGACTGTTGAAATAGCGATCGCTGGTAAACGGTTGCCCAATCAATGCAGAGCCAATTACTTGCCCTTGAGCATTTCTGAGTAAGCTTCCGTTTGCCTGAAATGGAAATGCAATTTGCCCGATCGCAATCATCACCAGCGGATAAATCAGCGCAGTGAGAATCCAAAGAATCACGGTCGATCGAACGGCTCGACCTGCCTCGCGTGCAAAGCTCATTAAAATTTCTCCGGTGCGAACATGACAAAAAATAGATAAGCCGCCAAGCCAGCCGTTCCTAATCCGAGTAGACTGATTGCCCAAGCTTGAGAGCGAGAGAGTTCATTGCTGCTTGCGGCATAAACCACAGGCGCAATCACTAAGTTGAAACACAATGCCAGAAAGAGATAGGTCGGTAGCTTTTTACCGCGCAAGGAGTGAAGTTTCATAGGAATTTCAGGACAACGGCAGAATGAGATCGATCGCTTTAATTGCAATAAACGGTGCGACAATTCCCCCCAAACCGTAAATGAAAATGTTGCGGCGCAGGAGTTGATCGGCGGTTAACGGTCGGAACTGTACGCCTTTCAGGGCAAGTGGAATCAGAACCGGAATGATGAGCGCGTTGTAAATTAGAGCAGAGACGATCGCAGATTCCGCACTTTTTAAGCCCATGATATTGAGCGCTCCGATTCCTGCCGCAGCAAAAATAGTCGGAATAATCGCGAAGTATTTAGCGATGTCGTTTGCGATCGAAAAAGTCGTCAGTGCACCACGAGTGATCAAAAGCTGTTTACCGATCGTCACTAAGTCGATTAACTTCGTCGGATCAGAATCGAGATCAACCATATTCGCCGCTTCTTTCGCCGCTTGTGTGCCGGAATTCATGGCTAATCCCACATTCGCCTGAGCCAAAGCCGGAGCATCATTGGTTCCATCTCCCGTCATCGCCACCAGCTTTCCTTCAGACTGTTCGCGGCGAATCACATCGATTTTGTCTTCAGGAGTCGCTTCCGCAATATAGTCATCGACTCCTGCTTCTTCAGCAATCACCGAAGCGGTAATACGGTTGTCTCCGGTGAGCATAATCGTTTTCACTCCCATGCGTCGGAGTTGATCAAATCGCTCTCGTAAACCGGGTTTCACAATGTCCTTCAGGTAAATTACGCCGTAGATTTCGCCACCTTCGCACACTGCAAGCGGTGTTCCCCCTAATCGAGAGACTCGCTCATAAGCCGCATCTAGCTGTGGAGGCGCTGCACCACCGCGCGATCGCACAAACCCTTTCACCGAATCGACTGCACCTTTTCGATATTCTCGACCGTCGAGATCTGTCCCGCTCATTCGGGTTCGAGCGGAGAATTCGATCCCGTCTGCGGATCGATTGTTCAGGTCGATCGAGACTCCAAGCTTATTCGCCAGTGCCACAATCGATCGACCTTCTGGCGTTTCATCAAACACACTGGCAGCAAGACAAACCTGTGCCATTTCTTGCAGCGAATGACCATTTACCGGAATAAACTGATCTGCTAAACGGTTGCCTAAAGTAATGGTTCCAGTTTTATCAAGCACCAGCGTATTAACATCCCCGCAAGCTTCCACTGCCCGTCCAGAAGTTGCAATCACATTGAATTGCGCCACTCGATCCATTCCAGCAATCCCGATCGCGCTCAACAATCCTCCGATCGTCGTTGGAATTAAGGCAACCAGTAACGAAATCAGAATCGCAACACTGACTCCAGAACGGAATGTATTCGCAGCAGTTGCACCTAAAGTGGTTTCGAGAAATGCTGCAATGTAATTCGCGATCGGGGTTAAAGTCGCAACCACAATCAGAAACACCAGGGTTAACACTGCCAAAAGAACCGTTAGCGCAATTTCGTTCGGGGTTTTGGTGCGCGATGCTCCTTCGACTAGGGAAATCATGCGATCGATAAATCCTTGTCCCGGATCTTGTGTAATCCGCAGCAAGAGACTATCAGAAATAATCCGAGTTCCGCCCGTGACCGAACTCATGATGTCGGTTCCGGGTTGTTTCAGTACCGGAGCCGATTCACCTGTGATCGCCGATTCATCCACCGAAGCGATTCCCTGAATCACTTCGCCATCTGCCGGAATCACGTCACCCGCCATTACTTTTACCTGATCGCCCCGTCGGAGTGCTGTTGAGCTAACCTCGTGAATGCTGCCATCTGGAAGCACTTTTCGAGCGATCGTATCGGATCTCGTCGATCGAAGTGAATCCGCTTGTGCTTTTCCCCGTCCTTCAGCCACCGCTTCCGCAAAATTCGCGAAGACCACCGTGAAAAACAAAATCAATGTAATGATGCCATTCAGTAGACGTTGTTGATTGACATCTGCTTGAACTGTTCCGAACAAATTGGGATCGAGTGTGACGAGAAAAGTCACGATCGTGCCCAACCAAACCACAAACATGACTGGATTTTTCACCGCAATGCGTGGATCAAGTTTGACCAATGCCTCTTTGACAGCCCGTTGATACAATCCGCTCATCTTCGCTTTAGAGATATGTTTGCGGTTCTCTCTTGGACCTTGAGGCTGCCGAGACGATTGAATAGTGGAATTTCCTTGCATAGTTTTGGATAGAGAAGTTAGAGATCAACCGCCACGGGCAATTTGAAACGCTTCCGCGATCGGACCCAGTGCCAAAATCGGGAAGAAAGTCAGCGCACCGAGAATCAGAATCACGCCTGCGGTCACGCCCGTAAACAACCCGGTATCGGTTCTCAGGGTTCCAGCAGTGCGGGGAACAGGCTGTTTGCGCGACAGACTATCTGCCAGCAACAACAGCGCCACGATCGGAACATAGCGACCCATCAACAAACTAAAACAGCAACTCAAGTTCCACCACAATCCAGATGGGGCAGGCTGACTATCGAGCAAGCCTTCAAACCCAGACCCATTGTTCGCGGCAGCCGAGGCATATTCGTACAGCACTTGAGTCAAGCCATGAAATCCAGGATTCGCAATGCCGCTGTAAAATCCTTGAGCGCTCACATCTGCGGGGGCACTCGGTAAAGAAAGCGCGATCGCACCGGGTAATAAAATCGCGATCGGATGCACCAACAGAATCAGGAAACTTGCCAGGACAACTTCCCGCTTCTCGATTTTGCGTCCCAGAAATTCCGGAGTCCGCCCAACCATCAGCCCCGTCACAAACACCGCCAAAATCAAATACGCGAACAAATAAGCCGTTCCAGTTCCTTGCCCACCCCAGACAATTTGCAGCAGCATATTCGAGAGGGTAACAAAGCCGCCATTCGGCATAAACGAATCGTGTAAGCTATTCACTGCCCCAGTCATCGTGCCTGTCGTCATGGTTGAATACAGCGCCGATTGTGCCCAACCGAATCGAACTTCTTTCCCTTCTAAATTCGGAGCTTGTCCACCAATCAACGCATTCACCATCGGATTGCCATTGTATTCCCCAATGCCATTGATAATCACAAATGTGATAAAGATCGCCATCACCAAACCATAAACTAGCCATGCCTGTTTGCGATTATTCGCGATCACACCATAGGCATAAATGAATGAAGACGGAATCATCACCATCCCGACAATTTCAAGTAAATTCGTAAAACCGTTCGGATTCTCAAATGGATGCGCCGAATTAATTGCAAAGAATCCGCCACCATTTTCACCGAGTTCTTTCATCACTTCAAAATGCGCCACAGGACCGAGCGCGATCGCTTGACTCACTCCCGAATTTTCCAACGTCGGCACAACCGCAGGGGCATCCAACGTTTCGGGCATTCCGGCAGCGATAAAAAGAATCGTGCCCAAAATCGCGATCGGTAAATGAATCCGCGTAATCGTCCGAATCAGATCAACATAAAAGTTTCCCAGCGATCTCCCCGTCAAGCCACGGATAAACGCCGCCCCAACTGCCATTCCAGTCGCGGCTGACACAAAGAACATAAACCCCAATCCCGCAAATTGAGCAAAATATCCATACGTCGTCTCGCCAGAATAATGCTGCTGATTGGTATTCGTAATAAACGAAATAATCGTGTGCAAATTCGTATCCCAGGTGGGAGAACTCAACCCAGTCGGATTAAACGGAAGCCAGCCCTGATTAAACAAAATCAATGCCAGCAACAATGCCATCGCTAAATTGCTGTACAACAGCGATCGAGCATATTGCCACCCGGTCATTTCTTCTTGAGATCGACACCCACTCAAACGATAAATCACGCGCTCGATCGGATTGAGAATCGGATCAAACAGCGATCGTTCTCCCAGATAAACGCGAGCCATATAATTTCCGAAAAACGGAGTGATTGCAACAATTAATAAAATCGTCAATGCAATCTGCAACCATCCTTGCCACATGAGCGATTTAACTCCGACATCATAGAAGTGATTACAAAATCTAACAATGAACCATTCAAGAATTTGATGAGTTGCTCTTTGAATGATCCCTCTAGATTCATGATGATGAAGGCTTTTTTCAGCGATCGCAAGGTATAGCGAGGTGTTCATGCCACTTTTTGTTCAAGCGATATAGGTCGATCTCTGATGCGTTTAGGAAGCGCCTATACTTGCAGATATAAATTGACGGCTAAACCTAGCATTTTAGAGTTCTTGCCTCTAGCCGAAAATTAGAATAGAGCAATACAATTGCTAACTCTTCCTCATGCCCAAAGGTCATTCCTACTCACAAGATTGGCGGTCTCGAACCTTTTGGGTCGTTGTAGGACTATTTGTAATTGTGCTATCTCTAGAATTTCTCACGCCGCCTGATTACGTCTTCGGCTATCTCTACATTGGTGCAATTCTGCTCACCAGCGCCCATCTCAGCCGCAAGACAACCTTTCAAGTCACGGTGTTTGCCTGCATTTTTACGCTGATTAATATTTGGCTACCAGGAAAAGAAATCGTCGCAGCCCCAACCATCACAAGTCGTATCATCGCCATTCTTGCCTTGATCGTGACTGGAGTTTTAAGCGATCGTAATCGGCGCTATCAGCAAACCTTTCTCCAACAACAAGCCAAACTTGAAGCTCAAGAAAAGTTAGTGAACGTTCGAGAAGATTTTGCCTCTGCACTAACGCACGACCTAAAAACACCGCTGCTTGGTGCGATCGAGACAATCAAAGCCTTTCAACAAGGCAGCTTTGGCATTGTCCAACCCACACAGCAAACCGTGTTATCAACCATGATCCGCAGTCACAACACAACCTTATCTCTAGTCGAAACCCTGCTGGATGTCTATCGAAATGACATCGAAGGCTTAAATTTGCAGCTTGCTCCAGTCGATTTAGTAACGATCGCTGAAGAAGTCGCAATCACGCTTACTGAACTCGCTGCCAGTCGTCGTGTGCATCTGGCGCTCAATCATGGCAGCTCGGATTTTCGGCGATTTCTCTGGGTAGAAGGCGATGCACTCCAACTTCAGCGCGTCATTGCAAACCTACTCACCAATGCCATTAATCATTCACCCCGTGGCAGTAAAGTTGAAGTGGCTTTAGAACCGGGGTCGTCTTACCAAACCGTGAAGGTGTTCGATCAGGGTGCAGGAGTCCACTCGATCGAACTTCCCTATCTCTTCGATCGCTTCTACCAGGGACAAAGCGATCGACAAGCCAAAGGCTCAGGATTAGGACTCTATCTTTCCCGCCAAATTGTCGAGGCGCACAGCGGTACAATCTGGGCAGAGAACCTTATTTCAGGAGGCGCAATGTTTGCCTTTCGTCTCCCCACTCTGCCGCATCCTTCACTGCAATCTTAAAATGCCTTCATTGAAAATACTGCTTGTTGAAGATGATGAATTGTTCCGTCTCGGCTTACGAGTTCGTTTAGAGCAAGAGGCAGAACTGGAAATCGTTGCAGAAGCCGAGGACGGAGAAACCGCGATCGAGGTGGTGAAACGCCATGCACTCGATGTGGTCATTCTTGATATCGGTCTACCCGGTCTCGGTGGAATCGAAGCCTGTCGTCAAATTAAAGCGATCGCTCCAACCCTTCCAGTATTGATCCTCACCTCACACACGCAGAAACCATTAATCAATCGAATCATTGAAGTCGGAGCACAGGGCTACTGTTTGAAAGGCGCACCCTCGCAAACCTTGATTCTGGCAATTCGCTCGATCGCTGCGGGTGCTTCCTGGTGGGATTCTGCCGCAACGACTGAGATTCGAGCCGCGTTTGAGCATCACTCCCCTAAAAGCCAATCAGAAAAATCAACGACTGATCTAACTCAACGCGAGCAGGAAATTCTAGCATTGATTGTCGATGGCAAAACTAACCAGGAGATTGCTCAACAGCTTTATATTGCTCCAGGAACAGTACGAGTTCATGTCCATGCCATCCTACAAAAGCTCGATGTGCGCGATCGAACTCAAGCAGCAGTAATTGCGATTCAGAAAAATCTAATTCAGCCACAGTAGGGTGAAGCGTGTTCACAATTTCTCGCTCCGTTGCAGTCTCGGAGTAACAACGCAGTGAGAGAATTTTCAAGCATCCAATCTACTCTGCTACGTCTTTCAAAGTATCTTTCAAAACTGTCCGTGCTGCTAAATGATTGCGAGTTGAGGTTAAGATCTCAGACTCTCGCTCTAGTCGCGCTTGCGTGTCCTGCAATTCTAAAAGCGCCTGTTGTTCATCCGGCACATTATGCAAGTTACTCGCAATCCAGTACGAAAGCTCAGTCGGCAAACTCGGAATTTCTTCTGGTAGTTCAATGTCTTGCCCCGACAGCTTTTCCGAAAGCCGTACTACGTCGTGCAAAAGCTGATTTACCTCTTTCGCCAGCGGTCTTAAATCTTCAGTTGGCGGATGATCCTCAATCCACTCAACTAAACCGACTCGATAAGGCTTCTCGCGAGTGTATTCCAAGACTCGAAAACGCTGCTGTCCCAAGGTCAGGATCTTCATTCGATCGTCTGGCAATCGCTGAAACTGCAAAATCTCTGCACAGCATCCGACGGGTGCAGGTTGTCCTTTCGCTTGATCCCACATCAATACGCCAAATCGTCGATCGCCATCCAAAATCGTGTTCATCATCATTCGATAGCGAAACTCGAAGATGTGCAACGGCAAGGGACGACCCGGAAATAATACAAGGTCAGGCAAAGGAAATAGGGGGAGTTCTCGAACCGCGATCGATGAAGTCATTCTCTGCAAACGATGAGGGTGCTTTCCTCTACTTTAACGGATCTACTGTTAAGAGATGTATCCAAATTAAAAAATAAAAGGATGCGATCGCATCCTTCAAGTCTTACAGTTTCACTTCGATATCCACACCAGCCGGGAGATCAAGCTTCATCAAAGCATCGATCGTCTTAGAAGAAGGCTGATAGATATCAATTAGACGGTGATGTGTCCGAGTTTCAAAATGCTCACGCGAGTCCTTGTCAACGTGGGGAGAGCGCAGAACGCAATAGATTCGGCGGCGAGTCGGGAGCGGAATCGGACCGATCGCAGTAGCATTAGTGCGGTTTGCGGTATCGACGATCTTTTCGCAAGAGGTATCGAGTAAACGTCGATCGAAAGCTTTGAGGCGAATGCGAATTTTTTGCTGTTGAATCGTTGCCATGTTATGTTCCCAAGTTGTCAATGGTTCGGTAGGGGGTGCGCTGTGTGCGCCAGTCAATTATTGTAGCGCTAAAACTGTTTTACTCTCGATCTTTGTGAGAAATGATGTGATCTACAATATCGATAGCGCTATGAAAGGAAATTAGAATGTCTGAAATGAGCCTCGATTCAGATCAACTCAAAGCGGTTTTGAAAAGCGCGATCGTTGAATTACTCCAAGAAAATCGCCAAGAAATTTCTGACCTCTTAGCCGAAATCATCGAAGATATTGCGATGGAAAGAGCGATCGCAGAAGGCAAAACAACTGAGCCTATCAGCCGCGCAGCCATCTTTCGACTGTTGGAGCCGAAAGCGTAGACATTCAGTATTGCTAAAACAATTTCTCACCGCAACTTTCTCTGATAATCTTAGTACAAACGCTCTTTTGTGCAAGGAAAGAGAAGTATGACTAAGAAGGCTTCCCTCGGTAAGTTCGATTCCGCAGAGTGGTTGATCGCGCCAAATGGTTTGAAAAAGCTGATTGAATTTGCACTAAGCAGAGAAGACCTTGAAGCCTCTGAGTGCGATGACTTCTTGTTTCCTGGCTTCTACTGGGGCGGAAGTACTTTAAAGTTTTTTGGCTTTGAAGCTTGCGATTCTGGACGATACCCTGGAGTACCACCAGAGTTTTTTCCCTTCGCTCGTTTGGGACAAGACGGGATTTATTACGGTTACGTCATTCATGCACCTGAACTTAGCATCAATCCTTCAATTGGAATCTTTGATCCGATTCCATGTGAAGGATGCGAAGGCGTTAAGCTACTGGGGAATAACTTTGAGGACGCATTGGATAAATTGCTTTCCGAAGCGTTGGAATTCTACTCTACAGATGAAGAGCTTCAAACGATTGATGCGATCGCATCTTTCTTAAATGTTCAACCCAATCTCGACAAACGAAATCCGCGCTACATGGAATATCACGATTCGATTCTCCCTGTGATTCCTCCAGGTTGGCACTATGAACCTTCAAGCGATGGAATCGGAGTTCTTGCACCTCACGAAGCTTTCATCCCAAATTCACCAACCTGCGAATCCTGGAGCTTTGATGTTTCTCAAGGAAAAGGCTATCCAATTATTCAAGATGTTGAAGCTGCTCTTCAGTTTACGGAGGAGTGTTTTGAGAGGAATGCACCAGCCAGTGCTTTGTTTGTTCTTCGTGAGCTTTATTGGCGATCGGGTGATGAGCGTCTCTTCATTCAATCAAAAGAGCTATGGAAAAACGCTTACTCTCAACTAGGAAGACCACTACTTAGCAACGTTGTTGAGCAAGAAGCAGAATCTAGTACTACAGTTGTAGATCTATTGTGATGAATCTTGGGAATACTTAGCCCGAC
>ERZ1066124.209-NODE-209-length-53810-cov-27.383109_pt1 | contig 53810 bp, 49 predicted proteins | sample MGYA00382771_ERZ1066124 | MGnify/ENA primary metagenome ERZ1066124 (study PRJEB33369, sample SAMEA5778354) | biofilm metagenome | biome: Industrial cooling water; feature: Water cooling tower basin; material: Biofilm | place: United Arab Emirates | collected... | reverse complement strand
GACAGTGGACAGTTGACAGTGGACAGTGGACAGTGGACAGTTGACAGTGGACAGTGGACAGTGGACAGTGGACAGTGGACAGTGGAAAATTATCAAGAAAAACTGGGTTTAGAGCAAGCTTTTTCTGGCACGGTTGACCAACTGTCAACTGTCAACTATCAACTATCAACTGTCCACTGTATAAGCATAAAGATGGAAGAAAGTCAACCCCCCAGTATCAAAATAACCCCAATTCGTCAAACCAAGACGATATCGGCATTGGGGTTAGATGTGGGGAAAAAGCGCATAGGGATAGCGGGATGCGATCGCACCGGGTTAATCGCAGCGGGGTTGACTACTATCGAGCGTAAATCGTTTCTAGAAGATATAGCCCAACTCAAGCGCCTGGTGGACGAGCGACAAGTAGAAGTTTTAGTCGTTGGGTTACCCTACTCGATGAACGGCACCATAGGCTTTCAAGCCCGTACCGTGCAAAAATTCGCCAAAAGAGTCGGGGAAGCGCTAAATTTGCCTGTGGAGTACGTTGACGAGCGCCTGACTTCTCATCAAGCAGAGGAAATGCTGTTAGCCGAGTCGCGATCGCCATCCCGAAATAAAGGTTTAGTCGATCGCAAGGCAGCAGCTATAATTCTGCAACAATGGTTGGACGAGCGACGACCGCGCTCACAGCAATCCGATTTCTAGGATTTTCAACATGTCTACAGCGAAAGAAAATGGGTACTCTCAGGACGAAACCGTCATCCTCAAAGATGAAACGGGACGCGAACTAACCTGTTACGTCGAGCAATCCCTTGACGTAGAAGCAAAAGAGTACGTTCTGTTGCGTCCAGTCGATGATACGGTGGAGATTTTTTCCTGGCAGGCAGATAAAGAGGAAGAAGCATTTTTGGTGGAAGAGGAGGAAGTACTTGATGAAATTTTTCCCATTGCTCAAGCCGTGCTGGCTGAGCAAGATTTGACCCTTAAACGCAGCGCTTTCGCCTTGACGGTAGCCGGGGACGTGCCGCCGCCAACCGAAGAAGACATTCTGACGCTGGAAATTGACGATGAAGGCGCTGTAGCCCCCCTAGAGCCAGAGCAGTTGCAGTTCCTCGCCAATTTTTACCACGAAGACCACGAATATGAAATTTTTAAACGCCTTGACCCCCTACTTTTGTTTGCTCGTCGCAACAACGCCGGAGAACTAGAGTTACTTTCCCCAGAAGAATTTCAAAGGGTGCAGCCGATGCTGGAAGAACAGCTAGCACAGCTGGAAGATGAGATGTACGACGAAGAATAAAATAGATGGTTCGGGATGGATGGCTGGCATAACAGGGGGTGTTTTGGCGAGAGCAAGTGGGAACTCTCGGCAAAAAGCAACCAAGCGAGCCTAATCATCTACCAGAGGAATAGCTCAAGATGAATTGCTCGTTGGACAAAGAGCAAAATTTTGGTAAGCACTTTCAGGTACTTCCCCCATCTGGATCTGGTGGCTGAGGAAATTATCTTTCTATGCCACGAGTACCCGTTCAAAACCCAGATAGCTCACCCTCAATGCCTACTAAACCAATTCTTACTAGCCACTGGCTCAGCTTGGTCTGGCAATGGGCGATCGCAGCGATCTAGGTATTGATATGATGTCCGTTGAATTGCCCATAATCAAAAAACCTCACTCTGTCGTTGTGTAGGGACGCATCATCGATATCTCGGACAAACAGATAACTTTGATCGTGCCGTGTCGCGGCTTTTGATTATGGGTAATCGACCGGACATGATATGACTCCGTTAATAGGTAGAGGCTAAAGGTGAATGGCACTAAAGTCGGGAGCTGGGGAAGATGGGAAAGGTGAGGAAGTAACTACTTCTACTCAATCATCTCCATCATCTCGATCGTCTCCCTCAGCTCCCCCAGCTCGCTTAACTAAGTGCCATTCGGCTAAAGGTTTAGTCCTATGGTGATAGGGCAGAAAATAAAGTGCGTAGCGCTTGTTTCCTCCCGTGCCGTCATGTTCGGGGTTCTACACTTATGAGGTCTTATGAAAGCAGTCAAAGACTCCTCAAAATGGTTGTTTTACTTGGTGCTGCTCCCAGCAGTACTCGGTTTGTGTGCTTGGCAGGGCTGGGCTTGGTGGAGTTGGGCTTCTTCGGCGCCGCTGGTATCATCCTCAACTGCATCTGAGCCAGCGGAAAACACGGTGCAAATCAAAATTCCCCAAGGTACTTCAGCTCAACAAATTGGGCGCGATCTCAAAGCAGCCGGGTTGATTCGCTCGACTTTAGCATGGAATCTCTGGGGGCGTTGGTTAAGGCTGCAAAACAAGGGGTCTTTTCAGGCGGGAACGTATGAACTCTCACCAGAGACTTCGCTCTCAGAAATTGCCGCTAAACTTGGCAGCGGCGGCGTAGTGCAACAAAGCTTTACAATTCCGGAAGGCTGGTCGCTGCGGCAAATGGCAGCTTATTTTGAATCTCAAGGCTTTTTTACAGCCGCCGAATTTCTTGAAGCTGCCAAACAAATTCCCCGCGATCGCTTTCCCTGGTTACCCGCAGATTTGCCGCATTTGGAAGGCTTTTTACACCCAGATACTTACCAACTGGCAACAGGTGCGATCGCTCCTCAAACCACGATCAATCTCATGCTAAAACGTTTTGAAGAAGTCGCACTGCCGATTTACGACCGCGCCAGATCGAACAAACAAACCTCCTACAATCTCTTGCAATGGGTCACCCTAGCTTCAGTTGTCGAGAAAGAAGCCGTAGTGCCCACCGAACGCCGCAAAATTGCCGGTGTCTTTGTCAAACGATTGCAGCGGGGAATGAGACTCGAATCCGATCCCACGGTTGAATACGGATTAAACATCAGACAAACAGCCGATCAACCCCTGACTTTTAAACAAGTCAGAACCGCTTCTCCTTATAACACCTATCTCAATCCAGGTCTGCCCCCCACACCAATTGCCAGTCCAGGAGTTGCCAGCTTAGAAGCCACCCTCAATCCCGAAGACACCGAGGAACTGTTCTTTGTCGCCCGCTACGATGGCACTCATGTCTTCAGCCGCACCCTCGCCGAACACGAAGCCGCTGTCAGGAAAATCCGGCAAGAACGGGAAGCGCGACGCAAGGCGGCTCCTGAGTCGAATTAATCTCGAGTCGGCTAATAGCCAATGGTTAATTGCCATAAAAAGAATTTTAGAATTAATCATTAGCCGTTAGCTATTAGCAATTTATGTCTTGGGGCGCACTGTTACAGCCTGACTTAATACTAGATGGGTCAGTAATGACTCTCACACCGGAGATATTGGAAAAATATCAGCTCCAGGGTTTGGTATTGGATGTGGATGAAACCCTCGTGCCGCTGAAAGTCGCCCAAGCATCGGAGGAGTTGCACCAATGGGTGGAGCAAATCCGACAGGTGGCGCAGATGTGGCTGGTGAGCAATAACTTGAGCGAGGCGCGCATCGGTAGCATTGCCCGTGCCTTGAACTTACCGTACCTTTACGGTGCCAGCAAGCCATCGCGGCGCAAGCTAAGACAGGCAGTCAACGCCATGAATCTGCCGGTGGAACAGGTGGGGATGGTAGGCGATCGCTTGTTTACCGACGTGCTGGCAGGCAATCGCCTCGGCATGTTTACCATCTTGGTAGAACCTATCCTCCCTCCTGCCCAAGCGATCGAGTCCTTTGGGATGCGTGCGGTTGAAGTCTGGATGTCGCAAGTCTTGGGCGCGACCCTACCTCCACGGCAACAAAAATTTACCAACGCTCATAAATTTTGATAATCGGAAATATAAAAAAACTATTACGATTTTTCCGGTAGGCTCAAACATTTGGCATTCTAGATCAAGTTCAAATGGGGTCAGCCAAGATAAAGACCCTAAAAATAAAACCCTGTGAATACCTGTGAGAGCGCCAGCCTTCTAAATCAGAAGCGTTGGCGCTTTAAATTTATATACGGTAATTGGTAATTGGTAATTGGTTTTTTCCTAGCGCCCGTGACCATTACCTAAGCCCTGTAGTTTTTTCCCATGACCTATTACCTATGACCCATAAGCCAATCTAAAATCTAAAATCTGAAATCTAAAATTCTCTATGTCTCAAACGCTTATTGTCAAAATTGGCACATCGAGTCTGACGCAGCCGGAAACAGGTCGTCTGGCGCTTTCTACTATCGCTGCTTTAGTGGAAACCCTGACCAATTTGCGTCAGCAGGGTTACCGCGTCGTACTGGTATCGTCGGGAGCTGTGGGGGTGGGATGCGATCGCTTGGGCATCACCGAACGACCCCGCAGCGTCACGCTCAAGCAAGCTGTGGCAGCGGTGGGACAGGGACGCTTGATGCGGGTCTACGACGATTTGTTTAGCCACCTAAAACAACCAATTGCCCAAGTACTGCTGACGCGGGGCGACCTGGTACAGCGCAGCCGCTACGTCAATGCCTACAACACGTTTCAAGAACTGCTGCGCTTGGGCGTCATCCCGATTGTGAACGAAAACGACACCGTAGCGGTGGAGGAACTCAAATTTGGCGATAACGATACCCTCTCTGCCCTGGTCGCCAGCTTAATCGAAGCCGACTGGCTATTTTTACTTACAGACGTAGACCGGCTATACTCAGCCGATCCCCGCAGCAATCCCGATGCTCAACCGATTGCTTTAGTTAACAGCATCGAGCAATTAGAAGAATTACAGGTAAAAACCGGATCTGCCGGTTCGCAATGGGGGACTGGGGGCATGGTGACCAAAATTTCCGCAGCGCGAATTGCCACCGTTGCGGGGGTGCGAACCGTTATTGCTGAAGGCAGATCCCCCCATAACATCCAAAAAATTTTGCAGGGAGAAGCCATCGGCACCCAATTCGCCCCCCAACCAGTGCCGACGAATGCGCGCAAGCGCTGGATCGCTCACGGGTTGATCCCCGCGGGCAAGCTTTACTTAGATGCGGGAGCAGTCAAAGCCGTGACCCAGGCGGGAAAGTCGCTTTTAGCAGCTGGAATTACCTCTATAGAGGGAGACTTTCAGGCATCCGATGCCGTTACTCTATTTGATACAGAAGGTCGCGCGATCGCTAGAGGCATCGCGAACTACAGCAGCACGGAGTTAGAGCGGATTCGAGGGCATCAATCCGCAGAGATTCCCGCCATATTGGGCTATGCAGGTGCAGCAACTGTAGTTCATCGCGATAACCTCGTTTTACTCAACACTTAAACCAAAGCGATTTAGCCGCGACGACGATCTTCTTTACTGCACTGTTTAGTCCAGCAACGTTCTAAAAGATCTACCTTGTGGCGATGCCAATAGCGACGAGGATTAAGTATAGTTGTGGAACAAAACAGGGGCTGGTTGAGGAACTGCCAGATAGGGAAGCGAATTGTACTGTGTTTTATAGTCATAAACTGAATATTGTTGAGTGCGGTGGCTCCATAATTAGCACCGTACCATCTGGATTGACATTGTACGGCCTGTTGGTATAACTTTGCCAAAAACTACAAATAGTTGTCTTGGTGAAGAATGCGGTAATTCATGATATATTTTTTACTTTTTAGAGTGTAGTTTCCCGGTAGCGGAAATCAATGGTTATGTGGTAGATGTTGTCCCATTGAAGATCGGGGGCGCGCGATCGCTTTGTTTGACTCCTATTGGATGATGACTACGACTCACTGGATATCCCGGTCATGGGGATTTTTTCTCAGAATCTCCGCTTTAGTTATTCACCCCCTATCTGCAAAATCAGTATAATTTACAAAAATATACTTTACATAAACTTTAAAACTTGCGTAAAATTTATCTAGTTTTTAAAGATTATATAAAAATCGGGTATAACTGATAACGTTAATAAGTACGATTGATTATAGTTATTCTACATGTTTAACAAAGGGTTACCTTACATAAAAATTAAAGATGCATCAACGCATTTTCTTCGTCTCAATAAGGATAAATAAATGATAACAATAGATCGCCCTCGCGTCAGCATCGGACTGCCGATTTACAATGCCGAAAAGTTTCTCAGACAAGCACTGGATTCGCTTTTAGGTCAAACGTTCGCAGATTTTGAGCTAATTATTTCCGACAACGGCTCCACCGATGCATCGGAAGCGATTTGTCGGGAATACGCCAGCAAGGATAGCCGAATTAAATATTACAAAAACGAAACAAACTTAGGAGCAGCTAAAAATTTCAACCGGGTTTTTGAACTGTCGCAGGGAGAATACTTCAAATGGGCTTCCCACGATGATATATGCGAGCCTGAATACCTAGAGCGTTGCGTAGAATTACTAGATCGCAATCCCGCGGTGGTTTTATGCTATCCCCAGGCCAACACAATAAACGAACAAGGAAATTGGGAAAAGATTTACACCCAAAATCTCAAGATATTGGGAGAGACACCCCACGAACGGTTCTATCAATTACTGGAGACTTTTGGCTGGTATCACGGGACTCAACTTTATGGACTAACCCGTGCTAGCGTGCTGAAAAAAACGATGCTATTGGGGAATTATCCCCATGCAGACCGGGTTTTATTGTCAGAATTGGCAATTTTGGGTCGGTTTGACGAGGTGCCGGAATTTCTATTCAATCGCAGAGTGCATCCGGAAGTTGCACAAATCAAGAACCCGACTTATAGAGCTTTAGCAGTTTGGTTTGACCCCAAAAATAAAGGCAAAATTATGCTGCCTCGCTGGCAGCGGTATTGGGAGTTCTGCCATGTAGTACAGCGGCATGAATTGAGCGCTGATGAGAAAAGGCGCTGCTATATGGCGATTGTGCGGCGGTTGTTCCTCTCGCCTGGATTCACCAGAAGGTTGACAGGTATGTTACAGGATGGGTTGCAAGCTGTAGTGCGGGTGGTGTTAAAACAGATACAACAGCCAACCAAAATGGACGAAAAGCATACCGTAAATGCAATAGCAGTTGGTAAAGGCGACGGGAAATAGGGTGCAAAGACAGTTACGAGATAAACCAAATCCTGATTCAAGGAAGGAAAAAGTTGCGTATGAAAGTGGTGCTGCTAGCGGGGGGACTGGGGACTCGCCTTGCGGAAGAAACCGAGGTCAAACCGAAGCCGATGGTGGAGATTGGCGGGAAACCGATTCTCTGGCATATCATGATGCACTATTCCCACTATGGATTTAACCATTTTGCGATCGCTCTCGGCTATAAAGGCGAAGTCATCAAAAAATACATGGTGGACTATTGCTCGCTCAACAGCAACCTCACGGTTGATTTCCAAACGGGTGCAGTGACGATGCAAGGAGGTCACCGACCCGATTGGATAGTAGACTTAGTCGATACAGGAATGAATACCCTTACCGGAGGTAGAATCAAGCGCCTAGCGCCCCACATCGGCAACGAAACCTTTATGGCTACCTACGGGGATGGAGTTTCTGATGTGAATTTACACGATTTATTGGCCTTCCATAAATCCCACGGCAAACTGGTTACCGTAACCGTAGTACACCCTCAAGCAAGATTTGGGCATTTAGAACTAAACGGAGATCAAGTCACTGAATTTTCCGAAAAACCGCAAACCGTAGAAGGTTGGATTAACAGCGGTTTTTTTGTTCTGGAACCAGAAATATTTGATTACATTGACAGCGATGATACATACTGGGAAAAAGAGCCGCTAGAAAGATTGGCAAAAGAAGGGCAAGTAATGGCGTATAAGCATACTTCCTTCTGGCAGTGCATGGATACAATTCGGGACAAAAAACTTTTGGAAACGCTCTGGCAAACTGGCAACGCACCTTGGAAAATGTGGGAGGAAGAGAATGCGAATCTTGGTAACGGGACACAAGGGGTACATCGGAACAACGACGGTGCCCATGTTGTTAGCGGCAGGGCATGAAGTCGTTGGGATAGATAGCAATTTATTCGGGCAATCTACTTTTTTAGATGGCATCGCCAATATCCCCGAATTAAATAAAGATATCCGCGATGTTGAAGCCGAAGAACTGCGAGGATTTGATGCGATTATTCATTTAGCAGCCTTGGCAAACGACCCCTTGGGCAACCTCGATCCAGATTTAACTTATGAAATTAATCATAAAGCATCGGTGCGGTTAGCTGCTCTAGCTAAAGAAGTAGGAGTGGAGCGCTTTTTATTTTCCTCTTCTTGCAGTACCTATGGATCGGCAGGTGCGGAAAAAGTTACAGAGGAAGCCGAATTTAATCCTGTGACTCCCTACGGACGCTCTAAAGTATTGGTCGAACAGGATGTCGCCAAATTAGCAGATGACAATTTCAGTCCTACGTTTCTCCGCAACGCTACTGCATACGGGGTTTCTCCTTGCTTGCGGTTTGATTTAGTACTCAATAACCTGGTTGCTTGGGCAATGACAACCGGGCGAGTTTATATCAAAAGCGATGGCACCCCTTGGCGTCCCATCGTTCACATTGAAGATATTAACCGCGCGTTTATTGCCGTGTTAAATGCACCGCGGGAAAATATCCACAATCAAGCGTTTAATGTGGGGCAAACTACGGAAAATTATCAAGTCCGCGACATCGCAGAAATTGTCAAAGAAACCGTTCCAAGGTGCGAGGTTGAATACGCACCTGGGGGAGAACCAGACAAGCGGTCTTATCAAGTAGATTTCAGTAAAATCGAGCGGATGCTGCCGGAATTTAAACCGCAATGGACTGCTCGACTCGGGGCGCAACAACTGTATGAAACTTATCAAAAAGTTGGGTTGCGTCTAGAAGATTTTGAAGGGCCGCGTTATAAGCGGATCGACCAAATTAAGCAATTACTCAGTAGCGGTCGTTTAGATAAGACGCTACGCTGGAACGAATCGGTCGCGACTGCGTAAATTATTGTCCAATTTTCACCTAATTTTTCATCGAATATCATGCTGGCATCACCTCCTCCTCAAAGTTCGGAAAATAACCCAATCGAGCAAGAAAAAGAACTGCGATCGCGCGTCATGGGTGCAGTTCTAGAATACTATCAATTCAAATTCAAAAAAAAGGAATTTGTTCCTGGAAAATCTTTCGTTCCGAATGCTGCTAAAGTCTTCGACCAAGAAGAATTGCTCAAATTAGTCGATGCTTCTTTAGATTTTTGGTTGACCACCGGACGCTTTGCCGCCGAATTTGAACAACGCTTTGCTGAGTGGATGGGACTCAAGCATTGCATGTTAGTTAACTCCGGTTCCTCAGCGAATTTAGTTGCTTTGTCCGCGCTAACTTCCCCCAAATTGGGAGCAAAACAACTCAAACCCGGGGACGAAGTAATTACCGTTGCTGCTGGGTTTCCCACAACGGTAAACCCGATTTTTCAAAATCAATTGGTTCCCGTATTTTTAGATAGCCACTTACCAACTTACGGGGTTGATGTTTCTCAGTTAGAAGCGGCGCTTTCACCCCGCACGAAAGCAATTATGATCGCCCATACCTTGGGAAATCCTTTCGATTTAGAAGCGGTGATGGCGTTTGCCCAAAAGCACGATCTTTGGGTAGTAGAAGATAACTGCGATGCGGTAGGAAGCCTTTATAAAGGACAAAGAACTGGCACGTTTGGACATATCACAACCGTCAGTTTCTATCCCGCTCACCATATCACAATGGGTGAAGGCGGCGCGGTTTTAACTAACGATACTCGCCTGAAAAAAATTGTCGAATCTTTCCGCGATTGGGGTAGGGATTGTTGGTGTGCGCCTGGAGTAGATAATACTTGTCAGAAACGCTACGGTTGGCAATTAGGTGAGTTGCCTTTTGGGTATGACCATAAGTTTACTTATTCGCACATCGGTTATAACTTAAAAATGACCGATATGCAGGCTGCTGTTGGTTGCGCTCAGTTGGATAAGCTACCTGATTTTGTCGCCAAGCGTCGGCATAATTTTAAGTTTCTGCACGAGCAATTGCAGGATTTGCAAGATGTTTTAATGTTGCCTGAAGCGACGCCTGGATCTGAACCTAGTTGGTTTGGTTTTCCGATTTTTGTGAAGGAAGAAGCTCCTTTTAGTCGTAACGATTTGGTTCAGCATTTGGAAGCAAATTGCGTTAGTACCAGGCTTTTGTTTGGGGGTAATTTGCTCCGGCAACCTGCTTATAAGGGGTTGAATTATCGCGTTGTTGGCGATCTGAAGAATGCGGATCGGATTATGATTGGTACTTTTTGGGTTGGCGTTTTTCCGGGAATAACGGATGAAATGCTGACTTATGTGGCTGAGACAATTCGCAGTTTTTGTCGCAGTTTTTAGGTGATAGTGAGGACTTTTGTCCTCACTTTGTCGCTGGATGAAATAATTTTTTAAACGAACCGCAGAGGCACAGAGGGCGCAGAGGAAGAGTAGGGAAAGAGTTTTTGGTAGGAAGTTTAAAGTAAGAAGAAAGATGGAAATCAGGGCGACTAAAATTTCGGGGTGTTACGAGCTTAGTCCGATTGTGTTTCATAAGGACTATCGGGGGAGTTTTGTCAAGACTTTTCACAAGGATGTTTTTAGTAAGCATGGGCTAGAAACTAATTTTGTGGAGGAGTATTATTCGGTTTCGGTGCAAAATGTGTTGCGGGGGTTGCATTTTCAAACTCCGCCAGCAGATCCGAATAAGTTGGTTTATTGTCCTTTGGGCAGAATTATGGATGTGATTGTTGATGTTCGGGTGGGTTCGCCTAGTTATGGACAATTTGAAGTGTTCGACCTGAGTGCGGAAAATGGCAAGATGGTTTATCTTGAGCCTGGTTTAGCACATGGGTTTTATGTGTTAAGCGAAACGGCGATGGTGATGTATAAGATTTCTCAACTCTATGCGCCTGAAAATGATACGGGGATTCGGTGGGATTCGGTGGGGATTCCTTGGCCTAGTAATAATCCGATTTTATCTCAAAGGGATAAGGAGTTTTTACCGCTGGCTGAGTTTAAGAATCCGTTTGTTTACACCGAAAAGATGGCAATAGTTTAGAGTGAATGAGATGTCAAATTTAGAAGGGTTACGCAATAAAACTTTTCTGATTACGGGCGCGGCGGGAATGCTGGGTAAGGCTTTTCACGAAGCTTTAATCGAGGATGTGGGAGAGTGCAAAGTTATGGCGCTTTCTCATCAAGAGTTGGATATTACCGATAGAAATGCGGTTTTGAGCCTGGAAGCGGAAAAACCGGATTTTATCCTCCATTGTGCTGCCCAAACTAATGTAGATCGCTGTCAGGAAGAACCGGAAGATTGTGCTTGCGTTCAGATTGATGGGACTTTGCATATCGCGGAATTGGCGCAGCGGGTGGAAGCGAAAGTTTTTTATCCGCAAAGTTTTCTGATTTTTGATGGATCTGAGATGCCGACGACGGAAGCAACTGAACCAGCACCACTTTCAATTTATGGGAATTATAAGTTAGAAGCAGAAAAGCAATTGCTGTTGATGCTTCCTGATTGTTTGGTAGTACGAATGGCTGGTTTTTTTGGTGGAGAGGAAGCGGATAAGAATTTTGTCGGTAAGTTTGCCCGTTATTTGGTGAAGTTAATTGGGGATGGGGTGACAAGCTATGAAGTGGGCGATCGCATCTGGCAACCTACGTATACTCTAGACTTGGCGCGGAATTGTCTGCACTTGTTGGCTTTAGGTAAAACTGGCACATATAATATGGCAGGTCATACTGAGGCGTCTTTCTTTGAGTTGGCGCAAGCTTGTGTAGAGTATCTGGGGTTAAGCGATCGCATTACCATCGAACGTGTTTCAGCGGATATTATGGCACAACGCGATCGCGCTGCCCGTCCTAAGTGCGTGTTGTTAGCAAATCAACGCTTGCAAGCAGAAAATCTCGATCTGCAACGTGCTTGGCAGGTTTCTCTCCAAGATTATCTGTCTCGACCGTATTTCCACAACCTGTTCCAAAGTTTAAATCCTGGTGCGATCGATGTTGCTTGAAACATTTAACCATCCCTTGCTTGGATACCTGAAAAACCGCGTGGTAATGTCGGCAATGACGCGCAGTTTTGCCGATCAAAATCACTGCGTAACGGCAGCTTCGGCAGAATATTACGCCCGTCGCGCTGCTGACGGTGTGGGGCTGATTCTGACTGAAGGAACGATCGTTCACCCGACGGGGGACGGATATAATAATGTTCCTTATATTTATACGCAAGAACAAACGGAAAGTTGGAAGCAAGTTACCCAAAGGGTACACGAGGAAGATAGTAAGATTTTCTGTCAGCTTTGGCACTGCGGTAGAATTTCCCATGAAGATTTTACCGGCGGCGTTCCTCCTGTGAGTTCGAGTAATAAGCAAGCTGGGGGAATTAATCGGCAAAATAACAAACCTTATGGGGTGCCAAGGGCGTTAGAAACTGAAGAAATTCCGCAAATTTACGAGATGTTCCGTCAAGGGGCATTAAATGCGATCGCTGCCAATTTTGATGGGGTACAATTACACCTCGCCCACGGTTACCTGGCGGATCAGTTTTTTGATGCTGCTATTAACGATCGCACAGATAAGTATGGCGGTTCGGTGGAAAATCGCTGCCGGTTTGCTTTAGAACTAACTGAAATTATATTGCGCGAACTCGGCCCAGAAAAAGTCATGGTTCGCTTATCCCCATCGCGCGGTTTGGGCGACGGTTTTTATGATTGGCCCGATCTTGATGATATGCTGGCTTATTTAATTCCAGCGTTTGAACGCATGGGTTTGCGGATGTTGGATATTAGTTGCGCCCGTGCAGATTATTATCAAACTTCGGGCAGAATTATTCGCCAAATTAGACCGATGTGGCCTCATTTAATTATAGGCGGTGCATCTTTATTACCAGGTCAAGCTGAATCGGAACTCCAGGAAGGTTTCCTGGATATGGTAACTTGGGCGCGGTTTATCCTTGCTAATCCTGATTTTGTCACCAGGTTGCGCGAAGGAAAACCGTTAACGCCAATGGAAAGTGACATGCTGAAAACTTTAGTTTGAATCGAAAACTCCTATGCTGTTCAAAATCCGCAACCAATTAACTGAAGTCGCATCGGAATTGGTTTACAAAGTAGACCTACTCAAACATACTGCGAAACTGCCTGCTTTGAGTGCAAGCGATCGCCAAATTCTCAATACGCTTAAACATGAAGGCGTTTTGCTCACTTCTCTAGACGCTTTATCTATTCCTTCTACTTCCCAAACTATCGAATCAGCACAGAAAATCGTCACCAGGCTAAAAAATCCCGATTCAGATTCGGGAATTATCCAAGACAAAAATTATTCTATCACCCGCATCGGCTACACCCAACTGGCAGCGGAATACCCAGAAATTTTTCTCTGGGGACTAAACGAACGATTGGTCAATATTATTGAGAATTATATTGGGCTGCCAATCGCTTGTATCGGAGTCGATGTTCGCAAAGATATCGGCAATGGGATTAAGGATGTTGGTCAAAGGAAATGGCATAGAGATTCTGACGATCGCCGTCAAATCAGAATCATTGTTTACTTGAGCGATGTAACTGAAAATACCATCGCTTTTGAATACGTTCCTAAACATTTAACTCCCGTCAATCCCTTCAAGTCTACCTATTCTGATGAAGAGATGAAACAAGCGGTTCCCGAATCGGTTTGGAAGGCGTGTCGCGGCAAGGCGGGAACAGTTGTAATGGTGGCAACGAGTGATGTTTACCATCATGCTAAAGTTCCTCCAACAGTCGGTGCAGATCGATTCACTCTGGTTTATACTTACACCTCTAGAAAACCCAGAAGATTGCAACTTTGTAAGGATCATTTTTCCAGAGAAGGATTGCAAAAACTAGAAAGCACCCTTTCACCAAACCAAAGAGATTACGCCTTGTGGTACTAAATCTATGAAATGGAAAGTTTTAGCGGGTTTGCGTTTTTTCTTAGCTTGGGTTGTGGTTGGTTACCATTTAAGTGAATTTGTTCCCAACCCAAACAAAGATATTTTATGCAATTTGGGGAAATTGAATGGACTAGCAGCAGTTTTTGTGTTTCTAGTTCTTTCCGGCTATGGCATCGGGCACTCGATTGCCAAAGAACCACAAGGCTTTTACAAGCGGCGTTTTTGGAGAATTTATCCTTTATATTTTGCTGCCGTTTTGTTTACGTTCGTTCCTTTGCTTGCCTCCAGTCAACCCGTTAAAACTTTGCGGACAGACTATAGCCTCCCCGATGTAGGAACTGTCCTGGGCAACTTATTGTTTCTGCAAAATGTTGTCGTAGATCCGATTTGGGCAAATGTCCCGTTGTGGATTTTAGGGATTGAAGCAATCTGTTATGCTTTAACCCCATTTATTGCTAAGCTTGGCAATAAAATATTAATTGCTTTAATGGGCTTATCTGCTGTATTCTATGGGGCGTTTCCTTATATTTACCAGGCAGTTTATCCCAATACAAAAGTTCCTTTCTACAGTTATTTTTTATATGGCATTCCCCTATTGCTTTTACTTTGGTCGTGGCTTCTAGGCTTTCTATACTTCCGGAATAACGAAACCAATCTTTGGAAGGCAATCCTAGTTGGGTTAGGAACTGTTGTATTGATAATTAACCAATATCATACGGGTAAACTCGGCATCCTCACTTACCTAATTGGCAGTTTGGTGATAGTTTTTTCATCCTCGATTAAAGTACCCAAATCTCTCGACGGCATTCTTAACTACTTAGGCGAACTCTCCTATCCGCTTTATTTATTTCACTTCCCCACTTTGATTTTTGCTTATAGCGTTCTCGGTGTCAGAAACTCATTTAGTCATGCTTTCCTAGCTTTGGTAGTTTCGCTGGCGTTTTATCACTTGATTGAAGTTCCTGTACGCAGGCTAAGAAAGAAAGTAGAAGGATAGATAACAATGAACTGGCAAATTTTTTTAGGATGGCGTTTTGTTTTAGTATTTTTGATTGCTTGTGCGTTATTAAGACAGTTTATCCCCGATCTAAACGATCCGATTTATGAATTAAGAGCGTTTACTTCTCTGGGAAATGCGATCGCACTACTAATCCTATCAGGTTATGCGACGGCAAGTTCAATTAGCAAAAATCCAGAAGGCTTTTACAAACGTCGTTTCATTAGAATCTATCCTTTATATTTGTGCGCCATTCTGGTAGCACTTTTACCCTTTTTGTTTTTTGGCAATTATATTGAACCGCTCCACGATAAACAATATCCCATAGTCCCGCCCAAAATAGAAACTTTTTTTGCTTACTTATTTTTGGTACCAGGCTTTGTGGGCGACGTTTTCTGGTCAAATGCATTTATCTGGCTTGTAGGTATTCTGGCAGTCGGCTATCTTTTCGCACCCTGGCTGATTCGTGTAAATAGTAAGGTAATTCTCGCTTTGATTGTGCTTTCTGGTTTGCTATACATAGTCACTCCCTACGTTTATTACATTTGGTGGGAAGGGAAAGCCCAATTTAATTTGGCTCAATTAGGTCAATTATGGAACCAAAAAGACAAATTACCTTATTATCCATTTTTAGGATATAATCTACTATTTTTCCTTCACGCTTGGACATGGCTTTTAGGCTTCTTCTATTTTCGCGAACAGGATAAACTATCCGCAAAACTCGTGCTGCTGGCAGGAAGTTTAATGTTAATCTTGAACCAAGATCGCACGGGAATGCTTTCTTTACTCATCTACTTTATCACTTGTTTTGTATTAATATTTGGCGGTAAGATCGAGCTGCCCAGGGTGCCCGGAAAGATCTGTGAATATTTAGGAGGTTTTGCCTATCCCTTCTTTCTGTTTCACCGACCAACTTATATTTTCGCCTACAAGCTGGGAATTACTAATTCAGCCACGTTGATATTTTTGGCATTGTTAGTTGCCATGTTCTTTTACCATGCTGTAGATATACCCGTGCGTTCCAAAATGCTGCCTACAAAAAAAACTATTGTGCCTCAATAACGCAATAGATAGCCGGAAAAAAAATGGCAGCGGTTTATTTCAAGGCGTTAGCTAGACAAACTGTTATCAGTCAAACAGCGTACTTGGTTTGACCCAAGTAATCAACATGTTTGCACAAGCTTAGCAAGGTAGAGTAAGTAATGCTAGAAAACAACATAAAGCCCAAATTGGCACTATCTAAAAAAATCCGCAGAGGGTTTTATATCGTGGGTGGTGGGATTGGCACTTTACTGGTAGGATTGTATGGCTTCGTTGGTGTCAGGTTAGCGATCGCATCCCGCACCCATCCCAACCCCGAAGCGATTATGCTCTTAGGTGGCGGTAAAGGAAGGGAACAATTTACCGTTGAGTTTGCTAAAGCCCATCCTTCTTTAGATATTTTAGCTTCCGGGGTGCGTTTCCCAGAAGGACTTGAGGTGTTTCGAGATGCAGGAATTCCCGAAAAACGATTGTATTCCAACATTTATGCCGTGGATACCGTCGGTAACTTTGCTCACACTGTAGAAGAATTGCAAAAGCGCAACGTTCACCATGTATACCTGATCACTTCCGACTATCATATGTCGAGAGCTGTTGCGGTTGCTACCTTGATTTTCGGAAGTCGCGGCATTACGTTTACTCCTGTTACAATTGTTACCAACGAACCTCCAGAAACTTGGTCTTGGTTTCGGATTGCACGGGATTCAAGTCGTGCTATTTTATGGGTGTTTACAGGTCGCACAGGAGCTAACTTTACCATCAATCTGAAATTGAAGCGATAAATTAACTCTCCACAACACATTTTTATGGCAGAATCAAACAGAATTAATTGGCAAGTCCTTCTAGGACTGCGTTTTATCTTTGTATTTTTTATTACTTGTGCCCAGTTAAGAGAATTTATCCACAATATAGACAGCGATTTCTTTTATAATATTAGAAAATTTACTGCCATTGGTAATGTCATTGCACTGCTTTTATTTTCAGGCTATGCTACCGCCAATTCGATTAAAAATAATCCAGAAGGATTTTATCAGCGGCGCTGGTTAAGAATTTATCCTTTGTACTTTTGTGCAATTGTTTTATCTTTACTTCCGTTTCTGATTTTTGGTAGCAAAATTGAAACGCTGCATTCAAAATCAATCGTCCTACCCAGTTTAGTATCAATAGTTGAACACTTAACGCTTTTGCAAGGTCTGGCTTTTGGCACTTTTACTTCAAACTTACCTTTATGGCCTCTAGGTATTTTAGCGCCTTGTTATATTTTAACGCCTCTGTTGCATCGACTTAAGGATAGATTCATCATCTTGGCGATCGCTATCTCTGGTTCATTATATATAGCCGTTCCCTTTTTATATAAATTATTTTCCCATAAAGCCCTTCCCTATTATCCAGAACTAGGTTACGAATTGCCCTTTTTTCTATTTGCCTGGGCATGGCTTTTAGGCTTTTTATACTTCCGAGAACAAAATACAAAAGCGGGTATAATTATTTTGAGTTCTGGATTTATAATGCTAATTTTAAACCAAAGCCGCACTGGTTTTTATGCTTTAATGATATATGCATTGGCTTGCTTAACTTTACTATTTTCTGCCAAAATCAAGCTGCCAAAGGCTGTAGGTAATTCATTTGAATATTTAGGGAATATTGCTTATCCCGTCTATTTATTTCACAAACCAACTTTTATTTTTGCTTATAACCTACTAGGGGTGACTAATTCAGTCACCCATATTTTTCTGGCTCTGTTGGTTGGACTATTTTTTTATCACGCAGTAGATGTACCCTTACGCTGTCGAAATAAATTTTTTGCCCCTCAAGGTGAGTAATATAGCTGGGGGCTAGGAGAAGAAAGGAATTATATCAAGGGCTAAGAGCGAAGAATTGTAACTTTCTGCAACAGCGATCGCGCTAGTTGCAGACATTCCCAGTAGGCTTTTCGGCTCAGACTACAGACAGCACCTCTGCCGCCATAGGATTAGAAGCGGCAAATAGATCTTCTTGGCGAATCCAATCAGTTTTACGAGCAATTCGGCGAGAATAGACGGATGCAAATAGCAATTTCCAAGCACCAACTGAAAATACAGCTGGGTAAGCGATTTGCCAAGCTGTCAAAACTTGTCCTTGGCGCAGCCCAACCAAGCTCCAATGCAGCTTCAGAAAGGCGTTAATATCTTGCAACTCGGGTATAGAAGCGCGATACTTTTGCGCGACTAACTTGTGTATATTTTCTTTCATCTGCATATTTACTTCTAGCCGTTCTTGCAAAGAAGATTTTTGATTGTTTCCTCCTGTCCACAGAGTGCGGTACGCCAGGTATTGATTTAAAAATATGGCATCACCGTACTTAGCGATTTTGATCCAAGAGTCGATATCGTCGCAGACATTTAAAGCTAAATCCCAGCCTCCCGACGCCAGAAAAGCATCTTTGCGGAAGGCGACTTGAATAGGCGTCCCAAAGGGTACTCTCTCCAACAACATGCCGTAGTGGATATCTTCTTGGGGTACGTAAAATGCCTTCCCAATACCGCAAGGTTGAGTGCGAGTCACTTCTACCCCATTGCCATCGACTTGTATCGCTTGACACGAACAAATAACGGCTTGGGGTCGTTGTGCGATCGCTGCTCCCATCTCTTCAATACAATTGGGTGCCAGATAATCATCATCATCGACTGGCTTGATCCACTCTCCCTTGGCTACGCTTACACCTGTATTCACTGCGCCTGAGTGACCCAAGTTAGCAGAATTGCGGTGGTAAATTACCCGAGAGCCTAAACTGCGTATATATTCTTCCGTGCCATCGTCCGAGCCATTATCCGCCACGACCACCTCGCAAGGCCAGGTTTGTGCTAATGCGGATTCTACGGCTCTCCGTAACAGCGGTAAACGGTTATATGTTGTGATGACAATACTAAATTTAATCATGGCAGCGCACTTTTCTCAAACAGGTTTATTTGGATTTTGCTTACGCGCTTTTAACAGCCACGTAAGGATTGTACAGTGTTTTACGGAGACGCTTAAACTATGGGTGTATCGTTTCTAAACGATTGAGTTGATCCAGATATCCCATTTTGCTTCCGTTTCGCTTCTAACAGGTTAAATTTGTTCGGAACCCAAAACGTCACGCAATCCTATTGTTTTTGCGGTTATGTGTTCTGAATTACTCAATTATCTACTGATCAGTATTCTAGGCAAATTTCTGGAAAAATATGTAAAGTTTCAGTAAAGTTTCCGGTTAATGTACAAAGCTATAGTTAAACCTAGATCCAGCTCTCACCCTGCAAGATGGTTAGGGCTTAAGCAGTTGTCAGAGCGAGAAACAATCAGCAAAATTATTGATTTTATCAACTTTTTCCCCTTCTCTTGCTTCCCTTGTCAAACTTAACAATTTTTGGCTGTAAATCAGTCATTGCTGACGGGGTTGAGTGGAGATCGATGCACAATTGTGCATTATTTTAGACTCAACCTAGTTTCTGTATTTTCCACTACCTAAAAACCTTTTTTTTTGTATATTTAGTATTTCTCAACCTAATTTCAGTAAAAATACGGTTAAGCAATCGGCATTTACTTAAAATTTTTGTATAAATTAATGAATTATACTGAGATGACTGCCGTAGGAACTCCGTATACTCACATCTTGCAGCCAGCCCAGAAATAAATTTCACACCTGAAAGCTAAAACCCGTTAAAACGGGTTAAAAGCTTGATTGCAGTTAGCTTTAGCTTACTTAAGCTTTCAGCCCCAAATTTATTTGGAGGCTGTTTATCGGGTAGGTGCAAGATGTGAGTATAGCTAGAAACCATAGTGTATAGTTGTTTATGCTGTAGGGGCGGGTTTTACGAGATATGTTTAAACGCAGTGCAAAAGATAAATCAACCCGCCCCTTAGTGCAGCTACCGATGCCACCGGACATGATACCAGGGGCTAAAACTAAGGATTAACAATTTTTTACACAAACCCGGCTTCGTTGCCTACGCAAAGAAACCGGGCTTCTGTGAAATCGTCATGGCTGATAAAAATCTAGACTGCCTTGAATCGAAGTTTTCCTACTTCCGCTCAGGGTGTTCGGAGTCGTAGGAGCTTTTCCCCAGCTGATTAATCGCTCCAATCAGTTGGTATAGGCGTCCTAAGTCTCTTTGGTTGAAGTGTAAAACCAGGCGGGGTAGGTCAAAGGTTTCATCCCCTGCTTCTTGGGGCAAAGCTTGACTTTTTTCAATTCGGCCTTTAACCAGGATATCGCTGAATTCGTCGTTTAACTGCTCGAGTACCGCATCTGATAGGGCAGTGTTAAGGCGAATCACCAATAGGTTGTCAACGTAGCGACTGGAGTGGTAGACGCGGTAAAAGTTATTGATCGCTTCCATCGCCACATCTAAACGGTCTGTGATCGTGTAAAGATTGGGATCTTCTGGACTGATTAATCCTCCTTGGAGGAGATGCTCTTTGATGTAAGCATTCCAGGCTTGCCAATATTCTCCACCGGGTCGATCGATTAAAACCACTGGCATGGGGCCAAACTTGCCTGTTTGGCTCAAAGTCATGCACTCAAAAGCTTCATCTTGGGTGCCAAAACCGCCGGGGAATAAAGCGATCGCATCGCTTTCTTTGAGCAGAAACAGCTTGCGCGTAAAGAAATACTTGAAGTGGAACAGCTTTGGATCGCCCTCGATAAAAGGGTTAGCCTCTTGCTCAAACGGCAATTTAATATTTAAACCAAAAGACTTTTCTGCCCCAGCGCCTTCGTTACCTGCCTGCATGATCCCGCCACCGGCGCCCGTCATCACCATGTAGCCCTGCTGGGCGACTTCGCGAGCAAAGTCAACCGCCATGCGATATTCGGGGCTATCTGGAGCAATTCTCGCCGAACCGAAAATCGCCACTTTACGGACGTGGCGATAGGGATAAAATATTTTGAACCCCTGCTCCATGTCTTGCAAAGCGGCGCTGAGAATTTTCCAATCCAGACGCTCCACCTCTGTGCCAGCGATGCGTACCAGCGTAGCGAGTGCTTGCCCAATCCATTTGCTGTGTTGCAGCGTTGGCAGTTGATCTAGTAATTCAATTACCTCTGCGCGCAGCGACTCAAGCGCGTTGAAGGAATTATTGATTGTCATGAATAAATTGCCCAAGGCGAGGGTTTCTATTCTACCTGGATTTGAGCTGAAATTCACCAGGCAAGAACCCCAGGGTGAGAAAATCAAGCGGGCTAGGGGCTAGGGGCTAGGGACTGGGGAAACCAGGGCGTCAAATCAAGGGTTACTACAAAAAATCAATCCTCACTACGAGTGAGGTTGCTATATTTTGCTGGCAATATAATTTGTTTGCTTTCCCATAGCCAAGGCCATCATACACCGCATGATATAGGGGGCTAAAAGCGGCGAAGCCGATTGCAATTCGCTGGTTGTGGGCGTTGGTGTGCGATCGCGGCGACCGATGACAGTAACCTGTTTCCCCGATTAAGGGGGATATTTTAGCTTATGACCGCATAGAATGCAGAATGCACGCGCTTTTTGCCATTTTTGCTTGTGCTGGCTTCATTGCGGTGGTTGCCAAAGGTGGTTTGACGCGATCGCTGCCGTGCGATTCTCTGACCAAAGGTTAGAGGTATTTTTCTAAGGTATTAGCCAGGGTAGTTTTGGGTACGGCACCGACTACCATATCAACGCGCTGACCTCCTTTAAAAATCATCAGCGTGGGGATGCTGCGGATGCCGTATTGGCTGGCGACGTTGGGATTTTCATCGGTGTTGAGTTTGACCACCTTCACCTGATTTTCGTACTGCGCTGCGATTTCATCCACAACGGGCGCAACCATCCGGCAGGGACCGCACCAGGGAGCCCAAAAATCTACTAATACCGGAACATCACTTTCAAGTACTTCTTGCTTAAACGTAGCGTCTGTAACTTGTGCGGCTGCTGACATGCCTAGAATTCCTTGCCTAGTATTGTCTTTATTTACATCGGAATTCTATCATAACCACCATAGGTGATTTTGCTTTTTCAGGTTTATGCAGGGTTACTTAATTTCTCTTAATTACGATCGCAAGGCTGCACGCGCCCAATAAATAACCAATAAGGAACCGCCCGAACAGTAGTCCGGGCGGAGTGTGGTGTGAGGAGTGAACGGAAACATGCGTCTCCGCTATCTCTATTCTATGCGACAGTAAAAGATTTGAGAGTGGTTACCCGACCCTGGGTAGCGAAATTTTCTCAATTGACAGAACTAGGGGCTAGGGGTTAGGGGTAGGGAGAAGGGGAAACACAAAAGGGTAGTAAGAAGAATTTTTGATTTAGCTTTAGATGCCAGCTATTTCTTCCCTAGTACCTAACCCCTAATCCCCAACCCCTATCTTTTTACTTGCCCATGCCCAATTGCTGAGCTTTTTGATAAACTTTGCCTTCGGTCAACAGCGAGGGAGCAATTACCACTTCAACTTGCTGCATTTCCTTGAGATCCTTGGCGCCTAGAGTACCCATGCTCGTTTTTAAGGCTCCCAGGAAATTGTGAGTGCCATCGTCGAGTTGGGCGGGGCCGCGCAGAATTTGCTCTAAAGTACCCGTCTTGCCCACGCGAATGCGAGTACCGCGGGGCAGCACAGGGCTAGGCGTTGCCATTCCCCAGTGATAACCTCGTCCGGGAGCTTCTTGCGCCCTGGCAAAAGGAGATCCAATCATCACGCCATCGGCACCGCAGGCGATGCACTTGCAGATATCGCCGCCAGTGACTAAACCGCCATCGGCAATCACGGGGACATAGTTGCCGGTTTCTTTGAAATAATCATCCCTTGCGGCGGCACAGTCGGCAACGGCTGTAACTTGAGGGACGCCTACACCCAAAACACCTCTGGAAGTACAAGCCGCACCAGGGCCAATTCCCACCAGCACCCCGGAGGCTCCAGCTTTCATTAGGTTCAAAGCGACTTCGTAGGTGACGCAGTTGCCTAAAATCACCGGCATCGGCATGTCAGCGCAAAACTGAGCCAGATCCAAAGGCGTCACCGACTCAGGCGATAGGTGAGCGGTCGATACTACAGTTGCCTGCACAAAAAATAAATCCGCACCAGCTTTCGCCACGACCGAACCATACTTGGTTGCCCCGACGGGAGTGGCGCTGACCGCTGCAATACCCCCTTGACTTTTAATTTCTTTTATGCGTTGCTCGATTAATTCCGGCTTAATTGGCTCGGCATAGAGTTCTTGCATCAGGGGTACAAACTCCGTCGTTCCAACCGAAGCAATTTTGTCCAAAATCGGTTCGGGGTCGGTATAACGAGTTTGGATGCCCTCTAAATTGAGGACGCCCAACGCCCCTAACTGGGATAGTCGGACTGCCATGCGGACATCCACCACCCCGTCCATAGCACTAGCAATGATTGGAATCTCCCGTTCGATGCCACCAATGCGCCAGCGAGTATCTGCCAAACTGGGATCTAGCGTTCTAGTCCCAGGGACTAACGCAATTTCGTCGATACCATAGGCTCGGCGAGCCGTCTTCCCTCGCCCAATTTGAATGTCCACGCTCGTACTCGTTCCCAAGACTGACTATTTAAGCTAGGGTATCAAATTGCGGGGGGGATTGGTTTAGATTGGGATTAAGGTATGGGGCGAGCATACCCAGAAAGGCGATCGCGCGCTCCCTCTACTCGATGGGGAGCCAAATCGCAAACTCTGTCCCTTGTCCTAGCACCGATTCGCAAGTCAAATTGCCCCCGTGAGTCTCCTGCACAATTTGACGGCTAATCGATAGTCCCAAACCCGTTCCTTTCCCCAGGGATTTGGTGGTAAATAAATGGTCAAAGATGCGCGCCTTTACTTCTTCTGATATCCCTAAACCATTATCGCGAATTTTAATCGCCACCTGTTGGCGATCCGCCGTCACTTCAGTGGTGATGGTAATTTGATTTGGATTGGCTTGAATGTCAGCAAAACTGCGCCCCGAATTCGCTTCTTCTAAGGCATCGATCGCATTTGCCAGAACGTTCATAAATACCTGATTCAGTTGTCCCGGATAGCATTTGACGGGCGGAATGTTTCCATAGTGTTTAATTATCTGAATTTCCGGGCGCGAGTCGTTGGCTTTGAGGCGATGGCGTAAAATCATCACCGTGCTATCGATGCCCTCGTGGAGATTGACCGCTACTTTAGAACTGCCGTCAGCGCGGGAAAAAGTTCGCAGCGAGGTGCTGATGTTGCGGATGCGATCGCATCCCACTTTCATCGATGACAGCATTTTGGGTAAATCTTCTAGCACATATTCTAATTCAATTTCTTCAGCTTTTTCCTCGATTTCTGCACCTGGATGGGGAAATTTTGCTTGGTATAGTTGCAGGTATTCGGAAATGTCTGATACGGCTGCGATCGCTTCATCAATATTCCCGGAAATAAACCCGACGGGGTTATTGATTTCGTGCGCCACCCCTGCGACTAAATTACCCAATGCAGACATTTTTTCGCTTTGAATCAGTTGCAGTTGCGTTTGTTGTAATTCTTGCAGGGATTTTTCTAGCTGCTGGGCGTAGTTTTGGGATTGTTGGTAAAGTTGTTGCGATGTTTGATAAAGACGGGCATTTTCCAGAGAAATGGCAGCTTGGGCGCAAAGAAGGTTGAGGATTTCGATGCGAGATGTGGTAAACGCCCCCATAATTAAATTATTTTCCAAGTACAAAATCCCAATCAATTTGTTTTGATTGAGAATCGGGCCACACAAAATACTTTTGGGTTGCTGTTTTTGCAAATAGGGGTCAGATGCCCAATTAGTTTTAGCCGTTGCGTCCTGAATTACCAAGGTTTCTGATGTCCGTTTGACATAATTAATCGCGCTCTGGGGAATCTCTAAACTTTCCTCGATCGGTTCTGATTGCAGTACAGTTAGTTGAGTAGAGGTTTGAGCTTTATTTAGTTGTGCGATCGCTTCTATTACCCACTTGTCTCCCTGGGGTAACACTAGCACGCATTTCTGCGCTCCGGCGTTTTCCAACACTACTTGCATCAAAGTTGCGAGCAACTTATCAAGCTGAATTTCCCTAGAGAGGGTTTGAGAAGCTTTAATCACGCTTGCCAAGTCTAGCTCCGCTACAATATTGGTGCTGCTAGAAGCAAGAGTTGTCTCTGTATGATGAATAGATAGAGTAGCAAGCGTATCGTTGCTATGATAGCGGATTGTTTCCCGCTGGACGATGGGTGCGAGTAATTGGGGATAGCGTTTTTCTAATTCCTCAACTTTTGCCTTAGCTCCCCAACGAGCATAAGCATAGTAGGCTTCAGTTAAATAGATTTGAGCCATTTTTTCTCGACCCCATTCCAGATAAAACTTGGCAGTCAGTTCGTTAGCCAGTGCTTCTTCTTGGATGTATTCGTTTTCTTTGGCGGATGCGATCGCTTGGTTATAATAGTTGATTGCCTCAATTTTTAGCTCCAAAACTCGATGCCGCTCTGCCTCTACCAAATAAAATTTATGTAAGTGATTCTTGGGTGCGTAATCCGCCCATTGCTTCATTTTTTCCTGATTAGCTGTTACCTTACTAAGACAGCTATTTTGCTCGGATTCAAGGGCATTAGGATAGAGAGCGAGCCTCGCCAAAGAATCGTAAAAATAAAAGACAGGAACAACTAACATCGCCGTTACACCATCTAAATACTTTTCCGCCAAAGTTGAGTTTTCAGCCGCTTGAGCGTATTCACCAAACAAATAGCAAAGGATGGCTTTGTTGGTATATAACAAATTAATTCCTAGTCTGTCGTTGCCTTGCTGATAGATTGGCAGCAAAGTTTGTTCGTCACAAGATTCACCGATTAAACAACAAGGGTTGGCGGAACGAGCCAACAAATTAAAAACTGCTTGCTTAAAGATGGCGTTGTAATTCAGGGCGGTTTTTTGCTTAAATTGAGCGATCTGTGTCCCGTAGGTCACCATTTCTCGTTCCAGCTCACCCAGTTCTTTACCGATAAAATATGAAAAGTAGGATGAGTGAAACCCAGCCGCCCAAGCCGCATGTTCTAAATCTCCTGTTTCTAGCCCAATTTGATAAGCTTCCTGGAAGTTTTTTAATGGTTCTTTGGCGTGCTGTTTCCAATGTAAGGTAAATGCATTAACTATACACAATACCTGAGCTTTGATGTGTTTGGCCTGAAATTTATTCAGGACGCTAAGGGCAAGTTGAGCAAATTTATATCCAGACTCAATATCTCCTACTACACCGCAAAGAATTATCCCGTAATTGGCATAGGCTATAGAAGATATAGGCCCATTTCCGTAGGTCAGAGATAAATTGACCAATTGGAATACCATTAGCGGGTACAGTACAGGGGTGGCAATAAATGCAGCAGCAGTGACTCGCAACAAAATACGCATGGCTGCCAGCTTTTGTTGGTCAGTCATCTCTGGCAGGTTGATTAAATCTTCGATTTGCCGATTGATTAAATTTAAACTTGTTGCTTCCAGCCCTCGCTGAATATCCAAATGATTGGGATTCTGGGGAAACTCTACCCCTAACAAGTTTAAAACTTTTAGGGCTGTATTAACGGCTTCTAGCAGCTTATTTTGGGCGATACATGCTTGAATTTGAATTTCATAAACTTTTACTTTGTCGATCAGCGTTTTGGCGTGTTGCAAGACTACTTCAGCTAATTTATCCATCGCCTCAAAGTCAGTATTGAGATAGGCTGCCTCGGCTGCTGCTACATATAAAGCCAGGGTTTGTTCGTACTGATTTTGCCAACTATCGGTTGCTAAAAGTTGTCTTCCTACGCTGAAATACCCGGCAGCAGCAGCATAAGCAGTTGAAGCCTTTGCTTTACGTCCGGCGATTAAATTCAATTCGGCAAGTTGATAGCGTTCGGTTTGGTTGGCAAGCAACTCTACCCCATGATTAAACTGATTTACGATCTCAAAAATTCTCTCTTCTCGTTCGGGTTCAAGAGCATTATTTAACAGCAGTTGACCTATTTTTAAGTGAGTTGATTGTTTTTGGCTTTCCGGAATGAGAGAGTAAGCCGCTTGCTGAACTCGGTCATGCAGAAATTTATAGCTTGGTAATTGGTAATTGGTAATTGGTAATTGGTTTGGTTCTTCTGTATTGCTGGAACCTTGAAAAAATTTGTAAATTTCATTTTGAGGTAAAATTAACCCTTCTTGCAAGGCTTTCCACAAATCTGCTGCCGTCTCCGCTGGGGATTTTTTTTGGACAATTGCCAGAGTTTTCAGGTCAAATTGGTTGCCGATGCAGGCAGCTAGCTGCAATACAGCTTGAGTAGATGCTGGCAACTTCTGTAACTGAAGCGCCATAAATTCCACCACATCATCTGTTAGCGCTAACGTCCTGACGCGAACGATATCGCATTGCCAATAACCGGCTTCAAAGTTAAAGCTAATGAATCCATCTTCATATAAAGATTTGAGAAATTGATTGGCAAAGAAAGGATTCCCTTTGGTTTTTTGATAAATTAGTTGAGTGAGAGGAAAGGCAAGGTTTGCGGGACAATCAAGAGTATCGGCAATCAGATGGTTTAAATCTGATTGCTTGAGGGCAGCTAAAGTAAGTGTATTAACGGTTGCCAGGGTTTTCCTAATCTCTTCTAAAGCCAACATCAGGGGATGGGCAGGAGAAACTTCGTTATCCCGATAAGCACCAATGAGTAACAGATAGCAGCTATCCGTCTCGCTCATTAATAATTGCATCAACTTCAAAGAAGCCGAATCTGCCCATTGCAAATCATCGAGAAATATCACCAGGGGATGTTCTTTTGTAGTGAAGACCTGGATAAATTTTTCAAACAGCAAGTTAAAGCGATTCTGGGCAGCGCTGCCAGATAATTCTGGGACATGAGGCTGTTTGCCAATAATCCTTTCTAGTTCGGGAATGACATCAATGATGACTTGACCGTTCTCTCCCAAGGCTGAGAGAATTTTGCTTTTCCACTGTGCAATTTGAGCATCGCTTTCACTCAGCAATTGCCCCATTAAATCTCGGAATGATTGCACAAATGCTGATAAGGGAATGTTGCGCTGAAATTGGTCAAATTTGCCTTTGATGAAGTAACCTCGCTGGCGCACGATCGGTTTGTGGACTTCATTGACAACGGCTGTTTTGCCAATACCGGAAAAACCTGCTACTAACATCATTTCGGTTTTTCCCGCTGCGACTCTGTCAAAGGCGGCGAGCAAGGTTTCTACTTCCTTGTGGCGACCGTAGAGTTTTTCAGGAATAATGAAGCAGTCTGAGATATCCCTTGTTCCTAACTCAAAGGCAGGGATATTTCCTAAATTGTTCCAGAGATGCAAGCAGGTTTCTAGGTCGTGTTTTAATCCCAAGGCGCTTTGATAGCGGTCTTCGGCATTTTTTGCCATTAGTTTGCCGATGAGATCGGACAAAATGGGAGGAATACTGGGGTTAATACTGTGGACTGAAACAGGTTGCTTAGCCAGGTGACAGTAAACCAATTCCATCGCGTCTGTAGCGGAACAGGGTAACTGTTTGGTGAGGAGTTCGTAGAAGGTAATGCCTAAAGAATAGAAATCGGTGCGGTAGTCAATTCCTCGGTTCATTCGCCCGGTTTGTTCGGGAGATAAGTAGGGAAGTGTGCCTTCGAGGACGTTAGGATTGATAATAACTTGCGCTTCTCTGGGAAGTAGGGAAGCAATGCTGAAGTCAATCAGTTTGACTTCAAGGGTGGAGGGGTTAATTAGGATGTTGGCGGGCTTGATGTCTTTGTGAATTACCCGATTGCGGTACAATCCTTCTAGAGTTGAGACTATTTTAATTGCGATCGCTAGAAATTCTGTCAAACTGAGGAGATGCGAGGCGGTATATTCTTTCAGGGAAATACCGCCCATATCTTCCATGACTAGGGCATAACCGTTGCGGTAGTTTTCTAGACTGTAGGTTTTGATGATGCCGGGAAGGTCGAGGTTTTTGGCAATTGTGTATTGGTTGCGAAATTGCACCAGTTCGTTGAAGCTAGGATACTCACTCCGCAGCAGTTTGATGACGACAGGGATTTGGTCTTTAATTCGCTGTCCTCGATAGACTAGGGTTCTGGTGCTGCTGTAGATTTGCTCAATAATGCGATAACCTGAGAGTGCGATCGCGCTGGAATTATACATAGTTGTGCTGGTTCGGTGGTGAATTTCGTAACCCTGACAATGCATAATTCCCTCATAATAACAAAATCTAACAGACCAGTCTCCACCAGAGTCATACCCAGTCCCATCTGTTAAAGCAATCTACTGGTACTCAAACGGGTAGCAGTTGCTCAATTTTATGGGCTTTTGCATAAGCTAAAAGCTCGTCCATCGATTCTGCAAACGCTTCAAACAATTGATTAACTAATTCAAAATACTCTTGACGCTGTTCGTCTGTTAGTAGTATTCCTTCAAAAACCTCCAGGGCATCACTTTTATTTATATTGTGGTTATTTTCCTGCCCTAAATGATGTCCTCCAAAATATCGGAATTGTTTTTTGGTTATTCCTTGCATTTCATTCGCAGCTTGTTGGGTCATCGAGAAGAAAACATTTGCCGTAGCTTCTGAAACTTCCAGCGCCACCAATTTTTTTAGCGGTTCGCCTCTGAAAATACAACGCTCAATTTTATGGCATACCTGGCGTGTTTTGTGGGTTTCTTCGCCCCAAATAAACTTCAAAGCATCGTTGAAACTAAGCGATTGGTTAAGTTCCAGTTTTTGCATGTCTTCGAGCAGCCAATGCCAGTGGTATTGCTCTTCATAAGTATGTAGATTGATTAATGCCTGAATTTTGTTATTGGTTGGCTCTTCTCTAAAAACATCTTTCCACAAATCGGCAAACCCCATAATCATAGGAGAAAGGCAGGGAGCAAAAGCCAGCCTTTGTCTGGGATCTATGCTTCGATCTTGCAGATACTCAAATAATGGTAGGAGGGCAAATTCTTGCTTTCTGTTTTCAATCAATGCTAAGACTTCTTTCATTTTGATTTAGAGGGCGATGTTGATGGTTACATGAACCTATTTAAATTTGGTAAATAGGTCTGACACCATCGATTTAAACAATTTAAATATAAATCGTCTTCGGTAGAATCAATGATTTTATATTTAGCTAATTGATAAAGAATGGATAAAAGTAAGTATCTCTATCCTTAAATACACGCAATTCTCCCTTACTTAGGGTGACTCACATCTTGCACCTTGGCTAAACCTTAGTTTTTTGCAAATAGCTCAGCTTCAAAGCCTAGATTTTTCGTCAAGAAACCCGGTTTTTTCAGGCTTGTTGAGAATGGTGCCAGATCTGAGATGATAAATTTATTTAATAATTCGTAGGTTGGGTTGACCATAGCGAAACCCAACTCTACCAGCTAACAAGTTAGGTGTAGTACCAAGTGCCCAACCTACAACCTTTACAGCAGATTGCACTCTTTGTGAGGTACAGCCCTTTGGCTTGGTTGGTGTAGCGGCACCCTTAAGGGTGCCGCTACACAAACCAAGCCGTATTACGGCTGCAATCGGCTGTACTCACATCTTGCACCAGAGCCAACAGAAATAAATTTCACACCTGAAAGCAGGCAACCCGTTGAAACGGGTTAAAACCTTGATTGTAGTTAGCTTTAGCTAACTTAAGCTTTCAGCCCCAAATTTATTTGGAGGCTGTTTATCTCTTAGGTGCAAGATCTGAGCTGTATGCATTGAGCTTCTGGGCATGATTCATCAGGCTTTACGCTCGCCTTAACTACGGGAGATCGGTTATTTCTTGCTCGCGGGGGGTGCAACGTGTTAAAGAATATTAGGTGGATTTTTGTTGATGTTTAGTAATCTGTGCTATGTCGATTCAAGTTTACGGAATTCCCAATTGCGGTACGTGCAAAAAAGCTTTGAAGTGGCTGGAAGATAACGGAGTTGAGTATCAGTTTATTAACACTAAGGAATATCCGCCAACTCGCGAGACGATCGAAAACTGGGTAGGATCTTTAGGTTCAAAGCCGATGCGAAATACTTCGGGTCAATCTTACCGGGCTTTGGGGGATTTGAAGGCGAATTGGACGGATGAAGAATGGATTGAGGCGTTTGCTAAAGATGCGATGCTGTTGAAGCGTCCTCTTTTCGTTAAGGATGGAAAAGCTGTGTTGGTAGGTTTTCGAGATAAAGAGGAGAAGCTGCGAGAAAAGTTGGGGCTTGCGGTATGATATTTGATTACCTCCGTGCAAGCGTAACGACTTAAGTCGCGCCTACACGAACAAAGACCGCCTGCGCGGTCTATGAGAATAAGGGAGATTGTTAACCTGGTTTTGGTATAATACCGTTGGCTTTTTTGACTGCGTTGCCGAGCGATCGCTCGTGACGCGCTTAATATCAAACCTTTGATTTCAATATTGTCAGGGATAGCTTACTTCTGTAGGACTTATGAAATCTAAAAATTTGGTGATTGTCGGTGTGTTGGGTGCGAGTCTGTTTGCTCATCCTACTGTTGCTCAAAGTCAAGAAATAGACCGCGAATTGTATCAACTCTGCTCCCAATTTCCTCTCAACTCTCGCTGTGCAGGTCTTAATATTCCGATTCCCCTAGATGCACGCCAGGGTGAGGAAGCTGCCTGCGGTTTCAACAATGGCAAGAAACGTCAGTCCGGTAAATGCAAAATTCTGGCGACTGAGCAAGGTTTAACTCTTTATATTGAGGAAGGGAAAGAAATCGATTTTTTGGAAAATAAGCGGGGAACCGCTGTGGTAAATGTTCCCCTCGATCGGGTTTTTGCGATGAATTATCAAAAATGGAACAGAGTTCATCGAGTGGAACTGGGATTTATAGTTCAATCCGAATCCGAACGATCCAATCGCAGCAATTTTGTCGAAATTCTCAGCAATGAAAAGCTAGGAAAGTCTCTAACCAGCCAGTTGCAGATGCCACCAATTTCTCCAGAGATGCTATCGGTGGGAAAAGTGCGCTTCGAGACGAGTGAGTCTGGTTCAGATCCTTCTGCCTTGGTAAAGCAATTGCTAGAAACAAAAGAATGCGTGCGATGCAATTTGCAAGGCGCAAATCTGAGTTCAGCGGACTTGAAACGTGTCAATTTGGAAGGCGCTAATTTACAAGGCGCTAATCTACAAGGTGCGAAGCTGGAGGGAGCCTATTTAGTTGGCGCAAACCTGGACAAGGCAAACCTGAGGGAGGCAAATCTCAAAGGAGCAAACCTCGCTATTGCTTCAGTGCAAGAGGCAGTCTTGGAAAACGCAGACTTGAGGGGGGTAAATCTGCAAGGCGCTTCTCTGCCCAAAGCGAATTTGCAAGGAGCCAAGCTGTTGGCTCCGGCAATGTTGCAAAATGCTGATTTGTCAAATGCTAATCTGAAAAACGCCAATTTGGAAGGGGCGATGCTGGCATTTGCCAATCTGGAAGGCGCAGATCTTCAAGGTGCCGATCTGGGTGATACCGCAGTCAAGTTGTCGGGTATCCCCGGTAATTACTCTGCTTCTGAGATAGCGCTCGATCTGGCATTTGTTCTTTTAATTGGAGTACCCTTTGGTTCTGCCGGAGACGATAAGGTCAATTTTGATACCAATCTCCGGGGAGCTAATCTAAAAAACGCCAATCTCACTGGAGTAGATCTGGAGGATGCTTCCTTGGTTAATGCCAATCTCAGCGGCGCTAATCTCAAGGATGCCAAGCTGGAAGGTACGGATTTGACAGGCGCAAATCTTTGTGGCGCAACGATGCCGAACGGTTCGCGGGGCAATCAAGGCTGCTAGTGCGACTTTAGTTCTGAGAGCGGGCATCGTCTTTTTTGTAAATTTATAAGACAATTTTCACACCGAGCCAAAGATTTCTGTATCTTAAACTACAGAATTAAAAGTTTTTAGGGCGGTGCTGGTAACTCCAGCGCCGGGAAATTTCGCTCCAAAGGATTGATCTTATGAAACTGCGATCGCATGTTCGCTCGAAGATGTCGTCATCTACCCCAGTCAGTGTAGGTAACGTGCGTGCGTGGGAAAGATTGTGCGATCGCACCACCCCACCCGCACCCAAGTTTGCTCCTTCAACCTGGGTGAAAGTTTTGAATCCCCCGACAGCATACAGCTTTGACGAAGCTTGGCTGTTATGTGAATACTCTGAGAATCAATGGTTAGCTTGGATACCTGATTATGGGGAAATTCTACTTAGTACCGAAGAATTTTGCCAAATTAGTTGATAGTTATTGGTAATGGGTAATTGGTAGTCTAGTCGTGAGAATTACCCATTAATTATTACCATTGCCACAACTTATAGGCTAACCGACTGCATAGTCGGTAAACTGCCTTCTATAAGGTGATTGAAAACCCAGCACGATATCTTCTTTGGCAACACCCATTGCCACTAGATCTGCAGCAACATCATTTTCTGTGCCGTTCCACTGAATCCAAATTTTTCCATTTTTAAGATCAAAATGCAGTACCGGGCCATAAATACGTCTTCGATTGTGCCAACCGACGTAGATAAGTTGGTAGCGATCGCTTTCGGTGTCAAAAATTGTCTCTGCTTCTACGCCATCTTCGTTTGAACTGCGTGCTGCATGTTCCATTATGAGTTGCTTAATATACTTTCGATAGTTTTCTAGGTTTGCCATCGCACTACCTCTTCTTTTTCCTCATCGTAAATGAGTAAATTCACTTGACTGCGTTGAATCACTGACTGGATGAAAGGCTGGGTAAAAAAATCATCATATACATCTAAAGGGACAGCTAAATAAAGCGTCCATTCAGGAGCATAGTCTGTTATTGCATAGCGGTAGTTAGTATATTGTCCTATTGCCATATGAAAGTCAGTAACCGCCGATGCACTTAGGAAGCTTTTAACTTCAACGGCAATCTTCTTTCCGGCACGTTCGGCAGCAAGTATTTTTTCTGCTCCCAAGTCTATGTATAAATTTGTGGTAGGACTAATCCGAATTGTTAATGGATCTTGGGTAATTGCCCATCCATCTTTTTGGAGTGCTGTTTTTACTACATCGTGAAATCTATCCTTGGCTGACATATTCTGCCATCCGACGCTTTTTTTGCATCCTAACAAACATTTGCGGTCGTCGAGGGGTGGCGATCGCTGAACTAATAGCAGCGATTTTTGAGCAGGCGATCGCACACTCCTGCACCAGCCACAGAAACCGGGTTTCTACCCAGAAACCCGGTTTTTCAGATCTTCGATCGTAAATTTAATGCGTTAGCGCCCCGACGATCTGATGGATGCATCGGTGCGTTTGTGCCAGCTGGTGCGGATGCTCATCACCTCGCCGGGATTTGTTGGTGCTGGCATTAGGGGACTCCAATCGCCGACTTCTGCAACTCCCTTGGCGTACAGGTAATGGATTTCTGCGAGTACCCGCGCGCGGGAACCGATAAGTATCATCCGCAGCGGTTCGCGATCGCTTTCTGTTTCGCTGTCAGAGGGGATAAAATCAGCTCCCAAAAATTCTTCAGCCATAATGTTGTCTCTTTGTGTTTTAGGTTTTCTGAGAAACCCAAAAATCTAGCCACACCGGATAGGCAAGTCAAATTAGGGTGGCTCAAGAGAATGTTACAATTCTCAATTAGCCTCCTGACTGGTTTAGGCAGTGTGGGGGTTAAGCTGCTCATAGCTGGTGTCAACAGCTATGGGTAGCGTTACTAGGTTTTTGGGAACAGTTGCTTTTGCCTGAGCAAAGCAACCTTAATTTGGAGGATACGCGATCGCTTTCTACCCGTCAAGCTTGGTAGGAGGCGGCGCTGTGGTGCCAAAAAGCTCAAATCCAGATGGGGGGCGATCGCAAATCTCTATAAACGATATATTAATAAATGTAAACACTTGTTTCACAAATCAGAAATCAGAGTAAATTATGCTATTTGGATTTGGTAAAAAGCTATCCCTTCCTAAACCTGAAGAAGCTTTACCGGGAAGAACAGAACAAATGCCAGTACCTGCGGCGCACTTTGTCAATGGTAATCGATTAAAACCTCCGTTTCCAGAGGGAATGGAAATGGCAATGTTTGGCATGGGGTGTTTCTGGGGTGCAGAACGCAAATTTTGGCAACTAAATGGAGTTTATACCACCGCAGTTGGTTACGCTGCCGGAGTGACGCCAAACCCAACTTATCAAGAAGTTTGTACGGGGATGACGGGTCACAATGAAGTAGTTTTTGTGGTGTACGATCCGAAAGCGATCAGTTACGAACAACTGTTGAAAGTGTTCTGGGAAAGCCACGATCCCACCCAAGGAATGCGCCAAGGTAACGACGTTGGTACGCAATATCGTTCGGGAATTTATGTTTATTCCCCGGAGCAAAGAAAGCTAGCAGAAGCATCAAAAGAAGCTTACGAGCAAGCGCTGAAAGGAGCCGGTTACGGCAAGATCGGTACGGAGATTTTAGATGCTCCTGAATTTTATTACGCGGAAGCTTACCATCAACAGTACCTGGCTAAAAATCCCGGTGGTTACTGTGGTTTGGGTGGGACAAAAGTTTGCTACCCTGAGAATGTTTCATTAAGCAGTTAGTAGTAGCCCAACTTGGGAATTGGTAATTGGTAATTGGTAATTGGATTCATAGGGAGTCCGCTCTTGGCAATTACCCATTACCTATTAACAGTCAGCTTGGATGTAACTAGCAAATTGCGTAAGTAGGGGCACGGCGGCTGTAATTGTTGTCAATAACCTGACGATCTTTGGATGCCGTGCCCTTTTGTTGCGAGTAAGTTCTGTGAGTCAAACTTTTAGGATGCTATAATCGGCGCCCTACTGCCCAGCTACTGCAAAATTACAAACTGCATGGGTTCGAGTTGGAGTTGGATAAAACGCGACTCATTATCGGGATGTTTTTGAACGCGGATAGTTCCCTGCTTTCCGTAAATAAACCTCATATTATTTCTCGGTTTGTTGTGGATATCCCTATCGACGATAACGAAATCTTTGCGCCGTTCCGTAGTAGATGTATTGTAAGCAATTAACACTTCCTCACCAGCGAGGATGCGCGAGAATGCCAGGGTGCAAGGTTGACTTTGGGGTAAGCCAAAATCGCGACCGTTGCCAGAAATTTCTCGGAAGTACATGCGCCCGAAGCGCAGGGCTGCAATTTGTTGAAATAATTTGGCTATTTTGGCAATTTCTTGATAGATTGTGCAATTTCGATTCAAGTAATTAACATCAGGATTATCCAAGTCAAACATCGCTTCCCGAATAAATTTATCATCGCTGCCTTCGCCGGAAAATCCCTGTTCTGTTCCGTAATAAATGCAGGGCGTTCCGATTGCACAGAGCAAATATCCAATTGCAGCAATTACCTGGGCGTCGGGGGTGTTGGTGGCAAATCTTCGTTTGTAATCTTGCCCAATTTGGTCGCGATCATCGACAAAAGTTACGAGATAGCGGCCTAATTCTCCTCGCGTTAGGGCATGATTTCTCAAACCTTCATAGCGGTTGATTAAATTCATCGGAGAACTAAAGCCTTTAATCACACCGGGAAGCGCCCAATAAAGGGGAAAGTCTAAAACAGAATTCAACCCAAAATAAACGGTTTTGCTATCGACTTGGGTGGAAGTATTGGGGCCAATATAGCGGTTAATTACATCATCGCCTGCGACGAGTTCTCCGAATAGGAAAAACTCGCGTTTACCCAGACGGTAGGCATACTCGCGGATACTGGAACAAAAGCGCGCAACGGCAACTTCTCCCATGTGTTTGACTGCATCCATGCGGAAGCCATCAATATCGGCTTCGCGCATCCAATAATAGTGTGCTTTGATTAAAATATCTTGGAGAATCAAACCATCTGGATCGTCATCGTTATTGAAGCCTTTGAGTGAGAAAAAGTCGCCGCGTTGGGTTTCGGGATAGGCATCCCAGTTGCGAATTTCACCGCGACGGTGGTAGTAATTTGGGTTTTGTAATTCGTTGGGAATAGGACGATCTGGGCGGCGCAATCCACCAAAGGGAAATTGTCGATCTTGATAATAATAATAGCGATCGCTTCCTGGATAGTACCAATTATCGCCAGAATGGTTGACAACTACATCGAGAAAAACGCGCATGTTTCTGATGTGTGCAGCTAAGACTAAATCGATTAAATCTTGCTTGGTGCCAAAGCGAGGGTCAATTCTGAGATAGTTTTGAATTGCATAACCGTGATATTTGTCTGAGTTGGGATCTGGTGCATCGTTATTCTCGAAAATAGGACTCAACCAAATGGCTGTGCAGCCAAGGTTTTTGATGTAATCTAAATGATTGGTAATGCCTTCGAGCGTGCCGCCGCAGAATTTTCCTAGTTGTTCGCTATTGCCGCTACCTTTTGTGCGATCGCTTTGCAGTAATGGTGCGCGATTCAGGCTATCGTGGAACCGATCCACCATGATAAAATAGATAAACTCTTCCCGCCATTCGCGATCGATGTTCCAGTATTTCTTGCCGGGAATTGGCGTCAGGTCAAGTTCGGCAATTGAAGTTGGTTCTCTCATGGTACATTCCTCAAGTATTGCAAATTAGTAGATGCACCGTGGAGCGGGTTAAGCTATCTTCGCTCTGTTTGTAGAGTAGGGATCGCCCATCCAATCTTCACGCCTATTGATTTAAAACAGCGTGTCTTTCTCTATTTTGGTTATCGTTATGGGGTGTGTGAGTAAAGCTTTCGTGAATTTGCGTTTAGTGTTGATGAAGATTTTTATTCAGGCGTGCAAAAAGCCAGAAAAGCCAGAAATAAATTTCTGGCTTAAAGCTAAAACCTGTTAAAACGGGTTGTATGTAGGGGATATGCCTGCGGTGTGCTTTGCGATCGCTCGCTCAATTACAATTGTTCTGGATCGATGCCTCGTTCTCGCAATTTCTCGATCAATGCTTGATAGCGTTGTTGTTCTTGTTGTAGTTGTGCGATCGCATCTTCTGCACGTTGACGTTCCTGTTCTCTCAGTTGATCTAGTTCGACGGGCGTGAGAAATTTTCGTTCATCGGGGCGATAAATTTCGAGGGTGTCTTGTTTCAATTCAAATCGAATTCCTAATCTGGGACTGATCCAACCGTTCATTTCTTCAATTGGTTCTAACCAATCTCCAGAACGGGTAAAGCCTGTTAATTCTATTTCATCGGGGTCATAAACGTAATATTCTTCCACTCCATAGCGTTGATAAAAAATTGTTTTTTGCAGCATTTTTCCGGCACGATTGCCTGGAGAGAGGATTTCAAAGGCAACTTGCGGGGGAATGTTATTTTCTTCCCATTGTTTGTAGGAACCTCGATCGCCTTTGGGTCTACCAAATACTACCATTGCATCGGGTGCTTGACAGAGTTTATTGTTTCCTTCGACGGGATACCAAAGTAAATCGCCTGCGACGAAAACATCAGGATTGTTGGCAAACAAGATTTCTAGATTTTCTTTGATGGTGACAATCCAGCGAAATTGTTTGGTATTGTCTGACATTGGTTCTCCATTGTCTTCTGGGTAGATAATTTCTTTGGTGGTTTGGGTGGGGAGTTTTACCATAACCGTTGGTGATTGGGAGGGAATATTTTTGATTTTAGCTTGTGGGGATTTGCGATCGCGCCACATCTTACGGAGGCGGTAGCGTCCCAATCAAATTTTCAGCTAATTCAAGAAATTGCTCTGCACGATCGTGTAATAAGCGCGAGAGGTGGCATAGTCTGGATAGCCATTAGCTAGTAATATCCTGGCAGCAGATAGACTTTCACGCGCTTTCAGCAGAAAGCTTAATTGTTCTGGCGTCACAGCACGATTCCCTCTTTACGAATATTGCGTAATAAAGGGCCATTGCGGTGCATAAATTCATTTTCATCCATGAATATGCGGCTAATAACTTCATCGTATTCTAAGCACAAAGCAGCTACAAAATGACTGGTTCTGATAATTTCTTCGCCCGGTTGAACTTCTCCCTTAAGGACGACTAGGACATCAATATCAGAATCGGGTTTGGCATCGCCTCGTGCTTGGGAACCGTAGAGGATGATTTTGACTAAGCGATCGCCGTAAATTTCTGCCATCTGCGATCGCAGTTTTCCCAAGATAGTCTTTAGACTCTGTATAGAAACGGCGATCGCTTGTAGTTTTAAGCAGCTAATAACTGATATGTTACTCCCTGATATCCATAATTTTGGGGATTATCACTAATTTTATGGTTCTGATGTACCCTACTTAATCTAACTCAATCTTTAGCTGATTTGGAACTAATTACATAATTCCTGTTTAAGCAATGCCAAGAGCTTTTTTCAAAGCCTCTTGTACTAACATCTGAATATCTGATGGTAATATTCCTAACTTTTTCTGAAATACTGATTCACTTACAGTCGCAATTTTATCTGCCCTAATTAAAGATTGCTTTTTCAGACCAGTTTGCGAAAATTCGGGATGAGTTTCGTCAATTAACACCCAAGTATCCCGCAATTTTTCAGCAGGTACTTTTGAGAAAATACCCAAAATGATGAACTCTTCTCTATGAACTGCTAAAACCAGAGCAGGTCTGAGTTTGGTGGAAGTTAGATCGCTAAATGGAAAACGTACTAACCAAATTTCTGTAGGCTTAGGCTTCGTCATTGTAAATATCTTCCTCTGGATCGTTCCACTCCTGGAAACCTGTTTCTGCTAACTGCATCATCATTAAATTTTCCACTCTTTGCTCAATATCTGCCATAAGTGCGATAATTTCTTCAACAGGTAGCTGGAAAATCATCTCTTTGATTTCTTCTTTAGTTAAATTCGATGACATAATGCTTATTACTTGAAAGTAAACTTTATCCTATCCTCATCTATTTTAATTATCTTACCTCATTGCCAGGTATCGGAAAGCTAGAATCCTCATAGCTTCGTGGAATTTCCCTCTGTTGTAATTCTTAATAATTTTCCGAAAGCCTTAGAGGTTACAATTTACAAGTCTCCACGCGAGAGAAGAGAACACCCTCCAACACCCAAGGTTCATCTTCAAAAACCCCCCACCTCCAAAACACCAAACCCCCACATACAACCGGGAGATGCCCTCCAGGGGCATTCAGGGAGAAGGTGAGATCAGACCAATATTTCCCATAGTCTTCCTCTTTCCAATACCAGTCTACTTTCTCGCCAAACTTCTTGAATATTTCGTAATCGTACTCCCCGGGTTTACCCCCGACGCTTTCCCAGATGCGCTTTTGCACAGAAAAGCCAAAGCGCCCTTTGCTGTATTTTACCCAAAGTTGATCGATAGTACGCAAATCCGTACAAGGAAAATTGTCGATACGCAGTATTTCCTATCTTGCAGCGATATAACTGGGGAGGGCGAGACGCCCACGCCACAAGAGCATCCTGCCCGTTCCACTAATTTTAGGTGCAAGATCTAGCAAAAGCGATCGCACACCACCCTCCAACACTCAACGACGAGGATATTGGACTCGTCGATGAGTCTTTGAACCTCGGCGATGAGTATATTTTCTCGGTCTACCTGTCCGCAACGTGTAACAATCAATTCTTGACCTTGGATTGTGCGTACAAATTGGGAGGATTGGTGGAAATGGATGTCAGCTTGATTGTATCCAACATCTTGAATCCACCTGTCCTGGCGTTTTTTTTGGGCATGGTGGCTGTTTTTGTCAAGTCGGATTTGGAAATTCCGCCTCCCGTCGCTAAATTGTTTTCGCTGTATCTGCTGTTTGCGATTGGGTTTAAGGGCGGGGTGGAACTGGTAAAAAGCGGCATTAGTCAAGAGGTGATGCTGACAATTTTGGCGGCGATGTTGATGTCGGCATTGGTTCCGGTCTATACTTTCTTTATTTTAAAGATCAAGCTAGACCCGTATAATGCTGCTGCGATCGCATCGACTTACGGTTCGATCAGCGCGGTTACTTTCATCACCGCCGGTTCTTTCCTCAACCAACTGGGGATTAACTTTGATGGTTACATGGTAGCAGCTTTAGCCTTAATGGAATCACCCGCGATTATTGTCGGTTTGATTTTAGTCAATTTGTTCGCGGTAGATGGGGATAAACGAGAGTTTGCTTGGTCTGATGTGTTAAAAGAAGCCTTCTTTAACAGTTCCGTATTTCTGTTAGTTGGTAGTCTGATTATGGGCGTCCTGACGGGTGAAAGCGGTTGGCACAAGTTGTCACCTTTTACCCAAGATCTATTTTACGGGGTTCTGACTTTCTTTTTGTTAGATATGGGATTGGTAGCAGCTAGAAGAATCAAAGATTTGCAAAAAACTGGAGCTTTCCTGATTTCCTTTGCCATATTAATCCCAATCCTCAATGCTACGATTGGTTTGCTGATTGCCAAAGTCATCGGCATGTCGCAGGGAGATAGTTTATTATTTGCGGTTTTGTGTGCGAGTGCTTCTTATATTGCGGTTCCCGCAGCGATGCGTTTAACGGTTCCCGAAGCGAATCCGAGTTTATACGTTTCTACTGCTTTAGCGGTGACGTTTCCGTTTAATATCATCGTCGGCATTCCGCTGTATTTGTACGGTATCAATCTGTTTTGGAGTTAATCTGATGAACCCAGTCAAACGCATCGAAATTATTGCCAATTACATCGAATTGGAAAAGATTTTAACAGGATTAGATCGAGCTGGCGTACCGGGTTATACAGTAATTCGGGATGTGGCGGGAAAAAGTACCAGAGGCGACGGCAAGCACGATTTAGCAATGACGATGTTGGATAATGTTTATATCGTCGCTTTCTTCCCCCCAGAAAAACTAGATGCCGTCGTGGAAAATATTAGATCCATTTTGAATAAATTAGGCGGTTCCTGTTTTATTTCCGATGCAATGGAGTTGCGAACTACTAAATGCGTTGGGTAAAACTAAGCTGCGTTACACTGACGCAAAGAAACCGGGTTTCTCGGCAAAATCGTCGCTATCTCAGCAGAGATAGCCGCAGAAACCCGGTTTCTAGGTTCTCCGATTTTGCCTGATTAAGCGTGACGCAAAGAAACCGGGTTTCTCGGCAAAATCGTCGCTATCTCAGCAGAGATAGCCGCAGAAACCCGGTTTCTAGGTTCTCCTACGGTTTCGTCTCATTAAGCGAAATTCACCTAATTCTGTGGTGAAATCCCATTGTTTGTAAAAGTCAATCATTTCTGGTAAGCAGCAGAGGTCGATATGTTCCACTTGTTGTAAATCAGGATGTTCTACAACGGTATCGATTAACAGTTTGCCTAACCCTTGACCGCGATAATCTGGATGTATAATTACGTCGAAAAGAATGGCGCGATAGACGAAATCGGTCAGAACGCGGCAGAATCCGATTAATTTGCCCTGGTGCGACTCTATGCCCACAAGGATATTAGTATTATCTAACATTTTATCAACATCAGCGCGCATTCTTTGATGCGACCAAAACGCATGTTTATAAAGTTCCATCAAATCATTTTTTTGTGCTTCGTTTAGCTGGAAAATAACGTTAAATTCCATGAGGTAAAGCGCGGGAAAAGCGAGCGATCGCATTATAGCGCTTCTATCATCGGCCTTGGGCGCTTGCCCTAACGCCGCCTACAGTGTAAAAATATAGAACAATTGTCAATCCATTAGAAAACGGGCAAGATGAACGGTATTCAATTGTTTGAATTTCCCGACAATGCCAAACTATTTGGACTCCGCCCTGAAGTCGGCAGGTGGTTGTTTATACCCTTGGGTCTAATTGTATTACTCTGTTTAGGAACGGTTTATTCCTGGAGTATTTTCAGCGGCCCTTTTGAAGCAGCACTGCAAACCAAACCGGGGGCAATTTTACTGCCTTTTTTGGTACTGGGAGTGACGTTTACTTTAGTCATGCCGATTAGCGGATTGTATATGAATCGGTGCAATCCAACCATCCTCACCGCTGCGGGTGGAATTGTTGTCGGAATTGGTTATTTACTGTCAAGTATTGCCCCAAATTTGCCTTGTTTAATTCTTACCTACGGTGTCATCACCGGCATCGGCGTCGGCATGGCATATGGGGTGCCTTTGGCAATTTCTGCGCGTTGGTTTCCGGATCGCAAAGGTTTTGCAGTAGGCATGACTGTTGTAGGTTTTGGTCTTTCGCCATTGGTGACTGCACCTTTGGCATTTGCGTTAATAAAAGCCTTTGGCGTTCGTTCGACGTTTGTGATTTTAGGTATTGCATTTACCTTGATTATTCTGGCAATTTCTACTGTTTTAAGAATGCCGCCTCCCCGCTGGAAACCTCCAGCTTGGAATCCCCAAGAAGAGATAATTGCAGACATTACAGATAGCAATGCTTCTGCCCAATTGCCGATGGTGCGGACGCAAACTTTTTATGGATTGTGGCTGTGTTATATTGTGGGAACGTTTGTGGGATTGACTGCGATCGCAACCACTGCCCAAGTCGGTCGAGAAATCGTCGGATTGCAACCAGAAAATCTCACTTTCGCCGTACCTTTATTTGCTGCATTCAACGGCATCGGGCGTCCTTTGTTCGGCTGGCTAAACGACTGCCTCAAACCCAAACTTACCATCGTCGCGATTAACGTACTGATCCTAATTGCGTCGATTTTGATGTTAAATACCAGTCAGGGACAGTTGGCAAACTTTTTAATTGCTTTTTCCATATTCTGGTTTTGTTTGGGTGCTTGGTTAGCCGTCGCACCTGCGGCAACGTTGAGCTTTTTCTATATCGATAATTACCCTAGCAATTACGGGTTGCTGTTTACTTCCTTTGGGATTGGAGGTTTATCGGGAATTTTTACCGCGGGTGCGATTCGCGGCATTTCTGGTAGCTTTGCACCGTTTTTTTATATCACGGGAATACTCGCGATCGCAGCCATCATCGTAGCAACATTTTCCCTCAATCGTCCGCGTCAGACTGCGATCGCAGATTTCCTTTATCAATGGGTGATTACTCCCATTATTCCCCTACTTTGGTCGTTAGTGGAATTCTTCCTAGCGCTGGCGACACCGAAAAAGATCCGCTCTGAATAAATACGCAAAGAAACCGGGTTTCTATGAAAAATCGTGGTTTGGCAATCAGAGATCAAAGAAGAAACCCGGTTTCTAGCCCAATAAATACAGTCGCTGCCCCAAGTAATCTATAATCCTGCTAAGCTCAACCAACCTACGCACATCAGGGAGGAACGCACAATGGGCAAATATAATTTTAGCGATCGCGAACGCTTTGAAATGACGGGACTGATCGACTATTCCACCTTACAGTCCCTGCCCCAAATTTGGGAAACTACTTCCCAAATGTTCCCTGATGTGCTGGCGTTGCTTGACCCCCACGCCAAACCCAGCGTATCTCTAACTTACGCCCAACTATATGCAGAAATCCAGCAATTCGCAGCGGGAATCCAGGGATTGGGGTTAGAATTCGACCCAGAATCACCCATCCCGTCGCGCGTTGCTTTATTCGCCGATAACAGCGCCCGGTGGATGATTGCCGATCAAGGGATCATGCTGGCAGGTGCGGCGAATGCGGTACGATCTTCTGCGGCAGAAAGGGATGAATTGCTGTATATTTTGGAACACAGCGGTAGTACGGGTTTGGTGGTTGAAAATATCAAAACCCTCAATAAATTGATGCCAGAATTATTCGATTTGCCCGTACAGTGGGTGGTGTTACTATCAGATGAAACCCCGGAACTGATGCAGGGATTAAAAGCGATCAACTTCGGGCAATTGATGAAACTGGCAGCAAATTTTACCTTAAATCCCGTTAATCCAAATCGTCAAAGTTTGGCGACTTTAATTTACACCTCTGGGACAACGGGGAAACCCAAAGGCGTAATGTTAAGCCATGAAAATTTTATCCATCAACTCGTTGCACTGACAACAGCGATTCAACCTTCAGTCGGCGATCGCACGCTGAGCATTCTCCCAACTTGGCACAGTTTCGGACGCATCGGGGAATATTTCACCCTTTCTCAAGGTTGCACGCAAATTTATACCAATCGTCGCTATTTAAAACAAGATTTGCAAACTTATACCCCACAATACGTCGTCGGCGTACCGCGTTTGTGGGAATCGATTTACGAAGGAATGCAAAAGTCTTTCCGCGATAAATCGCCGCGGATGCAGAAATTTATTCAGTCTTTTTTAACTGTAAGTCAAAGTTATATTAAAGCCGTTCGGACTTGGAAACGAATGGATTTAGAGAATCTGAAACCTTCGCGATCGCAAGTTTTCCAAGCTTGGGTAAAAACCATCACCCTCGCACCCCTACATTATCTGGGAGAAATGCTTATTTACAAAAAAATTCAACAAGCAACCGGAGGTAAATTAAAACAATTAATTTGCGGCGGCGGTTCTTTAGCACAACACTTAGAAGACTTCTTTGAAATTATCGGCATTAATATTTTAGTCGGATACGGACTAACAGAAACTACACCAGTTTTAACCGTGCGGCGTTACTGGCGAAACCTGCGCGGTTCATCCGGTTTACCCATTGCCAATACTGAAATCAAAATAGTAGATTTAGAAACACACAAACCATTACCCACAGGTAAAATAGGTTTAGTCATGGCGCGCGGCCCGCAAGTCATGCAAGGATACTTTCTCAACCCCGAAGCAACCAAAAAAGCCATCGATTTAGAAGGTTGGTTTGATACAGGCGATATTGGTTGGTTAACCCCAGAAGGCCAAATTGTTCTCACAGGTCGCGCTAAAGATACGATTGTTTTAACCAATGGCGAAAATATCGAACCGCAACCAATTGAAGACGCTTGTTTGCGGAGTCCTTTGATTGACCAAATTATGTTAGTCGGTCAAGATCAAAAGTCTTTGGGTGCGATAATTGTAGTAAATTTAGAAGCTTTAGAACAGCGGGTAGGGAATCCGGGAGAAATTAACCTCAATAGTAAGGAGATTCGCGACTTATTTCGCGCCGAACTTAACAGAGAAGTGCGAAATCGACCCGGATATCGTCGGGATGATGAAATAATTGCTTTTGAGTTAATTAAAGAACCTTTTACCATCGAAAATGGATTGTTGACGCAAACATTGAAAATTCGCCGCAACGTCGTAGCAGAAAGGTATCGCGATTTAATTAATTGGATGTTTGCATAAGATTGCTAATTGCTAATTGCGCTCGGAGTCGCCCTCTGCTCAATCCCTCTCCCATTTATGGCGGTTTGCGATAAACTTAAAGGAGAGGATTTTTGTCTAGCGATTTTAGATCGCGAATGGTTTGTAATTTAGCAAACGGGTGTTTTTGAATTGTAACTACAATTTTTTATTTTTTATGATGGAGAGCATATGAAGCCAGAAGTTATAGATGTCACAGGTTTAAGTCCACAACAAATTGCCATGTTGAAAGAAATTGTGGCAGCGTTTCGGGCTGTTTCTCAACAACAAAATTTTAGCCAAACAGTTAGCGATCCTGCCGACGAAGAAGAACGCTTAAAGCAAATGCATAGAGATTTTGATTGGTGGGTAGCAGATGTGGGAATAAAAGATGCCTTAAATCGGAGTAGTATTTATGGCATTGAGTAAACCAGTCAAGAGATTTTTACACAATTACCAATTACCAATTACCAATTACCAATTAGCCAACCGTTGCTAATTCGGGATATTCATCATCCATCGAAGTGCGGAAGAAGAACATACAACCGCCGTTGGTATGAGGTGCATGATTTGAACCAGCATGGGAACGAATATAATCTCCCGCACCATAGGCTTCATTTCCTATGACTAAATCGCCTTCCAGCATGTAAATTTCCTCGCCAGTAGCGTGAATGTGGAAAGGATAGCGAACCCCTGGTTCTGCTCGCAATAAACCGACAATTTCGCGCTTAATTGGGTCGGTATTGAGAAGCGCAATTGAAACGCCCGGAACTCTAGAATGAGGACGCCAGTTGACATCTTGCGATCGCACGCTAAAAAATGGCAATGGCGGCGCTTTCTCTTCCACGGTAACGGGACTATCTAACCCCAAGCGATCGAACAACCGATCTTTTAAATCTGCTGCCATTTCCACAGCGGGACTACTGTAGATAATTGCCGCCGCCGCTGTCTGATATTCGGCTAATTCTTCTGCCAATTCGGGACATTCGATTAATTGTTGCTCCACCCACGCTCGTTCTTCTTCACTCAGCAGATCGAGGGCATAAAGTGGAGCCAGTTCGCAAAAGCAGTAGTTATCAGCATTCATTTGATCGATCCGCCTTGAATTTAATTCCTCAACCTTTAGTCTTTACCAATTCTCTTCATTAGCGAGAATAGATTTTAACTTATTCAAGCCTAACCGAATTCTGGTTTTGACCGTTCCCAACGAGATCCCAGTTTGAGCCGCAATCTGACTCTGGCTTAGCCCCTGATAATACGCTAGTTCAATGACTAACCGCTGCTCATCCGGTAGCGCTTTCATCACCGCCATCATGCGACTGCGGCGTTCAGCAATAAACGCTTCCTCAAATAGATCTACGCTATCCGCTTTCGGTTGGATCTCTACAGCATCAATCGAAAAAGTCGTCGCTGGATGAGTGCGCTGAAGTTTACGCACGCGGTCTAAAATGCGACTGCGGGCGATGGTAAACAACCAGGTATCGACTCTGCCTTTTTTGGCATCGTAGCGATCGCCTATACGCCAAACTTGAGCAAACACATCCATGACCACTTCTTCGCTTTCTTCCACCGATCTTAAACTTTTCAACGCGAAAGCGTAGATAATTTTGCCATAGCGATCGTACAGAGCGGACAAAGCAGCCTGGTCGCCCTGGGAAATTCTCGTTAACAGCGAAACATCATCAGGATTAGGAGGAATTGACATTCAGAGGCTTTACGATCTCGGGCTATAACTGGGAAGTATAACCACCCGTTGACACTTTTCCAACCGTAGAGACTGGTAATAATGCAAGTTGCTAGTTACAAATATTGTCGGTTTGATCCCCCCTCACCCCCCTTAAAAAGGGGGGAACCGAATTCAAAGTCCCCGGTTTGAGCGGTTTAGATATTATTATGCAACTTCCAATAATTGGGCTAACATTGCCGCCGGATTCCAATACGCGCGCAAAGATTGAATCTTCCCTGCTGCATTAAACTCGAATAAATCTATCCCTTCAAATGTCACAGCGCGACCGTTTTTGCCCACACCTCGACCCGTCCATTTAACAGCAGCTTCGTTGCCGTTAATCGAAATAAAATCTTCGGTTAGTTCTACCTCAGCAAATAAATCCGCAATCCCTTGAAAAAACTGACGCAATCCGGCATGACCTTGCAGCGCTGGCCCACCCACCGGGTCGTAACTCGTGGTATCTTCGGCAAAACAGGCGACCATGCTTTCTACCTTATCGGCAGAGCGAGTTGCTACAAAGTATTGCTGGGCAAGGGTTTGGATGGTTTCAGGGGATAAAGTAACTTGCGTAGACATTCGCAAACCTCGGTAACGATCTGAATAGGTATACGCTACTTGTGGCTGTTTGGATCTGCGAACGGGGATTTAGCGATCGCTAAATCCCTACACCTTAGACTGTTCAGACCATCTTTCGATTCAGGAGGCTCATGAATTTGCCCGGACAGTTAGGAACAGGCAGAATTTGAGTCCATGCGTCCACAGGGGCAAAGCCAAAGCGGTATTGGGTCAACATGTAGTTTCTGATGTTTTCCGGTGTGCCGATGACCAGAACCGTTAGAACTCGGCTATCCAAGTTGTTGAAGTTAAACGGAAAATAAGCAGTAGGCTTGACAGTGTGTTCCATAAGGGGAAACCTCAAGTTGATTTTTGCTTTTGAATACTATAGTATTCGACGATGACACACACAACACTTGATTTATTTGCAGGCGCAGGTGGCTTGACCACAGGATTTCACTTGGCTGGCTTCGAGCCTTTATGCGCTATTGATATAAACAGCAAGGCTTTGGCAACATACAGGCACAACTACCCAGCTACAAAAATCATTGATCGAGATATCCGCACTGTTACTCCAGCGGAGATTCGAGAATGGCTTGGATTGCGCCGAGAAGAACTAACAGCATTGATTGGTGGGCCTCCCTGCCAAGGATTTTCACGCAATATTCCTGCTGGATATCGATATCTGAAAGATCCCCGCAATCAGCTATATAAAGCTTTCCTAGAGTTTGTCAGAGAATTCAGACCTTTGTACGTTGTCATGGAAAATGTCCCCGAAATTTTAAAAGCTTACGATGGTTCAGTAAGAAGCGAAATAACGCAACAGCTAGAGTCAATGGGTTATAAAGTTACGTCTGCATCATTAAATGCTGCCTACTATGGCGTACCGCAAACGAGGGCTAGAGCTTTTTTTATAGCTAGTTTAAATGGTCGATATCCTACCTTGCCAGAATCTACCCATTCTGGCGATATCCGCAGTAATTTTAGAGATGCTAAACCTCACACCCAGCTAACATTACTAGATATGATACCCTCTCCAATCCTTACTGTTAGAGATGCTATTGGAGATTTGCCACCGTTGGATGCGGGGCAAGAATATGTACGTGAAAACTATCCCGCTCAACCTCAAACTACTTACCAAGCTTTAATGCGAAGTGGAAGTAAAACAATAGTTAATCATGTCGCTCGTGCTTTGAGTCCGATACAGTTGGCTAGAGCGCGCGCACTTAAAGAAGGACAAGATGCGAGAGATTTACCATCCGAATTAGCTCCGAAAAAGCACTATAGCGGTGCGTATGGAAGACTCAATTGGGATAAACCTGCTAGAACTATTACAAAATGGGTTTTTCATCCGGGTTCTGGTCGGTTTTTCCATCCAACACAGGATAGAACAATTACAATCCGCGAGGCTGCTAGATTGCATTCCTACCCCGATAGTTTTCACTTTTTAGGAACTTATACTGATATGGCAGCTCAAATTGGAGAATCTGTGCCTCCTCTGCTGGCTAAAGCTATAGCTGCCCATCTTCTCCAGAATCATTTTCATTAGAGGATTCTAGACTTAGCTGCTGTTGCAGAGATGCCAGTATAGTTTCTACATACCTGCTTAGTGTAAGGCGATTTCGTTCGATGGTTATACGAATAGCTTCGGGCGGAATCACTCTAGCTCTGAAAAGTTGCTTCTGATTTTTGTACCACACCAACTCTGTTCTACCTGCCACAGTTCCTTGTAAACCTGCACCTGCTGTGCCTGTCTTTCTATCTATTGTCCAAGCCCAAGAAAAATTACTTGGATCTAGTAAATTCAGGGGATATTCACAGTAAACATATTCAGTACCTCTGATAGTTTTTAAAAGTATACTTTCGTAGCTAGTTGTGACGCCTTGTACTAAGCGGCTCATCGTTATTTTTTCGTTCCAATGCTGAATGATAGCTGCTCCAAGGTCTGCGGGCGACGAGCGCTCAGTCAAACCAGAGAAACCCAGCAGAGTAGCTTTTTTAACAACATCTGCTCTTTGAATTACGAAAAAAAAAGGAGTACCAGTGGCAAGACTACTTACCTGAAGAGATTTAAGCGATCAGCCAGTTTTGGTTGTAACGTCAACAGCATCGTGAAGAAGCTTGCTGCGTCCTGATGCTGGATCGGAAAGAGGGAGGCTTTTAACGTAATGAAAAATAGCCTCCCATGCGTAATCTTCTATAGAGCCAATTACCGGAGATGCAACTGTAGCAATAATGGCTTGTCTTAATCTTTGTATCTCCTCATTTGTCAGCACGTAGGGCTTCCTCAACTGCTTCTAGAAATTCGCTCATCGTCACCTCCAAAGCATTAGCGATGTGGCTGAGAACTCTAACAGATGGGCTTTTGAGTCCGCGCTCTAGTTGACTGATGTAGGTTCTATGCAGACCTGTAATTTCTGCCAGGTATTCCTGCGACCAACCCCTCTGGGTCCGACGGCGCTGTATCTCTAGCCCTAAAAATTGATCTAGCTTACTATACTGCATGAGTAGTAAGCTAAGGCTTTGAATACAAAAGTTCTACAGACTAAAGTATTCAAGAATACAACTTAGCTACGACCTAGAGTGGATATAGAGCAATTAGGTTGGAGGTGTAACCCCTGGCGGGCGATGAAACAAATGCAAGATCTAAATTTAAACTATCTCACCCTGAAAGCGAACTTTCTGAAACCTTCCAACCTCAAAGATTTGTGACTCAAAATTCAATTCATTACCATCTACCCAAATTTGCTGCAATTTCATCCCATGCAAATGCAACTCGACATTGCCATAAGAGAAAGGATAATTCCCCTCTTCCTCCCAAGTAATTTCTAACCCATTTTCATCTCGTAGCAAGCGGAATTTATCGATCCGAGAATCGCCATATCCATCTTTCGCATCGCTGTAAAGGAAAGACTCGCTGCTTGCTTCCACGGGTGGGTAAATATGCAGAATTAGTTTATCTCCTTCTTCCATCGGCAAAACGGTTCCCGCACGCACTAATAAAGGAATTTGTTCTAAATTTGCGTCGATATTAACTTGCTGTACGCCTTCAAATACAGCATCGTTCCAGAAATTATACCAGCGTCCTTTGGGTAACTCGATTTCGCGCGATCGCACTCCATCTTCTAACACCGGACAAACCATCAAAGCATCCCCCAAACAAAACGCATCCTCCACATCCCACAGTCTGGAATCAGTACTATCACACCAGAAAACTGGACGCACGGGAGGATAACCTTTCTGCGTTGCTTCCCAAGACAATGTATAAAAATACGGCAAAAGTCGATACCGCAAGTGCAAGAAATTGCGAATCATACTCAGATAAGGTTCGCCATAAGTCCACGGGGCGCGGTATTCTACGTTATTCGAGCAGTGACTGCGGTAAAACGTCAGAAACGTGGAAACTTGAAACCAGCGCAAGTATAATTCCGCACTTGGATTGCCCTGGAAACCACCAATATCGGGGCCGCTGTAAGGAATTCCCGATAATCCCAAACCGACTACAGTGGCAATGGTTTGACGCAACGCCTCCCAGGTACATTCAATATCCCCCGTCCAAGTCCAAGCGTAGCGTTGCAAACCTGCCCATCCGGCACGGGAGACAATAAAAGGACGTTGATCGGGGCGATAGTTGCACAAACTTTGGTATGCTGCTTCCGCTTGCAATAACCCGTAGACATTATGCGCCTCGCGGTGATCGCCGCCTCTACCTTCCATCATGTGCTGCGTGACTTTGGGGAGAGAGCGATCGCCCCATAAAATAAAAACGGCAGGTTCGTTCATATCGTGCCAAAATCCAGCAATTCCCACATCTAAAAGATACTCATATTGCCGACTCCACCACTTACGCACCTTCGGGTTTGTAAAGTCTGGAAATACGCAATTACCAGGCCAAACTGGGCCGATTACTAACTTGCCGTTGGGCAATTTACAAAAACCATCTAAAATTCTACCTTCTAAAAATAAGTTGTTTTCCTTATTGCGGCTGTATTTAATTCCAGGGTTGAGGATGGTAATAAACCTCACCCCTTGTTCTAACAATTCTTGGGTAAATGTGGCGATTCTCGGAAACCGATCCGGGTCAATTGTAAAGGCGCGATATCCCGTTTGAACGTCAATATCCATGTGAATTGCGCTCAAAGGCAAGTCAAGCGCTTTACACTTCTGTGCGGTTTCTCTAACAGCTTGTTCTGTACGGTATCCCCACCGCGATTGATGATATCCCAACGCCCAACGAGGAGGAAGCGGCGCGCGCCCGGTTAATTCTGTATAGCGAGAGAGTACTTGCGCCGGGGAACCAACGGTAAAGTAATAACGCAGCACGCCGCCGTCAAAGTCCGCTGTCGCTACATCTGCAAAGGTAAATCTAGCCTCAAAGCTGTTTTCGTAAAAAATTAGGTAGCTACCTTGTTGGTGCAGTCCCAAATAAATAGGTATGCAAATATACATGGGATCGGAACCGGGAGCGTATTTTCCCGCAGCGTCATAGTTCCACATCCGAAAGGATTTTGGTTGATCGGTTAATTCGCCTTTTTCGGTTGTTTCCCTGGCGAGGCGCAAGTTTAACCGATTTGCCCTTTCTCCCAGTCCGTAGATATGTTCTTCTTGTCGTAGCTGTGCTTTATGCAACCAGCCATCGGGTTTTTTCTGGGGTGGAAGTTCTGACCGCAGGATGTTTCCTTGGGCATCGCACATTGTTAAATTGCCATCGATGGCGACGCTGACTTTGAGGACGGAACTCGATAGGGTTGTGCGTTCCGGTGTTTCTTCCAAGTGCGTTTGTACTGGTTGCCAATTGGCGCGCGCGATCGCATAAGCAATCGGCGGTATCCCAAGTTTCCAGTCAATTCTGACAAAATCTTCTGCCAAAAAGCATATTTCTAATTCCGCTTGTTCAAAGTAAAAATTAGCACCGCTTTCTATTGGTTCAGTTCGGAGTAATTTTCCGGGACGATCAAAACCTTCCCCTGTAGGCGGCATTTGATATTTTTTTTCGAGCCAATCCCGCTGGCGCGAGTACAGCCACGCTTTTGGGGCGTATGTGAGGTAAAACAGCGACCCGATAAAAAAACGTATTTGCTTTTTTAATTCCTTGAAGCTACTCATATGATAATTTTTGTCATAGAACCTTTCAAGAGCAAAACATACAAGCAAGCTGAAGAGCATCAACCCAAAGTAAGAGAATTATGCATCAGTCTTAGGGATGATTGTTAATTTTTAAACAGCCGTTCCTGGTCAAAATAACCCCAAAGAATTTAGTTTTTTATAAGTCTAAAGATAGGGTATTTTTCCCCACAAATCAGACTAGGCTGATATTTAGTTACTCGATTGAGGAAAGAATCATGCCTAGCGGACATGCCAGTCATAAAGGAAGTTCAGCCAAACCGAATACCAATACAAACGGTAGCATTGATATGGCTGATGACCTCGATCAAAGCCCAGAGGAAATTCTTGGTGAAGGAGCCGATGCGCGAAGAGCCAGAGAAGAAAGCTTGAAAAATCCTGCTGCAACTCAAAGACCAAATAATCCGAGTAAATAGGTAATGGGTAATTGCTGATTGGTAATGGCAATTACTCATTGGTACTCATTGGTAATTGAGCAGGAATTGCCCGGAAATAAATTTCCGGCTAAAAGCTAAAACCCGTTAAAACGGGTTTAAATAGCAAATCAGCTCAAGTTTCGGCTAAAAGCTTAAAACCCGTTAAAACGGGTTTAAATAGCAAATCAGCTCAAGTTTCGGCTAAAAGCTTAAAACCCGTTAAAACGGGTTCAAATAGCAAATCAGCTCAAGTTTCGGCTAAAAGCTTAAAACCCGTTAAAACGGGT
>ERZ1066124.208-NODE-208-length-53854-cov-24.064406_pt1 | contig 53854 bp, 55 predicted proteins | sample MGYA00382771_ERZ1066124 | MGnify/ENA primary metagenome ERZ1066124 (study PRJEB33369, sample SAMEA5778354) | biofilm metagenome | biome: Industrial cooling water; feature: Water cooling tower basin; material: Biofilm | place: United Arab Emirates | collected... | reverse complement strand
GTATAGGTTTCTTGGGAATTACAAGGATATGTACAGGCGCCTGTGGGTTAACATCTCTAAAAGCAAGCGCTAAATCATCCTCATAAACAATATCCGCAGGTATCTCGCGTCGAATAATCTTGCCAAAAATTGTGTCTTGATTAGTCATGTGCAATTTAATGATTTGATAAACCATTTGTCATTCGCCAATTGTCAATGATAAGACAAAGGAATATTATTCATAACAAAAGGCTATAAATCTAAATGCTAGGGTTTGGAGTGCTTCTGTAGTTGGAATTGACGTGGTAAAAGTAGGTGTAGAGGTGGATGTTTCAGGCGGATTACCTGGAATGCGCTCAAGTAACGGTTAACTATATAGTACTATTAGTATTATAAAAGGACGGGGCACTCTTAAAGCCCGTTCCACAAGACTGCTCTAAGGGATTTTTACTAATATATTTAGTAATATATTATTATTATCGTAGGTAAAGTCAGCATGAGTCCAGAACAAGAGTTATTAGAAAAGTGGCGTTCTCTCCCGGAAAATAAACGAGAGGAAGTGCTAGATTTTGTGGGCTATCTTCATTTACAAAATTCAGCAAAAAAACCTCCATTAGGGGAACGTCTACGAAAAATTCGTGAAAAGATTGTTGCTTCGGGTAAACACTTATTAAATGAGGATGAAATAGAAAAAGAACTTGCTAGCCGTAGAGGTGGACTACACAGTAGAAGGGAATGAAAATAACTTATATTGATTCAGGGGTATTATTAAGTGCTACAGACGGTGTAGGTAGTATTGCCGAGAAAGCTTTAGAAGTTTTGGAAGATTTAAATCGTGAATTTGCTTCGAGTCAATTTGTTAAGTTGGAAGTAACTCCTAAAGCTGTCTACAACAAGCAAACAGAAGAAGCTCAATTCTATGAGGAATTTTTTAGCGATGTCACATATTGGGCTAATAATTTAGAACAGATAGTGCAAGATGCCTATAACATTGGCTGTAGGTACGGTTTAGCGGCAATGGATGCTTTACATATTGCAGCAGCTCTTTACGTTGGTGCGGATGAGTTTATAACTACTGAGAAGCCAAGCAAGCCGATGTTTAGAGTTACAAATATTCAAGTAATTTCTATTTTTAGTTGATATTACCTAGAAAGTTGGTACATGGCGCCGTTTATTCATTTGTGGCGCCACACAAACTGTGAATTTATCTTTTATATCATGTCCGGTAACGTAACCATAATAAAATCCTCGTAGAGATGCGATTAAATCGCGTCTCTACATTATCGGGAATTATGGGTGATCAACCGGACATGATATTATATATGTAGCTGTAACTAGTACAAAACTTTCTACTAAACGCATATGCTGCATTCGCGCGCACAAGTTTTACCACGCTAGATTATTTTTAGTTATTTTTTAGGCGAAAACCTTCTGTATATCTTTGTCTTTGAAGTAGCAGTAAAGGTTTGCAACAGTTAAGTCCGGTATTTCTTGCCAGTCAGAAGGAACTAAAGTTTTGTAACCAGAAGCAGTTGCTTGCTGCATAATATAATACTCATGGTCTTGACGTAAGTTAGGCTTGAGCATAAACTTCAGTTGTTGCTGCAAAGATTCAAAATGAGATTTTTGCTTCAAATCTTCGTAGGCTGATATTTCCAAAGGAACTGAAGCAGTAATTGTGTTAACGATTTCATCCGAGCTTTGAATCGCTTGTGATTGAATTAAATCGGGGTTTTCAAACAATTTTAGCTCTAATGGTGAAAGGGAACGTTGCCAATCTACGGTATTCTGCCAGGAGTTTAAGACCGCTAAATCGTGATTATAAAGTCGTAAAATTTCTGGAAATAAAAAATCGATTTCTTCATCAGTTTGGCACATATTAACTAATTCAATAGCGTCTTGGCGCATTTTTTGTTGTGAGCTAAAAAGACGCTGGCTTACAACATCATATGCTCCTCGAAGTTGATATGTTAAGGTTATTGTCTGGTCTATTGCCTGAGCGCACTCCAATCTACGTAGTTTTCCAGAAGCACAAGTGTTTATATATAGTTCAGGATTATTATAGTCTGCTAATGCTTTACGTAACATTCCTTCTACAGCAAGGAGAGCCGCATTTCTTTCGCTTACCTCCCATAACTGTAATGCATTTTTCAACCAATTTACAGCTTCAATAAAATGCCCATACGCATGGATTAAAATAGTACGATGATGTCTAAACTCGACATTTTCCGCAACGCTATCAATGTGTTGTATAATTTCTGCGCTCTGGTTTTTCAGTGCTTTTTTCAAATCTATGAAGCCATCCTTTAGCTCTATTCGTAACAGCTTTACATCTTCTCTTAATTTCAAAGTCTGTTGCAAATTTACAGATGACAAAGCTAGACTGGCGACAGTTCCAACACCTATCAAAGCTGTAGTTGCCTGTAACACTCCTACACTGTTTTGCAGAACATCAAGGATTTGATAAGTTTTTTGAAACCCCCTATGGGTTTGAAACATCTGCAAACCACCCATCGCAAGTTGTGCAGAACCGAATAAAGGGTCAATAGGAAGACCTGTCTTGGTTACAATACTAACTGCATGGGCAACAAATTGACCTGTAGTTTTATCTCTGGCAAGTCCCAATAGTTGACCTGTAGCGTGGTTACGAACAACTTCATAAATACCTGAGTCAATACCTGCTTGAATAGCCGGAGTAAACAGAAAATGCATATTTGTAAGATTTCAAATTGTTTTCTTACAGCATAACTTTGTAATTCTTAGACGATATCCGTTTTTATACGTAGTTATTTCCAGAAATATTTGGGTATATTAATGGGGAAGATATAGGTTTAACAACGTCTCACTAAGAATTTTAGTTTGGCTTGATATAATCTAAATTTATTCCTGATGCTTGGAGTGTATGTATGAATTATTATGAAAAGTTGAGTAATATTAGTAAATCAGTTAAGCAATTATCAGAAAATGACCATACGTCATTAGAAACCAAACAATCGGCAATCTATTTTCAGCAGTCGATACAAGAGTGTATAGAAGAAGTAAGGCAATCTGTTAATAGACTCAACAATTTAATTGTAACTAGTTATGAACGACTTCAAGATACTGAAAATTGTTGGTTAGTCAAACCGAGTATTGCATCATCTACAAAACTAGAGATATGGAATGATGTTGGTAATATATCTGGTTTTAGTATCCGCATACTTAAATTAATGAACGAATTGAAGAAAACAACAATACTACAATCAACAAAATTATGGAATGGAAGATTTGAATATTTGAAAAATAAACATTTTATCGATTCCAAAGGTCAACTAAAAAAAGGAATTGGATGGGATGAAAAATTTAAATTTGTTGAAGACATTAAGGTTGACATAAAAAAACACTGCGACAATACTACGCGACTTGTCGAGCAGCAAATGCAATTAATCCATATTGATATTAAACAAGTTAACTTAGAAACATTGCTTAACTGCCTTAGTTTGCGTATTAGTTTACTAAATAAGCAAGCACAATCTGATTTAATTGAACAACTGAAATTAATTAAAAGCCAAAGAATAAATAAGTTTGAAAATTCAATAAAACATTTGCCTTATAAAGTTTTACCTTTAACTGAAAGTATTGATTCCGATGCGAAAGCTTTAGTGGATAAAGCATGGGGTGATATAACCTGGGAGGAGTTCTGTAAGTTCAACGATAAATTCACTATTACTGTAGAGAATTTTATTACAGCAATTTTTGAAGACCGAGTAAAAATAGTCACTGAGGCTATTGATAGGGTGCTTGCATTCTACAATCAATTCCTACAGCAGCAAGAAAAATTCCAGCAAGAAACACCTGAACAGCGCGAAGCGGAAAAATTTTGGATTGAGCAGCAGTTTCAAGAATTAGCTCAGGTTCAGGCTGGACTTGAAACTATCAAGAGTGCGAGTTAATCCGTTTTTAATATAGATTTTATAGGTAATTTATTATGCTAGCAAGGGTTTGGAGTGCTTCTGTAGTTGGAATTGATGCGGTAAAAGTAGGTGTAGAGGTGGATGTTTCAGGTGGATTACCTGGAATAATGATTTTAGGATTACCAGATGCTGCTGTATTAGAGGGAAAAGAAAGAGTCAGAGCAACATTAAAAAACGCCGGGTTTGGATTTCCCACAAAAAAAATTGTAATTAATTTATCTCCTGCTGATTTACGTAAGGAGGGGCCTAGTTTTGATTTACCTATTAGCGTGGGCATTTTAGCTGCATCCGAACAAGTCGGCGCCGATTTATTAGGTGATTATTTATTCTTGGGTGAAGTCAGTCTTGATGGTAGTTTGCGTCCGGTTGCAGGAGTATTACCAATAGCAGCATCCGCGCGTAGTATGGGTATTACTGGGTTAGTCGTACCAGCAGATAATGCTCAGGAAGCAGCAGCAGTTGATGGGTTAGAAGTTTATGGTTTCCATAATTTACTGGAAGTTACAGATTTTTTAAATAATCCATCTCGTTACAAACCTGTACAAGCTAGACATAATAATGAAGTACTCCCAGCTAATAGTGTTGACTTAGTTGATTTGAAAGATATAAAAGGACAAGCTCATGCACGACGCGCGTTAGAAATTGCCGCAGCAGGGGGACATAATCTCATATTTGTTGGCCCACCTGGAAGTGGAAAAACTATGTTAGCGCGTCGTTTGCCTGGTATTTTACCACCACTAGGTTTTGCGGAAGCACTAGAAGTAACACGTATTCATTCGGTTGCAGGTTTGTTAAAAAATAAAGGGACATTAGTTAGAGAACGTCCTTTCCGAAGTCCACATCACTCTGCTTCAGGGCCATCTTTAGTAGGGGGTGGCAACTATCCACGTCCTGGAGAAATATCTTTAGCGCATACGGGTGTCTTATTTCTCGACGAACTCACGGAATTTAAACGCGACGTATTGGAATTTTTAAGACAACCTTTAGAAGATGGATATGTCGCAATATCTAGAGCAAAGCAGTCGGTAAACTTTCCTGCTCAGTTTACATTAGTTGCCAGTACAAATCCTTGTGCGTGTGGATTTTATGGTGACATGATTCAGCAGTGCAGTTGTACACCCCGAAAACGTGAAGATTATTGGGCAAAGCTTTCGGGACCACTAATGGATAGAATTGACTTACAAGTTGCAGTTAACCGATTAAAACCAGAAGAAATAACCCAACAACCCACAGGTGAATCATCTTTAGAAATACGTAAAAGAGTAGTAAAAGCACGGGACATCGCAACCCAAAGATTCAAAAACGAACAAAACCTACGTTGTAACGCACAAATGCAAAGTCGTCATTTACAAATATGGTGTAAACTCGATGACTCAAGTCGAAGACTATTAGAAGGCGCCATTCAAAAGCTAGGTTTATCAGCAAGAGCCAGTGACCGCATTCTCAAAGTCGCACGTACCATAGCAGACCTAGCAGGAGACGAACAATTAAAACCGCACCACGTAGCAGAAGCCATCCAGTACCGCACAATAGATAGAATGTAGGTTGGGTGTAAGCCCAGGCTTTGCGTAATCCAACAATCTTATGATGAATAAAAAAATGAAACCACTTAACCCCATAAAATCACCTGCATTTCTTCAAAAATTGCAATGGGTCGCCAATCCTGTAGGATACATGGAAAATGCGGTTCTTAAATATCCAGATATTTTTAGCGCTAATATTTTTAACTCTGAGAATAAACTTGTATTCGTTAACCACCCTCAAGCTATCCAAGAAATTCTAACTAATGACCGAAAGAAATTCAGTGCCCCAGGAGAATATAACGGCATATTAAAACCTCTAATTGGCGATTATTCAGTGATTATGCTTGATGGTGAAAATCATCGCAAACGGCGCCAGTTAGTAATGCCATCATTTCATGGTGAGCGAATGAAAGCATATGGTGATTTAATCGTTAATCTTACCAAAAAAGTGATGGACTCAATTGCATTGAACCAGCATTTTTTGGCACGCTCGGCAATGCAAAAAATATCAATGCAAGTTATTCTTCAGTCAGTTTTTGGCTTGTATGACGGTACACGCTGCCAGCAACTCAAAGATTTAATGGGAAAAATGTCAGAAATTTTTAAATCCCCTTTTTCCTCAAGCTTCCTATTTTTCCCTTTTCTACAAAAAGATTTAGGCGCCGCAAGTCCTTGGGGTAGTTTTTTACGTCAGCGCTCCTCAGTTGACCAATTAATATATGCTGAGATTGCCGAACGCCGAGAAAACCCAGACCCAAACCGGATTGATATTTTATCATTATTAATGTCCGCGCGCGATGAACAGGGACAAGGTTTAACTGATAAAGAGTTACGCGACGAGTTAATGACGCTGTTATTTGCTGGGCATGAGACAACAGCAACCGCAATGGCATGGGGTTTATACTGGAGTCAACATATACCTGAAACTAACGAAAAAATCCTTAGTGAAATAAATAAATTAGGTGAAAATAATGACCCAGTAAGTCTTTCTAAATTACCTTACTTGACAGCATTCTGTAACGAAACATTGCGAATTAATCCAGTTGCAATGCTGACATTTCCGCGTGTTGCTCAAGAACAAGTAGAAATTTTAGGGTATCAAATAGAACCTCAAACTATTATAATGGGCTGCATATATCTCGTACATCATCGTGAAGAATTATACCCCCAGTCAAAACAATTTAAACCAGAGCGTTTTCTAGAACGTCAGTTTTCCCCCTATGAATTCATGCCTTTTGGTGGTGGTGTACGTCGCTGTCTGGGTGAAGCTTTAGCTATATTCGAGATGAAATTGGTTATCGCTACAATTTTGTCTAATTACCAATTATCACTAATTGACTCAAAACCAGAAATTCCCCGTCGTCGTGGTGTAACTCTGGCGCCTGCAAAGGGAGTCAAAATGGTCATAACAGGAAAACGCGCGCGTCAAGAACGAGTAATGGTTACTACTGCGTAATTTCTACTAATATAGATATATTACTTCACATTAGTTAACAAAAGTCAAATTTATGCAGTCTGACCGTCAAAAGAAAATCATGGAACACTTAAGCCGCAGTAAGGGTGATTTTATCAACCCCAAGCTTGACTCAGCTTCTCGTAAGCAGCAAATTATGGATCATGTCCGGTTAAGTAAAGGTTAGGCAACGGATGTAACGGATGTAACGGATAGATGAATTAACCATCCGTTACATCCGTTTATCATCCGTTGCCAATCATGCTTTGTAAAGCTTTGTGTAGGTCTTGGGTTAGTTCGGTGACAGTTTTTCTTGCTGACTGACGGTTTTGTTTGTAGCTTTGCCAATATTGAGTTACTGATATTGGTTTGCCGACTGTGACTTTTGACTGGCGCCAACCTAAGTTAGGGCGCCCAGGAAATGTATCATCTTGAAGACGGGACATCATGTCATATATTAGTAGTGTTGTTTCGGCGAAGCGCTCGAATGTTGGTTTATCTTTAATATAAGTGGCAGTAACAGCAACAAAACTTTCTACTAAACGCATATGCTGCATTCTTTTTGCTGCTTCTGTTGCTGCCCAGTCGGCAAGTCCGCGCGTTAGTGGTGTTAATGTATCTAAAGAAGGCAAATCTTCACGATAAATATAACTCCATCCTGCTTCTTCTAAACGGCGACAACGGTCAATAAAGTTTCCTTGTGCTGGTAAACCAAAGTGTTGCTCGCTTACACGCAAGGCTATATCCTGTAAACGGTGAAGACGAGCAATGATAAGTTCGGTAGTATCAGATGATAAGTCTAAGTCAATTGGTACAAGGGTTTGATGATAAAAACGTTGATAAAAATCTTCCATTTCTGAAAGTATACGTTCTGCAAGACGCAGTATACGCTGGTAATTAATTTCTTCCCGTTTAGATGCAGGTTCTATTGATATTGTCTCAAGTCCACTCATCGCTTCTAATTTACTCAATAACCAATCAAGTTTTTTCCAAGGTGGGTTAGGGTAACTGTATTGAATGGTTATCGGGACTATAAATACTTCTTCCGAACGATTGGCTTTTTGTAAATCTTCTATACACCAAAATGCTAACTGGGCAACACCTGGTTCTAATGGACTTACTTTACCACTGTGTCCATTAGTGGCGCCTTCTGGTGCTATAGCGATAGGTATATTACTATTGACAAATAACTCGCGCGCTGTTTGTAAACCAGTTCTGTCAACTCTTTTACCTCGACGAATAGGAAATCCACCTAAGAATGAGAAAAATTTTCCTAACCAATCACCTGCCCATATAGTCATACCTCGTTCGTAAATAAAATGGGAATGAACGGGGTCTTTTAATTTAATACCATGCTCACGGGCACTTTTGGGAATAGCACGCGAGATTAAATAAAGCATTGATAGGGGGTCATCAACTTCGGGATGACGGAATGCCATTAAGAAGCGAACCTTACCTGCTTGGAATTGTTCATATAGTTTAGCTAACTCTAAAGCGTTCTCTGTTTCAACTCGAATAATTCTCGCAGGTAACCAACGTCGAAGACGAAAGCGCAATAGTACAGGTAACAACCATTGGACTATCTGGAGGAAAAATCGGTTAAAATTTGGGGCTATAAACTTTAATGGGGGTTGAACGCTTTTTATTTCTTCAGACAAGGCTTGTTCTCCAGATTCAATCAATCTTGCCTACCGCATCAAAGATATAAAAGTATACATTACTTTGCCTTCTTGGGTCGCAGTGGCTTTCTCGAAACATCTCTAATTCTAGAATTTTGCTTGAAGTTCGGGTGAAACACTTGGTGGCATAATCATAAAGATAGGCGCCTTATTAAGCGGCAAGTTAGTTATATAACATCAAAATAATGATAATTATCGTCATGGGTGTATCAGGTTCAGGTAAATCAACGATTGGCAAAATGCTAGCAGACTCGTTGGGCTACGAATTTCACGATGCCGATGATTATCATCCTCAATTTAATGTCAGTAAAATGCAACAAGGTATTCCCCTCACAGATGCAGATAGAATACCTTGGTTAGAAATATTACAAGCTTTAATTCACAAATGGTTATTAGAACATCGTTCTGCTGTACTAGCTTGCTCCGCACTAAAAGCTAGTTATCGTCAATATCTTAACGGTAACGATGAAATTAAAATAGTTTATCTATTTGGTTCATTTGAAACAATCGAAGCTCGACTAAAACGGCGCCAAAATCATTTTATGCCCGAAACACTGCTCCAAAGTCAGTTTAATACCCTCGAAGAACCATCAAACAGCATCAAAGTAGACATTTCATCTTCCCCCGAAACCATCGTCCAGCAAATACGCGCACACCTAACACTACCGTAGGTTGGGAAGCCACCTCCGTGCTTGAGGAAACCCGCGCCATCAGAGAGCGGCGCCCATCATAGCGAGCGCCTGTCGATTACCCTAGATACATAAGTTGTACCGCTCAAAAAAATCTAGGAAAATCTAGAACTCCTAAACATACGCACAATCGCGGTTCGTTGTACGATTTCCTTCATCTGTTTCAAGATGACACTCTAACCGTTCTTCAAAGAACGAACTTGCAAACGTCTGTTCACTCGGCACATTTAATACACGGATGATAATTTTATCCGGTGGCAACCCTATGACCCAACGTTGGAAAGGCACTTGGCTTGACAATTAAGCAAATGCTTAAGTATAATTTTAGTTAAGCATTTGCTTAATTATCTCTATGAGTCGAACAACCATGAACTACCAAACCAACTGGTATTACTGGTTACAACAAAAATTACCTGGAGTATTGACTATGAGGGAGAATCAGCAGTTTCTGCAATATTTATACGAAGCCTTCAACAAAGGCGAGATTGAAACAATCATCTCGGTGATGCACCCTGACGTGAAATGGGCAAACGGGGTGGAAGGCGGTTTCGTTTATGGACGCGACGCGGTGCGCGAATACTGGACTAATCAGTATAAGGTTATTCAAGTGCAGCTTGAAACCTTAAAATTCGAGACGGATGAAAACAATCGAAATATTGTTACCGTTCATCAAATCGTCAGAGATTTACAGGGCAATTTGCTCGCAGATGCAACAATTCAGCAAATCTTTACTATTGAGAATAATTTGATTAGTCTTTATGAAATTGGCGAAACCGAAACAATCCAAGAGATGATTAAAAAAACAAAAACTGCTAATAAGTAATTGGGAAGGCAGTTACAATTCGAGCCGCAAAGGTAAAACTTTAGTAGAGGTTTATGCAACTGACCAGGCTATTTGGATTGGATTATTACAGAAGATTTAATTATTGGCGCAATATCTCAGTAAACAATCAGGCGCCATTAGATATGCTTTTACAGTAATCAGTTCAATCGCTGGGTTGATGGCAAATTGACACAGTACTGTCAAGGTATTTCTGGCAAAAAGTATTAACTTTACACAATCTTCATAAAAGGGCGGTTAAATGTGAGTTGATTGCAAAGCAAGCGGATGCAGTAAATCAAACTAAGTATTAATGAAGTAGGAATGGTGAAAATAAAAAAAGCCGGGAACTTCCGGCTTTAGAGGTTATTGTTAGCACCGTTTTTCAGCTTATTTTTTTGGTTTTGGCAGTCGCGAGCAGCAACCCGTAAATGCATGAACCAAAAGTGCAGTTAAAACACGGGAAGACAATCCCAAAATAATAGAACCGATCAAGGTAGGATGAGGGCAGCCACACTCAAACTGATGTTCCGCAACAGTTGGCGCTGATGCAGGAATTTCAATCAGGGGATTATTCAAAGTAATCTTCCTTTTTAATAAAGTTTGTGAAGCGGCAGTACACCTGATTTACATAGAAGCTCTATGACACATTAATGGTAAATTCCAGGTTTACTAAAATAAATGTGACATAGAGCTTCTTGGTCATTTCTACATCAATAAAATTTACTTAACAGGACAATTAATACTGAGACACGGAAAAATAATGTTATTTATCAGTAACATATTGTACAAAAAGCTATGTAAAATCAAGCACTAAACTCTTTAGTGTAGCACATATAAAGAGTAACTATAAGAAACCAAAAATCTGGTTAATTCAGGTGCGACGGTTTGGCATTTGCTGGCATACGAACGCACTTGTTGGGAATCCATCCAGGCACAGTATCACGATTATTGAGTACTAATGTTCGCTTAAATTTTTTAGGCGCCACTGATCAGTTAGGGTGCAGTTGAGGGCGTAAAATGGTAGAAAGCAAAACACCCATAGTAATCGAGTACTAAACAATGTCACTAATCGAATATTTAGTAGAGCGCGGTGATTGGCGCTCTTCCCTTCGTAGAAGCTTTGAGGGAGCAATTCGTTTATTACAAACAGATAGATATGGTCGATGCTCAAGCGCCGTCGATGATGTCAAAAGTTGGTTAGCTGTGGGTGGTGTTAGTCGTGTTAAGCTTCAACTCGACCGTGAGATGAAATATAGCCGTTTTGATGAAAACCACCGACAGGAGATTCGTGAATTTTTGGGTCAATTAATACAGGAAATAACATTATGACTATTGCATATCCTGTATGTTGGCGAATAATCAAGCGTAATATTTAATACAACAATACTCTTGTGGGATGGGCATCCTTGCCCGTCCCTTTAATGTTGGGTTCCTACGATGATAAAAATGCTTCAACTTCGGCGAGAGTAGGTTGGGAAGCGATGGCGCCTGGTTTTAGAGTCGTTAATGCACCAACTGCACTTGCATATCGTATAATGTTGCGCGCGGTTTCTTTATCTTTAAGACTTGGAATACCGTGAGTTAATAGTTGATGAATAAAGCCAGCGAGAAAACTATCTCCGGCGCCTGTTGTATCGACTACAGATACAGGAAAAGCAGGTAACTTACCCTCGTTTTCATCTAAACAATAAGCACAACCGTTGTCACCGTCTGTTACTAACACACCTTCAACTGTGTCTAAACGGTAATTAATAGCACCTGCATCGCTGGTATCAAATAACCATTCAGCTTCTTCTTTGGCAAGCTTAACAAAATCTACTTTTTTAAAGATTTTACGAATTATATCCGGTGCTTCTTCTGGATTATGCCAAAATACTGGGCGCCAGTTCACGTCAAGAATAATTTTCATGTCGTATTTTTCCGCCAAGTCTAAAGCTTGATGTACAGCTTTGGCGCTTTCTGGATAAGCAAGCTCTAAAGTGCCTAAAACTAAAATATCTGCTGCTTCAAATAATGATGGTGGTAATTCTTTTGCGTTGAGACGTGTATCAGCAAACTCGCTAGTATCGTAATTACCGAACCCCGCAAAAGTCCGGTCGCCGCTTAAACTTCTTGTTACATATACTTGCCGCGTTGGCGCCGACGATGACCGTTGTAAACCAGTTGTATCAACCCCAACATCATTTAAAAGCTTTACTAATTCATTACCAGGTTCATCTTCACCCACACAACCAACGAAACCCGCAGGTATTCCCAACTTGACTAGCGCACAAGCAACATTAGCTGGCGCCCCCCCTGGATAGGGAGTCCATGACTCAACTGAAGAGAGGTCACGTCCTAGTTGGTCAGCTAAGAGGTCAAATAAAACTTCGCCGAGACACAATACACGGGGATTACTCATGCGCTCCTGTCCGTTTCTTTAGAAGGACAATTCCATCTAGAAAATTTACTACTAAAAATCTACAATAATTTTGACCCACCATCGGCAGTTGTTCACACAAATCTACAAGAACTTTTATTACTGATTTAACCTGTATGCTTCAAAAACAACATTTCACCTTTGAATGCGCTGGTATTTTCTTCATATATAGCGTATAATAAAAAACTAAGTGACACAAAAATGTGCCACGGCTAACTGCTCAATTAAAGAATTATTCATTATCGTATTACCGCTAACAGTTGAAACACCGACCAGGCAAAGAATCTTCTAGAATGAGAAAGAGCGATTGAGTACATATACTAGGAGGATTCGAGAAAACATGGCTAGTGGCGAGTCACAGACCCCTGTAAGTCTTTCAGACAGAGAACTGCAAATTATCGACTTAGTAGCCGCTGGCTTAACTAACCAAGATATTGCAGCCAAGCTTGAAATTAGCAAGCGCACAGTTGATAACCACATCAGCAATATTCTTACCAAAACGCAAACCGATAACCGTGTCGCGCTTGTGCGTTGGGCAATGCGCTGGGGCAAAGTTTGCCTAAATGATGTTAACTGTTGTACTCTGCCAAACCCAAACCAACCTGATTGAATACATATTCGCTTCTTTCAACTTTTAAACACGACTCAGCAATTATGGCTGGTTGCTGTCCGTTCTCCTCACGTCGCAGCTTGTGTGTCAACCAGTCAGAAAGCAACTTCAATTTCTCTCTTCTTGGTTATACGTAGCTTTTGGCGAACAGGTGTTGCATTATCACGCTATCTCCGTAAACAACAAAGACAACTTCAAACCTGTTAACATACGCGCGTAAGCGCACTCTCTATACAGACCGGAGTCTAAAAGCTTCGGTCTAATTTTTTCCTAAATCTTTAGCCAAATCTTAGAAACCGGGTTTCTGTTTATAACTTGTAATAAAAACGCAAATTTTGCCTAGAAACCGGGTTTCTGTTTATAACTTGCAATAAAAACGAAAATTTTGCTTAGAAACCCGGTTTCTTTGTTTTAATAAAAATTTGTAGTTATTTGATTGATACAAGAGTTAAATTAAAAATATCTCCAATACTCCATTAATTCTAAGAGGGCAGTGTTTCAATGAATACCTCTGTTCCTGCACAGGGTAACTCCAATCCCCTTGATTTTGTAAATCTTGATTTGTTAGATTTTATTACTCCTCAGCCGAACCAAGATAAGGAGTTACTTGCACTACTGCATTTTGTACCTGGCTTAAAAGAAATTTTGATGCTACGTCAGGTTCATGCACTTGAACACGCTACTGTGTGGCTTTTGAGTCAACCCCGTTCTTCCCGGTTTATTTCGCTGCTACCTCGTAATTTTCAGGTAGATAACGAATCACTAGGAGGATTATCTACCGAACAAGGCTTTTTTCTTTACGGAGATGTTAATATCAGTGATTTACGTCGTGCTGTTACCAACGGTCTTCAACGTTTAAAAGACGGTGAGTGGAATTTAGCTGTTCATCCTCGGTGTGGTACCAATGTATCGACATCAATGTTACTGACTGCAGGATGTGCAGTAGGAATGCATTTAATTATGCCGCGCGGATTAATTGAACAGTTGTTTGGGTTGGGAATAGCTACCACTCTTGCTGGTGAGTTGGCGCCTTATGTTGGCGCCTTAGCACAACGTTACTTAACAACGTCTGTACCTTTTAATCTCAGTATCGAGAGTATTACCAAAACTAGGGATATGTGGGGACGTGAAGCGCATTTCGTGAAAGTTCAATGGCAAAGTTAGAAAGAAATTTTTTTAGGTATCGTGTAGCACTACTTATTAGCATTATATTTATTGTGCCACTGGGTTATTTTGTACGCTTTGCACAAGGATTTGGACTAGAGTGGCTTAAGAATTTTTTGGGGAGCGTTGCTTATGAAATATTTTGGATTTTATTAGTTGGTTTTGTTTATCCGAAAGCTTCTCCGTTATGGACTGCGGTTGGAGTTTGTGTTGCTACTTGTGGAATAGAGTTTTTACAGCTAGTGAAACATCCTTTTCTTGAAGCTGCACGCGCAACGTTGGTGGGGAGGCTTGTTTTGGGTAATACTTTTGTTTGGTCTGATTTTATTTCTTATTTTTTTGGTAGCTTTGCTGGATGGTTTTGGATGCGTTGGTTGGTTAAAATCCGTAAGTAAACCCGCCCATACAAAATATGCGAAAACTTTATTTTTTGTTGCCTGGTACGGATGCTAAATTTACTTGTGGTGGTTTGTTTGCGGAACTGAAGACGCTTAGTATTGCTCAAAAGATTTGTGATGCGGAGGTTGTTACTTACCGTCAACGCGAACCTGATAAGCTTTTTTTGGATGATATTCTTAAAGCATCTAGTCTTGAGGATGTTATTTTTGTTGTTAGTTGGGGATTTGATGTTCCTAAGCTGGCGCCTTCTCTAAAGTCTCATAACGTTATATATCATGCTCATAGTGCGGGTTACGGATTTAAGCTTCCGGCCAGTATTCCAATTATCACAGTTAGCCGCAATACAATGGGATATTGGGGACAGTTGGCGCCTAACTCTCTAATTTACTACTTGCCAAATCAAATTAGCGACGAATTTACAAATTTAGATATAACGCGCGATATTGATGTACTAGTACAAGCACGTAAATCTTCAAGTTACTTAATAAAAGATTTAATCCCAGCTTTACAAGAAAAATGTAATGTCTATATCGTTGAATCTTTTGTGAAGGATTTGACAAGTTTGTTTAATCGAGCAAAAGTATATTTATACGACTCGGCAGAATATTGGACATTACAAGGTGTTACCGAAGGTTTTGGCTTACAACCACTCGAAGCAATGGCTTGTGGATGTCATGTTTTTTCTAGTCTAAATAATGGACTCTCTGATTTCTTAGACCCAGGATTTAATTGCTATAAAATTGCCGGATATTCTAAAGAGTATGACATGGAACGTATATTAAAGGTTGCCGCGACTTCCGAACCCTTTAATTTATCTCAAAATTTCTTGGCTGAATACCGATTAGATAATATTACCAGGCGCCTGCAAGTAATTCTCACTGAACTAAACGAATTCTTTGACCATAAACAGCAATACTCTAGTAATATTCCAGATTTTAGTAATTTTCGTTTAACTCAGCTAAAAATACAGCAAGTATTAAGTAAAGTTAAGAAAAAACTGAAATAATTAACGAGTGAAATATGAGACGCTGGGAATCGGAATAATTTAATGTTAGTTTCTGACGTTTTTTAATATTGTAGTTAACATAGTAGTACTGATACCTCACATCTTGCACGCCTGCCCAGAAACCATGCTTCTTGACAAAGACTTTGCTATAAAACGTTGATTTTTGGTACAGAAGCCCGGTTTATTGAAGCTCCGCAGCGAATGCTGCAAGATGTGAGATACGCTCCACCCGCAGTTGCTCGCTTTATAATGATGCTGCAAGCAGAACAAGTATTACAAGACCGTTACCAGTTACAACGCTTACTGGGTAATAACGGTATCCGTCAAACTTGGTTGGCCAAAGATTTACAAGCTGCTGATGATGATGACTCACGAGTTGTAGTCAAATTATTAGCGTTTGGAGGCGCCATACAATGGGATGATTTAAAGTTGTTTGAACGCGAAGCGCAAATACTTAAGCAACTAAAGCATCCTAGAATTCCTCAATATATAGACTATTTCTGTGTTGACGACCGCAGCTTATGGTTTGGTTTGATTGAACAGTATATACCTGGGGAGTCTCTGAAAGAAAAACTTGCTACTTGTCATCGGTTTAGTGAGAAGCAAGTACGTAAGATAGCTGTAGATGTTTTAAATATTTTAATTTATCTACACGAGTTAAATCCCTTGGTGTTGCATCGCGATGTTAAACCAAGTAATTTGATATTGGGTGAAGACAATCGTGTATATTTAGTTGATTTCGGCGCCGTTCAAGATAAAGCCGCTTCATCAGGTGTTACTTTTACTGTTGTCGGAACATACGGTTATGCACCAATGGAACAATTTGGTGGTAAAGCTGTACCTGCATCAGATTTATATGCATTGGGTGCAACCTTAATTCATTTGTTGACTGGTATGTCACCTGCGGAGTTACCCCAACGTTCGCTGCGAATTGAATTTAGTCATTTGGTTAATGTAACTCCTGAATTTAACGAATGGTTACAAAAGTTAACTGAACCTGCACCAGAAGACCGTTTTGCAACTGCTGCACTTGCTTATAACGCTTTAAAATCTGGTGAAAAGTTAAAAGTAGTAAAACCAAAACATATACAACAAGTACCAGATATTAATAACTCTGGATGTGGAATTAATAGTACGGCGGCTGTTCCTGAAGAAATTTTAGGATGGAATTGGGGCGCCTTTTTTATGCCTTATTTATGGTTATGGACGAATCAAGTCTGGGTCGGTTTATTATATTTTGTGCCATCAGTCGGAATTATTATGACTGTTGTTCTTGGCGCCAAAGGTAATGAATGGGCATGGAAAAGTAAACGTTGGCGCAGTATTGACCATTTTAAACGTCATCAACGCGGCTGGGCAATTGCAGGACTTTTCGTTGGCGTACCTATAAGTTTAGTAATTTGGTGGCTTGCTATATTCATAATTACGACTATTTTCTAAAAAAATGCTCCAAGCTGAACAAATAATCCAAAATCGTTATAAACTTGAGCTAAGACTCGGTAATAATGCAGCGCGTCAAACTTGGTTGGCAACAGATTTGAGTGCCTCGGATGGCAAAGATTCACGTGTAGTCGTGAAATTGCTTGCTTTTGGTGGTACAGTACAATGGGATGATTTGAAATTATTTGAACGTGAAGCTCAGATTCTTAAGCATCTTGAACATGCAAAAATTCCCAAGTATATAGATTATTTTTCAATTGATGACCGGGTGCTGTGGTTTGGACTAGTGGAAGAGTATATTCCTGGTAATTCTTTGAAAGACTTGTTAGTGCAAGGTAAAAGATTTACCGAGAAAGAAGTTTATAAAATAACTACTGAAGTCTTAAATATCTTGATATATTTACATAATTTAAATCCGGCTGTTTTACATCGAGATATTAAACCGAGTAATTTAATTTTAGGAGAAGATAAAGAGATTTATTTAGTTGATTTTGGCGCCGTTCAAGATAAAGCAGCAAAAGAAGGTGTCACTTTCACTGTTGTAGGAACATATGGTTATGCACCAATGGAACAGTTTGGTGGTAAAGCTGTACCTGCTTCTGACTTATATGGACTAGGTGCGACTATTATTCACTTATTAACAGGTATTCCTCCTGCTGATTTGCCTGTTCGTGATTTAAAAATACAATTTCACGATAAAGTTAATATAAATGATAATTTTTTAGCTTGGATAGAAAAAGTATTAGAACCATCAGTAGAAAGACGCTTAAGTAATGCCACTGAAGCATTAAAAGCACTTGAATCTAATAGTTTGAGTAACAAAGCTGCAAGCAATATTTTTCAACCACTTCGCAAACCTAATTATAGTTTAGTCAAAATCAAAAAAACTTTTAATAAATTAAACATAGTTCTTCCTAGAAAAGAAATAGATAACATTAGAGTTATTGCTTTAATAGTTAAGTACTTAATTATATCAGGATTTGGGCTAGCCTTTTTTTCCCTGTCAGGAATAGGACTAGTAACAGGCATTTTACCCACACTTGGAATAACTGTTCCCCTACTTTTAATTTGGCTAGCAGCTATAGATCAGTGTATAATTTCAGACTTTGGTAATCACAGAATATGTTTTAATGAAGATGATTTTCGGATAGAACTATGGATATTTACGTTTCGCCGCAGTATAAAAAGTGGCAAAATTAGAGATATTAGAGACGTATTTCAAAGTATTATCCGTTTAGGCAAAGAAGATAACCTTCAGCTTGAAAGTCATCAAGAAAAGGAAATGATTACTATTCAAACCGTAAATAAACGATTCTCATTCGGTATTGGACTAAGTGCCCAAGAATGTTTATGGATAGCGCAGGAAATTAAGGATTGGTTACGTGGAAGGTAGAGACGTTACATGTAACGTCTTTACACATGTAACGTTTTTACTACAAACAGGCACCGAGTTTTGTTTCTAACTCTTCTATGAGTGTATCAACATCTTTACCTATTTGCTCAAAACTTTGAGGTGGCGCGGTTTCTGGTTCAAAATAAATAAGTTTAACTTGGTCTTTACCAATGCCTATCATTAAAACTTCCACTTCTGGTTTATGGTGTTTGATAAGTCCTAAAATTTCTTGAAGCCGATTTTCTACTCTGTCGTTTAAATTTTCCACTGCTGTAGGTGGACAATATACAAAGTGCGGTGTTGGCTGTAAATCTATACCTATGGTTCCTTGACTGTTACCATTTTCTAACCATAGCCCCCATGATAAAGCCGCTAGCTCTATTTTATGGTCTTTGACGAATTTGTCTAACCGATGGCGCCATTCGTTTTCTGGGGATGAAGGTTGAGTAATGGATGTAAACATTTCAGGTACTTCGTGATTTACTAGAGGTTTGACAACTTGGACTTTTAAATATTGGGGCGTGGCTACAATAAAAGGAAAAACGCTAGAATTGAGGACTGTCGAAATATATTCGGTTTTTCAATCGTGAGCTATATTTTACTACGTTTGCTGAAATAGAGCGCAACCTCTCAAAGGCGTGCCAGTATAAAAAAAAGAATAGCAGAAGTATTTAATTAGGAGGAGAATTGAAAAATACGCAATCTACCAGTTGGCAAAGCGCTGCACTAGGTATAGTACTAGGTATACTTGTACTGTTGAGCTTAAATTCCTTTATCATAATAAATCCTGGACAAGCAGGGGTGATTAGTATATTAGGTAAAGCAACAGATGGAGCATTACTGGAGGGAATTCACGTTAAACCACCTTTTATTTCAGTGGTAGATGTATATGATTTGACGGTACAAAAATTTGAAGTGCCTGCCGAAAGTTCAACAAAGGATTTGCAAACGCTGTCTGCGAGATTTGCGATTAATTTTCAAATAGATTCCTCAGAAGTAGTACAAATACGTAGAACTCAGGGTACTCTAGAAAACATAGTAGCAAAGATTATTGCACCACAGACTCAGGAATCATTTAAAATAGCAGCAGCACGCAGAACAGTCGAAGAAGCTATTACCCGGCGAACTGAACTTAAAGATGACTTTGATTTAGCATTAAGCCAACGATTAGATAAATATGGAATAATTGTCTTAGACACCAGCGTCGTAGACTTAACATTCTCTCCTGAATTCGCAAGAGCCGTAGAAGAGAAGCAAATTGCCGAACAGCGCGCACAACGAGCGGTCTATATAGCTAGAGAAGCAGAACAAGAAGCTCAAGCAGAAATTAATCGTGCCAAAGGTAAAGCCGAAGCTCAAAGACTTTTAGCTGAAACATTAAAAGCTCAAGGAGGACAGTTAGTGTTACAAAAGGAGGCAATTGAAGCATGGAAGACTGGTGGCGCCCAAATGCCAAAAGTTCTTGTTATGGGGAACGATAAGACTAGCAGTGTGCCATTTCTATTTAACGTAGGTAACATCCAATCACCTTGAAGTTGAAATAAAACACGAAGACAACGCGCTATTTCACCAACACAGCACACAACTAGCAACCAGCAGGTATATGACAAGTCAAAACCAAACCAATCTCACACTTCAAGACGCAAAAAAAATTCTAAACAAATTCAATTGCGTCGATATTGCTCCGATAGTTAAGAGTTCTGAAAAAGCTTTAATCCGTAAAGCGATACTAGCTTTTGCTAGACTTTCAGATTATCAAATCTTAGGTATTTGTGCCGATACAGCCGAAGAAGGTTTGGCAGCGATGAAAGGTTACTCCTTGGCATTCGGCTATGAACCACCTAGCAATTTGCCTATTATTGAGGGACCTGTTTACATCAAATTAAACGGCAAAAATGGTTTGTGCTACCTTGATTCATATTCAGGACACCATCGCGGCGTTTTAGTATCGTGCCAGTCCTACACCCAAAGTGGAATTAATGAAATGTATGGTCACTTACCCCTAGACCTTTTTGATTAACCTTTTTGATTAACCTTGTGGAGCGGGCATCCTTGCCCGCCTCTAGCATGGAATGGGCAGGGATGCCCATTCCACAAGAGAGATAAAAAATTTGCCAATTGCCCAATATTTATCAGTTATGAGTCTCGTTACATTACAATCAGTCAAAAAAGATTTTGGCATTAAAGAAATCTTAAAAGAAGCTAGTTTTAGCGTTGATGCGAACGATAAAGTTGGTTTAATTGGTACAAATGGTTCGGGAAAATCAACGTTATTAAAAATGATAGCTGGTATCGAGTCAATCGATGCTGGACAAATCATAACTAACTCCGGCGCCAAAGTAATATATTTACCGCAGCAACCCGACGTTGATGAAAGTCGTACTGTTATTGAGCAGGTTTTTGCTGACAGTGGTGAGCAAATGACCTTAGTACGCGAGTATGAAGAAATCTCAGAAAAGTTAGCGCATTATCCAGAAGATAGTCAGTTGATGTCACGTTTATCGAGCGTTATGCAGCGAATGGACACAACAGGCGCCTGGGAATTAGAGACAAATGCTAAAATTATTCTCACCAAGTTAGGTATCACTGACTTTAATGTAAAAGTAGGTACATTGTCTGGAGGTTATCGTAAGCGGATAGCATTAGCAACAGCTTTACTTGCCGAACCCGATTTACTATTGATGGACGAGCCGACTAACCATTTAGATGCACTTTCGGTAGAATGGTTACAAAGTTATTTAAATAGATATCGTGGTGCCTTGTTATTAATTACTCACGATAGATATTTTCTAGATAAAGTTACAAATCGAATTATTGAAATAGACCGAGGTGATATTTATACTTATTCAGGTAATTATTCGTATTACCTAGAAAAAAAAGCTGCTGCTGAAGACTCTTCTGCAAGTACACAACGTAAATTCCAAGGTGTATTACGACGCGAGTTAGAATGGTTAAAGCGTGGACCGAAAGCACGCAGTACGAAACAAAAAGCGCGTATTCAACGTATCGAAGCAATGCGCGAAACCGAATTTAAACAAGGACTTGGCAAAGTCGAAATTTCTACCGTTAGTAGACGCATCGGTAAAAAAGTTATTGAGTTAGAGCATGTTTCTAAAGCATATAACGAGCGAACACTAATCAAAGACTTTACCTACGAATTTAGTCCTGAAGACCGTATTGGTATAATTGGTGGAAACGGCGCCGGCAAATCCACTTTAATGAATATTATTACAGGTAAGGTACAACCTGATTCAGGTAAGGTAGATATTGGCGCCACAATACATATAGGATATTTCGACCAACATTCCGATGACTTACTAGCAGCACTCAACGATTCGCAGCGTGTAATTGACTACATCAAAGAAGAAGGAGAGTTCATCAAAATATCTGATGGAACTCAAATAAGTGCTTCCCAGATGTTAGAACGATTCTTATTCCCAGGCAATCAACAATATGCACCAATAAGCAAACTATCAGGAGGAGAAAAACGGCGCCTATTTTTGCTGCGTATATTAATTAGCGCACCAAACGTATTAATACTAGACGAACCGACAAACGACTTAGACGTACAAACACTAGCAATATTAGAAGAATACCTAGAAGACTTTACAGGAAGTGTAATAGTAGTATCTCACGACCGTTATTTTCTAGACCGCACCGTCGATACAATTTTTGCCCTAGAAGAAGGTGGAAATATTCGTCAATACCCAGGTAACTACTCTGTATACCTCGACTATAAAGCACAAGAGGAAGCACAACAAACATCGCAAGTCAAAGAAAAACCTAAAAGCACCTCAGTAGAAACAAAAGAAGTAAAAACATCGGCGCCAGCAGAAACATCTAAAAAGCGTAGACTATCAACATGGGAAAAACGAGAATTTGACGAACTCGAAGGAAAAATAGCAAAATTGGAAGCCGAAAAAGCCGAAACCGAAAAAGCAATGGGTAACGTACCATCAGGAAACTACACCCAAGTACAAAAATTATACGACCAAGTAGAAGAAATCAAACGCGCAATTGACAAAGCCACAGAACGCTGGATGGAGCTAGCAGAAATCGAATCGTAGGTTGAGTTCCGCTCTTCCACCAAACATTCGCGCAGAAAATACCAGTAAAACAGCCCCAGTAATTCAAATAAATACTGTATACAGATGTATAAAAATTAATTCTCCATATTGTGGAATGGGCATCCTTGCCCGTTCCATTACAAGGGCGGGCAAGGATGCCCACCCCATAAGAAATGAGTGAATATTTTATTACTTGGAAGCCCCTAATTACTCGACTGAAACAGTCTTGCTCCCAGGTTTTGGTAATTTGTCCAAAGTCCAATTAAGTAGTGTGTTTCCAAGTATTTAACAATTTCTCTTGATTCCTACTAATGGTTCATCCATTTGGGTGAATACATTTGCCCTGGTTAGAATTTAATCTAAGTAATAGGGGTGAGAGCTAAGAACACTAGGGATGAGTAAATGTGAAAAGAGATTAATGATTTGTGTTATGAGCAGCTAAATAAGGGATATTCATAATAGGGTTCTTTTATAATAAACCTGTACTCAGGCGCCTTTCGATTCGTTTCCCTAGTTCTTAGTCTCTAAGCTCTTTATATAGTAATGGTTCACAGAGTGAATGAAACTGCAAAAGTGCAAATGTACGCTCGCATTAATGGATTATCGTTACTAGAGAAAATTACAGCTAGTTTGCCTGGGGTAATTTTCACATGTATTCAACGTCCTGATAACTCGAACGTAGTAAACTATATCAGTTCGGGTTGTCAAGAACTATTTGAATTAAAACCAGAAACTGTGCAAGCAAACTTTTTGGTTTTGCTTAATCTCATTCATCCAGAGGATGTTCAGACTTTTACAAAATCATTTTTAGTATCAAGCAATACTCTGTCTCCTTTGCATTGGGAAGGTCGAATTGTTACCGCAAGCAACTTTAATAAGTGGATACAAGTCACTTCTCACCCAAGCAAACAAGCAAACGGGGATATTTATTGGGAAGGTTTGGTTATGGATATTACAACTCGCAAATTAGCGGAGGAAAATTTGCGCGTCAGTGAAGGACGATATAAAGCGATTTTAAATGCTATTCCTGATTTGATTTTTAGAATAAATGCCAATGGTGAGTATATAGACTTTAAAGGAGAAGGGGCAAACATTACCATTCCCCGTGAGCAAATTATTGGTAAAAACCTATGGGATTTATTACCACAGGATGTTGCTAACAGTAGTTATGCTGCAATTCATAAAGCTTTAGCATCAAGAAGCGTACAAACTTGTGAGTACAAATTGCTTACACCGATAGGTTTACGCGATTATGAAGCACGCTTAGTAGTTAGTGGACACGAAGAAATTTTAGCAATTGTTAGGGATATAACCGAACGTAAGCAAGCAGAAACGCACTTACATATGAGTGTATCGCGTAATCGCCTGCTAGCAGAAACCTTGGGAAGAATTCGCAAGTCCCTTCATCTTGATGAAATTTTACAAACGACTGTCACCGAGGTGCGAAAATTTCTTCAAGCTGACCGAGTGTTTATTGCGTTGCATGAAAATAAAAATGGAAATAAAAATGAAAATAACGCACAGTGTAAAGTTTTAGCTGAGTCAGTAAATCCGTGTTATCCAGCGGTATTAGATTGGAAAGACGATAATTCTGATGAGTGTTTATTTAACGAGTTAAAAACTTCATTATTAATAAATAACGTTCGCGTTGTCGAAGATATTACAAAAATCGAAGCATCTGCGAGTTTGAAAGCATTATATCAGGCATTTCATACCCAGGCAACTTTGGCTGTGCCAGTTATTCTGGGAGATGAATTATTTGGGGTATTAATTGCAAATCAATGTTCCAGTCCTCGTTATTGGCAACCAGTAGAAATCGATTTACTTCAGCAAATATCTGAACAGTTAGCAATTGCTATCCAACAAGCCAAACTTTATCAAGAACTTGCACAGCTTAACTATAACCTAGAAGGGCAAGTTGAGGAGAGAACTGTTCAATTACAGCAAAAAGTACAGGAAATTCAAGAGCTAAGTCGTATCAAAGATGTTGTATTAGATACAGTGTCTCATGATTTACGTACTTCTGTAATGGGCAACTTAATGGTACTTAATAACTTGCTTTCTTCAGATAGAGAAATTCCTAATTCTATAATTGAACGCATGATTCAAGGTAATGAACGACAGCTAGGAATGATTAATTCTTTATTGGAAATCAATTCTAGTGATGCAAAAGATATGATAATGCATCAAGAGATAGTAAATTTTACTACATTGATTGAAGCAATACTTCAAGACTCTACGTCATTACTGACTCGTTATCAAGCACAATTAAGTACACACTTAAAAAACTTAGACCGTAAAAATGCTATTTTTGTTAAAGCTGACCAAGAATTATTACGTAAAGTATTTGTATCTTTATTAACTTATAGCTGCCAAAATAATCCACCCGGACTAAATTTTAGTATAAAAGCTAAGATGGATGGAGATAAAATTCGATGCATAATTCAAGACTCGGGGGTGGGGATGAATAAATCGGAATGCGATAGCTTTTTTGATTTACACGTGCGTGACCCCCAAAACCGTTTATCAACGAGTCTGTGTTTGAAACTATATATGTGTCGGCAAATTATTAAAGCACACGGTGGTGATATTGGTGTAAATTCTAATCGCAAGCAAGGATTAACTTATTGGTTCACATTACCTATTGAACATAATGGTTGACGTACTTAGAACCGTACAACGGAGATGGAGACAAGCTGTTTCTACATACATTCTACCCAAAACCGATATTTTAACTGTTAAATATGAAACTTGGCGCCGTCACTTTTTGTGGCAGCGTCTACAGTTATGGTTATGGTTAGCACTTTTTTGTGTTCTAAGTTTTGTGATTCGTGACATTTACAACTTCTTTTTTCCTTTAAAAGAACTTGCTAATCTTCCACAACAATTAATGCGTCATGCATTGCTTGTAGACGGCGCCATGTTATCAAGTATCAGTATATCATTACTAGTACATCGAACCTCATTTGGGCGCCGTCATCCAGGAGCATTATTTCTGGCATCATCTTGGTCAATAAGTCTTGGGCAACAAATATTTAGTACTCTCAAAGGGTTTGCAATACCTGATATTGTCACTTGGTCACTGCTGTTTCTGGGTCAAGCAGCATTTATGCCAGTACGCTGGAGACTGCATCTTGTTTCCCAAGTCGTATTATTAATTTATTACTTCGGTGTAAATTTGAGTCTCGGTTTCAAACTTCCAAAACCAGCACTAGGTCAAGAGTCTATATATAGTGTGACGCTACTTTTATATATATTTTGGTTCTGTGCTATATGTAACTTTAGCGTTTATTTATACGACAGACTACAATCGCGTGAATTTAACGCACGTAAACAGCTTGAGAAAACCAATAATAAACTAAAAATAGCCGAAAATAAATACCGCAGTATCTTTGAGAACGCAGTCGAGGGTATTTTCCAAAGTACAGTTGATGGACGCTACATCACCGTCAACCCTGCACTTGCCCAAATTTTAGGCTTTTCAACCCCCGAACAAGTTATTGATTATTATACCGATATTGGTAAACAGCTTTACGTAAACCCAAATCGACGTACAGAATTTATTCATTTAGTAGAGAAGCATGGTAACGTCTCTGAGTTTGAATCTCAAATTTACCGACATCATAATTCTTCAAATAACATTGTTTGGATTTCCGAAAAAGCATATGCCGTTCGCGACTCCCTAGGTAATATACTATATTACGAAGGAATTATAGAAGATATAACCAAACGCAAACGCGCAGAAGAAGCACTCCAAGAACAATTTGACTTTTTACAAGTTCTTATCGACACAATTCCGGCGCCTGTATATTATCAAAATGCAATCGGACTATATGTAGGATGCAACAAATCTTTTGAAACATCAATAGGTTTAAGTCGAGCAAGCATTATTGGTAAAAAAGTGTATGAAATTGCACCCAAAGAACTCGCAGAAGAATATTATCAAGCAGATATTAAGCTACTATCCAAGCGTGGAGTCCAAACTTATGAAAGTTCGATAATCTATGCTGATAACAAAAAGCACAGTGTAATATTTTACAAAGCAACATATGATAAAGCAGATGGCGCCTTGGGTGGTATAGTAGGAGTAATATTAGATATTAGTGAGAGAAAACGCACAGAAGAAGCACTACGAGTATTCATTCACGCAGTTTCCCACGACTTACGCAACCCAGTATTAGGAACTTTGATGGTACTGAGAAATTTACTAGGGGATAAACAAGAATCATCGTCGGTTACAGTTCCTCGTGCAATAATTGAAAGAATGCAGCAAAGTAATGAACGTCAGTTGAACTTAATCAACTCATTAATGGAAGCACATATAAGTGAAGTCCAAGGTATAGCAATACAATTACAACCTATACATTTAAACAAAGTCGTAGAAGATGCAGTTGCCGACTTACAACCAATGCTTACAGAAAATGAAGCAACGCTTATCAACTTAATTCAATCTGACTTACCCCAAGTTAACTCAGATGCAACACAACTATGGCGAGTCTTCTCTAATATAATCGCCAACGCCGTCAAACATAACCCTCCCGGTTTGAATATAATACTCAACGCCACTATTAAAGACAACAATAATAAAATATTTTGCACAGTTTCCGATAACGGAGTTGGGTTAACGCAACAGCAAAGCGAACATCTATTTGACCTATATTTTCGCGGTACCAACGTGCGTAACTCACTTTCATTAGGACTAGGATTATACTTGTGTAAACAAATTATTGAAGCACATGGTGGTGAAATAGGTGTTAATAGTACTCCAAATGCAGGCGCCACTTTTTGGTTCACATTACCAGTATTTGACTCTCCCCTGGCTAAAGCCGAGGGGATTCACTAAGAAGTTCTGCCGTATTTCTTAGTTATCCGATTGTCGGGCGAGTGATACACAGTTGTGTCAAAAAGACTCAATTGCATTCCACTCACCCCAAAGGCATGGTTCCTGGACACAACTCCATCGGTTGTTCTCTTCACAGGCGTGACTTTCCCGCAGTCCGCAGGTAGGGTTTTCTTACAAACTTTGGCGGGACGGAGACCGACACCCTGCGGGTTCGCCAGTTTGCCACGCACGGAAACCGAGACGTGGCAACTGGACTCACCGCCAAGTTTGCGCTTTTTTACTTTTTTGGGGAAAACCAATCCCGATTTTAAAGCAATTGTTCTGCTCGCTTTCGTGTCAGCATGGTCGGTATGACCGCAATTAGTACACAAAAACTTCTCACCTTCACGGTTTGCTTTATCGATGTGTCCGCACGCTGGACATTCCTGGCTGGTGTGTTTGGGATTTACAGCAATTACATGCTTTCCTGCTTTTAGTGCAAGCCAAGCAATCTTATTAAAAATATCTCCCCAACCACAGTCTAAAATTGATTTATTTAATCCAGATTTTGCAGAAGCACCATTCTTTTTGTAACCACCTTTTCCATCATATTTAGGCTCGGCACGTTTGACCATGTTTTTGATTTTAAGGTCTTCGCGTACCACAACATCCGCAGTTTTTACTATATCATTAGCAACTTTCCAGTTACGTCCATTTCTATTAGCCGCAATTTTGTGCTTAGTTCTGGATAGCTTGATTACAGCTTTTTTTCTATTTTTTGAACCTGTGACTTTACGGGCAATACTGCGTTGACGCATTGAAGTTCGCCGTGCTGTCTTCTTATTTGTTGCAGGTCTTGTATTCTTAGCAAAGCTACCATCTGAAAATGCAACTAGCTTATTAATTCCTACGTCAATTCCTACCACTGACTTAACTTTTTCAAATGGAATTGCGATATGGATTAAATCAGGAATCTCAACAATGATGGAAATAAACCAGTATGTTGCCTCTCTTGATACTGTGACGCTTCTAATATCTGTAACTGAACCAAATTCTTTTTTACGGCTATTATGAAACTTGACGTTTCCAATACCAGGAAGGTAGACTGTAGCGTAGTTTTTATTAGTTAGCCCAATTTTGGCTTGACCTGGCTTATATTCAAACGAATCAAGTCGGGTTATATAGCTTGGGTAGCCACGTCCATGTTTAAAGAAATTTGTGTAAGAGTCGTCTAATCTTTCTAAATTACCTTGCAATACAGCAGAATATATTTCTCCAAAGTATGGTGACTTACCACGTAACTCAGTAGTTACTTTTTTCTGTATACCGCTTGCGTCATCCCATTTTACAATACTAGGTTTGATTAACTTCCCTGTCTTAGTGTCAAACTTTTCTTTAGTCTTTTTGAATGCAACAGATAGTTTTTCTGGCACCACACCATGCTTAAGAACTGGACATGTTAAAGGACAACATGCACCATATTCTATCCGTAATTCTATATCACAATAACTACCAAATGCGTAGACTATTTCTGCCTCCACATCCTGATTATTTGTACTATATCCTATCTCTCTCTCACGTAGTGCATAGTTACGATGTTTTCTAAGCGTAACTAACCAACGCTCCATTGTTTCAACGTGCCCAATATTAGGTTTTAACTTAAAATTCCATCTTACCTGCACTACTAATCACCTCCTTGCTTATTGATAGTTGATGTCAGTGAGGCGTAAACGCCTTCAAACACATGAGCATCCCTGAGAGCGAAGGGTCAGGGTTTTCAGGGTGTTTTCTTATAATTAGCAACACTGGCAACGGATGTAACGGATGTAACGGATGAAATATGTCATGAGTCGGGTACGAAGCATCTTAAACATTTGAATTGAATTGCGTCATGAGTCGGGTAGGTAAACGTAGTTTTCCCACAGGGTAGTATCTTCATGTATATGCTACGTGTCATTACAATAAGTATCGCAACTAAAAATTAGTAAATATATTTTTTATAGTACTATAGTGCAGTAATACGGTGAGAGTATGGCATCTATCAGCAATAATAGCTAGACGAGGCGCCCTTATCTATATGAATCATATCATGTCCGGGTAAATAACCATAATAAAACCATCGTAGAGACGCGAGGAACATCGCGTCTCTACATTGTCGGGAATTATGGGCAAGCAACCGGACATGATATCATTGGGTTAAAATATAATATGCATCTAATGAGCATTCGTTATTTACATACTGATGCAGCGATATATCCAGATGTAGCTAAACAAATAGAAGTTTGGTATCAGGTTGTTAAAGATGCATCATGGCAAAGTTTACAAGATGTAAGAGAAATTTATCCACGACTCTGATGCTGTGGGAAATTTTACAGTATTCAATATAAAAGGTAATGCATATAGGTTAATTGTTGATATTAACTATGATACTCAAACAATCTACTATAAATACTTTTTAACTCATGCTGAGTACGATAAAGAAAGATGGAAAAAAACCCTTATTTTTAATGAATAGCTAATTTAAAGAAGTTTTCAAGGGTCAGATAAGTAAATATATATAAACATTTTAAAAGCCAAGTACTATACTAGTAATAAATGAGGCGCCTCAGAACGGCGAAAGGGCAAATATAATGTCTCTAGCTTTTGATAGAAATGCTTACGGTGAACTACTTGCTGAATATCAACCTCAAGTTATCACATCAGAATCGGAGTATGAGAGTATGCTAGCTGATGCGGAAAAACTTATAGGTAATAACAACCGTTCACCAGAGCAAACTGCTTTATTAAAAATTTTGGTGAGATTAATAGAGGAATATGAAAGCAAAAATTATCCAATGATTAAAGCATCTCCTCATGCAATTATTCAACATTTACTGGAAGCACGAGAACTTGAGCAAACGGGCTTAGTAGGAATTATTGGTTCATTAGATGATGTATCAGAGTTAATTAACGATAAACAAGCAATTACCAAAGAGCAAGCAAAAGCATTAGGAGAATTTTTTCACGTATCTGCGGAATTATTTATGTAGAGAAGTTCCTTACGTTCATATTAATCAGCATTGGCAGCATCAAAAACTTGCTGTGCGGTAATATTAAGGTCAGGAAAAGATGGGGAAATTATGCGGTCATTGCCTTGAAACCGCCTAACTTGATATTCTTCGTCTATTAATTGATACACTGAGAACGTGGCTTGTTTGGGATTTCCTGTAAACTTTTTGGCGCCTAATCCCAGATAGTCAGCAATCCAATATTCAGGAATTCCCATCGCTTCATATTTTCCCTGCTTCATGTAGTAATCATCATCCCAGTTAGTTGATACAACTTCTACAATTAATGGAATTGATGCACCATATATTACAGTTGATGTTTTTCGCCATAGTGGTTCATTTACCAGATTTTTTTCGTTTATTACTAATACATCTGGCTCATAACCTGATTGATTTTCAGTTGGTTTTACCAATACTTTTCTAGGTATAAAATATGGAAGATTAAGAAAGTCGAACGCGACAGTTACTTTACGAGCTAAAAATCCTGTAACCAGTTCATGTCCACCTAACGGTTGTGCCTTTTCAACAATTACTCCATCATGTAGTTCATAACGTCCGTTTTCTGGGCGCCAAGCAGCAAATTCTTCAAAGGTTACTTGTTTGGTTTGAGAAGAGGCAGCATCTGATGGAATCTGAACCATAATCTGTTGTTTGTTTATCATGATGCCATTTTCTTATGCTTTTATTCAATTATCATAACTCTGCTTAATATAGCTATCGGTTATCTGTATATATTAAGAACGGCTATCTTCATAACCTATTCTACAAGTATTGTTAAGATATATAAAGATATGGTACATACTCGCTTGTTGCGGAACTTAGGCGCCGCTGGGATATTGAACTGGTAGCATTGGAGAAGAAACTTTAGCATATAATATTAGAGGCTATAAACCACTATTCATGCTTCAATAGTAATTCTAAAAACTCTTGGACAGTTAAAATTTTAATTCCTCGGAACGGGTTTAACACTAATAAATCTTCATCACCAGTAATAATACACTCTACTTCACCAGCTACAGCCAATTCTAAATATTTATTGTCTTTCGGGTCTCGACATTCATTAATTTGTTCATTGACTTCAATAAAGATAATGCAATTTGTATCAATTCCTCTATAAATATTTGCCGCTGAGGTAGCGTAATATACTTATCAAATTTTGGTCGCAGTAAAACCTCCTCTGCCTCTATAAAAGTATCATTAGACATCAAAATAACGCCTATTTTTTGCGCTTCGTCAAATACTTGACGAGGTTTGCTTTTGGCAGACAGCATAGCGCTAACCAAAACATTCGTGTCTAGTACAAACTTACGGATACTATTCATCTTTCAATAGAGACTCTAAAATTTCTGGTGTTAAACCTCGTCGTTCGGCCTCAGCGCTAATTTCGTCCATAGTTTGCTGGATTTTTGCAACAGCTTCCTCTCTTGTCCTGGTTGATGATTTTAATATAATCGCAATCTTGGTGTCAATTTGCTGACGCTCTTCTGGGGTTGCATTAAGATAGATCGACGCTGCATCTGACGGGACTTGGACGGTAATCTCTTGCTTATTAAGCATAGCGGTACTTCCTCAAACTTCTACTTAATTATCATAGCTTTGTTTAATATAGCTATCGGTTATCTGTATATATTAATAACGGCTATCTTCATAACCTATTCTACAAGTATTGTTAAGATATATAAAGATATGGTACATACTCGCTTGTTGCGGAACTCAGGCGCCGCTTGGACACACGCACTGGTAGCATTGGAGAGGGAACGTATGACAGCTTCTAAGAATCAAGAACAATACGAAATTGTAAAGACAGATGGGGAATGGCAAAGTATATTGACACCAGAACAGTACCGTGTGTTGAGAAAACACGGTACTGAAAGGGCTGGAACTAGTCCACTTGACAAAGAGTACGGGGAAGGTACTTACTATTGTGCCGGATGTGGGCAGGCTTTGTTCACGTCTGATACAAAGTTTAACAGCGGTACCGGATGGCCTAGTTTCTTTAAGCCAATAGAAGGTGCTATTGCGACTACTGTCGATAAGTCGTTATTTATGACGCGCGTTGAAGTACATTGCAGTCGTTGCGGTGGACATTTAGGACATGTGTTTGGTGATGGTCCCAAACCTACTGGTCAACGCTATTGTATGAATGGTGTCTCATTAAAGTTTGAACCAGCTACAAAAGCCTAATTAACAAACAAACCCGACTTATCTAACGAGTCGGGTTTTTGGTTCAATTAAAATGTGAACCGTGGTTCACAGAAGAACTTTAATCCGTAAATATTTATTTATGAATGTAACTGAAGTTACATATTACGGGGGTTTGGCGCCGTTGTTTTATGTTGTTAGGGTAAATTATATATAAGTGTTCCATTGCTCAAATAAAGATGTGTGTTAATTTCGGGCGAGAAATCTGTGGTAATCTTGAAACTGCAGAAACAAGGGAATGGCTAGTTACTAATGGTATTGGTGGTTATGCTTCGGGAACGGTAGCAGGTTTGTTAACTCGTCGTTATCACGGGTTACTAGTTGCAGCACTCAAACCTCCACTCGGTCGAACTTTGTTGCTTACGAAGCTTGATGAGACTGCTGTATATGATGACCATACTTACCCGTTACACGCAAACCGTTGGGTTTCGGGTATTGTAAGTCCACAGGGTTTTCGTCATATTGAGCGTTTTAGTCTTGAAGGTACTATTCCAACGTGGCAGTATGCTTGTGCTGATGCGCTGTTAGAAAAGCGTATTTGGATGCAGCAAGGAGAAAACACTACATATATTCAATACCATTTACGTCGCGCGACTCAACCATTGAAATTAACTTTCAAAGCGATGGTTAATTATCGCGATTATCATAGTGATACGCAAGGTAATGGTTGGCAAATGACAGTTGAGGAAATATCAGGGGGAGTGCGTGTACTAGCATATCCTGATGCGGCGCCGCTTTATTTGTTAACCGACCGTGGTAATGTATCACCAGTTCATAATTGGTATTATGGTTTTGATTATTCTGTGGAACGTTATCGAGGATTGAATGATTTTGAAGACCATCTTCATGCGGCAACGTTTCAAGTTACTCTAGAAAAAGGCGAATCAATCACATTTGTTGCTAGTACAGAAGATTTAAAGCAATACAATGGTGAAGCTGCTTTAAAGTTACGGCGCCAAAACGAGAATAAATTACTAGGACTATGGAAAAATCATAACTCTGCTTTATTTAAAGACTCTCCAGCTTGGATAAAACAATTAGTACTTGCAGCAGATCAATTTCTAGTCGAACGTCCGGCGCCTGATGAACCGTATGGTAAAAGTATAATTGCGGGTTATCCTTGGTTTGGCGATTGGGGACGCGATACCATGATAAGTCTACCAGGACTCACGCTCGCTACAGGAAAACCAGAAATTGCCCGTTTAATTTTACGTACTTTTGCTAAATATATAGATAAAGGAATGTTACCTAACCGCTTTCCTGATGCGGGTGAAGTACCTGAATATAATACTGTTGATGCGACGTTATGGTATTTTGACGCATTGCGCGCGTATCATAAAGATACCGAAGATGACGGTTTAATAGAAGAACTTTTTGGCGCCCTTGCAGATATTATCGACTGGCATTGTCGCGGAACTCGATATAATATTCATCTTGATGCTGCGGATGGGTTATTGTATGCAGGTGAAGAAGGGACACAGTTAACATGGATGGATGCGAAAGTTAATAACGAGGTAATTACACCACGTATTGGTAAGCCAATTGAAATAAACGCACTGTGGTACAATGCTTTACGAACAATGGCTTTGTTTGCACGTCGTATAAATAAGCCACACCAAGAATATACTGCAATGGCAGACCGTACTCAATTACGATTTGCACGCTTTTGGAATTCTGAAAAAAACTATTGTTATGATGTTTTGGACACACCCAACGGTGATGATATAACACTACGTCCAAACCAACTTTTCGCTGTTTCCTTACCTGAACCTTTACTATCACAACCCCAACAACGTTCTATTGTAGATATTTGTGGGCGCCAATTACTAACTTCTTACGGTTTACGTTCCTTAAATCCCGATGATACTCATTATCATGGTAATTATGGAGGTAATCAGTATCAACGAGATAATGCATATCACCAAGGTACAACTTGGGGATGGTTGTTAGGTACATTTATATCAGCACACTTGCGCGTGTATGGAAACCGTGCAGCTGCTCGCGAATTTCTAGAACCAATGGCAAATCATGTTTGTAATCATGGTATTGGTAGTTTAAGCGAAATCTTTGACGGTGAGGCGCCTTTTACTCCTCGTGGATGTATTGCCCAAGCTTGGACAGTTGCAGAAGTTCTACGACTATGGCTAGCAACTCATAACCCCTAACTCAGCACTCAGCACTAGATATAATACATTGTATTTTCTTGTCGTAAGGTATCTCGCTGTTGACATAAATCTTGTATTGTGTATTGCTGGAAAAAAGCTTTTATCGTTTCGTCTGCTTGTAACCATATTTCATTGATTACCATTTTTTCTGGAGCTAAATTCGCAGATTCTCCTTCAGTTGGTTTTCTTTCACCGTCTATAACTGCGATTACTTCTTGTACATATATCTGTCTGGGTTCTTTGACTAATATATAACCCCCTTTGGCGCCACGCACGCTTTTGACAATCCCCTCACGACGCAAAGTTGAAAGAATTTGCTCTAAATATCGCTCTGGTAAAGAGTGACGAGCAGCTATTTCACTAATTTTTAAAGATTTTTCGATACTATAGCAGTCTGCTAGCTCTATTAATGCTAGTAATGCGTACTCAACTCTAGAAGATAATTCCACAAAAGTCTGTCTGTTAGGTGTTCCATATTAATATAATACGGTTATCCGATAAAGATTAAGTGTCTTACACCCATTATCCTTAAAAAAATGTGTTACATCTCACTTAAAAATAAATCATCTGTAAATTGATAGACTTACAGTATTTTGAGGTAAAATTGATGATAATCGTTTAACGGCATCCTGAATATGAAATCTTTAACAAAGCAGAACCCGGTGTCACTACGCCCACGACAATTCGAGAAACGAACTTTTTTACCGCAAGAAGCAGATTTTTTATGGAAATTAGAAAGCGGTGTTGTACGAACTGTGACATGGTTGGAAGATGGTACAATTGTGACTTTAGGTATTTGGGGTAAAGGAGATACAGTTGGTCATGCATTTTCTGCGAATGAACCATATCAAATTGAATGCATAACAAAAGTTGAAGCAGTAGCTATTCCCATAGAAAACTGGCAACCATTTGTGGATGTATTATACGAAAATCTTCAACAAGCTAAAGAGCTAATGATAATTCGCAGCTACAAGACGGTAGAGATGATGGTAATAAAATTACTAATATGGTTGTCTCAAAAATTTGGTCGTGAAGTAGAAACAGGAAGATTAATTGATTTACGTTTGACACATCAAGATATAGCAGAAATTCTTGGCACAACTCGTGTCACCGTAACGCGCGTTATGACACAATTAGAAGAGCAAAATTGCATTCAGCGTTTACCCTTACATCTCACAATAGTACAAGTACAAGATATGTGGCACTATGAAATATAATCAATTAATCAAATCTTCACTATCCGACTCAGGACTTGCATCAACAAGCTCATATAAACCTAATTGCTCTAAATACTTTAAACTCGAATAAACTTGCTGTAACTCTGCCCATATTTCCAATTCAAACAACCCATCATTATAAATATCATCAGCTAAAAGCGCGCTCACAATATTAACTGTCAAGCAAAAATTAGAAACTAACTCTGATATAATTGGCTTATACTGATATCTTTTTAGCTGGTATGTTTTTAGAATACCTAACTTTAATTTTAGTCTAATTGTATTATGATTTGCTATTTTTGTTGATTGAGTAGATTTACTATTATATATATATTCATGCCAATATTAAACCAACCATCGCTATAGGTGCCACTTCTTAAAGACGCAGCAGTAATATTAACTGTTAAACCATAACGTGATGTTAATCTAGATATTACATGTTGTTTATGGTACTTTGCTGGTAATATTATTTGGGTTTGAATTGGTGCTTCCATAATGAACCACCAAGAAGACACAGTAGATAATAATGGTAAGGTGGGCATTGCCCACCCTACTGCGCTCAGAATGACAATGTAGATTTTTACCAATCAGCTAATTGATTATCGTCCCAAATTTCTAAATTTAAACTGCGAAGGTAAGAAAGACCGTTATCTATTTGCTCATTGGTTCCTTGCAATTCTAAATCGAACCAACCATCACCAACTGCATTTCCTCCGAGAATAGCTGCTCTGATATTAACAACTAAACCATTATCAGAAACTAATTTAGAAATGACAGGTTCTTGATGGTAGTCTCTGGGAATTCTAACACGAATTCGTTTCGGTGCCTGAACACTGAGAGTATTATTAGAATCAATTGCCATTTTGATTACTCCTACTCGACTTCTTTAATGGTAGTTTTCTTTTCGAGAATATCCTTCAACACTAAAGTCACTAACGCTAATAGCCCTAAAATTACTGCTGCTGAATATGCTGCCTCGGTTTGATACTGTTTATAAGCTTCTTCTACAAATAAAGGTAAGCTTTGAGTTTTACCCGCGACGTTTCCCGACACAACCGAGACAGCGCCAAATTCACCCATTGCCCTTGCATTTGTTAATAGTAAACCATATAATAAACCCCAACGTACATTTGGTAAGGTAACACGCCAAAATATTTGCCAATCTTTGGCGCCTAATGTTCTGGCAGCTTCTTCTTGGTCGTGTCCTAATTCTTCTAAAACTGGTATAACTTCGCGCGCGACAAATGGCATACTTATAAACGCCGTTGCTATTACCATCCCCGGGAACGCAAAGACTATTCTAAAATTATGGTCTATAAGCCACTGACCAAACCATCCATTACGCCCATAAAGCAGTACAATCATTAATCCTGCTACGACTGGCGAAATCGAAAATGGTAGGTCAATAATACTGAGTATAAAAGCACGACCTGGGAAGTTATTGTTACGAGTCAAAGCCCAAGCTGCACATAATCCAAATACAGTATTTATTGGTACAGAGACTAATGCTAGTAATAGAGTTAACCAAGCAGCATGAATAAAATCTGGTTCGGTAAGGTTCGACAGAAACGGTCCAATACCTTTTCTAAAAGCAAAGAAAAACACATTAGCTGCAGGAATATACAATACTAATCCTAAATATAGTAAAGTTATTCCTATTAATATTTTAGGTGCCAAACCACCTTTTCTTTGAGACAAATTACTTCTGGTCATAGCGTCTTCCCCAAGCTTGTAAAAGATTAATTCCGATGAGTAATACCAACGAAATAACTAGCAGCACCACGCCAATAACCGTTGCACCTGCATAATCATACTGTTCGAGCCTTTGAAAAATAAGTACTGGTGCAATTAAATCTCTAAAAGGTGTGTTAGAAGCAATAATAACTGTTGAGCCAAACTCACCTACCGCACGCGCAAAACCTAAAGCAACTCCAGTTAAAATAGCTGGAAACAAAGGAGGTAAAATAACTCGCCAAAAAGTTTCAAACTCACTGGCGCCTAGTGACCAAGCTGCTTGTTCAACCTCACTCTCCATTTCTTGCAGCACTGGTTGCACTGTTCGCACAACAAACGGTAGGGATATTAATGTCATTGCCACTCCTACCCCTAAACGGGTAAAAGATATCCTAATACCAAATGGTGCAAATAGTGAACCAATCCAACCATTCTGACTATATACTGTTGACAGCGTTAAACCTGCTACAGCAGTTGGTAACGCAAACGGTATATCTACTGAAGCATCAACTATTCTTTTTAACGGGAAATCATAGCGAACTAATACCCAAGCAACTAGAGTTCCAAATACTCCATTTACTAATGCACTCAGAAAAGATGTAGTAAAAGTTACATCATAAGCAGATAATGCGATTGGACTTGTTGCGATTTTCCAGAACTCAGAAGGAGGTACCGTAGCTGCTTTAAAAAACATAGCTACTATTGGCACAAATAACATCAATGTTAGATATACTGCCGTTACTACCCAAGTTACATGAATTTTGGGTAACTGCGATAGCAACCCTTTCCCATTGGGTGCTTTCCTAGGATTGGCCTGACGATACGAAGAAGGTGGAGATGATATAGCCATAGAATTTAAGTGATGAGTGATGAGTGATGAGTGCTGAGTACTGAGTAGTGAGTGCTGAGTGATGAGTGATAAGTTGCGCTAACGATTTATTTGTAAGGTTACTATTCCTAACTCATAACTTCTAACATCAAACTCAGCACTCAGCACTCAGCACTTTTAACTCTTATCTTGCTTTTGAGCGCATTTGGTCGAAAATGGCGCCGTCTTCAAAGAATTTTTTCTGAACTTCGTTCCATCCACCAAAGTTTTCTACTGTACTCAAGGTTTGTACGCTGGGAAATTTAGCTTTAACTTCTTTGGTTTGTGCGACTGTTTCATCAGTTGGACGGAAACCAACTTTGGCAAATTCTTGCTGTGCTTCTGGTGTAAATAGATATTTGGTAAACGCTTCTACAACCTCGCGGTTCCCGTGTTTGTCAACGTTTTTGTCTACTACTGCTATAGGGTTATCGATGGATATATTTACATCCGGAATAATGTAGTTAACTTGTTCTCCTTTTTGTTTTGCAAGAATAACTTCGTTTTCGTAGTTAATGAGAGCATCACCTTGCTGTTGTTTAAAAAATGCGTCACTTGCTTCACGAGCATCTCTAGTTAATATTGGTACATTCTTTGTATAAACTGTAGTTACAAAGTCTAGAGCTTTTTTCTCGTCTCCACCTGTTTTAATTACAGAATTCCACAGTGCTAAGAAATTCCAGCGCGCGACTCCTGATGTTTTGGGGTCTGCGGTAATCACTTTTACTCCGTCTCTAGCTAAATCTGCCCATGTCTTAATATTTTTAGGATTACCAGGACGAGTAACCAATGCTCCTACTGATTTGGAAACAATACCGTTATTAGGAAATTCTTTCTCCCATCCAGGTTGTATTAACCCAGCTTTTTCGATTCTTTGCGTATCCAGTGCCAGTGCTAAATGAACTATATCAGCTTCAAGCCCATCTATTACAGCCCGCGTTTGTGAACCTGAGCCACCATAGCTTGTTCTAAAGTTAACGTTCTGATTTTTTTCTTGCTTCCACTTTTCTACAAATTTCGGAATAATTGCTTCGTGAGCAGCTTTAGTCACAGCAAACGATACCAATGTAACGTCTACATCTTTGCTATTTGCTGCTACTGGACTTGTACCACCAGCAGGCGCCGAGGCTTCACTACCTCCACCCCCAGCACAAGCGGCAACTGTCAAGCTCAAAAATGCCCCTACCAAAAATAATGATAAAAACCCTTTGACTGAGCTTACCTTAAACCTAAATGGGACTTGTTTTAATACGTTCTGCCAAGCTGAGTAAAAGCGGCGCCATAAGTTCATCAAAGTTTACTCCTTAATCTACTATTTTCTGATAGGGTATTTGTAATATATGTCTATGGTCATAGATTACACATAACAGGATAAAAACGCAATAGGAAATCTACACATAGTTTATCGAATAAATGTGGATTTGATAATAAAGCCTATTCCACAAGGGTTTTGTCGGCGCCGGAATCTGTAAAAATCACAAATACCTCAACAAAGCAACAATCTATTCTCCCAAAAGTTAGTCCCCTTTTAACATCAATGCCTGGGAGAATTTTCAACAAATGGCAACCAAGCGTTTGCAGTGCAAAAATATGAAGCTTGATACAATTTCAGATAAAACAAAAAAAGCCAGCTCCGACAAAGTGCGGGAACATCTAGCAAACGAACGTACATACTTAGCATGGATGCGAAGTGCAATATCATTAATCGGATTTGGTGTTGTAATAGTGCGTTTACGAGTCTTGCGTCCTCCCCTCACACCACAACCACCTGGCAACGCTTGGAAGCTAGGTTTAGCATTCTCAGTAGTCGGTTTGCTAACAGTATTGCTTTCAACTCAGCATTATCTCGCAATTCGTAATGATATAGACGCAGATACTTATGAACCTGGCAGCAGATGGGTAATTCTTTCTAGCATGACAATTTTGCTTTTAGGACTAGGAGTTATTTATTACTTCTTTACTCTCCCCGTGGAAAACCTGAATACTTTTGTCGTTGAATAATCACATAACATCCCGTAGAGACGTTACATGTAACGTCTCTACAAAAAATATTTAGATACACAAATATAAATATTATTGATAATAAACTTCAGAAAAGTTGATAATATAATCTATTGGTTTAACTTTCCTTAACTATGTTATATAACCATAACATTGTAATGAGTAGCTTGACTTAAGGCGGTTACACTAAGTTAAGTAAGCTGCTATTTTTTTGACTTAGATAAAACAAATCTGTTTACTTGCGTTTATTGTAGTTACAGTCAATACATATGTTACAAATAAAAAGCTCGCTACATTAACTTGTAACAAAAAAATCCCCAGTCACCGCATGAGGCAACTAGGATTTACAGTAACAGCAAAATTAAGCCCTTGACCTGAATAGCTGACAAATCATAAAAATGAAAAGAGTCACTTCCTAGCATTTTCTAATCAGGAAGCATTTACCCATGATGATGCTAAAAACCGAATCAATGACCGCCGAAATCAAAACTTGCTTAGATGCCATTACAGAATGTCAAAAAGCTTGTATCGAAAGCATGGCTTATTGCATGTCTAAAGGTGGTAAGTATATAGATGTGAGTGTGATGAGTACAATGCGCGATTGTGCCGAAATGTGCATGATGTGCGCGACTATGATGAGGGGTAGTTCAGAATTTGTTCAACGTACTTGTATGCTGTGCTACCAAACATGTGAAAAGTGTATAGCAGCTTGTGAAAATTGGAGCGATGATAAAAAAATAATGGATTGTATAATCGCTTGCCGCAAGTGTGCCCAATACTGTAAAGTTATCAGCACAGTATCCCCAAATTAAATCAATCCACAATTATTTTATCATCTTGTGGAACAGGCATCCCTGCCTGTTCCAAAATTGTGCTGTTTACATAAATATCAACTAAATTTATTAACTTAATTATAAAAAGTGTTTGATTTGGTAAATAAAATCTATTAAATTAGATTTATTCGGTTTTTAGCATCCCATATTTTAATCCCCCCTAGCCCCCCTTAATAAGGGGGGAACAAGAGAAAACAAAACAATTATCTTAGCGCATAATAACAACAAATCTTAGCGCATAATAACAACAAATCTTAGCCCCCCTTATTAAGGGGGGTTGGGGGGATCAAACACCAACAGTCTCAGCTTTCACCTTATCCAGCGCAACAAATTCTACATCTGGTAAATCTTTAAACAACACAGTACTAAGATAACGCTCACCAAAGCTAGGTTGTACTAGTACAATCAAACGTCCTGCGTTTTCTTTACGTTTACCAACTTGAATAGCTGCATATAGTGCGGCGCCTGCGGAAATACCCGATAACAAACCTTCTTCTGAAGCTAAACGACGACTCAAGTTAATCGCGTCTTCGTCTTTAACTTGAATAACTTCGTCAATTAATTCTAAACGTAACACTGGAGGAATAAATCCGGCACCTATTCCTTGAATTTTATGCGCTCCTGGTTTACCACCAGATAAAACAGGACTACTATCTGGTTCAACGGCAATTACTTGAAAATCAGGTTTTTTAGCTTTGATTATTTCTGCTACACCTGTAATTGTTCCACCTGTGCCAACTCCAGCAATTAAAATATCTATCTTGCCATCTGTATCTTCCCAAAGTTCTTCGGCAGTAGTTTCACGATGAACTTTTGGGTTGGCAGGGTTTGCAAACTGTTGCAGCATAAAGGTATTTGGTACAATACGAACTATTTCCTCTGCTCTACGAATAGCACCCTTCATTCCCTCACTTCCTGGAGTTAGTTCCAACTGGGCGCCATATGCTTTAAGCATTGCCCGTCTTTCTAAACTCATTGTTTCAGGCATTGTCAAAATTAACTTATACCCTTTAGCAGCAGCTACCATCGCTAGAGCAATACCCGTATTACCTGAAGTCGGTTCGACTAAAATTGTTTTTCCTGGTTGAATTTGTAAGAGCTTTTCAGCTTGTTCAACCATACTTACACCAATACGGTCTTTTACCGAAGCTGCTGGATTCATTCCTTCGAGCTTAACTACTATATCAGCAAGGCACCCTTCTGCTTGTGGAATGCGATTTAATCGCACTAAAGGTGTTTTCCCAATTAATTCTGTGACGTTGTTAGCAATTCGCATACCGTTATTAAATAGTAGACTTACTTACCTGATATCTATCATATTACGGTATACCTATAGATATTGTTGGGTTTGTTTAAATAATTTAGTAAACGAGTTTCCAGCTAACCATGCCTAAAATTACGTATATTACAGATTTCAAGACTCGTTGAGGTATAAGCTGACAAAGCTTGGCGCCTATAATTACTCCTGGAACAGTACCTAACCAAATTGGTAAAACAATATTCCAATCAACTGTTCCTAAAAGAATATGTCCAAAAGAGGTAAAAGATAGTAAAATAGCTGCTTGTGCTAAATCGGTACCAACTAACTTTTGAGGGTTTAGACGGAAGAAGCCAATTAGTGCCATCACAAACAGTGAACCAGATGACACGCTAGTCATTCCCACCATACACCCTAAGATTGCTCCTAAGACTAAAGCCTGAATTTTGCCTTTTACAGTGTTCAAGTCGAAATAAGGTAAGGATGGCGCCTGCCACTCAGGTATAAATAGCTTCAGTAATAATTGCCCGAATCCTAACACCGTTACAACCAGAATCATAAATCCAATCATACGAAGCATAATTGAATCTAAATTCATTCCGGTTCGCTCTAGGTAATATAAAATACCGACACCAAAAAGTGAGCCTGGAACGCTTCCTAATGCCAACCACTTGACAATCTGACAATCGAGAGTTTGTTGCTGCCAATGTTTAAAACCTCCGACAACCTTCATCAGAGTTGCAGCGACAACATCAGAACTTATGGCAACAGCAGGTGGAACTTGAAAAACAAAAATCAGCATCGGAGTAATAAGTGAGGCTCCACCAATTCCCGTTAGTCCTACAGTAATGCCGATAATAAAGCTAAGAAAGGGTAATAATACTAAATCCATTTTTTTAATTCGGGACTACGGAAATAAATTTGGTACGTCAAGAATCTTGAAATAAAATAGCGCGCCAATGATTAGTGTGTAAACAGTTGACGAAGCTAAACCCGTTAATAACTCTTTTCTGAAATTACGCTCAGTTGGTTGGTTCTGAAACACGTCCATAACCCCTGCTTGCATCAACACAATCCCCAAAACATTGGAAATCCAATATCCTACTATCGAACAAGGTATTAGCAACCTAGCATCGAATAAACTACACAAATACCCAAAACCGTAAGCAACAGGCATATTGAAAAATAAATCATTCCACCACGACAACGGTGAAAGCAAATACCCTATGACCAGAAAAAAACCGCCTCTAATCTTTTTCAAAATGGCGGTAATGCTAGTACTGTTATCTTCAGCTTCTAGTACGGCTGTTTGTGCTATGTCTTTGTCTAGGCTTAAATCGCTGTTGGCGCCTTGAGTATTTTTCATATGGTACTTATTTCCGATTGTCTTACCGTAGTTTAATACAAGTTGCAAAAAAAATCTATTCGTAAATACACAAAATCGATAGGCAAAATGGTGTATTAAATAACACTTATTTTTCCCTAGTGCCAGAAGGCAGAAGCAAAGAAACCTGATTCGACAAGCATTTTAACTTTTTATAACTGGATAGTTATTTTAGCTACGCTGCACTAGTAGTCTGTGTCATAAGTTTTGCTATGTTGGTGCCTGTCGTATGGTGGGCACTGCCCACCATACAACTCTCCAAAACTTATGACATGAGCCACTAGTATATTTGAATACATTTTGTTGAATTATACTAAGCTATACAAGCATAACCAGAGTACAAATATAATTAAATTCATCAATTTTTATTAGTAAATTTTTATACAAACATGACCATTTAGACATAGAAATTGGTAGTTAAGCGAGAATTTTCTCAAATGCTTTACAAATTTTGCTTTGAAAGCGCTGCCGATGCTTGAGCATAAGGAAAGGTCGAACAATTTCGGCGCCTTTAGATTGACCATCGCGATTATCAATTATACTAACCGCACGGAGTGTATCTAACTTGAGTTCTTTTTTCACCATTAGCTCAGAAATAGCTCCGGCGCCTACACCGCTTTCGACGACTGCTTTCACCATTTCGCCACTATTGAGAACGGATATTATATTCAGTTGTGAAAAATCAATACCCCAGTTGACGAGTGCATATTCAAACCATTGCTGAGTACCAGAGCCAGGTTCGCGCATTATCCAACCTGTATGGGTGATTTCTCGAAGACTTACTTCTGGATGCTCAAACCAAGGATGTAATCTACCGACAACAATAAGTAGCTTGTCAGTTCCAATAGTCTCTTCTTCCAAAGCACTTTTGTGTTGTGGTTGCACTTCTGCTTCGACTAAACCCAAGTCAAACTCCCCCTGAACAGTTCCAGCAATGATTGTATCTGCATTATTCAAAATGCATCGAATGGAGATGCCCGGATATATACTTTGGAACAAACTAATTTTCTCAGGTAGCCAGTAATTACCTATCGTTAGACTTGCTCCCAGTTTAAGTTCGCCTCGCTGTAACCCGTTCAATTCGCGTAAACCGCGCTCAGTCAAATTTACTTGGTCTAAAATTTTGCGCGCTTCTACCTGTAGCAGTTCTCCAGCTTCAGTAATTTCTATATGGCGCCCAATTCGATGAAACAGTTTGACAGCATACGCCTCTTCTAAACTTTGAATTGCTGCACTCACCGCAGGTTGTGTAACATAAAGCGCTTCTGCTGCGCGAGTAAAATGCAAATGTTCCGCGACTGCTAAGAAAATTCGCAACTGGTCTAATGTCATTCCTGCCATTTACGCATTCCCACTATTTAATAACTTCATTCAATAACTTCTGCTTATTGATTTAAAAAAAAAGAGTATTTGCTCCTAAAACTCTTGAGAGATAAATTTAAACCATAGGTCAAAAAGTCGAGCCTATACGCAAGTCACTCGATACACAAGATAAATCTCACGCTTGTCGATTGGCTTACCGTATTAATTCTTTAAACCAGATTGTACCGCAGTTTGTAGGTTGGGTGGAGGAACGGAACCCAACAAATTGTCCATGTTTTTGATGTTGGGTTCCGTTCCTCCAACACCACTTGCTACAACCGGGGGAACCTCGGCAACGCAGTGGCTCCCTAACCTACAGTTAAAAATACAATGGAAGAATTAATTGCATCATTTGTAACAGGATTCACAGCATTTACCGCAACCAATCTCGATGATTTAGTGATTTTAACATTGTTTTTTTCACAGGTAAATTCTACTTTTCATCGTCGGCACATTGTTATCGGTCAATATCTAGGATTCACGCTCTTAGTTATTGTGAGTATTCCTGGTTTTTTTGGTGGATTAATTTTACCTGACCGTTGGATTGGACTATTAGGACTGGCGCCAATCGCAATTGGTTTAAATCAATGGATGAATAAACAAAATGATGATTTTGAGGAAGAAAATAACAATTCAGAAGAATCTCAATCATCTTTTTTCAGTAGTGTTCTTTCTCCCCAAGTTTATAGCGTTGCAGCAATTACTGTTGCCAATGGCAGTGATAACATAAGTATTTATGTTCCGTTGTTTGCAAACACCGAATTCGGCGCGCTACCAATAATTGTAGGTGTATTCTTTACATTAGTAGGAGTTTGGTGCTATGCCAGCTACCTAATGACCAAACAAGAACTAATTGCGAATACTCTCACTAATTACGGTAGTCATCTTGTGCCGTTTGTATTAGTTGGACTCGGTGTATATATTATTTTAGAAAGTCACGCTTTATCACCACTAGCTCTGTTGGCAAGTAGTATTTGTCTAGTGGGAATAGTCAAAAAAACAGCAACACCAGAGATAGAGGAAAATTGATATGAAATTAAAAAGTGTTTTAGTCGTCTTGCTCATTTTGATAAATTTGATATTTGCTCAACCATCTTGGGCTAGCAAAGCTAAATTAACTCAAACTCCTGAATATACTGAGGTGACAGAATCTCTGAATCAGTTACTACAAGCTAAAACGGCGCCTCAAGAAAATTCAGAATACACACCTACAGAAATTGAGCAAAAAATAGGTCAACTACAATTACAAAAATACATTCTCGAAACAGCATCACATCCTGCTCAATGTCGTAACGAAACAGGCAACACCCTAGCAATATATGCTCACAAAGGTAAAAAAGCACCTACTCTCTTTTATTTAGGAAACGGCAAATATACAGATGATGATTGGAGTTGTGATGGCGTTTACCTACCAAGCGGTGCCAAACTAGCGAATGCAACAAGTTTGGGAATTGAAAAGCTAACAGAAGCACAAGCGCTCAAAATTACACCGGGAACACAGTTAGTTATATCCACGAATCCTCAAACTGGAGCATACGAATTAAATGTTAGCCCAGCAAAAGTATTTAAAGCAGGGGATCAAGCAGTTGAGAACAGTTGGTCAATTCCTAACTTATCTGTCTCCGATATTAGTACACAAGTTCCAAATGCACCAATTGACGATTAATGCACCTGTTTTATAAGTTTCCTTCGTTGGAGCTATAAACGAGCGTTTCTAGGTCTAACTGAAGGATTATCATCATGGCTGTGACAGAAGCCATACTTACGAACGTAATTTGGTTTCTGTCATTTTTCCACAAATTTTGAAGCGGTTGATGTAAAATATGTTAATATCAAACGTTTTGCTCAATAGCAAAAGTGCTAAATTAGCAAATAAATATATTAGAAACTGCATAGAAACCGGGTTTTTTTGTATATTATAAAATTTAACTTTTCGACACTGATATTAGTAAAACTTCCAAGATTTGATATTTAGATAAAATTTAATTATCAAGGAGTAAAACTTGAATATTCTGGAATTTTCTTTGTTGGTTTGGGTTGGTTCATTTACTGCTGGTTTGATAGGCGCCTTAACAGGACTAGGTGGTGGAGTTGTAATTGTTCCGTTACTAACATCAGTATTTGGAGTTGATATTCGCTATGCTGTAGGTGCCTCACTGGTGTCAGTCATTGCAACATCATTAGGCGCCGCATCTACATACATCAAAAAAGGCTACACTAATTTAAGATTAGGAATGTTTCTGGAAGTAGCTACAACGTTTGGCGCCATACTGGGAGCTTTAATAGCTACTTTTGTCTCCGTAAAAGCATTAACTATTGTATTGGCAATTATTTTACTTTACTCTGCTTATCTTTCACAGCAACCCAAACTCGAAAATCCAGAAAACGACTTATCTAACCCAGTCGCAGAATATTTACAACTTAACGGAACTTACCCAACACCGGATGGACTAATGTCTTATCAAGTCAACTCCGTTACGGGTGGCTTTAGCGTTATGTTTGTTGCAGGTATAATTTCTGGTTTACTTGGCATTGGTTCGGGTGCGTTCAAAGTATTGGCAATGGACCAAGTAATGCGTATCCCATTCAAAGTATCAACAACCACAAGTAATTTTATGATAAGTGTAACCGCAGCAGCATCTGCGGGAGTTTACCTGGCGCGCGGATATATTGACCCAGGATTATCAATGCCAGTAATGCTGGGTGTTTTACCTGGTGCTTTTTTAGGCGCCAGAGTGTTAGTAGGTGCAAAGACTCAAGTTTTAAGAATAGTCTTTAGCTTTGTATTAGTAGCAATGGCTTTAAAAATGGTATACAACAGTCTGGTTGGGGTGTAAAAAATGGATAACTTAGATTTAAATACTAGCTGGTTTTCGTCAACATCAGAAGAAATAGGTACACTACAGCTACAACCAGAAGAACAAGACAGTGACATTGCTGCATTACAAAAACAGCAAACCATTAAAATTGAGAAACCAGAAAGCGAGCAAAAATTAGAAGCTTTGCTGAGTAACTTACTAAAATATGGTGTTCTACTAGCCAGTGCAGTAGTATTATTTGGCGGTATAATTTATTTGGTAAACTACGGCTCTGAAACTATTACATACCGCTTCTTTTACGGAGAGCCAGAAAGATTATGTTCTCCAGTAGGTATAATAAAAGCAGTATTAGATGGTTACAGCGATGCCGTAATTCAGCTTGGCTTACTAATACTAGTATCCATACCGGTTATCCGAGTAGTAATTTCTTTATTCACCTTCCTAAAACTACGAGACTTTACTTACTTCTTCATATCCTTACTCGTTTTAGGCGCCTTAACATATAGCCTAATAATAGCCCCCTAAATCTTGTGAAACTGTCTTGTGGAGCAGGCATCCCTGCCTGCTCCCCCTCTTATTTCATAAACTGACCAACATCAAACTTCAAATCACCACCATTAACAATCTTCGGCAACTGACCATCCCACTTATCAACAGTTTGCTTCCGAATAATATCAGGCGTTAAATTCTCTTTTATCAACCTTTGTGCTTCCGCTTCACCCCTAGCCAAATTTACCTTAGCTTCAGCTTCCTTAATAGCCTTAAGTGCAACATAGTCTGCGCGCTTTGCATCTTGTTCAGCAACTTGTTTCGCTTCAACAGCATCCATAAACCTATCAGAAAAATGAACATGCACAAGCGAAATATCATCAACATTAATGTGATAACTAGTTAGTCGTGTAGTTAACAACTCATCAACACCAGCTTTCACCTCACTACGCTTAGTAATTATTTCCTCCGCAGTATACTGTGCCATTACAGCCTTTAACACCTCTTCAACCGCAGGATTAATAATTTTATCAATAATTTGAACTTCATCACCTATCTGTTGATAGATGATATTCACCTCTTCTGGTACTATGTGCCAATTCAAAGCTACATCAGTATATACTTCCTGCAAATCCTTTGAAGATGCTTCAGCGGATATTTCTTGCTTTTCAACTCGGACGCTCAAATTTTTAACAGTATTAACCAGAGGAATAATAAAATGAATACCTTCAGAAAGAATCTTATCTTCAACTCGCCCAAAATACATTAGTACTCCCCGCTCCCCAGCTTGAACAAAAGCAAAGGGGAAAAAAATTATACCTATCAACGCCAAAGTCAAAATTATTCTAATTGTTTTGTTAAAAGTCTTCTTATTATGCATAATCAACATCTTTAAGCGAATATCAAGATTCCATGACAATAATCTAAAGTTAGCAACTGTAGCTTCTTAATGTTAAGAAATATGTCGATAAGTTTAAATACCCATTTACATTATCGAATGAGGTAAATTTAATAATTTTATAATCACAGCAACAATCAATAATCGTTTATTTACAAGGGCTGTCTCCTTAGAATATACGATATATACAACTTCTTTACAATTTTTATAGATTTGCCAAATCCCCACTTATCAAGTAGGGTTTATAAATTTATAAATTTGGCAACCTTAAGACCTATTGATTTCTCAGATACAACGTTTTAACGTACTACTTATGAGCCACGAACACTAACAGTTTGTTTTTGTGCAGGAAATAAAGCCATGATGATTACAGAAAAAGTAATTTCCGAAATCGAAGCTTGTAAACAAGTATGTGTCGAATGCCAAGACACTTGTATTGAAACTCTCAACTATTGCAAATCGGTTGACAGTCAGTCGATGAATATGAGCTTGATGTGTATGATGCGTGACTGCGCTGAGATGTGCATGATGTGCGTCAACTTAATTGTAGACGGTTCAGAATTTATGGGTCGCACTTGCCAACTATGTGCTGAGATATGCATTAGTACTGCTATTGCTTGTGAAGCTGCGGGTAATGACGCGAAACTTCAACACTGTGCAAATATTTGCCGTCAGTGCGCTGAGTCTTGTAAAATTATGGGTTTTAAATCAAGTTCTTACTTCCGTAGAGAAAATAATCTTTCTTTAGATAGTTTAAATATTTAATATTATTAAATTCTTTGGAATCTTTTTGTTTGGGACAGGCAGGGATGCCTGTTCCACAATCTGGTTCCACAATCTGGTTCCACAATCTGGTTCCACAATCTGGTTCTACAATTTGGTTCTACAATTTGGTTCTACAATTTGGTTTTGGAAAGTAAAGCTGCTGTGCGGGCTGGGGTTAAATCTTGGACGTTGCAAAAAACAACTTCGGCGCCTGCATTTATTAATAATTCTGCATAAGCTTCGCGTCGTGAGGGTGTTTTTTGGACATGAGGTGGTAGTACACCAACACCAATAAACTTGCGCTGTGGTTCAAGTTCTCTTGCTTTAATAACGGTATACATATCAGCTACTGTGTCACCTACATATATAACGGTGTTACTCGTATTGCTTTGTTCGGCTTCTAAGCGCCTAACTGTATCAAATAATCCTTTAGGGTCTGGTTTACCTGGTGCGTCTTCCATTGCTAATAGTACAGGTGCTTTTAAACCAAGCCGTTTTTCTAACACATAATTTGCCGAACCACGAGTCGCGCCGCTAAAAAATCCCCATAAAATACCAGATGACGTTAAATGTTCTAAATATGTGGGATGCAGTAACAATGGCTCATCACAAATATAGCCATTCCAGTTGTCAGGGTCTGTACCTCTGTAACGCGACTGAAAAAATGCTACTATTGTTTGATAGTCTAATTGGACTTGATGACGGTGTTTTCCTTGAGCTTCAAAGTGTCGAAATACTAACTCCTGTGAAGCTTCCCAATCATTATTCCAAATGCCTTCCGATTTAAGTTTATCAATATCTACTGGTGTTGGACGATACGCAAAATCTGTAAAATGCTCGACAGTATCAGCTAAGGCACGACGGTAGGAACCACCAACATCGCGGATAACGCCATCGATATCAAAAACAATAATAGCGTTTACTGGGGATTGTTCAGTCATGGAATGTGAGTCGCGTTCAAAAGTTCCTGAACTACTTTATCTTAATTTTTTAGCTGTGCGAGTCTAATTCTTTATAATGATTTGCTCAAGTGGTGAATTATTAAGTTAAAATAGGCAATCGTCTGTCTGATTGATTGTAAAGTTCGCCCGGATGCGTCCCGGAGGTGTGATTGTCCAAATTTCTCTTAAAGATTCTCTGGTTAGATGAGAATGTAGCCCTAGCAGTTGACCAAATTGTGGGCAAAGGCACGAGTCCCTTGACAAAGTACTTCTTTTGGCCCAGAAATGATGCCTGGGAAGAACTAAAAAAAGAACTAGAGTCTAAACACTGGATTACAGATGTAGATAGAGTCGAGTTACTCAACAAAGCTACAGAAGTAATTAACTACTGGCAAGAAGAAGGCAAAAATCGACCTATGGGTGAAGCTCAGTTGAAATTTCCTGAAGTCACCTTCACTGGTAGCGCTTGATATAAGGCCGTTTCCTGAAACGTTTGTAGAGACGCGATTTATCGCGTCTTTACATCATCGCGTCTCTACATCTAATGGGAAATATCTAATTCCCAAATTTTAATTGTTTTATCCTTACTACCACTAACGATAGTTTGTGTCTCAAAGTTAGCAATGGCAACGCTTGTAACAGAATCTGTATGACCTGAAAGGGTGATTACTTCTTCAGTGTTGCTAACTTGCCACAGCTTAACTGTTTTATCTTTACTAGCGCTTATTAATATTTTTCCATCAGAACTAAATACTAGTGCTGTAATTGACCAAGAATGTCCTGTAAGTGTAGCGAATTCTTCACCAGTATCTACATTCCATAGTTTGATGGTGTTATCATCGCTACCTGTAGCTAAAATTTTCCCATCTGGACTAAATGCTACGGCAGTAACCGCCCATGTATGACTCGATAATATATTAGATAGTGAATATAGTAATAAAGAATCGGCGCCATTTTTCCACAAGCGAACTGTTTTATCAAAGCTTGCACTAGCTAAATTACCATCTGCACTAAATGTGACTGCACTGACTTGAAGCTTATGTCCAGTTAGTACACCAAATTCTTTACCTGTAATCACATCCCAAAATCTAATCGTTTTATCCCAGCTTCCACTAGCCAATATCTCTCCATTTGGATGAAATGCCACTGACTTAACGACATGTTGATGTCCTACCAAGGTATAAATTTCTTTATAATCTTGATTCCATAATTTGATGGTTTTATCATCGCTACCTGTTGCCAATATTTGAGCATCAGGACTAAATGCTACTGATGTAACTGGTTTATTATGACCGTGAAGTGTATGTAATAATTGTTGTGTTTTCAGTTGTGTTTTCAGTTGTGTTTTACAATCCCATATACATACATCTTTGTTACTATGGGTACTCGCAATAATATTCTTATCCAAACAAACTGCAACTGCGTTTACTTCTGAAGTCGAATGTATAGTTTTATGCTCTGCAGGCGCCTGCCAACTTTGTTCATGCGTAGTATATGCTGAAATACCCATCATCATTAATACTTCATCAACTGACATAAAACGCTGATTTATATCTTGGTTGATAAGCTTATCAAGAATATTACCCAACCTCGCACTAATAGGTGTTTGTAAATAATGGCGCCATGCCCATTGATTATTTGCGGTATCATATAAATCAAAAGGTCTTACTTGGGTTAGTAAATAAATACAAGTAACACCCAAACTGTAAAGGTCACTGCTAAATATTGGTTTAGATAAAGCAACCTCTGGCGCCGTATATTCTGGACTACCTGTAATAATGTTATTAGCTTGATAATAAGCAGCAGCTACTTGAGAAGCAGCAAAATCAACTAAAACAAAATCTTGGCTGCCATTCCTACATATAATATTTTCTGGCTTAATGTCACAATGAATTAATTTATAACTATGTACTAATTTTAAAGTGGTTAAAATATCTGTCAGTATTTGCCAAATTTTATTTTCGCTTAAAGCCCCTTGTTCTGCGAGTAATGTATTTAAATTTATACCTTCAATATATTCAAATATTAAATAGATACAATCGTTGCCGCAGTGGTAATCTATTAACTTAGGAATTTGAGAAGACTTGCTTAAGTGTTGTAATATTTGTAACTTATGTTCAAAGTTTCTTGGTTGTGGTGATAATATTTTTTGAATGACGCAAGGTATAAAAGGATATTCTTCTTCGTTAACGGCGAAAAAAGTTTGTGTATATTTACCGTAACTAATTAGCTTAAATAAACGGTATGCGGGTTCTAAAAAAATCGGCAGTACTACATTAGAATCGTACATTTAAACTCCTTTCTTTGTAGACTTTTTGTATTTAAATAATATTTTCGCCAATTTTTTTAGAAATGTAAAATATAGAATCCCCCCAACCCCCCTTAATAAGGGGGGCTTAAAATTGACTCTTTTTTCCCCCCTTCTTAAGGGGGCTTAAAATTGACTCTTTTT